>Ga0256405_10000532_pt1 | contig 124798 bp, 101 predicted proteins | sample RumenRJG_02DNA_FD_189096 | JGI IMG/M metagenome (GOLD analysis project Ga0256405, IMG submission 189096) | Bovine rumen microbial communities from Lethbridge, Alberta, Canada - RJG_02 | ecosystem: Host-associated > Mammals > Digestive system > Stomach > Rumen | place: Canada: Alberta... | reverse complement strand
TTTGCTTGTTCTTTTATATCTCCGTATTTTATGCGACATAAATATTCTAATGTTACATTTGAATCAATTTTGCATAATTCATGTTTTACAATCTTTAACTGGTCATAAAATTCTTTTTTTGCTTTATAAAAAAAGTTTTCCTTATAGATTCTTTCTCTTACTAATTTTTCATCCATCAAATCTAAATAACCAGAAATAATAGTATTAAAGAATCTATCAATATTTGATTTTTTCCCTAGCGGTGCAGATATGCAACCCCATACATCTTCAGATAGAATTTCTTTTGTCTGTTCACCTTTTTTATAATTACAAAAATCAGCTTCTAATTGATTAAAATAAGTGTCCGTTACAAGCTCATCGTTTTTATTTTTATAGGAAAGTTTTTCTTTTTCGTTACTTAAGTCAAAAAAATCAGAATAATTTTTATTCGCCTTAAAATCGTTGTTTAATAAATTTTTCGGAAGTTCTCTTGTTATGTTTTCAACTGCTGCATTATTACACGAAGTTACCAAAATTGAATATGGTATAAAACTTTTTTTCATTTTATAAAAGGAAATTTCGTTATTTTCTGTTTTATAAAACGCATCATCTGAGTTTGATAATTTTGAGATTTCTATTGCTCTTTTTACAATCGTATCGGCGATAATTTCTTTTAATAGAGTTGTTTTGCCAGTCCCCGGAGGTCCATTAACAGAAAAAAATGGATTCCTATTTTCTTCAATTGCATAATTTACAGCAAGTTGCTGCATTAAGGCTGGAGAAAAATTACTGGGCCATTTACCAAGTGGATATTTATCTTTTGAAAGTATTCTGTTTATTTCGTCAGTATCTTTCTTTACATCGATAGTTTTTTCTTGTTTTTTTGTTAAAGACAAAAGATAGTCTGTAATATTTTTGTTTAGACTTAAATTTTGAGAAACTAATTCCAAATCATCTATTATATAACTGTTAAATAATTGAGATTCGTGTTCAACATAGGAATTGTCATTATTGCTTGAATAATAGACTGCAATACGGTCATTGATATTTCCTTTTTTATCAAAAAATTTTAATAAATTTATTTCATTAATGATAAATTCTTTTAATCGTGTAATTTTTTCAAAAAGATTTATATTCTCATTTTCTAAAATGTTTTTAATTTCTTGATTCTTTAATGAATCATTAAATTCTCTATACTTATCAAAAGAACTAGTATTGTTTTGCAATATTTCATTTAGATACCAAATGTATGGGGATACATAAAATGATTGCATTTGCTGATTGTAATTAAAATTACAATCTACTTGAAACCCAAATAAGCAGATATAGTCATTGCTTATTTCTAAACGCTTTTCATCTATTGTTTTTTCTTTTATAAAATACTCTTCTACAACTGATTTTTTTATTGAATAGCAACAAAAATCAAGGTCAGAATCATTTCTATTTTCTTGTTTTAATTTTTCAAAATCATCTATTTTATTTAAAACCTTGCATTTTCTGTTTTTATTTTCTTTTTCATCTTTTTGTGGATAAAAATTTTTCGTTTGCAAAATTTCGAGAAATTTCCAAAATTCAATTACTTCTTTTACATTTGTATTCATAAAATTTCTGTCCATTTACTTTTTTTAACGCGCCCCAGTGCGGACGTCCACATAACAACTGTTAAACCGCAAACCGGCTTGACCGGTTTGTCGGCTACGAACCTTTGTTATGACAAATATATTATTCCACTTTAGGTAAAGTTTTAATTAATTCACTTAATTCTGGTGCGAAATCTTTTAATTGCGAATATTTCTTCAGATTTTTTTCATAATTGTCAAAAAAAACGCTTATTTGAGGCACATATATCATCTTCTTACCATTTACCTCCCAATCATCATTGCTTTTTAAGACATTTGAGGGAAAACACTTTTCATTAAATTTGTTTGCACAAGCTTGATTTATTGTTTCATTCAAGACCCATCTACCACCTGGATAACCATTACTATCGTATTTTGATTTATTTTTTTTGTATAATTCATCAAATAAATCTCTAACATAAGGATAACAATATAATTCATCAACGATGTCGCTTGTATAAGGATGAGAAAACTCATGAGAAAGCAGATATATAAATGAATAATTATTTGTATATCCAAGAACAACAGCATGTGGTACTATTTCACCAAACTGATTAACATAAGAAATACCGTAATTCCCAGATAAGTCAGTAAGATACAGACATACTTTGTTATCATTATTGATGTTATAAAAATCTTTAAGCCATTTATCAAATTCTAAATCCTTAAGAATTTTAATTTTGCTATCAATCATAGAATTATAATAATCTAGATTTGAAATAAAAAAAGAATCAAAATCTGATTTTATTCGGAAGTTTTTTACCTGGGAAATAAAAGTTTTTGAGTAATAACCAACTTGATTTGCTCTACCATCACTTACAATAAATCGTGAATCATTAATGTCATGTACAAAGTCAGAATCATCAGAATTTAAATACATTCCAAACTCAGGTACTCTTTGATAACAAACATTATAGTTTTTTAGTGTGTTAACTGCCGAACAGGATTTAAATTTAGAAAAATATTCATCAACATTATTTGTATAATAAGAAATCATTACATCACTTTTTTTATACGGAGTTAGATTTGCTAGTCTTCCAAGAATATTCATCATCTCTACATTAGGATCAATTATTACTTCAATGTTACCTACAGATTTAATTACCGGCTGTGCTTTAAATTCATAGTCACTATTAATAGAGTTCTTTGTAGCGCAACCTGTAAGAAAAATAGAAATTGAAAACAATACAAGTAAGTATTTTTTCATAAATAATCTCCTTTATAGCAATTATTTTCTAAAAAGCAGGCCAGTGTGCCTGTCGCCATAACAACTGGTTGTACCGCAGCGGGCTTGACCCGCTGTCGGCTACGAATCTTTGTTATACGTTTTTTATTCTAACCAAGCGTTTATAAACTGCTTAGTAATCATCATTTTACCATATTCTGTAGTTGACGGATATGCATCACCAAAATCTAAGCATTTTCCAGAAGCATTAAATACTTTCCGTCCTTTTACCAGCAAATTGATATTTTTGGAAATTCCATTTGTATTTATTTCCATTATTAAAATGTACTTGTCTTCTGAATTATATACATCATTGGATATTAGTCTTACTTTTATCCCATTTTTCATTTCTATCCAGACATTTAATAAAATATTTTCCAAAAACAACTCCGCTTATTTACAAGATGTAGATTTTTCAATAAAACCGACTATATTTTTCATGAAGATTTTCTCTCGCCTGAAATAGTCTTCTTCTGAATCTGTGATTTGATTACAGGACTGTGAAATTAATTCTGCGTAATTTTCTGGGAGTTTTTTCAAACTGTGAGAATAATAAACAGCCCTGTCTTCTGCCGGCGAATAAAATCCATTTATATAGAACAAAGCCCTTACCCCTGCACGGATTGCCGTATTCAGATTTTCGTGCATCTGGATAAATGCCTCCCGGCGATACCAGCGGTCTTTCTTGTAATCAGAAATAAGATAATGAATATAGCCCAGCGCATTATTAAGATAATTTTTCAAATCTTCTTTTACAAGCTGATTTATTTTTTCAAGCTCATTTTTGTAGGAATTATTCGGATCGTACAAAATCTGAGATTCCAGTACCGAAAACTTTCTTGGTTCATCAAGCTGCAAAAACTTTTCGGTATCGATAAAATCTGTAAACAAAATTGCATAGCACACATGATCAACTTTTATACAATGATACGGAATCGCGGATCATTGTCCGGTCCAAAAATATCTTCGGCAGCCACACAACTTCCTTTTTTACGCATAACGATTAAATCGACGTGCCCCCGATATTCATCATTTTCTTTTTTAAGAGGAAAAAAATCCGCCCGCGAAACACTCCCCGAAAGAAGAATCGTTTCAATCTCAGACTTATCAATTGAATTAATAAGTGCAAGAGTTTTATTTTTCATTTCCTGAATAAAATCTTTTTGATGTTCGATAATTACTTCTTTTGTTTTCATTCTTTTTCCATTTCCAGCCCAGTGGGCTGTGCGTATAACTACGCACTTAAACGGTGGCGGGCGTAGACCCGACATCCGATTTGAAGTGCATGTTATGTGTTTTCTTCATCTATTTTATAAGACTTTAACTCTTTTTCTAGTTCTTCATCTGAATATGATTTACCAAATTCCAATGACAATTGTTTTTTTAGTTTTTTGCAACTTGGCTGAAACATTGCAAGTGTTAATCCACCTGCAATAAAGCCAGATACTATAGGAATTGCTTTTGAAACTCCTTTTGCAAAAATTTCTTTTGTCATTTGTTTTCCAAGTATTTTTGCAATTTGTTTTACTAATGGATAAATAATACCTTTAGTAAGTGCCATTTGAGGAAGCTTTTTTAATGCTTGTTTTGACAAACAATTGGAAACAAACTTTAAGGTTGAGTTTGCAGCACCAACTCCAGACATTACTCCCAAAAATAATACAATGTAATATATTGATTCCCCTGATACATCGTCTAAGTCAAAATCTGGCCATCCATATATATATGCTAACTTTTGTATTACTCGTATACTAAAAGCATAATATTGTGCCAAATCTGCAGGTATTGTTCCGATTAACGCAAAACCACCAGGTATTCCTAATCCAAAAGATGAACCAGTACATTTTAGTGTTTCTTGTGCGATTATATTACCTGCGATTTTATCTAATACTTTAATATCAATACCTGCATGATAAGTACCTTTTTCTATTGCTTGGCTAATTTGTTCTTGTGAATAATATTTTTGTAAACTTTTTTGCAAGAACTCATTTCTATTTATTCTTACGCCTGGAACTTTTGTTGCTTCTGCTAGAATAGGTAATAACATATTTTCATTATCCAATATTATCTCCTTGCGCCCCAGTGCGGGCGTCCACATAACAACTGGTTGTACCGCAGCGGGCTTGACCCGCTGTCGGCTACGAACCTATGTTATGACAAAAATATTTCTTATACAGAATTATATACCTTAAATCATTTTTCTTTAAGAAGATTCTGTACAACCATTTGAAACGTACGCTTCTTTATTTTTTTTGAGCGGCGTAAAGCCGCGTTTTTACTGCTACCTTGTTCTGCCCTAAAGTTCTATTTCATTTAATAAAGCAAGCTCGACTTGCTTTATTAAATATTCCTTTTCTACAACCGCTTCTTCGCGTAAACCCTAAAGTATATTTTTCATTTTATAATCGAGCTTGACTCGATTATAAAATATTCAATTCTTTTCAAATAATTTTCTTTAATTCTTCTCGAACTTTATTCAAATCTGAACAAGTTAGAATTGGAATTAACGAATTTATTTCTTCGATAGATTTATCCCACCATTTTAATTTTTCCATTATTTCAATTAATTCTGGGTCAAATCGTTTCCTGATTTCTTTTGCAGGATTTCCAGCAATAATTGAATATGGTTCAACATTATTACCTACAACGCTGTTTGCTCCGATTATTACTCCGTCACTAATATGGACACCGGGAAGGATTGTTACATTCTGGCCAATCCAGACATCATTACCTATGATTGTATCACCTTTTAAAGGTAAATCTTTTTTATCAGGAGGAGATTGTTCCCATGTTCCGAAAATGTAAAACGGATATGTAGAAACTGCATTCATCTGATGATTTGCACCGTTCATTATAAATTCTATGCCTGCGGCAATCTGACAGAATTTTCCGATTATTAATTTGTCCCCGATAAAATCATAATGATGTGTAACATGTTTTTCAAAATCCTTGTCGGAAAAATATGTAAAATCACCGACTATTATATTGGGATTTTTTACGGATGGTTTTACATAAGTAATTGAATCTAAATTTTTAATGGGGAATATTAAATTAGGATTTGGAATATTTTCTTCTTTCATTTTTTCTTCCTAAAAAAGGGGCAGGCCAGTGCGCCTGTCGTCATAACAACTGGTTGTACCGCAGGCAGCTTGACTGCCTGTCGGCTACGAACCTTTGTTAGGCGATACTGCTTACTTTTCATGCAAGTAGATTTCTTTATAAATTACAATGTAGCCATTTTTACAGGCTTAAGGGCATATCCTAATTTTTGCATTATAGTTGAAAGGGTTTTATATTTTACACTTTCCGCATTTCCACTACGTAAGTTCTGAATAGTAGTTGGAGAAACTTTAGCTTCTTTTGCCAATTCTCTTACTGAGATATTTTCTTCTTCCATTTTTTCAATTATGAATTCTGAGATTAAAAAATCATTATATCCTTTTTCAAATTCATCCTTGAATTTTGGATCTTGCATAAGTCGGTCAAATGTTGTCATAGTATGTTCCTCCTTTAACTCGATTTTCATAATCTGCTCTGCATATTTCTGCTTTTTCCTTTTCTGCAGGCGGAAGCTTCTGGCATTTCTTTTTAAATGCATTTGTTATAATTATTTTCTTTCCACTTGTAAAAAATGAAAGAAATCTATCCGGCTTAGGTTTGAATGCCCAAATACCATCTTCTTCAAAGTTAAATTTCGTTTTATCCGAAATTTTTCCAAAATCTCCCATACGTTTTACTAAATACAAGAACTTCATCTGTTGTTGCGAATCAAGTGAATTAAAGTATTCAAAAGGCTGACTTTTGTTTTTCTCTGTGTAGTACCATTCCACAGTGAACTTCTCGCCTTTGTATAAAACGTATTCTTTCTTATCAGTATTCACGTTAAAAGTGTAACAATACACTGTTACAAAGTCAAGTATAATTTAATTTTATATTTAGTGACAATAAAAAAATCCAGACAAGTTTAACTTGGCTGGATTATATATTTAGTTAGTGAATTTACAATGTAATTTATAATTTCAGCAAGCTGACTTGCTGAAATTATATTTTTTATTGATTAACAGCAGCTTTAATGGTTTCTAAATCTTGTAAATCTTTATTGTACAGAGCTTTTGTTCTTGCATAACCTATAAAATGTGCAATTAACAGGATAGGTCCGAAAACGGCATTTACAAGAATTCCTATAATCATACTCATAAATGGATGATTATATTCATATGCAGCAGTCCAAACCTGATTCTTTACAGAATCATTGTTCTTTTTATTTCCGATATTTGCGATTGCACCTGAAATAGCCCAAAGAATTATTGCATAAAAAACTCCTGTGCCCATATCTCCAGATGAATTACAAATAAGTAAAGCAATTAATCCTATGACAACAAAAATCGAACAGAATATTAATTTTACCATTCGTTTCTTTAGCCAAGATGACTCGAAATCTACATTTGCCTGAGCTTCTGACAGACTACATCGATTGCATAAAGCCTGACCTTTACCACCGTCAAGTCTAAAGAACGCATTTGCTTCACATTCTTTACACATTGCAACACCACATTTTCCACAGCTTACAACACCTTCTGCTTGTGGATGAAAATAACAATTCATAAAATCCTCCTAGATTTTTTTTTGGCGAAGTCGAGTATAACGAGACTTCGCCAAAAGGAATTTCTCAATTCCTTTTGGTAGTGTACACTACCAAAATTTTTTAAATATATGCTAGAGGATTTTCTTATTAACAATAAGCGGCTCAGTGAGCCGTCCGTATAACAACTTTTCTCCCTATCCTCCATAAAAAAAGTATACTGCAAAAAGTGTCAGTGTAATCTTCCTTAGAAGAGACGGTATTTCTTCATTATACTACAAAATACAAAAAAATTGCTAAGATTTATACAGATCCTTATAACCCCGCACAACTTAACCTTTACGAAACAAAACCTCTTGACTTCAAACAAGTCAGATTCTATCAAGCGGACTTACGACCCCACAGGTCCCTCTATTAAGAACATGAGTATAAACCATCGTCGTGCTTACATCTCTATGACCAAGCAACTCTTGAATTGTCCGAATGTCATAGCCGTTTTCAAGAAGATGAGTTGCAAAACTATGTCGGAATGTATGACAGCTTGCATTTTTATTGACACCAGCACCTAAAATAGCCTGCTTTACAGCCCTCTGTACAAGAGATTCATCAATATGCCAGCGACCTTCTTTACCCGTCTTAAGGTTTTTCCATCTGCTCTTTTGAGGAAAAAGCCATTGCCACTTAAATTCCTTTGAACCGTCAGAATACTTCAAGCCCAATGCCCCTGGCATAGAAACAGAACCCCAACCAGCTTTTAAATCCTCATTATGAATCAATCGAACCTTTTCAATATGTGACTTTAATTCCGAAACCAATGACTGCGGAAGCATCACCCGACGATCATTATCCCCTTTTCCATGCCGGACAATTATTTCAGTCCTATCAAAGTCAAGATCCAAAATCCTTAAGGAAAGCACTTCTCAACTGTCACCAGTCAGCGGAATAAGCCAGGCTTTTTCTTCTTCGTACCAAACTCTTCCTTTTTTAAAACAAAAAATCCCCTCACCATTTATGATGAAGGGATTTGGAATCCAGCTTATGTCGCTATTCTACAGACTAGCATGAGCGTCGCAGATTTTACGTCCTGTAAAATCTGCTTACCGAGTTTTCTATCGAAAACTCGCGGTCCATCTAGCGCGAACGCCAGACGCGACCTCCTGTCGCTATTCTACAGACTAGCGTGAGTCGCAGGTTTTACTTCCTGTAAAACCTGCTTACCGAGTTTCCTTCGAAAACTCGCGGAAGCTCTACAGGCTAGCATGGCAAGTACGAGCGATAACGTCGTCCTGCTGTTCCTTTGTAAGGTTGATGAAGCGTACTGCGTAACCAGATACACGAACTGTGAAGTTTGCATATTCAGGTTTTTCTGGATGTGCCTGACAGTCCTTAAGTTTTTCAACACCGAATACGTTTACGTTCAAGTGGTGAGCACCTGTGTGGCCTGATTCCGCAGACATATCAAAGTAACCGTCGAGTACGTTTACAAGGTTTTCAATCTGTTCGTTCTTGTCATGACCAAGAGCGCTTGGGTTGATAGTCTGAGTATTAGAAATACCGTCCAAAGCGTAGTGGTATGGAAGTTTAGCAACAGAGTTCAAAGACTTGATAAGACCCTTTGTTTCTGCACCGTAAGATGGGTTAGCTCCTGGAGAGAATGGAGCACCAGCTGGGCGTCCGTTAGGAAGAGCACCAGTTGCCTTACCGTATACAACGTTAGAAGTAATAGTAAGGATTGATGTTGAAGGTTCAGAGTTGCGGTATGTTGGGTGCTTCTTAATCATGTTTACGAATGTCTTAAGGAGCCATACAGCGATATCGTCTGCACGGTCATCATCCTGTCCGTAGCGTGGGAAGTCACCTTCTACAGTAAAGTCTTTTACAAGAGTAACTTTATCGATTACGTTTCCAGCCTTATCTTTTACTTCTACCTGTTCGCGGTTAACATGAACTTTTGCATATTTCATTGCAGAAAGTGAGTCAACTACGTGAGAGAAACCTGCGATACCAGTAGCGAATGTTCTCTGAACATCTGTATCTTCAAGAGCAAGTTCTGCTGCTTCGTAGTAGTATTTGTCGTGCATGTAGTGGATTGCGTTCAAAACGTTTACATAAACGTCAGCAAGCCATTCAAGCATAGCAAGGTATTTCTTTTCAACTTCTTTGTAGTTAGAAGCATCGATAACATCAGCTGTGATTGGAGCGTATTCTGGACCAATCTGCATACCCTTCTTAAGACCTTCATCCTTACCACCGTTGAAAGCGTAAAGCAAAGCTTTAGCAAGGTTAGCGCGAGCTCCGAAGAACTGCATTTCTTTACCAGTCTTTGTTGCAGATACACAACAACAGATTGAGTAGTCATCACCCCAGATTGGACGCATTACATCGTCGTTTTCGTACTGGATTGAAGATGTATCGATAGAAATCTGTGCACAGTATTTGCGGAAGTTTTCTGGAAGTCTCTTTGAGTAGAGAACTGTCATGTTTGGTTCTGGAGAAGGACCCATGTTTTCCAATGTGTGGAGGAAGCGGTAGTCGTTCTTTGTTACCATTGAACGGCCGTCCTGTCCAAGACCACCAACTTCGAGAGTAGCCCAAATTGGGTCTCCAGAGAAGAGCTGGTTGTAAGATTCGATACGAGCAAAGCGAACCATACGGAACTTCATTACCATGTGGTCTACGAGTTCCTGTGCTTCTTCTTCTGTAAGGATACCAGCTTTAATATCACGTTCGATGTAAATATCGAGGAATGTTGATACACGACCAACAGACATAGCAGCACCGTTCTGTGTCTTAACAGCAGCAAGGTAACCGAAGTAGAGCCACTGGAAAGCTTCACGAGCGTTCTTAGCAGGCTTAGAAATATCGAATCCGTAGAGAGCAGCCATTTCTTTCATGCCCTTAAGAGCATTGATCTGGTCTGTTACTTCTTCGCGGAGGCGGCAAACATCTTCTGACATTGTTCCGTCACCGATGTTAGCAAAGTCTTCCTGCTTGTATTTGATAAGCTGGTCGATACCGTAAAGAGCTACACGGCGGTAGTCACCAACGATACGTCCACGACCGTATGTATCAGGCAAACCAGTCAAGATGTGAGCTGAGCGAACTGCTCTGTGTTCTGGAGTGTAGATATCAAATACACCCTGGTTGTGTGTTTTATGATACTGAGTAAAAATCTTCTTAAGTTCTGGATCTACATCGTAACCGTACATTTCACAAGACTGTACAGCCATGTTGATTCCACCAAAAGGCATAAATGCTCTCTTCAGTGGTTTGTCAGTCTGAAGACCAACTACCTTTTCAAGGTCTTTTCCTTCCGGGCAGATATATCCAGCTGGGTGTGAAGTAAGACCTGTAACAATGCTTGTGTCCATATCAAGAACACCAGTACGTTTTTTACCATCTTTACCGATAGATACTTTGTTGTGTTCTTCTTTCTGAAGTTTCTGGAGTTCATCAAACAATTTCTGAGTAGCCTTTGTAGGACCAGCTAAGAATTTGTTGTCTCCGTCATATGGAGTGTAGTTGTTCTGGATGAAGTCACGTACGTTGATTTCTTCTTTCCACAAACGACCTGCGAATCCTTTCCATTCATCAATCTGGATCATATCCTTTATACCTCTTATAAATAATTTTTTCGTTCAAACACTTTAATATTACTCCAATTGTAAGCAAAAAACAATAAAAAAGCAGAAATTAAATAAATCCTTAGTGTTTTTTTTACATTATGACAGTTCAAAAACACTAGATAGAGCGTTTAATTTTTTATAAAAAAAAACTGCTGAATATTTATTCAACAGTTTGCATATTTATAAATAATTTTGAATATTTATTCGTATGGAATAGGCTTTATCTTCTTTACGTAAATTCTCCTCATAAAGAATAATGACATTCCTACTGACATGAATTCTGCAATAACAAAACACCACCAGACATTATCAACATTTCCAGAAAGTGAAAGAAGATATGCGGCTGGCAAGAAAACAACAAGCTGGCGTGCAAAAGAAACGAACATACTGTAAAGAGCACTTCCAAAAGCCTGGAAAACAGAACCCATTGTAATTGCAAGGGCTGCACCAATAAAACTAGGGGCAATATGTCTTAAAGCAACAATTCCCATACGGCGCATTTCTTCACTTGCGCTGAAGAGATCAAACAGCTTTCCAGGAATTGTTTCAAACAGGATTACTCCCAAACTCAAAATACAAAGTGCTATAACAAGCGCATAACGAATTGTATCTGTAATTCTTCTGTGATTCTGAGCCCCGTAATTGTAAGAAATAATAGGGATAATTCCGCTGTTCAATCCGAATACAGGCATAAAAATAAAGCTGTTCAGCTTAAAATATACTCCGTAAACCGCAATAGCAGTATCTCCGCCGTTTGGTACATTGGAAAGAATAATATTAAGAAAATAAGTTACAACGGATATGATTGAACTCATTAAAATTGCTGGAACCGCAATTTTATAAATCTGAGCAATAAGCCGTCGGTTCGGAACAATATTCTTCAGCACAAACTGAATGTCGTGATTCTTCTTAACATTAAGACCCAGGGAAACAAAAATTGCTAAAATCTGTCCTAGAACAGTGGCAAGAGCAGCTCCCTTGATCCCAAGTTCCGGGAAAGGACCGATTCCAAAAATAAGCAGCGGGTCAAAAACAATATTAAAAACCGCACCACAAATCTGCGAAATCATAGAAAGGAAGGTTCGCCCGGTTGCCTGAAGAAGCCTGTCACTCATACAACCCAGAAAATAACCAAAACCAATCACCAGAATTACAGAAAGATAATCTTCCGCATACTGAATAATCATCGCATTTTCAGTCTGAGCATGAAGATATGCTGAAGTAAACAAAGCTCCGGCAATTACAAATACTATCCATGTAACAATTGCAAGAAAAATACCGTTCATTGCAACTTTATTTACATCATCCTGCTTTTTCTGTCCAAGGCGCATCGAAAGCAGAGCATTCACACCCACAGAAGTACCGACTCCAAAAGAAAGCATGAGATTCTGAATCGGGAATGCCAGCGAAACAGCGGTAAGCGCCTCTTCACCGATTTTTCCTACGAAAATTGAATCAACAATGTTGTACAGTGCCATGATAAGCATACCGAACATAATCGGAAGAGACATATTAAAAATCAATTTTACTACAGGCATTGTACCCATTTTGTTTTCCGCAGAACCTGAGCGAATTTCTCCTGACATAAAAAACCTCTTATTTCACAAAGTAAGACAAAAAAACCTTGCAGAGCATTCGACGCTTGCAAGGCTTGGTTTTGAATTTATATAAATCTCAGGACTTAGTCAAGCAAGGCATCCAATTCTTTTGTAATCTGCGCCTTGTCCAATTTCTGTCCGATGATGCAAAGCTTAATCATGCGGTCACCGTATTCTTCATCCCATTCAGCACGAACCTTCGGCTCCTGAGCAAGAACTTCTTCCTGTTCGGCTTTTGGACAAGAAGCAAGCCAGCGGCCGGAAGCACCAGCAGAAATCTGACGACCTGAAGTTTCGAAAACATAAGCCATATCATCTTCATCGCTGAAGTAAACAACACCCTTACAGCGGATAATATTTCTTGGCCATCTGCCCGCATACTCTTCAAGCTTATCGCGGTTGAACGGACGGCGGCGATAGTATACAAAATTTCCAATTCCGTATTCGTCTTCTTCAGCACCTTCATGATTATGCTCGTGATGGTGGTGATGGCAGTGACCATCACACTTATGCCCCGGTTCACCATGCGCCGGATTATGTTCGTGTTCATCATGTTCATGTTCATCATGATCATCGTCATCATCGTCGTGGTGATGTTCATGATCGTGCTCTTCGTGTTCGTCGTCATCATCATCATGAGCGTCATTTTCAAGGTGTTGAACCCATGCTGCACTTTCAAATACTGCGTCAAAATCAAAGCGGCCCGTAGCAAGTACATCTTCTACTTCTACCTGCCCTCGGCTTGTTTCAATAACCTTCACATGCGGCTGAAGAGCCTTTACAACAGCACGAACCTTATTCATTTCATCTTCAGAAACAAGGTCCTTTTTATTGATAATAAGCGTAGAACAGAATTCAATCTGCTGAACAAGGAGCGATTCAATGTCTTCCTCGCCCATCTTTTTGTTAAGGAGCTTGTCGCCTCCCGAAAATTCATCAACTAGACGTTTTGCATCTACAACAGAAACTACGTTATCAAGCGTACCGTTTTCAATCTGCATGATTGCCTGTGCAATAGGCATTGGTTCACAAACACCGCTTGCTTCAATAAGAATGTAGTCAAACTTTCCTGAAGCTATGAGTCCTTCAATCTGATTTACAAGATCACTCTTTAAGGTACAGCAGATACATCCGTTCTGAAGACCGATAATGCTTGATGTATCCGTAATATTTGCACCTTTTGCAATAAGGCTTTCATCAACGTTGATCTCACCGATATCATTTACAATTACAGCAACCTTATATCCTTTCTGATTAGAAAGAATCATGTTCATCAATGTGGTTTTTCCTGCGCCTAAGTAACCGCAGAGCAATGTAATAGGTACTTTCTTTGACATTTCTTTTCCTCTGAAAAATCTTTTCTCAATTAATATACTGAAAAACAACGTAAACGACTATAAAAATATAAAACCTGAGATTTTTTTTTCAAAAAAATTTGATTATTTCTTAAATCAAATTTATACTTTCAACAATGCCAAAACAAAAATTCTTTACAGCTGCAAGGGCAATGTGTTTTTTTTCCGCAATCGTACTTACTATCGGCTCAGTAATGAGTTTTAATCATATGCCTCGCCTGCACACGATTTTTCCAAAACCAGAAATTACGATATTTATGATAAATGCAATAAGCGCAGCTCTCTGCTATTATCTTGTAATAAAACCATCAAACTTTTTCATTCAGGCTTTAATAATATACATTCAGGCAATTACAACTACTCTCACCGGATTTGAAACCCTGGGGACATTTCTGTACGAATCGGCAATCGTTCTCTGCTTCTGCAATGGATTTTTTAAGACATACATAAAATTAAAGATAACCGTTCTTATACTGATATGGCTTCTGGTTCTTGTCGGATTCGGCTATACGGTAATATATAATAACCCGGAACGCGGTAAATCTTTACTGGTATTAGAATGCGCGCTTACAATATTCTTTTTCAGTTTCTATTTTTATATTTATAAAAAATTGGAATCCCTGCTCAAAGTGCTTGTACCTGCAAAAAAAGTTCAGTTTTCAAACTTGAATCTGCCGCAGCCAGGCTCTGTAATCAACCTTAATAAATACGGACTTTCTGAAAGACAGATCAAACTTACGATGGAATACCTTCAGACAGAAGACAACTATGAAACTTTGAGCAAAAAATTCTTTATAAGCAAATCAACTGTAAAAAAGGATATGTCAGAAGTTTTTAATAAATTCGGAGTTTCAAACGTTAACGAGCTTCATCTTCTCCTTTTGCAATACATTGTAAAAGAATAACATTCTTTTTTTCTCAAAATAAAGATTCTTCCATAATAAACGCGAATCTCACCAATCATGAGATTATCATTTTTCCGCCCGTAGGAACAAGACGGAAAATCATCTTTAATAAATCCGCAAATATATCAAAACTCACAATCAGAACTAAATAAAGTCTAAATGTTTAGTTTTGTTTTCCGATACTCAAGGTAAGAAAGATTTTTTTCAAAAAAGAGGAAGATATGATCAGAAAATTTACTCTAAATGCGGTTTTAGTTTTTTTAGCACTGATAATTTCAGGCTGTACAACCGTTCAGGAAAAAGAGCCTTCCGAGCTTAATATAACAAAGCTTATCAAGGAAGGAAAAATTGACGAAGTAAAATCATGCTTTACGTCAAAATGCAATATAAATGCAATTGACGAAGACGGAAATTCCGCCCTTCACCTTGCAGCGAAATCAAACAATTCATCCCTTGCATTATTCCTCTTATGCAACGGTGCTGATCCTGACCTTAAAAATTATTCAAGCCAGACTCCATTGCATGTTGCAATTCAGAATGGAGCAAAAGAAACTGCATCCACCTTAGTAAACTTCGGCTGTAATATTTTTGCAAGAGACGAAGAAGAAATCACTGCAATAGATGAGGCTTTTACCGCTGACGAGGCGTACTACGACATTTTTATAACCACAAAAACAGGCGAACTGCGCGATGCCGAAAAAGAAAAGACTATCGTTCATTATTTTGTAGAGACAGGCAACCTAAAGGCAATTCAGTACTGTGCGCGCAAAGAAATTCCTCTTTCTGTAAAAGACTGCGATGGAAAAACTCCGCTTGACTATGCATATGCAAACTTTACATCAAACAATGAGGTCTCAATTGCTGCAACGCTCCTTCTCAATGGTGCCGAGCATGTAAAATCCGACTACGATTATTTTGAAACTGCTGTTGTAAACCGAAATATAGACTACCGTTTTGATGACGGACAGACACCTCTTCATCTTGCTGCAATCGCCGGCCACGAAGCTGTTGCAAAATACTTTGTTTCGAACAATGCTCAGACAAACGTCCAGGACAGTACAGGCTCAACCCCTCTTCACGAAGCCGTAAGGTACGGACGTCTCGGCATTGCAAAAATACTGCTTGATGCAGGAGCAGATATAAATGCAAAGGATAACCTTGGAAAAACTCCCGTCCTTCTTATAATCCCAGAAGAAAAACGCTCTGACATATACTCACTTCTTGCATCATACAGGGCAAATCTTGCCGTAAAAGATATGTACGGGGACACAGTCCTCCACACTGCAACAATGACTTCTGTTCCAACAAACATTCTAAGCACTCTTATAGCCGGTGGAGCTGAAATCAACGCAAGAAACAAGGACGGAGTTGCACCGCTTGCCCTTGCAATAGAAAACGGAGAAGAAGAGCATATAAAATTCTACGCAGACAATGGTGCTGATATAAATTCCAGGGATACAAACGGAACAACTCCGCTTATTCTTGCTCTCAAGGACAAAGATCCTGACGATAAAATCCTGCGTTCCATCGTAAATAGAAACAACATAATGTGTGTAGATTCAGAAGGAAACACACCTTTAATTATTGCGATTCAGAACAATGCAACCCTCAGTAAAATTCAATATCTCATAAGCCTTACTGATGACGTAAACACACGCAATGCAGACGGAAACACAGCCCTTTACCTTACAGTTCTTAAAAACCGCAAAAAAGTAGGAGAACTCCTGCTTGCAAAAAATGCTGACATATTTGCCACAAATAACAGGAGCAAATCACCTTTAAGCCTTGCTTTATATGATGAAAGTGGAACGGTAATTGAATGGCTTATCACGTCTAAGACTATCGTTGCTACGGACGGAAGCGGAAACACTGCACTTCACTTTGCAGCAGAATGGGGACTTAAGAACGCTGTATCTGCGCTTATTTCAAAAGGTGCAAAAACAGAAGCAAAGAATGCAAACGGAGAGACACCTCTTTTCAGTGCGGCAAAAAATGATGAACCGGAAGTAATTCAAGTTCTTGTAAACAACGGATGTAAGGTAAATGCACGGGACAATCTTGGAAGCACACCTCTACATATGGCAGTACGCTGGGGAAATCCTAAATCAGTTGCCCGACTTGTAAATCTTGGAGCGGAAATTGACGCACAGAACATCTCCGGTCACACACCGCTTGCAGAAGCTGCACTGGTAGGAAAATATGACATTGCAAACCTCCTGCTTATTAAGGGCGCAAATCCTAATGCAAGCAATACGGCTGGAAAAACAATCCTTATGGATGCTGTACGTACAAAAAATGTAAACGTAATAAAAATTCTTCTTGCAAATAATGCAAATCCTCAGATTCAAGATCTCAGCGGAAGAACATGCTATCACGAAGCAGCTCTTACAGCTGACCCTGAAATAATTTCCATCATTCGAAGCGCAGGAGGAAATCCTTTATCACGGGACAAAAATGGAATAACACCGTTCGGTCTTGTTCTTAACAAAGATGAAGTTATAATACGCGAAGTTCTTGGCAATGATACGACAATTGCAGACAGCGATGGAAACACTCCGATCCACATTATTGTTAAAAGCAACAAGTCTCTTAACCTGCTTCAAACACTTATTGCCGCCGGCTATCCGTTTGACACCCGCAATGCAGACGGGCACACACCGCTCTTTATTGCAGTAGAAAAAGACAGGAAAGAAACTGCCCGCATTCTTCTAGAAAATAATGCAAATCCGTTTATTGCGGCCGACAGCAAGGGAAACAATGCAGTAACACTTGCATTGCAGAAAAACAACAGGGAAACCTTGAGTAATATAGTGAAATATTCTGGAAATTCAACTGATATCCAGGGAAATACAATTCTCCATTATGCAGCAAGAATTTCAAATGTAGAGACTATAAAACTTCTACTTTCTTATGGTCTTGATGTAAATATTAGGAATATTTATGGAGAAACACCATATACAACGGCAGTACGCTGGCACAGAACAGAAGCCGCTCAGCTTTTAAAAGCTGAGAGCGACACCGAAAAAGAATAAACTCTTTAATATCAGTTATTAAAACAAAATAAAAAACTAAAGCCGGTCAAGCATTTTAACAAAAGCGCTGTCCGGCTTTTGTATTTCTTTAGAGCCGCGCGTTATTTTACAGAGAGACATATTATATTTGCGGGCAATCTCGCGTTGGGTCGTACCAGCCTTAAGCTCCTTTACTATCTGCCAGCGCTCAGCAATATCAGTGCGCTCACCCTGAGTAAACAAACAGCCAAAAAATTCCTTCAGAAATTCTTTGTCGGAACAATTCGAAATAAGAGTTATAAGTTCGTCATAACTTTCCAGAAGAACCGGATTATCGTTTATATGTTTATTCATTATTACCAAAAATTGAACAGTCTATTCAGAACAAATTTTAAATTTAAATATATTCGAATCTACTGTCAAATAACATCTGTCAAACCGATGCACATTTGTGCCTTGCAACAACACAGCAGCACAAAAGAGTGGTTTTGACAGATGCTATTCTCTTTTCCGCAATTTTTTTATTAAAATACCAAATTTAGGCTGTTAATACAGCCTGCTCATTTAGTCAAAAAAACCGCGGGCCTTAAGAAGCTCTGCGTTAAGGATACCACCAAGGGCAGCACCACGTTTTGTATTATGACTGAGCGATACAAACTTAATATCGAATACATTACATGGACGAAGACGGCCGATTACGCATGCCATTCCCTTTTCTGTTTCACGGTCACGGCGTGGCTGAGGACGGTTTTCCTCATGGCGTACAACGATCGGATGTTCCGGGGCACTAGGAAGCTTAAGTTCCTGCGGAACTGATGTATAAGAAGTCCAGATTTTTTCAATTTCTTCAAGACTTGGCTTTTTATCTTCAGGAAGATCGAATTCAAGAGAAACACATGCTGTATGGCCGTCAATTACTGGAACACGTGTACATGTTGAAGAAACAACCGGACCTGCTGCGTTTTCAATCTTTCCGTCTACAACTTTTCCAAGAATCTTAAGACATTCTTTTTCTGTCTTTTCTTCTTCTCCGCCGATGTATGGAACAATATTATCGATCATATCAAATGAAGGAACACCAGGATATCCGGCGCCGCTTGTTGCCTGAAGCGTTGTTACGATCATTCTCTTGATTGGGTATCCGGCCTGAATAAGAGCATGGATCGGCATCATGTATGTCTGAAGAGAACAATTAGGCTTTACAGCAATAAATCCCTTATCCCAACCGTGATGCTTTTTCTGTTCTGCAATTACATCAAGATGAGCATAGTTGATTTCTGGAACCAGCATAGGAACATCTTCTGTCCAGCGGTTTGCGCTTGCATTTGAAACTACAGGAATTCCTTCTGCAGCGTAAGCAGCTTCAAGAGCCTTAATTTCATCCTTACCCATTTCAAGAGCACTGAAAACGAACTGGCACTTTCCGAGAGCCTTCTTTTCATCATTTGCATCTTCAACGATAAGATCTTTTACACCGGCAGGAATTTCTGCACCGATAAGCCAACGGTTCTTTACGGCTTCAGAATAAGGTTTACCTGCTGAACGCGGGCTGGCAGCAACATAAGTTACTTCAAACCATGGATGATCTTCCAGCAATTTAATATATCGCTGACCAACCATTCCTGTTGCGCCCAAAACACCAACTTTAATTTTTGCTGACATATATTTTCCTCTTTATATAAACAAATTTATTGGAGGAATATCCGAAACATCAAGTTTCCAAATATTCCCTAATCCCCCGGAATCCTTAAAGACCGCACTCTTTAAGGGCACCTTCAATTATTTTCTTTGCGCTGTCCGTTACTTCTACCAACGGAAGGCGAACACAGGCTTTCATATCGCCCTTTAAGCTCAAAGCATATTTTATAGAAGTAGGATTTCCGTCTACAAAAGCAGCCTTAAAGAATGGAAGCAGTCTGTAATGGATTTCACGAGCCTTCTTAATATCGCCGTCCAATGCCGCATGAGTCATTTCTGTGATAAGCGAAGGAGTAAGGTTTGAAACAACGCTGAATACACCGTCACCACCGGCCGCAATCAATGGAAGAGTAAGACCGTCATCACCAGAAATTACTGCAAAATCCGGGTGAGCCTTTTTTACAATAGAAATAACATCCATCATCTGATTAATGTTTCCACTTGCTTCCTTTACGGCAACGATGTTAGGGAGATCCGCAATACGAGTCAATGTCGGTACATCGATATTCTTTCCAGTGCGTCCCTGAATATTGTATACAACGATAGGAATTCCGACCTTTGAACATTCTTTAAAGTGGCGGAAAATACCTTCGTTACTAGGCTTGTTGTAATAGGGTGTTACAACAAGAGCTGCATCTGCACCAGCTTTTTTTGCCCGTTCGCAATAACGCACTGCATCGCGGGTACAGTTAGAACCTGCACCAAGAATAATATTAATTTTTTTACCAGTTGCCTTTTCAAAAGCCCTAACTTCTTCAAAAGCAATCTTAATCAATTCATCTTCTTCGTCTTCTGTCAAAGTTGGAGTTTCTGCTGTGGTTCCCAAAGGAAGAATACCGTCTATTCCACCTTCACACTGGCGTTTGACTAATGCGCGGAATCCTTCATAATCGATAGACTCATCTTCGTGCATAGGTGTAACCAACGCTGTCATTGCACCGCCAAATTTTGCCATTTTTACCTCCAAGCAGGACACAGATTATATTCTGTTTCCAATATTTTACAGTCTGAAGTATGTCATTTTTATGGTAAAAATTCAATTATCCGTGTAGTATGAGTCATGCAAAATTTTATTTTATTGTTTTTTTCTGCAGTAGCCGGGCTTTTTCCTATAGAACTTGATTTAAAAACTTTCTATTCTGCTGAAAAGGAAATTCCAGTTGAGAGGATATTTTCTCGAAATTTCAAAGAAAATGATTATGTAAACTCTTTTTCCAAGAACGGCTACCTTTGGATAGAATCCGATATTCCGGCAGGCATAAAAAACAAAGATCTTGAAATAATTTCGCTTAGCGACGAAGCAATAAATTCCGCAGTTCTGTTTGTTCAGGATGAAAACAAAAACTGGCAATGGATCGGAAAAACAGGCCACAGCTTGATGCTCAGGGACAAAGCGATTCCTGCAATTTCCCAGGCATTTGAACTGAACGGTGCTAAATACCGCACTGAAAACAATAAGACTCTAAAAATCCGTATAAGAGTTGAATCCTCAAGGGAATCTCTGCTACGAGTTTATACAATGAGCTACAAAACTTATGTACTTATGAATTCTATGAAAAATCTTTTATGCGCACTGCTTATCGGAGTCTGCCTTTCCACAATATTTTTCATTGTATTCATCTGCCGAACGTTCAATGATTACAATTCATTATGCCTTGCATTTGCATGTGCTCTTATTCTGATTCTTACTGGATTCAGATCAGGAATATTCAACACATATATTACACCGGGAATCGTAAAACCTGAAAATCTACATCGCCTGATAAATATTCTTCTGTGCGGAATTGCAGTATTGCTTCAACTTGAAATGCAGATTTCTTCAGAACCGATTATAAAAAATTGCCCTAAAAATATTAAAAAAATCTACAGTTTCTTTCCATACTTTTATATTTCCGTTGGAACAGCCGGACTTCTGAATCTTATTCTTCCGCTGACCTATTCATATACAAAATACCTTCAGATTCTATCGCTTTCATCATGTTTTATTATGCTGATAGTACAATCACTTATTACGTTAAAGTATAATCCGTCCTACAGCCACGCAGTCATAATCTGCTACAACATTAGCATAGGCTCATTGTGGCTAAGACAAATATTTTCTGTCATGCGATTTATAGAAGGGACTTCCGATATATTCCATCTGTTTGACAATACGATAATCGGATCTTACGCGCTTCCGTTCTTCCTCATCGATAGTGCCGTCTTTATAAAAATCAGCAAAAGAATGCGGGAAACGCTCGCTTTCCTTCAGATTAAAACGGCAGAAGCAAAAGAACAGACTCTTACGGAAAAGAAAAGAAGCTACGTTTACAACAGTCTTGCCACAATGTTCTTAAATCCCCTTCAGGTATTTTCAGAATCCTACGAGCAGACAAAACATTCTCTTACTCCGGCAGTTGCAACCTCGATGCAGAAAATCATACAGAATACATCAAAGTTCGTTTATTCAATTTCCGCACTTTCATCTTATGAGTATGATTCAAAAGAACTTGAATATGACAGGGAACCTATAGACTTAAGTCAATTCGTAACAGACAGTATTTCGGTAGAACTTTCCACACTGCGTCTAAACGGTTGTTATCCGTCCATCCAGGAAAAATATATAGACGGAACATTTGTAGTTGCTAACAAAGCCGTACTTTCAATCGTTCTACGCTTTATAATTCAAACCGTAATCAATAAATCAGAACCAAAATCTACGGTCTATATAACTTCCGAATACGAAAATCTTACATTTATTTTTTCAGCTCAGTTCAAATGTGAAAATATGTCCGTAGACCTTTCAAACCTTCTCTTAAACCTTGAATCTGAGGATGAAGATGAATCTATAAGCAGCATTGTAGGACAATGGGGAATTCAGCTTCATATAGCAAAACAAATGAGCAATCTTATGTGCGGAAACATATCCCTGCTTCCTACAAGCGAAGGTGTTTCTATCCAGCTGCGCCTTGCACTTAAACCTTTTGCACCGGAAGATGAATTTTTGCCTCTATACGACATCAACGAAGACGAAGAATACATTTACGAAACCGAAGAAAAAAACATCATCCCGAAATATGATCAGAAAATATTCATAGTTGAAGAAGAAGAAAACATAAGAAAGATACTTAACGAAAAATTCAAGAGCCTTTGTTATGTACGCATTTTTTCAACGAATATGGAACTTTCAAAATATGCAGAACAGGAACACCCGAGCCTTATTTTGTACTCACTGACCTCGCCGGGAGTACACCTTACGGAACTTTTTACAGAACATCCGTTTCTGTGTTCTATTCCGTTCATTGTAATGGCAAAATATATTTCCAGAAAAACCACCGAGCAGCTGTATAAAAACGGAGTAATAGACATAATTCAAAAACCGTTTCTGATGGACATTCTCCTACTAAAAATAGAATCGATCCTGCAAAACCGACAGAAATATCTTGAATCAATAATTAATTCAATAACGATCAACCTTCGGGAATCAATTTCTGACCTGAGCAAGATGAATAAAATGCAGATAATTTCTGACAAGGAAGAAAATTTATCTTCATTCGGTCCTGAAAGATCCCATGAAATAAAAAAACAATCTTGGGAAGAAGCATATGCAAAAGATAAACACCCGGATTCAAAAACAAACAGGCATAACGTATCAGAAGCAGCCGCAATGTTTACTTCGGCAAAGCTTACAAAAAAGGAAAGCGACATAGCCCATCTGATCATTGAAGGAAAATCCGATAAGGAAATTGCAGCTATCATGGGAATTGCGGCAGGGACAGTTGCCGTTCATAATAAGAAAATCTACAAGAAACTTGGAATACACAGCCGTTCAGAACTTGCAGAAAAACTGAATAAATGAAAGCAAATTTCTTCCAGCTACACGAAACAGGAATGCATTTTATGGCAGCCGGAATAATTTTACCTAACCACAGAGTTATATACGTTTTACAAGTGCCGTACTTTTATGATATGCTGACGGATGACACAGGAGGATATAAATGGCAGGAAACACATACGGTTCAATTTTTAGGATTACTACGTTCGGAGAAAGCCATGGAAACGGACTAGGCGTAATAATCGACGGATGCCCTGCCGGAATAAAGATAGACCCTTCTAAAATTCAGGCAGCACTAGATAAAAGACGTCCAGGAGCTGCAATAAACGGAATAAAAACCGCTGCCGTAACTCAAAGATCCGAGCCAGATCAGGCAGAAATCTTAAGCGGAGTGTTTGAAGGAATTTCAGAGGGAACCCCTATAAGCCTTTTAATCCGCAATACTTCACAGCATTCAAAAGATTACGGAAATCTTGTAAATACTTTCCGTCCAGGACATGCAGATTACACTTATGATTCAAAATACGGATTCAGAGATTACCGTGGCGGAGGGAGAGCAAGCGGACGAGAAACAGCGGCAAGAGTAGCAGCGGGTTCAGTAGCAGCAATGATTCTTGAACAGTCCGGAATAAAAGCAACCGCCTATACTCTGAAGGCAGCAGGTATTCCTTGTAAAAAAATCGACCTTTCAAATATCGAACAGAATTCCATGCGGGCACCTGACAATGATGCCGCAAAACTAATGGAAGAGAAAATTGAAGAATACAGACAGAACGGAGAAAGCACAGGCGGCATTATAGAATGCATCGTTACAGGAGTTCCCGCAGGTCTTGGAGAACCTGTTTTTGACAAGTTGGACGCTGAAATTGCAAAAGCAATACTTTCTATAGGTGCCGTAAAGGGAATTGAATTCGGAGCGGGATTTGCAGCTGCGGACTCAACAGGAAGTACAAACAATGACTGTATGCGCGTAAAAAACGGAAAACCTGTATTTGAAACAAATAATGCAGGCGGTATTCTTGGGGGAATATCTAACGGGAACGACATAGAATTCCGGCTTGCTGTCAAACCGGTTCCAAGCATTTTTAAATCTCAGCAGACAATATGCAGGAACGAAGATGCATACGCAGAAACAGACTTGGAAATAAAAGGCAGACATGACATATGCCTTTGTCCAAGAATCGTTCCTGTTGTAGAAGCAATGACAAACATCGTTCTTGCTGACATGCTTCTTAGAGACAGAGCCACAAGATTGTAATATGAAACATTTAAAATTTCCTGACATTAAAAAGACAGCCATAATTTCAGCATCTTTTATTGCAGCGGCATACATTGTAACGGTCGGCACAAGAGCTTACACACTGCGACGCCCAGGACTTATTTCCGAACCAACATCTGAACAGCAGACACAGTTGAAAGAAATTCTGGACGCTAGATATGAGCGGCGCAATAAGATTCTTCTGCCACTGCCCTACAACACTATTCCTGCACAGCTTGACGTAGGTGCAAGAGCTGCTATTGCCATAGATGCATCAAATGGCAATATACTTTATGAAAAGAATGCCGATGAAATCATTCCGCCTGCAAGCATGACAAAACTTTTTGTGCTTTATGTAGTATTTCAGGAAATAGCGACAGGACGTATAAACCTGAATGACATTGTTCCCTTGCCGCCGGAAACATGGGCCTGCAATATGCCGCCGCACTCATCCCTTATGTTTCTGGGAAAAAATCAAATTGTAACACTTGAAGAGCTTATGCTTGGCTCTGCAATCTGTTCTGGAAATGATGCAGCCCGAGCAATTGCAAACTATGTATGCGGCGGAATGCAGGATTTTATTCAGCGTATGAATCAGGAAACAGAGAAACTTGGCTTAAAACACACTCATTTTGAAGAAGCTTCTGGTTACAGTGAAAAGAATGTTACGACACCAAGAGAAATGGCGGCTTTCGCCAAAATATATCTGGAACGCTATCCAGAAAGCCTGTACAGATTCCATTCAAAACTTTCCATGACATATCCGCAGGAGCACAATCTTCCTTGGGAAGACAAGAATCTTCCTAAGCAGCAGGATTTTTCAAACGGGCTTCCGGAACGGATAACAATGCCCGTTTACCAGAAGAACACAAATCCACTGCTTGGCATATATGAAGGCTGCGACGGTCTTAAAACTGGTTATATTGATGAAAGCGGTTACAACCTTGCACTCACAGTAAAAAAAGACGGACTACGCATAATAAGCATCACCATGGGTGGGAAAGGTTCAAATACAGCCGAGGGACAGGCAGGAAGAATTCATGATGGCTCTGCAATAATGGACTGGGCTTTCAGCACATTCAGAGATTACGAAAATCCTCTGCTTTTAAGAGACTACAGCATTCCGCTCATATTTGCATCAGAACAGAGAGCAATACTTGTACCGGCATACAAACCTAAAGCACTTACAGTTCCTATAACAGCAGCAAAGAATAAAGAAAATCCGCTTGACGACATAAGCATAAACCTTGTTCTGCCTGCGAAAATAAAAGGACCTGTAACAGCTGGTACTGAATACGGCGCAATCGAATATCGTCTGAACGGACATCTGCTTGAATCTATTCCGCTTGTGAGCGAACGCACAATAAAAAAGGCATGTCTATGGCTGAGAGCCGCAGACATACCAGCACAGCTTATTTTAAAACTCTAGCGAAAGCCTACAATAAAAAAGCGTGGATTAAAAAGAAACGCAAAAAAGTTTTCCCAAAGAGACTTTGTTTCAGATCAATTACTGTTCCATTACATATCTGAGCGGAACAATATCATATCCGGCATCAAGAATTGCGCTTAGCAGAAGATCAAGACTGTCATACATATAATTCTCTCTAGTTCCCGAAGAAAGCCCGACCGTAATCGGAATAACTCCTCCTCCGTTAGATTTTAAATATTTCATAAAGGTTTCTATTATTACAGAAGGGGCAACATACCTTCCTCTTCCGCATATTGCATCTTCCATGGAAACATTATCACGGACATTAAGGAACGGCATTATGTAAGTATAGCCTGCATTGTTTCCAGCTGAAATAATTTTCTCTCCGCCTTCATACTTTGGGTCATGCCACATAAGAGACAATTCCTTTGAAGTACAGTCAAAATATTCATCTTCTGTTCTGGCAAGCCCGCGGCGCACAAAACTTTCATCAAGGACAAATCCTGCCTGTGTAAGAGCAGCCGTAGTAAAGAACATAGATGCAACCTCGTTCTTTGAAACAGATATCTGTCTTGTTTCATTAGGATAGCGGCGTATGAACTCTCCATTTATAAAAAATGTTCCAGTTACATTGTACAAGCCCATTTCATAGAGAATGCGAGTAAGTCCGTCCGCATTGTCAAATGCATCAAACATAAATGAAACCTTTTTTCTGTCCTCTGTCTTTTTTGTACTTTCTGCGTAAACTGGATTTGTAACAGGCTTCCCAGTTAATGTTCTGATATACAGCGCATTTTCAAAATTCTTGTTTGGAGTTTCCCCACAAAAAAGTCTGTAACGCCCGTTTCTGGTAAGATTTGTATGACGGTCCTGAACACCCATCGACTTCCATGTTCTTGCAGAAGGATCATAAGCATAAGCCTGTCCGTTCAGATTTTCTGCAATAATTCTTCCCGATGCTCCGTCCCAATATCCATTGGTTGCCGATGACGCCATAACAGCATCAGAAGTCGTATCAAATATATTCCAGCAGCGTATTGAACGCATGCCGCCTATATAAAGCGTATTTGCCCCAGCCCATGCAATTGAGACAACATTTTCACCAGTAAGATCCGATATTTTTTTCCATGTAGTAGTGTCATAAACATGAACTGTAGACCCGGAACTGAACGCACACTTGGTTTTATCAACAGAAAGAAGTGGAAGTCCGGAATCCTCAACTTCAATAATTTTAGTGAGTTTCTGATCAAGCCTGTACACAGAAGAAACTACCTTATCACTATTATAGGGTAAACTTCTTGTCCATATGTAAGGCGTCTGATTTGAAGTCCACATAATCTCCGCTTCCAGCAAAGACGATTTCAGATCAAAAAAAGGTCCGGAATAGATTACGTCAAAGTAGTCGTAATTCTTGCTGTTAATTCCGTAATAAGTAAAAGTCTTTCCGTTCTGTATGAAAACAAATGCAGAAACTTCATCATTGACGCTGAACGTATCCCGGCTTGAAACAAATACGCCCGGAAGACGACCAATTGCAGTACCTTTTCCGATAATATTAGAATAAAGTCCGAGCGTATAAAGTTCCTTTGCATTTATACGGTAAACCAGATCCCTGTCGATATAAATAAGATATTTTCCGTCTGCCCAATTTACAGCGTTGATCGTCCCGGCCCCAATCTGGCGGTATTCTTCGCTTACTTCAACGCCTTTTACCATTGCTTCAGGGTTGCAGAAATATATATTACCGCCCTTTGCATAAACAAAAACAGAACTGTCGCTCAGCCATTTTACAGGAACAGTTTCATAGCTGAAGCCGGATTTTTCATCCAGAACCATTTTTTTGTTACGTTCCACGCTTTCCAATATCAAGCGTCCCGAAGCATAGCCCGTTTTTTCACAATAACAAAGCCACTTTCCGTCAGGACTTACGCTCATAGGAGCGAGGCGCATTGAATTCAAAGGAATTGAAGGACTATAATTCCGCCAATTGAAAGCACCGGTTTTAGTGCTAAGCCATGCAATTCCATAACGATTTCTTATCTGAAGGATTGCACCTCCAGAAAGCATTTCCATCTTCTCAGGGAAACAGGTAACCATTTCAGGCTCGGAACCAAGCACGCCGTTTGAAATCTTTGCACTAAATAGAGAGCCGTAAGAAACCGTACCAGGAATCGAATGAGACACAGTATAAACAATCTCATCCTTGTCGTTTATTTCCGCCACACCGAATTTTATTCCTGAAAATGCCGGTGAAAAAACAGAACACGCTAAAATCGCGTAAAAAAACAGTGATTTTAATTTCATTTATGCATCTCCGCACTAAGAACAAGAACATTAAGTTCATGTTCCAGCTCTTCAAGCCGTTCCTTTACGGCATTCAGCTGTTTATTCCTTTGTTCATGACGATTTTTGGAATAACGTTCATATATTATATCAAAATATTCCCGCTCATTAATAACACGCTGTTCCCCACACCATGGACAATAAACAAATTCCTTATCTATATTTCTACCGCATCCAGTACAAACCCTAGTCATTTTTTCTCCTAATAAATGTTACGCGCCAGAAACCGTGCAGAAAGCACAAAATATCCTCTTCGCATTTTTGCAAACCCAATCAGATAAAAACTGACACCATTCAGCAGGGTTTATCTTTTTGCAAAAATTTATTTTATAAGCGTCATCGGATCAACAAGTTTACCGTTCTTGTATACCGTAAAATGCAGATGAGGTCCTGTTGAATAACCTGTAGAACCTACCAGACCAATTCTTGTTCCCTGACTGACATGCTGCCCTTTTTTTGCAACAATCTGAGACATATGACCGTACAAAGACTGATAACCATTGGAATGCCTGATAATAACATAATTTCCAAACACCGGACTTACACCTGTAAACGCAACAGTTCCACTGGCAGTTGCCGTTATAGGAGTTCCTGTAGGACAAGCCATATCAACTCCAGTATGATAAGATTTTGTTCCTGTAAAAGGATCCAACCGCGGTCCAAAACGGCTTGAAATTCGAAATTTTGCAGAAATAGGACAGCGGAACATTTCACCCATTGCCTGAAGGAGCTTTGAAGAATCCATTTTTGCGCCCGGTATGAAAAGTCTTTGACCGGCAGTAAGTTCTGCACTTTCCAACTCATTGACATCCAAAAGATCTTCCATAGAGACATTGAATTTTGTAGAAAGGCCTGCAAGAGAATTACCACGTTGAACCGTATAAAACAGCCCGTCTAATGAAGGTACCTTGAGTTTCTGGCCAGCTGCAATAGTACGCACATTATCAATATCATTTATGGAAACCAAGGTTGATATGTTCTTAAGTCCGAATTTCTTTGCAATTCCGCTTATTGTATCCCCGGATTTTACAGTATAAAAACTGAATGTTACTGGCTGGCGGAACAGTTTTTCAAGTTCAGACGCAGGAAGTTGTTTTTCGCCTAAAAGGTTTCCTTCAGAATCATATTCCTGCGATTCTTCTAAAGCAAAAGAATTCATTGCCTTATTCAAAAGTTCCATTTCCGCAGAATAAGAACCTTGCAAAACGATTTTACCAGGCAGACACAGGAAATAGGAATGAGCCATAAACAGAGAAACCGCAAGAAAAACCGCTGACAGAAAAACTCCTGTGAAAATAAGAATTTCTTTCCATTTTAAGCAAGTAAAATCGGCGGCTTTTCCAAAAAAGCAAAGAAAGTCCGTAATATTGATTTTTTTCCCCGCAGACCGGCAGCCGGTCTTTTCATGAACGACAGCTTTTTCTTTCCTAACCGGATTAATTCCGCTGAAATCGTATGCAGAACCATTTTCAAAAAAAACAGCCCTGATTTTTTCAGTAGCAGAATGGGCATAATCAAGAATCTTTTCAAAAATCCGGTTTCCGGCGGATTCGTTAAATCCTACATAACTAACTATTTCCATATATAGTCTATCGACAGAAAAACATTCACATATTAGAATATATTTCAGCAGGACTTTTTATACTTTATGCAAAAAAAAGAAATTATCTGGATTTACATTTTATCAGGAATTCTCTTCGGTCTGGTGATAAAAATGTTTGTTTTTGACATCCTGCACGTTTCCGGGAATTCTATGTCGCCGTCTTTTAATGACGGAGATTCCGTTGCTGTATTCAGGCTTGCATACGGAATCCCAAAACCTATGTCAGGAACTTTTTTTATCCAGTGGTCGGAACCAAAGCTCAACGATGTAGTTATTTTTTTACATGACAATAAAATAGTTGTAAAAAGATGCGCCGCTGTAAGCGGTGACATGCTAGATTTTTCATCAGATTCAGAGTATATTCTAAATGTGAACCGTAAAAGAATTTCCATGACCAGGACACAGTTTGAACGGTTGAATGAATTTTCCGAAGTTCCGGACGGATATATTCTTGCTCTTGGAGACAACCTTCCAGAATCAATTGACTCAAGGGATTACGGCTTTGTCTCTGTAAAAAACATAGTAGGAAAGATAATCACAAAATGAACGGATTTTTAAAGAAACCTGCATTAATCACAATTCTTATCTTTACCGCCACTTTCTTTCTGTATGTTTTTTCAAAATATTCAACGCTGGCATTCACTCCTATAAATAAAATCAATTCTAGCATAAAACAAACAGAACGAGGCTCTATTGTAGACAGAAACGGAAAGCCTCTTGCCGTACAAACAAATTTTTATCACATAGGCGTAACCCCGCACAGAATAAGAAATCTCGAAAAATTCGCTAATGATGTTTCTGAAGCCCTCGGCATGAAACCAGAAGAAATCAAGAGCATAATAACGCAGGCAGACAAAGCCAGTTTTGTTTACCTTAAGAAAAAAGTTGACCAAGCTTCTTACGCTGAACTAAAGAAAATAGCCGACGAAAAGAACTATATGTTTGTCACTTTTGACAAAATTCCGGGACGGGTCTATCCAGAAAACAGTCTTGCAAGTCAGGTAATCGGCTACATGGGAGAAGAAGGAAAAGGTCTTGCCGGAATAGAATATTCTATGCAGAACCAGCTTCAGCCGGATCAGTCTGCATCCCCTTTAAAAACTACGCGCGGAAAAGACGTGTACCTTACTTTAGACGCGAACCTTCAATACAAACTTGAAGAAATTGCAAGAGATACCATGAAAACGACACAAGCGGAAAGCATGATGCTCCTTGTAAGTGACGTGAAATCCGGAGAACTGCTTTCGTACATAAGTCTTCCTTCTGTAAATCTTAATGAATACAGCAGCGCACAGATTTCAGAAACAATAGACAGGCCTGCCATGACCGCGTACGAACCAGGTTCGGTATTCAAGATTTTTACAGTCGCTTCAATGTATGATGCCGGACTTATACATGCCGGCGACAGTTTTTTATGCGATGGAGTTTATGAACATCGTATAAGGGGCGGTGAAACAATCCGTATCAAATGTCTGGAACGCCATGGCTGGCTTACTCCTAGAGAAGCTCTTAAATACTCCTGCAATGACGTTCTTGCACAGATAGCAAGCCGCACAACCGATGAAAACTTTATGGAAATGGTCCGCAGACTTGGATTCGGACAGCGAACCGGCATTGAGCTTCCAAGCGAAACCGCCGGACTTGTAAAGGATACAAACAGCCGTTCCTGGTCAGCCCGCTCAAAACCGACCATTGCAATGGGGCAGGAAATAAGCGTTTCCGCTCTACAAATGATACAGGCGGCAAGCGCCTTAGCCAATGGGGGAATTCCTGTAAAGCCGGCAATAGTAAAACGTATTACGAATAAAAACGGAACAATAGAATATGAACACTCTCCTGAATATAAAGAGCGCATATTTAAAGAAAGCACAGCCGAATACCTTCTAAGCTGCATGGAAACAACCGCGACATCTGGAACCGGAGCAAGAGCCAGACTTCACGACATTTCAATTGGTGTAAAAACTGGTACAGCCCAAATGGCAGACAAAACCAACGGTGGTTATTCAACAACAGATTTTCTCTCAAACTGTATCTCAATCTTTCCTATAGAAGATCCGCAGATAATTCTTTACATTGTCGTTATAAAGGCAAAAGGGGAAACATATGCGGGCCGAATCGTTGCTCCTGTAATCGCTAAGGCAGCAGATGTAATTATCGATCATCTTGGAATGAGCCGTGGCGATGCAGCTTCCCTTGAACATAACGGAAAAATTGTAATTTCTTCGTCAAAACCTGTAAAACTTGATTCAAAAGTACCGGATTTTACCGGATGCTCAATGCGTGAACTGCTTCCTCTTTTCAACCGCTCAGACATCAAAATCAAAATTAACGGCTCTGGATGGGTAAAAAACCAATCACCGGAACCGGGAACTCCAATTACGGAGAATATGCTAATTGAACTCAATTTGGAATAAGAATATCTTGCTTTTCAAAGAACGTTTTCCTCAACTTGCGCAGCTTTTAGGCGCCCATATTGAGCTTTTCAATAAATATGCCGGAACACCGGATGAACAGAGTCTTTATCCGTTTTGGAAAATCACACAAACAAAAGCCGGCATTCCTACAGCCGAAGAATCAGGGCTACGCCTTCATTCTGCATACAATCCGATAAAAGAAAGCCAATCTGTTCTGGCTTCCGCAGAAAAAGAACTTTCTGAATGCGAGGCAATAGTATTTTTAGGAGCTGGATTAGGTTATACTCCAGCAGAAGCCGCAACCACTCACCCAGAAAAAACTATTATTTGGATCGAACCTGATGCCGAACATTTCTTTTCAGCAATGCTCTTATTCAGCCTTGAACCGTTCCTTAAATGCCAGAATCCGATACTCGCAATCTCCTGTACACCAGAACAAACTTTAATGCTTATCAACCAGCACAGCATCCTGAAGAGCGTTTTTTTCAGTGTAAAAGCGCATACAGTACACAATCAGATATATTTTGACACAATAAGAGCTCTAATTGAACGGAATAAAAATAAAGAAAAAATAAACAACGCAACCCTTGCAAAATTTGAAAAACTATGGACTTCAAACTGTAAAAAAAATTCCTATCTTCTAGGAAAACTAAACGGAATAAAAGAATACCGCAACAAATTCCAGGGTGAAAAATTTCTTATGCTTGCCGCGGGTCCGTCTTTACAGGAAATACTACCGCATTTGAAAAAACTAAAAGGAAAAATAAAAATAGTTGCCGTAGATACTGCCCTAAAAGCCTGTCTGCGGGCTGGTACAGAGCCGGACTTTATTATCCTAACTGATCCGCAGTATTGGGCTTACAGACATCTGGCAGGACTTAAAAGTCCTTCAAGTATTCTTATTAGTGAAATCGCGGCTTATCCGGCAGTATTCCGCTTTGAATGTAAAAAAATACTTCTCTGCAACTCTCAGGTTCCAATGGCACACGAATACCAAAAAGAAGACCTGGGAGATCTTGGGGCCGGAGGCTCCGTTGCAAGCTCAGCATGGAATTTCTGCGCATACTGCGGTGCCGCCGAAATTTATGTGAGCGGCTTGGATTTATCATTTCCAAACAGACAGACTCACATAAAAGGGAGTACATTTGAAGAAAACGTTCATACATCCTCAAATAAAATTTCAACTTCAGAAACAGCTTCTCTCCCCATGTTGTTCAGCGGCAATACCTGCATAGCAGAAGATTACAACTCTCATTCTGTACTTACAGACCAGCGGATGAAAATGTTTGCATGGTGGTTCGAAAGTCGCCTTGCAGAAATCCCTCAGATAAACACATTTACGCTTGCCCCTCAGGGTCTTGCAATTCCAGGAATAAAGCCAGTTTCATTGCAAAATTTTCTTTCAAAATTTTAATTTTTTTTCAAAATTACTAAAGTCCGCCTGCTGCTAACCGATATTTAAAATGTAGCAACAATACAGACGGAATAACGACATCCAGACGCCTGTAATAATTGTGAACTCCTAAAAAAAGTTGAAAAATGTGTGAGATTTTTCAACTTTTTTTTCTTTAACACCGATATTCTGAATAGAGAGAGAAACAATGTTATTAAATTACGATAATCGAACTTGTACAGGATCAGTTATCTTTAAATTAATGGCATAAGGGAGATTGGGTATGGGCACAGTAAGATTTGAAACACTACAGCCAAATTCATCATTTAAAAGCAACCTAATGCTTGATAAATCTTTTATGCTTCTTCCTGCCTCTGTTCCCGTAACAGATGATCTATTAAAATTGCTTTCTGACTGGAATTTTACAGAAGGATATAATGATGAAGACAGCACCAATGACTCGTCAGTTCCCGAAAAACCTGTTTTTACTGATACAGTTTCAGACGACTCTCCTGAAAAAAATAATTCCTTAAAGCAGGCCCTGCAGAACGACAAGGCCACAAAGTACACAAGTACAGAACGTTCTAGAATGAATTCCGTACAGACTGTATACAATGAATATCTCAACTACATAAACTCTGTATACACGTATTATGCAACACACAGAAAGATCAATATAAACGAACTTTCTGATACAGTAAAAGATCTTTGCGTATACATACGCGAAAACAAACGGTACATCCTGAGAGTAACTCCAACGGCAGAATCAAGAAGCAGAAATTTTTTAGTAATACACTCAATGCGCTCAACAGTACTTGCAATAACAATAGGACTTGAACTCCATCTTCCATTTTCAAAATTAATTGAACTTGGAATGACCTGCATTCTTCACGAAATAGGAATGTTACGAATTCCTCCGCAGCTATACCTTACAGACAGATTTCTTTCTTCCGCAGAAAAAGCCCAGATCGCATCTCACACAGTCTACGGGTTCAATATCCTTAAAGAGCTCAAATTTCCATTGAGTGTCCAATTAGGAGTTCTTGAACATCATGAAAAAGAAAACGGGTTTGGGTACCCGCGTCATCTCTCAGGTGCAAAGATTTCTCCGTATGCAAAAATAATTTCAGTTGCCTGCTCATTTGAAGCAATTTCTGCACCAAGAGAATACAAGACAGAAAAGAGCACTTTTGAAGCAATGGTCGAAATGCTTAAAAACCCTGACCAGCAATACGATTCTACTGTAATAAAAGCCTTGCTTTACAGTCTTTCTTTATATCCAATCGGAGTATTCGTATACCTTAAGAACGGTAAGGTTGGAATAGTATCAGACGTTACACCTAATAACCCTAAGAATCCTGTAGTACAACTTGCAATAGAAAGAGAGCCCGATGGTTCTATAAAGACAATACAAACGGATGAAGGTGAAAATAAGATAGTAAGAATTCTTACAAAAGATGAACAGGCAGAAGTTCAGAAGAACATGGAACAACTGCACGAAGTCAGAAAACTCACACGCGCTCTTGAAAGTGCAAAAGAAGAGGAACATAAGGACGCCAACGGTTTTTCTTCCGTTGACATGAGTGAATTCTCCTAATTAAAGAACATTCTTATACGTTCAACGTCCTCATGAAATTTTTCGTCAATTACCGGAGGATGCTCATTAAAATACAAAACCTGATCAAGTTCTTCTTGACTCTGAACGCCCCACAGAGGAATCACATTTTCATACTGATGCAGAAAACCGAATGCAAGCGGAATGTTTTCTACAACACCGCCGCATAAAGGCTGCATTGCAATAAACCCTACATCGTTTTCTTCACAAAGTTTTACAAGCTGACGGGTTGCATCCGGGCTCAACATACTGAACGGAAATTGCAGAGCATCATATAGTCCGCTCCTTACAGCTTTTTCAGCCGCATCAAGATCCTGTGTTGCAAACCCGATGCTCTTAATTTTTCCACTTTCCTTTAGCATTAAAAGAGAAGAATATATTCCATCTATTCCTTTTTCTTCAGGAACAAAAGAATCGGATTCATACTGATACAAATCAATATAATCCGTATGCATCGCGCTAAGACTCAATTCGCAGTCACTTAGGATCTCAGCCCCGCTTTGGGCACTTGTTTTTGTGGTAATCATTACAGAAACACGAATATCCCCGATTGAATCGCCCAAAAGTTTTTCGCAATCAGGAGTACTTCTAGAAGTATCAAAAAAATTTATTCCCTGATTATATGCATTACGCACAAGATTAGCCGCCTCTTCATCATTTCCTACTTTAGAAAGCGACATAGCTCCCATTGCAACACGAGAAATCATTAAATTAGATTTACCTAAACGTACATATTCCATTTCATTTTAATTAGGAATTGTGAATTAGGAATTATGAATTTCTAAATCCACAAATTTCCTAATTCTTCATTCCTAATTCCTAATTATTTAATAACTGGTTTGTAATTCTTGATTGCTTTTTGGATAAAGAAAACAAGGTCATCAAGATTTACGCGTTCCTGTTCCATGCTGTCGCGGAAACGAACTGTTACAGTGTTGAAAAGTTCATTTGCAGAACCATCTTCTTTCTTTTCTGTAATTGTATCGTAGTCAACAGTTACACAGAATGGAGTACCAACTTCATCCTGGCGGCGGTAGCGCTTACCAACAGTACCAGAAACATCGTAATCAGTTACAAAGTCTTCTTTGAGCATGTGCTGGATTTCTTTTGCCTTTTCAGCAAGACCGTCTTTCTTCATCAATGGAAGAACTGCAACTGTGATTGGAGCCAGCTTTGGATGAAGGTGCAATACTGTTCGGTAATCTTCTTTTCCGTCTGTTCCAACATTTTCTTCTTCGTATGCTTCACAGAGGAACATCAAGAAGTTGCGGTTAAGACCAGCAGAAGTTTCTACAACGTATGGAACATACTTTTTGTTTCCGTCTTCCTGATCCATGTATGTAAGATCTTTCTTTGAGTATTCAATATGCTGTGAAAGGTCAAAGTCAGTACGGCTGTGGATACCTTCGATTTCTTCAAATCCGATTGGGAAGTTGTATGTGATATCGTAAGCGTCCTTAGCGTAGTGAGCGAGCTTGTCGTGGTGATGCCACTTGAGCTGTTTTTCTGGAATACCGTACTTGAGGTAGAATGCCCAGCGTTCCTTTCTCCAGCGTTCAAAAGTTTCGTCTTCTGTTCCTGGTTTACAGAAATATTCCATTTCCATCTGTTCAAATTCACAGGTACGGAAAATAAAGTTCTTAAAGATGATTTCATTGCGGAAAGATTTACCAACCTGAGCAACACCAAAAGGAACCTTCATGCGGTTAGACTGAACGATGTTCTTGAAGTCTGTAAAAATACCCTGACAAGTTTCTGGGCGAAGGTAGATAAGGTGGCTTTCGTCAGCGATTGGACCCTGATATGTTTTGAACATAAGGTTGAATTCGCGGACAGCTGTATATTTTCTTTCTTTGCTTCCACAAGTTGGACAGTTGATGTTTGCGTCGATATAAGCCTTCATTTCTTCGTGGCTCATTGTATCAACTGGTTTGTTTGGAGCTTTGTCTGGATTTGAAGCAACAAAGTCTTCGATTAATTTATCTGCACGGTGGCGAGCCTGACATTCGAGACAGTCAATCATAGGATCTGAGAAGTGATCTACGTGACCAGAAGCTTTCCATGTTGTGTGATGCTGGAAAATTGCAGAATCAAGACCAACTACGTCATCATGAAGCTGAGTCATGTAGTGCCACCATTCGTTCTGAATGTTACGTTTGAAATCTACACCAAGCGGACCGTAATCCCAGGCACCTGCCTGTCCACCGTAAATTTCTGAAGCCTGATAAACAAAACCGCGTCTCTTACAAAGACTGATGATTTTGTCCAATGTACACGCATGTGTATCTTTTGTGTTTGCCATAAAAAAACCTCGTTACGACGCGGGTGTGCGCCGCTGAATTAATGTGGATAAAAGAATATCACAAAAGATAAGGTTTCTCAATGTCTCCGGCCGCTTATGTCTCATACAGCTATTTCAAAGCTCCTCAAGATCGCCAATTTCCTGAAAAACCGAATACTCTTCTGGGATATTTTTTTGCTCAGAAATTTTAGCTTCAATAGAATAATCATACATGTCCTTTATCTGGGCATTAAGAAGGGTATTCATTTTTTCCTGAAGAACCTTGAATACAAAAGTACGAATCTCCTCTTTTACTGTTCCCGGAGTAGACTCATCGAACATAAAGACATAAGTATTGTTTGATTCATTTTCCTTGATCAGGTATATGACAGCCTTGATCAGATAGTCCTTTCTCGCAATATGAAGCGTAAGATTATAGGCAATCCCCTTTTGAAGGACAGACTCAAAGCCCTTAGAACAGTGCGCTGCAAAACCAACCGAACTGATATCATCCAGGACGAAATCAATCAACCTGTTGCTGATAATACAATTTGCAGTCACATAATCAAGACCATAACAATCAAGACGGACATATTGGCGCCGCCCCTTAGCCCCGTTAATCTCAAGAATTTTCCGAATGTTAGAATAAATCTGAACTCCGGATTCATTCAAATTTATAAAACCAGCCGCAAGGTTCAGCTTAAGAATAAACTGTTCCCTGTCCACTGATTTGGCATCCATAGAAATAACCCCAAGAATAATTCCTTTAAGCGTAAAATCTGTTTGAAATGACTTAAGATAGTTGAACCACTGCTTAAAAGTAAGCTGTCCGTCAATATTTACAAAACAGATGGCAGTTTCATTTTCACTAAGAACAGGCTTTCCATCACGATAATCAGCAATTGTATAAACCTCGTATTCTTCCTGCCTAAGACGATTTACGATCGTATTCTGAATTTTAAGAGATGGATTCAAAAAAAATATTTTTCGTCCGAAAACAGGATTTTCACGCGACTCCATAATGTATTATATTATAACCTAGAATACAAAATTTACAATTATTTTACGCTATGACCAAACTGACTAATTTTTTTTTATTAATATTACTGATAACAACCGCACTGTTCACTTCCTGCAAAAGAGCACAAAAAGCCGCCAGAACAGACATAGAATGGCAGAAATACACATATAAAGACTATAACGGCTATCTGTACACTAGCTTTGAAAAAAACAAAATGAACGGTCTTTTGTGCGCCGATGTAGCAGGAATAAAAGGCAGCCTCAAAATTTCCCACGAATGCACAGAAGATCAATACGACGCATTAAAAGAACGGCTTTCAGAAAACGGAGCCACCTGGATCTGCGAAACAAACACACCGGACACAACTGATTACCCCGACCTCTCCATGTATCTGACTTTCGTAATTTCAAGCGATGAACTTCACGAAATCTGGAAATCTCTAGGATTAGAATGATTTTTTTCATGGGCCAAGGGATTGTGCAAACGGGCTGCTCCGGGCTTGCCCTAACGGCCGGTATTTTTGCTCCGCAAAAACACGTTCGGGCTGTGCTTTGCACAGCCCTCCCCCTTCGTATCCCGCGCCGGCATATTCTTCAGACTAAAGTTTTGCAAGCATATTTACGAGCATTACCGTTCCTTCAACCATAGCCTCATGTTCCTTTGGTGCAATGCGGGCATAAAGGCTGTCCGGTGTATCATCCGGCATAACAGGAACCTTTTTCTGAATAAGAATTTTTCCGCCGTCACATTCACCGTTTACAAGATGAATCGTACAGCCGCTTTCCTTTTCTCCGGCAGCAAGAACTGCTTCATGAACATGATGCCCCCACATTCCTACACCGCCAAACTTAGGCAAAAGAGCCGGATGAAGGTTTATTATTTTATCTGAATATTTATCTATGATGCTACCGGAAAGAACCGTAAGCCATCCAGCCTGAACAATGCCTTCAACGCCGTTTTCGTTACAAAGTTCAAGAACGCGGTCACTCACCGCAATGCGTTTTTCTTCGCGGCTTGCAGCCTTAGCAACTTCTGCACCCATAACTGCATACGGACTTGCAATTGCAGTCTTAATACCAGCCTTAGCTGCCCGCTCCAAGGCAAACGCATCCTTATGATCGCTTATAACAATCGCAATATTATACGGACAGCCCTCATGGGACTTTTCATAATCAATCAACGCCTGAAGGTTTGTTCCACCTCCGCTAACCAAAACAGCAATTTTTTTCATATTATCGTCCTTAATTTATTATCATACTGAATAGCGATATTTAAATCCAAAAAATAGTTTCCGGGCCATAAGGTCAAAATTCAGCAGAATGCATCTATAACAAAAAACGCAAGATAACCAAAAAGTCACCTTGCGTTCTATTACAAGCCCGATCAGCTATGTACGCTTCTTTTTCGATACAACACGCTCAAAAATGCTGCGTCACAGCCCGCGTTTTTCACACTAATCCTCGAACAGAACCTTTTCAGCCTGAGTTTCAGCTTTTCCCTCTGCGTAGGCTACACGGCCAATTCTGTAGGCTTTCATATCAGGGCAGTCATCGCGGTGATATTTAGAAGCATTTGCGTTGAACATTTCAAGGATTGCATCTGCATCCTTTGCCTTAACTGCAAGAACAAAACCAATACCCATATTGAAAGTATTGTAAATTGTATTAAGATCTGCACCACGTTTAATAAGTTCACCGAATACAGGTGGAATATCCCAGCTTGATCTCTTAATTACAGAAATCAACTGTTTCTTTCCATCTTTTGCTTTAGGGTACATTCTAGGGATATTTTCATAGAATCCACCACCCGTTACGTGAACCATGCCATGGATTGATTTCTTATATTTCGCAAGAACTTCCATAACTGGTTTTACGTAGATGCGTGTTGGTGTAAGAAGAACTTCACCAATTGTTTTACCAGTCTCTTTTCCGTCCATAAGGAACGGGTCATTTGGGTTCGGAACTAGCTTACGAACAAGGCTGAATCCGTTTGAATGCACACCTGTCGAAGAAAGACCGATAAGGACATCGCCCTCTGCAATGTTTTCTCCTGTAATCATGTCATTCTTTTCACCAACACCAACACCAAAACCGGCAAGGTCATATTTTCCAACATCGTAGAAGCCAGGCATTTCTGCAGTTTCACCGCCAAGAAGTGCACAACCAGTCTGAACACAACCGTCAGCAACACCTTTTACAAGATCAGCTGCAACATCTGCTTCAAGCTTACCGCAAGCAACATAGTCCAAGAAGAATAAAGTCTGAACGCCAGAACAAAGAATGTCGTTTACGCTCATGGCAACACAGTCAATTCCTACTGTATCATATTTCTTCATCTGGAAGGCAATATCAAGTTTAGTACCAACACCGTCTGTACCACTTACCATTACAGGATTTTTATAGCCTTTAGGGATTTCGAACATTCCGTTAAAGCTGCCAAGACCTGTCAAAAGTCCCGGAATTGCAGTTCTCTTTGCATGTTCCTTGTACTTGTCTACAGCGCGGTAGCCCTCTTCAACATCAACACCAGATTCTTTGTAACTTGCCATCTTACGGCTCCTATAAAAATAATAAAAAATTATACTAAAAAACTAACTTAATTTCAAAGGGGAAAATCACACAAAAGTTTTTTCCTCCTTTTTTGCTATTATTCCATATTCGGAATGCTCATCGGATATTCACCCGTAAAGCATCCCTTACAGAATCCATACTGCTCCGGATTGCAGGAACGCAATGCCTCAAACATTCCCTCTACGCTGATAAACGCAAGACTGTCTGCGCCAATTTCTTCTCTGATCTGCTCAACGTCATGATTAGAAGAAATAAGCTCTGCCTTCGTAGGCGTATCAATACCAAGGTGACAAGGAAACTTTACAGGCGCAGAACTTACACGGAAATGAACTTCCTTAGCCCCGGCACGGCGCAGTATCTGAACAAGACGGCGGCTTGTAGTTCCACGTACTATTGAATCATCTATCACAATGACACGCTTTCCGTTCAAATCACTTTTCAGCGCATTAAGCTTTACAAATACCATATTCTCGCGGTCTTTCTGCGTAGGAGCAATAAAAGTTCGTCCTATGTATTTATTTTTTACAACACCCATTGAATAAGGAATTCCGCTTTCACGGCTGTAACCGATTGCGGCCCCCAAGCCGGAATCAGGCACACCTACAACTACATCAGCTTCTACAGGGCTCTCTTTTGCAAGCTGTGCACCTAATTTATAACGGGCTTCCTGAACAGAAATCTCATCAATGATTGAATCCGGGCGGGCAAAATAAACGTATTCAAAAATACAAGTACGCTTTGCCGTCTTTTCTCCAAAATCAAAGGAAAGAACTCCGTCCTTATTTATAATTACGATTTCTCCAGGACGGATATCACGTACAAATGCTCCATTCATAGCATCTATAGCACATGACTCGCTGGCAAGAATCCAACCACCGTCAACCTGACCAAGACATAACGGACGTATACCATTAGGATCGCGGGCCCCGATCAAAGAATCCTTTGTCATAACGCACAGCGCAAACGACCCCTTTATCATCTGGATTGTATCCGTAAGAGCACGCTCTACGCCTTTTTTATAACCACGCGCAATCAATTTAACTATAACTTCTGTATCACTTGAAGAACTAAAAGTCGCACCCGTTTCTTCAAACATTTCACGCAGTTGAACATAATTTACAAGCTGTCCGTTATGCGCAACGGCAACTGCTCCCAGCTTGGACTGAATGAGCATAGGCTGTGCATTTTCAACAGTCTTGCTTCCTGCGGTTGCATAGCGTACATGCCCGATAGCAAGATTACCGCAAAGTTCCTGCAAGTGCTCAAGCTTAAAGACATCGCTTACAAGCCCCATGGCCTTATGGATTTTTACGTTTTCACCGTCAGAAACACAAATTCCTGCACTTTCCTGACCGCGGTGCTGCAGTGCATATAAACCATAATAGCTCATCGTAGCGGCATTCATCGGAGCAGATTTTGAATTTTCATCAGAAGGATTTAGAAAAACACCTACAACACCACATTCATCATGCAGCTTGTCATCTGATTCTGTATATAAAAAACTGTCGTCTGTCATTTATAATGTCACTCCAGCAGCTACACCAGCTGCAGCATCATCGGCAAGCTTTTTGCGGAATGCAACAAGCTTATCCTTAAGTTCCGGATACTTGATTGAAAGAATTTGAACTGCAAGATAAGCAGCATTCTTTGCATTACCGATTCCAACTGTTGCAACAGGAATCTGAGGAGGCATCTGAACAATAGAAAGAAGCGCATCCATTCCACCAAGCCCATTTGAAGAACCTGAAATACATTCAAGCGGAACACCGATAACCGGCAATGTAGTAATTCCTGCAATAACACCAGGAAGAGCCGCAGCAAGACCTGCACCGGCAATTATAACCTCAAACCCGTCTGCCTCACACTGTTTTACAGTCTTATGCAGAAGCTCTCCCGCACGATGCGCAGAAATAATAAATGCTTTGTATTCAACGCCGAATTCCTTAAGAACATCAGCAGCCTTGCTCATTTTTTCTGTATCAGATTTTGAGCCAAAGAAAATTGCAACTTTCACAAGCGTCCTCCAGTGAACGTAATGACTCCCGCATGATTCTGCTCACGGAAATCATACGCACAAATCTACCATAATTCATGATTCTTCTCAATGGAATTTATTCCGGTTGACATGTAAACGCATTATAAAATTTCAAACCTTAAAACAACACATACTAATAAGATCTTTCATTGCCTCCTGGAATTCCTTTCCCAGTTTACTTACTCCTCAATTCTTTTTCAGGCCAAGAACTTCGTCTTCTGTAAGATTTCTATATTCTCCGCTTTTTAAAGAATCTTCCAGATATAAAAAATCTTCAGCTATGCGCTTAAGCTTAACAACCTCATTGTTCATCGCCATAAACATGCGTCTTACCTGATGGAATTTTCCCTCTGTGACCGTAACTTCAGCTTCCAAGGAATTTATCCATCTTATTTTTGCAGGACGCGAAAGCTGCTCTGGGAATTTTTTTTCAGGCGGAAGAATCACACCATCTGCAAAACGTTCCGAATATTCTTTCTGGACTTCACTATTAACTGGATCTCGCAGAACGACGCGGTACACTTTATTCACGCAATGAGAAGGAACCGTAAGATCATGAGAAAACTTTCCGTCTGTGGTAAGAATCAAAAGTCCTTCCGTTTCCTTATCCAGTCTTCCCACTGTATGCAAATTTTTTCCGTTTTTTTTGCACTCTTCCAAAACTTTTGGATCAATCAGATCGAAAATAACCCGGCTTCTGTCACTCATAGTCGAACAGACATAACCGCAGGGTTTATTCATGACAATATAAATATCTTCAATCACGGTTTTATTTTATAATAAAAAATGATTTAATAGAATTAATATGTCAGAACAAAAAGCAAACTACCATACGCACACATCTCACTGTGGACATGCAGAAGGGCTTCCTGAAGACTATGCAAAAGAAGCCGTAAAAGCAGGACTTTCCGTACTGGGCTTTTCGGACCACGCCCCTTTCAGGGATAAAGATTTTTACTACAGGATGCAATATCCGGAATTGGACATATACTGTTCTGAAGTTCAAAATGCGAAAAAGAAGTTTTCAGAAAAGCTTGAAATTCTCTGTTCGCTGGAGATTGAATACCTGCCTGAATACAACAGGGAAAAAAGCTACTACGAATATCTTCTTACAGAAAAGAAAATAGACTACCTTTTGTGCGGCGAACATTTTTTCCGAGACAGAGCCGGCAACATGCACAATATAACTTCAATAACGGAAAGTTCCCTCGCCGTTGAATACGCTTATGCCTGCAAAGACGCAATGGAAACCGGTTTTTTCAAAATACTTGCCCATCCTGATCTGTTCTGCATAAATGAGCCATGGGGCTGGAACAAAGACTATGAAAAAGCCGCCGACATAATCATTGAGACTGCCGAAAAAACCGGTGTAATATTGGAATTCAATGCAAACGGACTGCGCAGAGGGAAAAAAGCTTATCCTGACGGTGAACGCTGGCAATACCCACACGAACGTTTCTGGGAAAAAGTAAAGAATGCAGGACTGTGTGCAATAGTAGGTTCAGACGCACATTCTCCGGACTTAATCTGGGATAAGGCGGTATCAGATTCAATAGACATTCTTAGAAACTCAGGAATTGAACGAATAACCGTATTAAAGCTATAATGTCGGTACTTTTCAAATCACAGAAGGAACTAAGATGAGCCGAATCGCAGCATTATTCAAAAAAGATCTTATGCTGAGCGTATCCCTTGCAGCCGCAATAATCTCGCTTTTCATTACACCTCCAGACAGAGGACTTCTTTCCTCCATAAATTGGAAGACGCTCGCCACGCTCTTTATGCTGCTTACAGTTTTGGAAGGATTTAAGAAGGAAAACATATTCGTTCCCGTTCTAAAAAAAACCGGTAAAATTTCAAAAATTAAAAACCTCACAATTTTTTTTGTCGCAGCAGTCTTTTTTTCTTCAATGTTCGTAACGAACGACGTTTCACTGATCATATTCGTCCCTCTTACAATCATTCTATTCAGAGCCGGAGGCAAAGAAAAATACATTCTTCCGGTTCTTACGCTTGAAAACATCGCAGCTATCCGTGGTTCCTTGCTCACCCCGTTCGGAAGTCCGCAGAACCTTTTCCTGTTCACTCAAAGCGGAATAAAAGTTTCCAGCTTTCTTCTTATGATGCTGCCCTTATGGATTTTCAGCGCAATTCTTTTGTATACGTTCATTCTGTGCCTGTACAAAAAAGACCTTTCAGAAAGCACCGGCATAAGCACACAGACTGACTTTCCAGAACTGTCGCCGGAAAGAAAACCTGTCCGTATTCTTTATGGAGTTCTTTTTGCCATTGTAATTGCAACTATCGTAACCAGAACAAGATTCTGGCCGGCAGTAACTATTCTTATTCTTATATGTCTGCTCATATTTGACAGAAAAGTTCTTGTACAGACCGATTACGTCCTTCTCCTTACATTTCTGTGTTTCTTTATTTTTTCTGCATCAATCTGCAAAAATCCTGTTATCTATGATTTCCTAAAAAAGACAGTAAGTGGACATGAATATGCATGCAGCATTACAATAAGCCAGATAATTTCAAACGTTCCGGCGAGCATAGTACTATGGCCGTTCACAACAAATTTAAGAGCCCTTCTTTACGGTCTTGACAGTGCCGGACTCTGCTCCATAATCGGAAGTCTTGCCAGCGTCATAAACATGAGACTTTACTTAAAAGAATATCCAGGAAAGAGTCTTGAATTCATAAAAATCTTTCAGATAATAAGCCTTGCATTCTTTGCATTAGTATTTATTCCGCAGTTAATGCTTCTGAAATTTTTTGACTAGAACTGAAATCATATAGATAAATTTGAAAAAGATGCGATACTCATTCAAATTAGATTGTAACAATCCCTTTTTCGTCAACAGAAATAATAGCCTTACAGCTTGGACAACGGAATTTTCCGGAATGCTTTGCCTTAAGATGAACATTACAGATAGGACATTCGATAGAACGAGGAAAAACAGCAGCTTCTACAGTTTCTTTATGAGTAAAAAACTCAATTGCCTCATCCATGGAACCCGCAATATGGAAAAAATGAGAAAAGCCTAAAAGCTGGAACAACTCCTCCACCTTTGGCTGAAGGTCAGTAAAAACAAGATTACCACCAAGTTCTTTAAATTTAGAAAAGAAAGTTGCAAAAACACCGATACCCGTTGAAGAAACATATTCCAATGAAGAACAGCGCAAGACAATATTGATAAATCCGGCCTCAATAACCTTCTGCATTTTTTCCTGAAAAAAGTTAGAGTTATAATTATCTATGCTTCCCATTACATAAACAGACAGACAATGAGACACCGCCGGAACCTGATCCAACACAAGCCTGAGATTCTTATCATGACTGTCATCAAAACCTGAAATTATATTTTCATTACTTGGCATAGCAAACTCTACAGTTAAATTGTAATAAATTTATATTTTTTTTTCAATTAAATAATAACATTTTCAGGGATATCTAAACATTAAAAAGAGAACATCTGATAACAACGTTATGCTTCATCGGGACCGGAAAGCACAGAATCACTAGTAGCAAGCAGTTTTGCAAAAAAGGCACAATAACCACCGCCAGCACTTTCATTTTTTTTCATAATCAAGCCACACCCACTCACATACTTATCGAGTTCAGGACCTGCCGAAAAACGCACTCTGTCGAGTGCTTACCGAGTTTCGGACAAGCCGAAACTCGCACGCACATTGCTTGAGCAAACTACTTGAGATTAATCATAGATGGATCGTAATCTTTTGGAGGCATATAGCCCATAAGTTCAATCAATGTGCTAGGCCAAGAGCTGATTCCAAGACCGCTGTTGAGCTTTGTGTTGTCGTATTCGCCCTTGTATTCAGGGTCGTAAATGATACCTGGAACTGGGTTCAAACTGTGGCTTGTCTTTGGCTTTGGTTCGCCGTTAGCATCCATTGCAACTGAACCGTCCTTCTTGTGTTCGTACATGTCATCGCTGTTTCCGTGGTCAGCTGTAAGACAGAGGATACCCCCTGCTTTTTCGATTGCTACCTTAAGACGGCCAAGCTGAAGGTCCATTCCTTCCATAGAACATACTACAGCATTGAATACACCTGTGTGTCCAACCATGTCTCCGTTTGGATAGTTCAAGCGGATGTGGTCGTATTTTCCAGATTCAATTGCTTCGATTACCTTGTCAGTAATTTCAGCACACTTCATCCATGGACGCTGTTCAAATGGAACAACATCAGATGGGATTTCTACGTATGTTTCAAGATTCTTGTCAAATTCACCAGGGCGGTTACCGTTGAAGAAGTATGTAACGTGTCCGTACTTCTGTGTTTCAGAAATAGCCATAAGGTGAACGCCAGTCTTTGTAAGATATTCACCCATTGTGCGGTCGATGCTTGGTGGGTTTACAAGGAACTGAGCTGGTTTGTGGTTGTCTCCGTCGTATTCCATCATGCCGGCATATTCAACTGCAGGACGGCGTACGCGGTCAAAGTGCGGGAAGTTATCTTCTTCAAAAGCAGCAGTGATTTCAAGAGAACGGTCACCGCGGAAGTTAAAGAAGATTACGCTGTCGCCGTCAACGATTGGTCCAACAGGTTTTCCGTCTTTTGCAACAACAAATTCGTGCATATCCTGGTCAAGAAGGCCAGAGTTTTCTTTGCGGTATGTATTGATAGCTTCTGTAGCAGATGCAAACTGACGTCCGTCTGCAAGAACATGTGCGTGCCAGCCCCGTTCTACCATAGACCAGTCAGCACCGTAGCGGTCCATTGTGATGTACATGCGTCCACCACCAGAAGCAATCTGGTAATCAACGTCTGTAAATTCAGCAAGGAATTTTTCAAGTGGTTCAAAATATTCAAGGGCAGATGTTGGTGGAACATCACGGCCGTCCAAAAGTGCGTGTACGCGCAAGCGTTTTACACCTTCCTTGTGTGCCTGAGTAATCATAGCCTTAAGGTGATCGATGTGTGAGTGAACGTTACCGTCAGAAACAAGACCCATAAGGTGGAATGTAGAGTTTTTGTCCTGAACATTCTTTACAAGCTTCTTCCATGTTGCCCCCTGAAACATTGAACCAGAAGAAATAGATTCACCGACAAGCTTAGCACCCTGGGCAAAAACGCGTCCACAACCGATTGCATTGTGTCCTACTTCAGAGTTACCCATATCGTCATCGCTTGGAAGACCTACTGCAGTTCCGTGAGCCTTAAGCTGTGTATGAGGACAGTTCTTTGTAAACCAGTCCAGGTACTTCATTTTAGATGCCTTTACAGCATCACCTTCTTCATATTTACCGTATCCAACACCGTCCATAATTACAAGGACAACAGGACCACGACGACCTTTCCAGTTTGGATTTTTTTCCAAAGCATGCATTGTATCTGCCATTTTAAACCTCGTATAAAAATACACAAAAATTATCGAGAAATAGTATCACTTATAGGAGAATGTTTAAAGTGGAGATACAATGAGTGTACAAGCATTATCCTTAAAAAACTTACTTAGCCTTTCCCTGGTTTGCAACGGCGTTCATTTTTGCAGCAATTGCATCCTGGTCTCCAAGATAATAGTGCTTGATTACGTTAAAGTTGTCGTCGAATTCGTATACTAATGGTGTTGCAGTTGGGATATTTACGCCAAGGATTGCTTCCGGGGTCATTTTATCAAGATAGTAAACCAAGGCTCTAAGGCTGTTACCGTGCGCTGCGATTACTACGCGTTTTCCAGCTTTCATCTGAGGTTTGATTTCTTCCAAGAAATAAGGAACTACGCGGGCAATTGTTGTTTCCAGACTTTCATTCTGTGGCAAAAATGATGAATCTACATCACGATACATTGCCTGTTTTTTGGCACTGCGTTCATCGTCATCTGCAAGTACAGGAGGTTTTACATCAAATGAACGACGCCAGATTTTTACCTGATCTTCGCCAAATTTTTCAGCGGCCTCTGATTTGTTTTTGCCCTGAAGGTCACCGTAATGTCTTTCGTTTAGTTTCCAGGTCTTTACAACAGGGAGCCATTCTCTGTCCATTTCGCGTAAAACTCCATTTAAAGTGTGAATTGCACGCTTAAGATAAGAAGTGTAACAGATGTCAAAATCATAGCCTTCTTTTTTAAGGAGCTGGCCGGCAGCTTTTGCTTCTTCAACACCTTTTTCGCTGAGTTCTACGTCCATCCATCCTGTAAAAAGATTTAATTTGTTCCATTCACTTTCGCCGTGGCGAATTAATACTAATTTATGCATATTATTCCTCTTGTTATTTAGTTAGTATATGCTAACTAAATAAAGAAACAATTTACATACGTATTCTATTTGTTGAAAAAGGTTCTCAATAAATTTTGTTTTTTTAAATGCAGTTCGATAATTACAGAACGTCAGGCAACTTCCTGACTTGGGAACATGCGTTCAGTTCGTACGGTTTTAGTTTTATTGAGTTTTTATATTTTAGATTTTTTTTCACACAACAAAATGAGACAGAAAAACGCAGATTACAGCTCCAGTGCACGCCCGTTCAAAACCGCCTTTAATAGCACCCCTGATTCATATACCAGCTTCAGAGAAAAGAATGGAACCCTTAAATCCAGAAGGTTCAGAAAAATTTCGTCCCCTTTCCAGTGCGGAAGGTCGTTCATCTTCGACTTTTCCACCCATTCAAGATCGCCTTCCGAACACTCGATCAGTTTTCCGGTAAAAGAATCGCTCCAGAAAATGTGCATATATTCTGTAAAATTTCCGTCGCACACAAAAGTCACAAGACCTCGGTATTCCATACCGGTAAGGGAAAGCCCTGTCTCTTCACGGACTTCGCGGACAATACATTCCTCCGGGGATTCCGTTTCTTCAAATTTGCCCCCGATCCCGATCCATTTGTCTTTATTGTAGTCGTTTTCTTTTTTTGTGCGGTGCAGCATAAGGTAGCGACTGTCTTTCTCAATATAAATCAGAGTTGTATTCTGCATCGAATGGTTCATGTAGGAGTATCTCCAATCAATCAGCGGATCACAAGTGCAGAATCCATTCCCGTCGCCTCAAAAATGCGCCTGCAAAAATCGGAAGGATTGCGGACCGCAAACTTTCCGCCACGCGATTGCATTAATTTGTGAGCAATGAGCAATACTCGTAAACCTGCACTGGAAATGTATTCCACCTGGCTCAGATCAAGAACTAGTTCCATGACATTAGCTGGACATCCTTTTATCTTTGCCTCAAGCTGAGGAGAACTGTTGGTATCTATTCTTCCCGTAACACTAAATTCCAAAGTTTCATTTTTTTCTGTAATATCCATATCAAATATATTTTACCATTTGTAAAAAAAAGTCAAATCTTATTCATTGCGAAGATTACGTTATTAAAAATCCAGATAAATTTTATTGCGTTGACCGGCATTACAGAGTATCTATAAAAAAATTTCTTTATGCATGGCGAAAAACACGTTATAATCAAGGTATACTAAGGAAAAGCTATGAAATGTGTAAAATGCAATGCTCTCCTGCAGGAGCAATTCAATTTCTGCCCTATATGCGGGACAAAAATAAACAAGGAAGCCTCTTCTGTCAGCAACGAGATAAACCTAATAAGAAACTCTCCAGCGCCTCAGTTCATAACCGTTCAGGGAGGTACTTTCTGCCTCGGTGAAAATTCTACGAAAATAAGGATTTCTTCTTTTGAAATGGGCGTAGTTCCTGTAACACAACACCAGTATGAATATGCAACTGGTACGAATCCCTCAAAAATCAAAAGTCCGGCAAAACCAGTGGAAAGCGTAACATGGATTGATGCCATAATTTTCTGCAACAAATTAAGCGTCCTGAAAAATCTGACCCCCTGCTATTCGATTGAGCATAACACGTGCATAGAAAAAATAGATAAATCCTCACCATTGTGGAACATAATAAGCTGCAACTTCTGTGCAAATGGATACAGACTACCTACTGAAGCCGAATGGGAATATGCCGCCCGCGGCGGAAAATTCAATTGCACAACATTGTATTCCGGCAGTGACAATATAGACGAAATTGCATGGTACGGTGAAAACAGTGACATTCAAACTCATGAAGTTGCTGAAAAAAAGCCGAACATCCTGAGCCTTTATGACATGACCGGTAACGTTGCAGAATGGTGCTGGGATTTTGCCGGTGATCTTCCAAAACAACCTTTAACAAATCCCCACGGACCATCAAGCGGCAATGCACACGTAAAGCGCGGAGGCAGCTGGCTTGACGATCCTCAGCAATGCACAAACACCTTCCGCAGCTTCAGTTCCCCGGCAGGAAAAAGCAGCAGCCTGGGATTCCGAATCTGTCGATCCATAATAGATCAGTCATTGTAAAAACATGAAAAAGAGATAACAGAAAAAAATTATGCCTATTGAACGGCATGTCTCATAAAATATGTGAGGTATATCCGCCTCATTTGTTTTACATGTCATTTCAACAGGCGTTAGTCTGGACTACTGAACTACGTTTCGAAAGGTTCAACAATCAAACCTGCCGAAACTTCAAAAAAGCTCGCTGTCTATATTTTTTTTCCTGCAATTCTAGACCTCATAATATTAAAATTTGCATTTTCAATATTATAGCAGTATAATACATTGTGCGTTTTTCTTTTTTTTCTAAAAAACTTATTTTCTCAGCTTTAAGCACGTTTTTTATCCTTGTACCGTGCGCCAGCCGCCCTACGATTACTCAAAAAATAGATCTGAGCGACAGCTTTTATTATTGGGTTTCAACGGCAGAAAGCACTCCTGGCGATGCAATGAGAAACGCCGGGAACTTCAAAAAACTGGAAGATAAAACAACGCACAATCTTGAAAACACAATCGGAAAAAGCGCTCATTATGTATGGCTGCGCGCAGAATTTACAATTCCTCCGGAATTTTTAGGAAAGCCGCTCGGTCTTGTAATTCCGTATCTCCGTTTTGCAGAAATGCTCTGGTGCAACGGAAACTTTGTATCTATGTTCGGTTCTTTTCCGCCACACGAACAAAGCACCCTGTACAAAAGCCACTTCTTTAACCTTCCGGTAAATATCCTTGATCAGAACGGTGGCAAAAACACCTTGCTTATAAAAGTTTATTCACATGGACAAAGCGCAATCTCAAGTCACTCGTTCATTCAGCCATCACAATACTCATTTGCCGTACACGAGAACATAAATTTCTGGCACTCAAAAGTTTATATGCTTCTTGAAGGCAGCCTTATTATGACTGCAATACTTTATCTATTGCTGTACATTTCCCTGAAAAGCTCAAAAAGAGAATACAGGACAAACCTTGATTACGCCGGAATGAACTTTTTCAGTATTTTCTTTACAATGCCGTTCTTTGCAAACGAAATTCCTTTTTACACTACGTCTGTACTTCCATATATACTATTCATGAAGCTGACTCTCTGCATTCCCTTGTACTGCGTATTCTTCCTTATTTCAAGTTTTATAAAAAGCTTTGAGCACATAAAATACCCCCTGCCAGTTCAAATTGTCCGCTACTCAATTTTATCCGTTCAGATACTCATAACATTGGCAATGCCTGATTACGATGCATTAATGAAAATTACAGTTCCTATGCTGATTCTCTGCATGACTAATCTTGGATTCGGAGTCAGCACGTTCTTTAAAAACCTTTTTGATTCTGACAGGCGCAGACTTGCTCTCATACAGCTAGGCGGATTTTCACCTGTTCTTATATGTATCGTAATAGATGGCGTACTCCGCATAATGGATAATACAGAACCATGGCCGTTCATAACAATTTTTGGATGGCATATATCCATCGTTGCTTTCCTGATCATTCTTTCCATTAGATTCGCAGGAACCTACAAAATGAACGAAAAGCTTTCCAAAAACCTCCAGTCAGAAGTCGACAAGCAAACCAAGGAACTCAAAGACGCAAACTATGAACTTTCTTTACTCAACGAAAAACTCGAATTTACAAATATGCGCGCAGAAATCGACCTTGAAATGGCATCGATCGTTCAGAAAAAATTTTTTCCTGCTCAATATGCTGTATTCAAAGGTTGGGAGATCTCAATCTGCTACGAACCGCTCACTAAAGTATCCGGAGACCTTTACGACTACTATCCTTTCAAAAACATCTTGAACGGAATTTCTCTGTTTGACGTTTCCGGTCATGGTATCTCCGCCAGCCTTATAACAATGCTTTCCAAGAATATTATCTCAAGAATTTTCCAGAAAGGATTCAGAGAGCACGAAAATATAGGCAAAATGCTCATAGACATAAACGATTCAATCAACAAGGAAAAGGGAAATATTGAAAACTATCTTACTGGTCTTCTTTTCCGGTTCAACGAATTTCAGGATGATGATTCGTGCCTTGTAGAAATAGGAAACGCCGGTCACCCGTATCCATATCTATATTCAACCGAAAAACAGCAGCTTATAGAACTCAAGCCAGACGACAAATCAGAACATTGCGGTGCAATTGGTATGAGAGGCATGAAAGTTTCATTCCCAGAAATTGATTTTACGATAAAACCTGATGACATCATCGTATGCTTTACAGATGGTCTTAACGAATCAGTGAATGAACTTCATGAACAGTTCGGGCGAAAAAGGATCGAAAAAATAATCCTCGAAAACAAGGACAACTCTGCCGAAGAAATCATGGTTGCACTAAGGGATTCACTAGAAAAATTTTGCGGAGAAACCCCTCGCGACGACGACCTTTCTATAATTGTCCTGAAAAGGAGAGATTCTTCTGCTAAATTCACCCCCTTAAGATCTCTTGAAGAGGAAAAAATCACAGACGATGATATAGAAGAGCTTGAGCTTGAAGATGAAAAATAATTTTCAATTTCTTTTATTGCGGCAATTTTTTGATTCTTAAACTACATGTTTTACATTTACTTAATATAAGGGTAAAAAAATAAAATTTACCAGAAAAAAAGCGGATGTTTTTATTTATTATTTTTCAAACCCGCATTTGACATTTAGCGCACACCAACGGAAAAATCTCGCCACAAACAGCGAGATTTTTTCTTTTCCTATAAGATTTACAATCAAGATTACACCTGTCTTTCCAACGCAAGAGACAGTCCCCTACTTGTAATTACTAAGTAATATAAACATCCGCACGGATCAACCAAGAACCATCTTATCATTTACTTCGCCTGCAATACTGAATTTTGCAAGCAAATCTTCAACAGTAAGATTTTTCTTTTCTTCGCCACGAACGTCATAAACGACTTTTCCATCCATCATCATGATAAGACGGTTTCCATAACGGATCGCATCGCGCATATTATGCGTTACCATAAACGCAGTAAGATTATCGCGAGTGACAAATTCCTCTGTAAGCTCAAGTACCTTTTTTGCAGTCTTAGGATCAAGGGCGGCAGTATGCTCATCAAGCAAAAGAAGCTTTGGTTTCTGCAACGTACTCATAAGAAGTGTCAATGCCTGACGTTGACCACCGGACAGCAGCCCGACTTTTGCGTTCATACGGTTTTCAAGTCCAAGATCAAGCAGCGCCAGCTTTTCCTTGTAAACTTTTTTCTCTGCAGGCTGAACATACCAGCTCAAGCCCCGACGTTTTCCACGACGCATTGCCATTGCGAGGTTTTCCTCAATAGACATATTAGCCGCAGTTCCCATCATAGGATCCTGAAAAACACGTCCAAGATATTTTGCGCGCTCATACTCAGGCCGGCCTGTAAGATCAACTCCATCAAGAACAATTGAACCAGTATCTGTAAAATGAACGCCCGCAATAATATTAAGCAATGTTGATTTTCCGGCTCCGTTTCCACCGATAACAGTGATAAAATCACCATCATCAATTTCAAGATCAACTCCGCGTATAGCTTTTTTTTCTGTAATGGTACCAGGATTAAAAGTCTTTGTTATGTTAAACAGTTTCAGCATAAAAAACTTCCTTACTATTCCTCATCTGCATGTTTTCTTACGATTACATGACGGGTGTTTTCTTCGTCCTGCAAGTTCATTCCAGGAAGACTGCGTCTTCTACGGTCAATCTTTGATTTTGCAACAGGAACACTCAATGCAATCGCAACAATCAATGCAGTAAGTAATTTTAAATCCGTTGACTTCAAACCAAGCTGAAGAACTACGGCAATTACGATCCTGTATATTACAGAACCAAAGACTGCACTTAGAAGAACCCACCAGAATCCAAATCTTGCGCCAAAAATCACTTCACCAATGATAATGCTGGCAAGTCCAATTACGATAGTACCGGTTCCCATTCCGACGTCGGCATACCCCTGACTTTGCGCAACCAGCGCGCCACTCATACTTACCATTCCGTTAGAAATCATAAGTCCAAGTATTTTCATGGTGTCAGTATTAACGCCCATGGCGCGCACCATACGCTCGTTACTTCCCGTTGCACGGATCGCACTTCCAATTTCAGTTCCAAAAAACCAGTACATAAGCGCAATTACAACACAAATCACTATCAGCCCGATTACAAGGGATGATTCTGTCATCTTCATAGGAATATGACAATTTTCTTTCATAAAGTCGCTGAAGTTACGCATCATCGTAGAGCAGCCAAGAAGAGGAGTATTTGCCTTGCCCATTATTCTTATGTTAATTGAGTAAAGCGCTATCTGAGTCAAAATACTTGCAAGAAGGATATTTATCTTAAGCTTTGTATTCATGAACCCTGTTATAAGACCACATACCATTCCCATGATAAAAACAAAAAACAACGAAAGTAAAGGATCCATTCCGTGTATGATAAGAATTGCCGTAACAGCACCTCCGGCTGCAAAACTTCCGTCTACGGTCATATCAGCTACATTAAGAATTCTAAAAGTAAGATAAACACCTAGTGTCATCAGCCCCCAAAGGATTCCCTGGGCTACAGCACCTTCCATTGCAGATAAAATCGGCATCACAAACTCCAGAACCTATAGATTTTCAGGAATTTTAATTCCAAGAGCCTTTGCCGTATCTTCGTTAATCTTGAGATCACAGTTCTGAAGATACTGTATCGGCATGTCAGCAGGATTCTTTCCATCCCGGAGAATCTCTACTGCCATTTTTGCAGTCTGCTTTCCAAGTTCATAATAGTTGATTCCGTATGTTGCAAGACCACCGGCAACAACCATACCTTCTTCACCGCAGATCGTTGGAATTTTCTTTTCGATTGCAACCTGTGCAACTGTAGCCATTCCGGCAGCAATCATATTATCTGTTGGAGAATAAATTGCATCAACTTTTCCGCAAAGGCTTGTTACAACCTGCTGGATTTCATTTGAATTGGAAACAGTCCCGTCCACATATTTAAGACCAAGTCTGTCACATGCAGCCTTTGCAAGCGCAATCTGAAAGTGCGAGTTCTGCTCGCTTGAGCAGTAAAGCATTCCGACTTTTGTTGCAGTAGGGACAAGTTTTCTAAGCAAATCCATCTGAGCCTCACATGGAGTAAGGTCAGAAGTTCCCGTCACGTTTGTTCCCGGAGCTGTATTTTTAAGTACAAGCTTTGCAGATTCCGGGTCTGTTACAGAAGAAATTACAATAGGAATGTCTTTTGTAAGATTTGCAACAGCCTGTGCAGCAGGAGTTGCAATAGCAAAAATAAGATCATCACGATCATTTATAAGTTTTTCCGCAATAGTAACACAGTTTACCTGCTCTCCCTGAGCATTGTGATAATCAACGACAATGTTTTTTCCATCAACAAAACCAGCTTCTGCAAGTCCATCAACGAAACCTTTGTAGTTTGCATCCAAAGCAGAATGTTCAACAAGCTGAATTACACCAATCTTAAATTTTTTTGTACCGTCTGCATTTAAGGCAGAACTTGACTTTTTAGAACAACCGGCCATTAAAAGAACTGCTGCTATAGATGCAACAGAAACCATCACTGATTTTTTCATTTTTATATTCCTCACTTTTATTGTGTTAAATAAACCCTTAAAATATTTTTAAAGCATTACTCTATTATAGTTTGCATATTTTATAGGTGCAAGAAAAAAGTTCATTCAAAAAGTAACTTTACTAGAATTTTTAGTGTTTTACATGTAGAATCATGATTATGAAAAAGCAGATTATATTTTCAGCAATGACATTTTTATTTGCATTTACAGCGTGCAATTCGGTACCGGTGATTCCGCCAGATCTTTCATACACACAGCTTATCCAGCTTGGTCAGGATGCTTTGGACATTCCGAACTACAAGGCTGCTGATGCATATTACACGGCTGTAATACAGCGTTTTGGAATGAACACTGCCGTATACATAGAAGCCACCTATGAATTGGGACACCTTTATCTTATGAAAAAAAGATACGGTGAAGCTGTCGCTAAATTTATCGAAATAAAAGAAATATACCGCGATGCAGAATACGGAACCCTTCCTTCTGCTTATAACAAACTTGCTCAGATCGAACTTGACCAGATTCCGGACAGATACAAACCGGATTCTGAAAGATCAGGAAACAGTCTATAATTGCGACAAACAGCAACTTTCTGTTGAAGCACCGGAACCGGCCGGCAACATGCTTATGGTCATTTCGATGCTTTGACAGCCTGATTATTCATCCGTCCGAAACACAAGCCGGGCAAGTCCTCTGACCGCATAAATCAACGGCCGCGTTTTCCTTTGTCATCCGGCGTTATTATAGCATCTATGGTAATTTCTTTTTCCGCCGAAAGCTTAAGAACAAGATCCTTTGAATATTTTCCGCTGCCCCTTGGACGAGGATGAGGCTCTGCATCTCCAATAAGGATTATTTTTTTTACGGCATCAGGCTGCCATTTATAAAATTCCATCGAAGCGTACATAGCTTCATAAACAGCTTCCGGGATATCTCCCCCTTCCGTTCCCTTTATAACAAAGCCGTTCAGGTTTGCTTCAAATTCGTTTATATCGTACGTAAAATCGAAGAACTTAACCGGAAGACCTTTGAACTTAAAATTGTCCCCATAGTCCCTGTAAAGCAAAAGACCAAGACGGATTTCATCAAATTGCTTTAACTCTGTAATAAGACGCGGAACCCATTCCTTTCTAAGTTGTTCAATATCATCCTTCATGCTGCCGGTTGCATCAATGGCAAATACAACATCTGCCTTCCGTTTAGGATTTATGCTTTCAAGTGCAGACATAATGTCGTCAACGATTGTCTCAGGTCCCTTTGAATATGTAAGGAATTCTGAAATCTCACCAAATTTTTCACTGGCAACAGGATTATAGTCATCTGTAAGAACCGGCACAGGCTCTGGTTCCGGGATTTCTTCAACAACAGCAGGCTTTTCTTTATGTACTACGACCGGACGACCAAGGTCAAACATATATGCATTATCATAATAATCACCGGAATAATCACCATATTTCTTTGCAAAAGAACGTATATTAATAAAAGTTCCCCTTCCTATAGTCACAACCCCATTTCTCGTCCATGGATAACCGTATTCCATCTGATAAGGAATATAGATATGAAACGCCAGCCCGAACTGTTCGTCAGGCTCCGGTGTTGAATCTATAAGACTGAATTTTGAATATTTTGAATCCAGGACTTTTCCATTGAGATAGCGGACTTCATCTCCGTTCACCTTATTATATTCCATTGCCCTGTAGGCATAATTATCAGATTTTCCGTCAGGATCTTTTGTTGTTTCTACGAGCATTACAGATTCAACGTCAGGCAGTTTTTTTACATAAAGGTGGTATCCTGTAATAGTATCAAAACTTGTTCCTGTTTCAGAGACAAGCCTGATATCCGAAGGACGAATAAGAAGCTTATCCTGTGCATAGAAATTAAAAACCGAATAAAACATATATATCAATAAAATCAGATACTTTCTCATGCTTAGAATTTCGGTAAAAAAAAAGCATTAGTTAAACAAAATAATCAATTGAAAATCAAGCCTTTCGTGGTGTATAATCAAACTATTGTGGACGAAAAAAATATAGAGCAGACGTTTAAAGAAGTAGATATAAGTGATTTCTATGACACTGAATCCATACCGTCTGAGCAACAGAATGAAGGCATTATAATCCTTACTCAAAAAGAGGAACGACTCTACAATGAGCTTCTTCCACTCATAAAAGAGCAGGCTCCTGCAAGGGCAGAAGTAATCGAATCCCGAATGAGTGACCTTCGCCAGCTTGCCAAGGCAATTGCAAACTTTCCGTCTCTTTTGGAACGCGGAAACTTACCGGGCGGTACACGCACACCGGAGCTTCTTATAGATTCCCTTATCAAGCACCAGGAAAAGGGCGATTCAACTCTACAGCTGCCTTCAAAAGCCACGCTTGGAAAAGCCTTTATGGTTTCAAAAATCCACACATTCTCTTCCTTGACAAAAATAAGCATTACAATAGAAGCACCTGTAGAACTTACAAAAGCGCTGCAATTGGAGACAATCACGATGATGTTTTCGCTTATGGCAGAAGACGTCTATTTGAACCTTATAAATGATGCAAGCCAGCCTATGGAATTCCGACGCAACTGGGCTCTATCCCTCCTTCTTATATGGGAGCACAGAAATGACCAGACCGTTGAATCAATTGCACCTGTACTGCAAACCGTATGGGAAGCACGCAGAAAACTTGCCCCAGCATTCGGAACAATGATGGGAACCAGCGAACTGATCATGCTGTCCATGCAGCTTGACGAGCAATGGATACTGTTCATAAAAAATAATCTTGAAATCCCGGAAGTAAAACAAGCTATGGAAGAATTCTTGTTCGGTATTTCATATGAGCAGATTGAATTTCTTAAATCCAAGCTCCGCGAAAAAGGAATCGCCGCAATTAACCGCGATGAAGTATCTTCATTCCTTCAGGAACATGTTAAAGCAGATGCCGGACTTGACTACCGCGACTTCTATTCAATGTATACGATCCGCCGCGATAATGCCCGTGCAAGGGAACGCATGAAACTTCCAGGACCTCACAAAACACTGGAAGACCACTTTATCCAGTTCGTTACGGCTCTTAACCGCGATAAACAGAGCCGGGATTCTTTTGCAAATTAATAAAAAAGGCACAGTGCATGTGTTTTTAAAAATTCTATAAAAAGGACAAATATATGGTTATTCTTACACTTAACTGCGGATCTTCATCTGCAAAGTATCAGGTTTATGACTGGGACAACAAGGCAGTTCTTGCGAGCGGCGTTGTAGAAAGAATCGGAGAGGCTGGCTCATGCATTACACACAAAGCAAAAGGCAACAAGACTGAATTTGAAAGTCCTTGCCCGACACACAAAGAAGCAATTGAACTTATTCTTAAGGAAATCACAGATAAAGATGTTGGTGTTATTTCCGATATGAGCGTTATTGGCGCTGTAGGTCACCGCGTACTGCACGGCGGAGACAAATTTACAAAGTCTGTACTCGTAACTCCGGAAGTTTTGGATACATTCCGTTCAGTAATCGACCTGGGACCACTCCACATGCCTGCTAACATCATGGGTATCGAAGCCGCTCAGAAGGTATTGCCAAATGTACCTCACGCAGCAGTTATGGATACTGCATGGCACCAGACAATGCCAGAAAGTTCATTTATGTACGCAATTCCACGCGAATGGTATACAAAATATGCCGCCCGCAAGTACGGTTTCCACGGAACGTCTTTCCTTTACACAGCAAAACGTGCCGCTGCCCTTTTGCGCAAAGATCCAAAAGATACAAACCTTATTATCTGCCACATCGGAAACGGTGCGTCATGTTGTGCAGTTAAAAACGGTGTCTGCTACGATACAACAATGGGTATTACACCTCTCGAAGGTCTTGTAATGGGAACCCGTTCCGGAGACCTTGACCCTGCACTTCCATTCTACATCATGAGAAAAACGGGAATGAGCGCAGACGAAATGGACCGCGCATTGAATAAAAAATCAGGTCTTTTAGGTATCACAGGCAAATACACAGACCGCCGCGATATCCAGAAAGGAGCAGAAGAAGGCGACCCTCTTTGCCAGCTCGGTCAGGAAATGGAAGGCTACCGCATCAAGAAAACAATCGGTTCTTACGTAGCCGCACTTGGAAAGGTTGATGCAGTAATCTTTACAGCTGGTGTTGGTGAACACTCTCCAAAAATCCGCGCACTTGCAACAGAAGGTCTTGAAGTTATGGGCATCAAGCTTGATCCAAAAAAGAACGAACTTTCAAACACTTCAAACGGTGAAACAATAATCAGCGCAGATGATTCAAAAACAAAGATATATGTAATTCCAACAGATGAAGAGCTTGTAATGACCGAAGATGCATTTGCTCTTATGAAGGGAACATATGACGTTCATACAAACTTTACCTACAGCTTCCAGTCAAAGGATTATGTAAACAAGGCCCGCGAAGCTGCTCTGCAGAAAGACATTGAAAAACTTCCTGAACTTAAAAATATCGTTGTAAAATAAAATTTATTGCGACTGCAAAAAAAAATCAGCCGGGAAACACTCTGTTATTCCGGCTGATTTTTTTAACTGTCATAAAAAACTATCTTTGACAACAAGCTGCCTTAAGCTTTGCAACCGCATCGTCACCACATAAAAGTCTTACAAGTTCCATTGCAAACTGTTCTGCTGTCCCAGCCCCACGGCTTGTGATCACGTTTTCGTCAGTAATAAACGGAACATCACGTTTATGAGTACTTCCACGCATCAGTTCTTCTGCAAGTTCCATAGAACCGCAGTATTCCTCTACGCTAGTTTCCATTCCAGGATAACATGTCCAGTTTTTATTCTGAAGAATTCCTGTCTTTGCAAGAACAACAGCAGGAGCCGCACAGATCGCAGCAACATACTTTCCTGCAGCAAAACAGCGCTTTAAAAAATCAAGCACATCCTGATTATTTCCAAGATTTGCAGAACCGGGCATTCCTCCAGGACAGAACACAAGGTCTGGAAGTTCCATAGAAAATTCTTCCCTAAATTCCTTGAAATTCATATCTGCTACGACAGGAACTTTATGCGAGCTTATTGCAATATATTCATCATTCATAGTAGGACTTGGAACCGCAACAGTAAAAACTTCTGCACCTGCACGACGAAGATAATCAAGCGGAGTAAGAGCTTCTATTTCCTCAAAACCATCTGCTAAAAAAACAACTGCAGTTTTCATAAACACCTCTTTTATTTATTTTTATAATAATAATACACAACTATCCTACTTACAAGAAATTTTTCTGAATCAATCCACCCTACGGCCTCTCTGACCTCTCTGCAATGCAAACATGCCCCCCTCTCTATGCGTTCACTCTGTAAAAAGAAACATATGAACATAAACTAAGAACTTGAACTAACAAAATTTTATGTATAAAATCAAAACATGAAGAATGTGCTTATAGTCTCAGATTCACCGATTTTCAGGGAATTCTTAAAAGACAAACTTGCAGAAAAAAAAGTCTCTTCAACTGTACTGACCGACAAACGGGATGTAGTTATAAAAATGAGTTCCCTTCTGCCAGATCTTGCGATCCTTGAACACGGAGACCTTGAAGACACTGATTACTTTACAGAAATTCTTTCTCATATAAAAGATGATCCGAATGCAAGCAGAATCCCTATGATTGCCGCAGGTCCGAGCGTTGACAAATCAGTTCTTGCTTCATTCGTAAAATACGGCATTCACAAATATTTCGTAAAGCCAATCAATTTTGACATATTTTTTAATCACGTGAGCAAAATTCTCAAAACACCATTCATCATGGATACAACGCCATGCATTATGGATGTACACAGAAACGAAGATGTGATATTCGTAGAAATTGCGCAGGGACTTAACAGGGAACGTATTTCCTTGCTCAAGTATAAACTCGCAGAAATCATCAGAGAAAATGAAATAGAAACTCCGAAAATCGTCCTGATGCTTACAAATCTGGAGCTATCTTTTGTAGACGGACTTAACATTGAATATCTTTTAGATAACATTCTTGCAAATTCAGCAATACATACAAAAAATGTAAAAATTCTCTCATTCTGCCCATTCGTAAAAAACCTTGTTGATGGTCATTCTGAATATGACGGCATCGAAACAGCAACCGACATTTCTCAAATTCTTAATTCACTTGTAAACAGTACCACCTCCCACATAGTTTCAGATCTCATTACAGACAAGATCCTGCTTTCAAGTGACGCAGGAACTGACGGCTGCATAGAAGTAAGATGCAACCCGGAGCCAATGACAAAAGAATCTGCTGAACAACCAAAGACAGAAATCGATATTTCAGCTCTTACAAAGAAGGCTAAGATTGCGGTCGTCGACAGCGACATGAACAGCCAGAATTTTATTTCCATTGCACTAAAGAATGCCGGATATGACTGCGAAACTTTCAGTACAGGAACGGACTTTCTTACAAAAATAGGAACAACGAAATATAATGCAATAATCATTGATATTATCCTGTCAGGAATCTCCGGTCTTGATACACTGAAACGCATTCAAGGACTTGCGGATAAACCTCCTATCATTATCTATAGTCAGACCGTACAAAAAGAATTCGTAGTCCAGGCACTGACACTCGGAGCAAAGCAATACATTCTGAAACCGCAGAAACCCGAAGTTATCATTCAAAAGGTAAAAGATCTTATTGCGTTATCGCAATAACAAACTCATTGAACAACGAGAACAGTAAAACTTCCGTAATCATACGACAGAGGATCAAATGTTGAAGACAAATTACCACACTCATACAATTTATTGCGACGGAAACAACACCCCGGAAGAAATGGTAAAAGAAGCCATAGAAAAAGGATTCGACGTACTTGGATTTTCCAGCCACAGCATGTACCCATTTGCTGGTTCATGGCACATTCCGGCAAAGCAATTTGATGACTACATAAATGATGTAAAGAAATGTGCAGAAAAATACAAAAACAAGATTGCTGTCCTATGCGGATTTGAAGCTGATTATGTTCCTCCTATTACAAAACCAGATTATTCCGCATACAAAAAGCTTTCCCCGGATTTTTTAATTGGTTCCGTTCATTACATATTTACGCCAACAGGAAGACTTGCCGTAGACTATGCAGCTGAAAGCTTAAAGGCAAAAATAACAGAACTATACGATGATAATCCGCAAAAAATGGTGGAGGACTATTTTGCTCTGGAAAGAGAAATGCTGAAAAAGAGTCGTTTTACAATCATCGGACATGCCGATTTAGTACGAAAAAACAATGCAAAGCTGAATATGTTCAACGAAAGCGACCTGTGGTATAAAAATGAAATCAAAAGAACGGCGGATTCCATTCAAAAAGCCGGTGTCATTGCCGAAATAAACACAGGAGCAATTGCACGCGGCACAATGGACGATGTCTATCCATCTGAAGAATTCTTGCGTCTCCTTTATGAAAGAGATGTTCCTGTAACAATAAGTTCAGACTGCCATAATAAAGAAATGCTTGACTGCGCATTTGACAGAGCTGTTCAGGCTGCAAAAAATGCAGGTTACAAAAAGACAGCTTATATATCTGTACAAAAAAAAGTGGAGTTCCAGCCGTTGGACTGAAACTCCTGCCTTATGCCCATATAAACTGAAATGCAGAATACGAATTCCATACCAACTTTACAACCGGAAAAGTTATCGGTATATGTACGATTCGTAAGAATCTGCGCACATCAGAATCTAGCGATTACGGCGTTCCTGAGCAGCTGCGCAGTTTACACAAAGAAATGCATACGGCAAAGCTTCAAGACGAGCCATAGGAATTTCCTTATTGCAGCATACACAGATACCATATTTTCCATTTCTAATGCGTTCCAAAGCAGCATCAATCTGCTGTAAACGCAAAGAGTCCTGCGCTCCAAGTGCATCCAGCATAGTTCTGTCTATAACGTCAGAAGCCATATCTGCTTCATCACCTGATTCTATAGGTTTTATAAGATTTTTCATTTCATCAGACTGGTCTGCCAATGACTTTAATATTGACTGACGCTGTTCCAATAACTTTGCTTTTACCTCGGCTACAAATTTCTCATCCATAAGTTGCTCCTCCATACGCCAACGTAAAGAAATTAGCAGAACTACAATAAATCAAATACAGTCATTCATGAAAAGCAGGATTTTCAAATGTCTGCAAATTCGATTCATATAAAAACTTCTAAATTCACCCTTTTTGTTGACTTGTCCTTTTAATTTGTACATAATAATATAAGTATAAAACCGTAAAAAAACAACTTTTTTCTGCTATATTTTGCATGAAAAAAAAGTCAATCTGTTTTGGAGGAATCGTGGCTAAAGAAGAAGCTATTGAAGTTGAAGGAATTGTAAAGGAAGCATTGCCTAATACAATGTTCCGTGTAGAACTGCAGAATGGTCACATGATCATGGCACATCTTTCAGGAAAAATGCGCAAGCATTACATCAGAATCGTTCCTGGCGACAGTGTGAAAGTTGCTCTTTCACCATACGATCTTGACAAAGGTCGCATTATTTTCCGCCAGCGCTAAAATTTTTTAACATCCGGAGCGAATTTATTGCTCCGGAAAAACCGTTCCAAATAATTGCAATGCATACAAGTGGGCCGAATGGTAAGAACCATATAAATATTTTGAACAGAAACACACCCATAAGAATCTGAAAAAACTTAAGAATAAAATTAATAAATAAATCAAAGCGTGTATAATTGCGTCCTGTATTTCTGTTTGAATAAGAGGACTGATAATACGAATGCTGGTAATCATTCTTATTCTGATCCGCATTACTGAACCATTGCCAGAACGCGTCTTCAGTTTCATATGGATTCTGCTGAGTTTCCCCCTGAGCCCCTTGTCCGTATGAACTATAATAGTTTCCATAAGGATTCTGATAAGAAGAATATGCCGAATTGCCCAAATCATAAGAGGCACGTTTCTTTTCATCACCGAGGACATCATAAGCTTCTGAAATCTGCTTAAATTTTTCTTCCGCTTCCTTGTTTCCAGGATTTCTATCTGGATGAAATTTAAATGCAAGGTTGCGGTATGCTTTTTTTATTTCTTCTGCAGAGGCTGTTTTCTGAACACCTAAAATTTCATAATAATCTTTCACTTGCTATCCTTTAATATCTCTAATAAAAAAATAATGCTTTTTAAGCTTAGTTACAAGGAAAAAACATTATTTGACAAAGGAAATTCCAACTGTCCTCTGTCAATTCAGATTTTTTTACTTTCAAAATAAGTTTGCAGAAATAATTCCGTATCGGTCCTCTGCGAACAACAAAATAAAAGAAATTAAAACTATTTAAAAAGATTGTCCTTTAGAATAACCCAGGTTGCACCTTTTCCGCCTTCACATGAATCCGGATGCCCTGAAGTTCCCAATCTTTTATCCTGCTCAATGAATTTCCTTACCATTTCACCAAGGACAGGATCGGATCCATGCGAATGAATTCCTTTTCCATGTACAATCATAATTTTCTTGATTTTCCGCATTTCACAGTCGCTTACAAATGCATCAAGTCTCGACCATGCTTCTTCGCGCTTTAATCCATGAAGATCAATTCTTGCTTCTGCCTTCATGCTTACGAGGGCTGACCGACTCTGATATTTATTGCGCGCCTCTTCTTGTTCTGCGAGAGAATCCTTATCCACTGTACCATAGCGGCGGAGCCACAATTCCATTGGATTTATATGCTTTTCGCGCTCTTTTGATATATCAAAACCTTTACGCATTTCCATCGCCGCTTTTTCTTCCGGGGTGGGAGCATTTGCCTTTTTATGAGAAACCTGATTTTTCCCGCTTTCCTTCTGTTTTCTTACAGCGTCTTTCTGCTGCTTATCCCACTGAGCCAGTATATCACCGAAATCCATACATTTTTCTCCATTTTAATCGTTATCAATAAATATAACGTTTTCGTCAGTAACCCAGCCGCCTGAATTCCCAAACTGAACGAACACCCATCCACCTGCATGCTGTTCTATACGAACACGCTTTCCACCTTCCATAAAAGCGACTGCACCTGCTGTTTTTTCCGGAACAGGGCTTAAATCCCCTCCTTTAAAAATCGCATAAGTTGCAGAAATCTGAACATAAGAAATTATAGTGCAGACGATAAACATCGTTACAAATACAGAAAACACAATTATTCCATGAAGTTTTTTCAGGAAAATTACTATGCTCAGCATTAAAACAAAAAATAAAAGAATTCCAATGCATAGCATAAGCGTAAAATAAGTTGGCTCAAACGCAGCCCCTGTTATTTCAAGAGATTCTTCAAACTCTTTACGGGTATAATATTCTGCAGTAAAAGGGACAGATCTCCTTTCGGCAGCTCGGAGTTCTGCAATTTTACGGCAATTTTCTTCAGAAATAAATTTCCGCTCCACTTTTTTCACCGGCATCTGTTTTTTAGAAAAAGCATAGCCAAACATCTCGGAATAATTATCTTCCCTAGCTCCAGCCGGATCTCCAGCTAAAACCGTCACAGGAGTTGACGGAAGATATAAATCAACGCGTACACCGTTATATGAAGTAGCAACTATATGCACGTCCGGTAAAGTCTGGCTTCCGCTTACCAGCGGCTGCCATTCAAACTTTGCAACAGGAATCTTTTCATCTGAAAACTCAGAGCTTCTGATCGTACCTTTCGTAATTTCATAACGTTCTATTTCCCTGAATATAGCATTCTTTGGAACACTCCAATTAAAAGCAACAATCTGAACTCCATACTGAAGTGACACTGTAAATTCAATAGATTTTCCAGCCCTAGTCGTAAACGGAACCTTATTTTTTTTTGCACCGCGTCTGGACTGAATCATCTCATAGCCGTCATCAAATGTAACAACAAGCTGCGGCAAGATATTGCGCGGGTTTTCAGAAATTACGATCGGCTCAAATGGAAGATAATAAAGCTTATTGTTAAGATAGACCTTTAAAGAACGAAGTCTGTACACTCCTGAGTCAGAGAAATTCAGCCAAAGTTCAATTTTTGTTCCATTTTCAGAATCAGAATATTCGGAACGGCGCAAAGAAACAAAATTTACACCATTCTGAAGGTCTGGAATCTGCGCCTGAACATTTTCTGACTTAATATATGGAATTTTAAGTTCAAAGGCACAGTCCGTTCCACTGAAATTGTTCTGGTTTACAGGCACAACCGAAAGTTCTTTTATTATGCTATAAGTAAGTTTCTGCGCAGAAAGCGGTATCATTGCGGACAAAACCGTCACCAGCGCAAAAAATAATTTGATTCTTTTTAAATTCATATCTAATAATCCGTTGCAGAGCTTGTATTCTCTGTATTTTCGCTGTTCTGCCATTGTTTTTTATCGTACTCCCTGATTCTCTCAAACACAGCTTCTTCCATAGTATTCGTACTGTCAGATTCATTTACTCTGGAAATGCTGTTTTCCCGGGCTTTAGCTTCCTTTTCAGAATTTTTCAATGAAAGTTCAAGATTGATTTTTGCATCAATCTTTGAACCGTCGACCTTTAACGCTTCCCTAAAATAACGGGCAGCTGTATCGTAATTTCCTTTTCTATAAGCAATTACCCCGCAGTTATAATTTGTGGCATATTTTACGGGATTGAATTCAGACGATTCAAGTTGCCCGAAACGTTCAAGAGCCGCATCATTTTCATTCTGAGAAAGATATGTAACTGCAAGACCATAAACCGCATACTGCTCAAGCATTTTGTCATCCTCAGAATCCGCCTCACAAGCAGTCTGAAGATAACCAGCAATAGCGTCATTGTATTTATGCTGATACCAGTTCCATGTACTGGATAAAATCGTTTTTGCGCCATCAACACGTTCTCTGCAGGAAGTAAGACTCATAACTAAAAAAACTATTGAGACAACAGAGTTTCTGTGTATTCTGCCGGCAATCGCATCAGGATCGAGTTCGCTTACAAGAAAACTGAGCACCAGGAATATTATTCCAAGCCCTAGGAACAATGAATATCGCTGCATGGGCTTAAGTTCATATGTAACAGAATTCTGAGCATCTGAATCATTTTCAACGGCAGCCGAACCATAATGCAAGCTTCCACCTTTTATTGAGTCCAAAAGCTGAAGGGCTGACCCCGGTTCAGTTGCATCGACATAAGCTACTTGAAGATCAGAAATATGCCTTACCATATTCTTTTTCATGGCATTATCGCAGGCAGATTTCATTTTTTCAATTCTAAGAGCTGTCATAACAGGTGTACGCCCATCTCCGGCAAGCACTTTTACTTCACGTTCTGTTCCAAAGCCAATCAAGTAAACAGAGACACCATTTTTTATACATTCTGCAAGAGCACCGTCAAGCATTCCGTCCGTTTCATCTCCATCTGTAAAAACCCAGATTGTATTTGCCTGCGAAGAATTAGCCGGAAACGATTTTAAGGCAGAGCGTATTCCCTTTCCTATACTAGAACCTCCTGCACTCATAAGCGCAGGAGAAAGAGAATCCAGCAATGATTCAACTACAGCGCGGTCTTCTGTAAGCGGAACAACAACAACACCTTCTCCTTTTGCAATGACCACAGAAATGGCCGTATTTTCCATGCGGGACAGGAGCATTGCAGAATATTTTTTTGCAGCATTAAGGCGGGTCATTCCTCCTGGTGCGTCATCTGCATTCATACTGTAGGAAATGTCATAAACAAGAGAAACTGCAGAACCGCTCTTTTGAACAGGTTCAAGATAGGTTCCCCAAGAAAACCCTGCATAGGCAAGCACAAGCATTATCCAGAACAGACTTAAAAATACCGAACGTGCCAATATCGTAATACTATATTTTTTTATTCTTCTTGCAGGTAAAAAATCGCTGTCTTTAATCGTAATTTTTTTATAATTATTTATGACCTGCCTGTAATGATAAAGTCCGAACACAAGTGCCGGAATCAGCAGGAAAATTGCATACAATGCTTCCGGTCTTTGACAAGTAAAATTCATCAGATGAACTCCTGTAAAACTATACGGCGGATAAACCAGCATAGGATAAAAAGAACTGCAGATATAAGAATCAACTTATCATAAAAATCATAATTTACAGTTTTTGAATGATAAGTCTGAACGACACTCTGATTTTTTATAATGACTGACAGAGCAAGAGAAAAATCGCTTACAGACTGAATTTCGAAAAAACGTCCTCCGCCCGTCTGCGCTATCTGGCGCAATGACGAAGCATCAAAGGATGAATTCAAGAAACCTGTATAAGATTTTCCTGTTTTAGGATCAACATAATCTATTGGAACAGAACCACTGGTTCCAACGCCAAGTGTATAGAGAACAATATTATTTCGGTGTGCAAGCTCCGCTGAAATTTCAGGATGAATTGCACCGGCATTATTTTCGCCATCCGTAATAAGAACAATACATTTTTTAGGAGCAACTGAACTGGAAAGATGAAAGACTGCCGTTGCAAGTCCTGTTCCGATTGCAGTTCCGTTTCCAAGATTACCGATAGAAACTGTATCCAGCCGCTCCAAAAAAATCTTTTTATCAACTGTAGGAGGAATTACAATAGCCGCTTCTTCTCCCATAACAACAAGCCCGAAAGTTGCTCCCGGATTATCTCCGACTAAAAATGAAACAGCGTGTTTTGCAGCTTCAAGACGAGTAATTCCACCAATATCCTTTGCTGCCATCGACGGACTTATATCAAGAACAAACATTACGTCGGTCCCCCTTGACGTATATACCCTTTCCTGACGATAGAGCACTGGATCTGCCAGTGCGACAACAGCAATCACAAAACCTGCACAACCAAGACAACGGGAAAACATAGAAGCAAAATTACGAACTTTTTTGTTCCATGAGAAAGAATCACCTTCCCAATCCGAAATGGTTGCGACAAGCGACATTCTGGAAAAAAATCCAACAATGCGCAGAAAATATAATACAGGAATCAGAAGCAGCAGCAAAAAAGCTGCCGGATTATGGAAATCTGGCATTATCTTCCCCTCTCAAAAAGTTTTATAACTGCACGGGATGTATTGATAAGCTCACTACGCTCACCGTCATGCAATACAGCTGCATATCGTTCAGCCGGCATTTTTTTTGATTCAAGAGAATTGTGAGCAAACCGAACATAATCCATTCTTATGAAAATCTCTACAATCGCTTCGATATTATCAACTATAAATCCGTCCAAAATGCCGCCAGTTGCAGTTTCAAAGGCTGATACAAACTGATTTGTGGCAAGACAATTAAAATCTATACCGAAACGGACAGTAAGGTACTTTCTGAAAATTTTCTGAATGGCAAGACAGAAAGCGGGATCTTGAATTTTTGAAGAATTCTTTTCAAGTTTTTTAAGCTGCCTGACAGCAAATCTGGAACTCTTTGCATATTTTCTAAGAAGCCGCTTTTCGTTTAATTTGTCAGAAATTGTACGCCAACGGACTAAAAGCTGAATTATAAAAATCAAAAGTACGATCAAAAGCACAATAGAGAAATAAACAAAATATATGGTTCCTGGAAATAAAAGCGGCGGAACAACAGACCTTAGAACCATATCGTCATCCGTCAGCAGAGAAGAAACTTCAACCTTTTCTGGATCAATTATAAATGGAACTGTATCTGAACCAAAAACAGCCGCATACAAGTCAAACTGCGGAAAATCCATTATACCCGATTTCCAAGGAATGAAAGTAAGAACGACCGTATACATTGCACCGTTTCTTTGTATAATCGCCTTCGTAATAGTAAAATCGCTATTGTCTATGGAAAACGGCAGAAGATTCAAAAAGAGAGGCTTTTCATCAAGATTTCCTTCTTCTGGAAAGAAATCAACACCGGAACTGAACGTATAATGCAATTCAGCCAGATCGCCGACAAGGACCCTTTTAGGAAAAACAAACTGACTTGTGTCGGACTGAGCCTGCAGGGCATAAAAACACATTAAGAGAACAGGAACAAACAGAAAACGCATTTTCATATGCGTCCTCCCCAGCCAGAAAGTCTACTGGAACCGCGCGCAGCAAAGAACACTGAAAGCTGACGCACTACATCTTCTTCCGTAGAAATAGAAACGCAACCCGCATTATGGCGGGCACAAAGTTTTTCCAATTTAGAGGAACGCTTTCTGTAATCATCTCGCCATGCAGACTTGAACACCTGAGACAGAGTAGGCAGGACTAGTCTTTTTCCAGTTTCACTGTCTATAAACGGAGAAACTCCCACTTCCGGCATTTCCCAGTCAGTCGGATCCGTAATGCGGATTGCAGCAACGTCATTTTTCTGGCACAGAAGCTTAAACGGTTCCTCCCAGCCGGCAGCCCTGAAATCAGAAATTATAAAGACAAGTGAATGATGCTTCAAAAGTTTTACGGCTCCTGTCATTGCGTTTCCAAGCACAGAACCGCGGACTGTATGATCAACTTCATCAAGCCGGGTAAGAAGGTGCATTGACTGAGTTCTACCTGCTTCAGGCGCACTTGAAAAATGAATTTTACCGTCAAAGAAAACCGCACCTACAGGACTTTCATTAAGTTCCGCAGCAAGAGAAAGCAGAGCAGCCGCCTCAGCTGCCGTTTCATACTTCACCTTGCCTTTCGAGCCTATGAACATAGACGACGAGCGGTCTACAATAAGAAAGATCTGAAGCTCATGCTCTTCTTCAAACATCTTTACATACGGCTTTCCCATGCGTGCAGTCACATTCCAGTCTATTGCCCTTACATCATCCCCGCGAAGATATTCCCGTACCCCGCTGAATTCTACACCCTGCCCGCGATACAACGACTTAAATCCGCCGGTACGCATGCTGTCTGCAAGGCACCCCGCCGCAACTCTCAGATAAGAAGCCTTTTGAGAAAGAGAATCTCTTGATCCCGCTAACAAATGCTGCATTTTAAAACCTTTTTATTTCAGAATTAATCATCCCCTGTATTACGGAACCGGAATGAAATCAAGGATTTTAGCGATAATATCATCTGCAGAAACAGAATCTGCCGCTGCTTCATAGGAAAGAACAATTCGGTGACGAAGAACCAGCTTTGCAACAGCTTTTACGTCTTCCGGCAATACATATGATCTTCCAGAAAGCAGAGCAGTAGCCTTTGCGCACTGAAGCAACGCAATTCCCGCACGAGGAGAAGCTCCAAACGTAATGTAACGCGTAATATCATGCTCTGTCTGTTTTTTTGCTGACGGACGCGTAACAGAAATAATCTGAACAATATATTCAACAATTTTGTCATCACATACGATCTGACTGTTAAGCTCCCTGAATCTTAAAAGATCTCGGGAAGTAAGAACCTGATTAACAGGCACTTTTGATGCAGCCCCCTGAGTCTTTACAATTTGAATTTCATCTTCCGAAGAAGGATAACCGAGCGTAAGCTTCAAAAGAAAACGGTCAAGTTCGGCTTCAGGAAGATTGTAGGTTCCTTCCTGTTCGATTGGGTTCTGTGTTGCAAGAACAAAAAACGGTTCAGGAAGCTTGTACGTATCTTCACCAATTGTAACCTGCTTTTCTTCCATTGCTTCAAGCATTGCAGACTGAACTTTTGCCGGAGCGCGGTTGATTTCATCCGCAAGAACAACATTTGTAAATACGGGCCCCTTGCGTACAGAGAAAGAACCTCTCGCCTGTTCATAAATGAGGGTACCGCTTACATCAGCCGGAAGAAGGTCCGGCGTAAACTGGATACGCTTAAAATCGAGTCCTGAAATTTCTGCAAAAGTTTTTACGGCAAGAGTCTTTGCAAGCCCCGGAACACCTTCCAAAAGTACGTGTCCACCGGCAATAAAAGCAGTAAGAATTCCATCAATAAGATGTTCCTGACCAACAAGACGTTTTTTTGCTTCTTCTCGGCACTTATTAACAAGTGAGCGGCAGTTTTCCAATTCCAATTCGTTTATGCTATTTTTTTCCATTTTTAATCCTAAAACTGCATAAATATACAGTTATTATCCAATATTAATTGACAACAATGTCTCAATTCAGAATAATTCAATTTATCATGTTGAACCCATTAGCACAAGAATTAAACGATTTATTAAAAGGAACATCGGCAGAATCTCTCTTCTCTGATGTAGGAAAACGGATCTACTTCCCTAGAGGAATCATTTCTCAAGGTGGAGAAGCAAAACAGAAAGCAAGCCTTGCAAACGGAACAATCGGTACAACCGTAATTAACGGCAAACCGGCAATCCTTCCGTCTGTTCAAAAATGGGCTCCAGAATTAACTTCTGGAGAACTTGTAGCTTATGCTCCTACAGCAGGACTTCCTGCAATCCGAGAAGCATGGAAACAGAAGCAGATTTCTAAAAACCCTTCACTTTCAGCAAAAAAGACATCTCTTCCTGTTGTAGTACCAGGTCTTACAGCCGGACTTTCTTACATCATGGATCTTTTTGTAGATGCAGACAAACCTATGCTGGCTCCAAATCCTTCCTGGGACAATTACGTCCTTATAGCAGAAGCACGCCGCGGTTCGGAATTCCACCAGTTCGACATGTTCAAGAACGGCGCATTCAATATTCCGGGACTTGAAAAAGCTGTAAAAACAGAAGCTAAAAAATACGGCTCAGTACGCCTTATCCTTAACTTTCCTCAGAATCCATCCGGCTACAGCCCGACAAAAGATGAAGTAAAAGAGCTTTGCCGCATTCTTAAAGAAACTGCAGAAACTGGTGCAAAAATTCTTGTAATAAGCGACGATGCATACTTCGGACTTAATTACGAGCCTGCAATCGAACCGGAAAGTCTTTTTGCTCACATCTGCGACCTTCACGAAAATGTTCTTGCAGTAAAAGCAGATGGTCCTACGAAAGAAGACTTTGCATGGGGGCTCCGTTGCGGATTCCTTACATTCGGATGCAAAGGATTCTCGGATTCCCAGTATGAAGCACTTGTAAAAAAGCTTATGGGTGTGATCCGCTCATCTGTTTCATGCTCTGCAACGCCATCCCAGACTCTCATCCTTAAGTCATTCCAGGACCCGAACAACGATGCTGAAAAAGCCGCTTTCCGCAAGGTTCTTGAAGGACGCTACAAGGTTGTCCGCAAATTCGTAGACAGTCACAAATGTTCTGGACTTGAAGCACTTCCATTCAATTCGGGTTACTTTATGAGCTTCAGAACGATCGGACTTGATGCAGAAGCCCTACGCGTTAAGCTTCTTAACGAAAAGGGAATCGGAACAATTTCGATTGATGCAAATACACTCCGCGTTGCCTTCAGTAGTATAGAAGAAAACCTTATTGAAAAGGTTTACACAGAAATCTATAATACTGCAGAGGAAATGAAGCGTGCTTAAAAAAATAAATTTGCTGTTGTCAGCGTTCTTCTTTGTAGCAATTACTCTTACAGGCTGTTCAGAAAAATCTGAAAAAAGGCTTGTAATTTGGACTGATAACAGCGAATTTGCACAGTACCTTGAAGTATATAACGAATATCATAAAACAAAGGCCGTTATGGTATACAAAGAAAACCTTGCGGCCAGTCTTCCGCCGGCGAGGGATGAGCTCCAGCCGGACGTAATAGCCGGAACATGGCTCAGAAACTCAAAAGTAAAGAAGAATTTCTTACCTCTCAACTTTCTTTTTGAGCGCCGTTACCTGAATTCGAATGATTTTTATACCACCCTTTTAAATGTTGGAAAATCGGGCAACAAACAGTATCTTCTTCCGGTGAATTTCAATCTGCCGGCAATAATTTTTTCCATAAAAAATGAATCTGTAGTAGAAAACAGCTACACAATAAGCCTCGATCAATTACGAAAGGCCGGAGCCGCATTCAATAAAAAAAATAAAAAAGGTGCTTACACCGCGATAGGATTTGCACCGCAGAGCAGCACTGAATTTATGTATACTGTCTCAAAAATAAAGGGTGCAAACTTCCGTGAGGAAAAAAAAGGGACGCTCCTTTGGGACAACGAAAACCTCCAGAAATCGATATCTTTTTTAAACCAATGGATAACGACTGAAAATTCTTCCACACAAACAGAAAGTGATTTTGTATACAAATATCTTTCTGTTTCGGCAGACAAGCGCGTTACAAGCGGAAAAACACTTTTTTCCTATACAACAAGTGACAACCTGTTCTTGTTTTCTAACGAGCAGATGAGTAAAATAGACTTCCGATGGCTTTCTGACAACGGAGAACTCCCCGTTGAAGATTCATTCACAACAATGGGAATCTCCGCAAAAGCCGAGCACAAGGCTGATGCCGCAGATTTTATTTCATGGTTCTTCACAGCAGATTCTCAGCGAATCCTTATTGAACGTAAAAAACGAATGAACCTGGATAACATGAAATTCGGAATTGCGGGAGGATTTTCAACAATCAAAACTGTAAACGAACACATTCTTCCTGTTCATTACACAAGACTTCTTTCGAATATCCCTGACTCTGATTCTTTCCACGTTTTTGCACGAAAACCTTCTGATTGGGATCGTACAAAAAAACGGGTCATCTTCCCATACATTGAAGAATCAGTTGCATCCATACCAGGAAAGAACATTTCTTCAATTGAAGAACGCTATGCTGAACTAAAAAAACTAAGCTACTAGTTCTATTATTCATTAAACCGAAATTACAAAAATGCGTTTTATGTCAAAATAATCTGCATTATTTTCTAAACTATTCACACAGACTTCCGATTATAAAATTGAGATTAGAAATTCAGCGGAATAAAACTGATTCTTTACAGGAGGTTTGTATGTCAATTTCATTAAATGCAGGTTTCAGCAGTGCAGCCTCTTCAAATAAAATTTATGTTCCCGTAAACAAGAATGCAATCCTCTATTCTCATTTTGAGCACGTTTCTGGTTTTGTTGCAAACAAGGGGCAAAACGGTGTGTCCGTTTCTAAAATCCAGATCCTTAACGCGATGATCGATCATCTTTCTTCAATCAAGAGCGGAAAACAACCTGCAGCTGTAAAAAATGCAACACCAGAACAAATAGATTCCCTTATTGAAAACTATCAGACTCAAATTAAACAGGCCATAAAGGCCGCAGAAAACACTCCTTATGCCACAGGTGCAAAGGCAGAGGCTGGAATTCTTTTTAATTTAAGCGCATAGTTCAATATATATTTCGTCCAGGACAAATACAGGGGTTGATAAATTCAACTTAGATAGTCTGAAATTGTAAAAAAAATATACTCATTGAAAAGAAAATTCTGTCAAAAAGCCGTTTTTTAAATTCCCTGCATTCGAATTATTTCTAAAAATTAACATATATCCAAGAGACTTTTTTCTTGCAATTCAATATCATCTTAAACATGACATTCATTCAGATAGCAATTCAGATAGCAATTTTATTGATCGGTTTTTTACTCCTGGTAAAAGGAGCAGATTTTTTTGTTGACGGAAGTTCCGGAATCGCCAGAATCTTCCAAATTCCTTCCATTGTAATAGGACTTACAATCGTTGCGTTTGGAACAAGCCTTCCGGAACTTGCGGTAAGCCTTACTTCCGCATTAAAGGGTATAAACGGCATTGCCATAGGAAACGTTGTCGGCTCAAATATAGTAAACCTTATGCTCGTAGCAGGAGCAACAGCCCTTATTTCACCGATTCCAGTAGGAAAATCACTTCTTAATAAAGACTTTCCTTTTTCAATACTCATAACGGTTGCCCTTCTTACTTTAATGGCAGACACATTTCTTTCCGGCTCAACAAATCTGACGATCAGCCGGGGAGACGGAATAATACTTCTTGTGCTGTTTTCGATATTCATGTATTCAACGGTAAGCTACAGCCTTGCAAACCGGCAGGAAGAAAGCAATGAAGAATCCGAAAAGACTCCTCTATGGAAAAGCATTGTACTTTCAGTGACAGGACTTGCAGGAGTAATTGCGGGCGGGCAAATGGTTGTAAAAAGCGCATCTTCTATTGCCGCAGCAGCCGGAATGAGCGATACTTTGATCGGTCTTACAGTAGTAGCATTCGGAACATCGCTGCCAGAACTTGTAACAAGCCTTATAGCCGCAAAAAAAGGCGAAAACGATATAGCAATCGGAAACGTAGTTGGTTCCAATATTTTTAACATTCTTTTCATTCTCGGTCTTTCTGCAACAATCTCTCCTATGGCAAACGTAGATCCAAACATAATTGCTGATTCTCTCATACTGATTGCATTCAGCACAGTTGTATGGATATGCGCAAAGCCTAAGCTTCAATTAGGAAGGACAACAGGCCTTTTTATGCTGATTTTATTTGCAGCGTACAACGTTTATATCTTCATGCGTTAAAAAACGGTACTCCGATTTTCAGAAAAATTTATAATAAGGAATTACTGATTCAACATTGAAATGACATTCTAAAAATGATAATATTACGTTACCTTCCACATATATAAAGAGGTTTTTTGAAAATGCCATATTCAGAACCAACTGAACTTGCGATTATTGCATGCCCTGGCGGTGCAGCCTTTGCAGATGCAGTAATCACTCATTTGAAACACATGTACAAACATCGTTTTACTCTCAAAAACGATGCCATCGCAAAGCGCTATGATCTTTCTAAAGAAGAACTCGTCCGCGACATCAATCTTAGAAATGATCTTGAAACATCCAACCTTGTTATCAGAGGCGCAACAGACAAGTACCGTGCTCCGGTTTTCAAAGTAGACACAACATTCACTTACTTTGCAAACGGAGAATTCAAGACTGAAATCAACGAATCTATCCGTGGAAAAGATATTTTTATCTTTCAGGACGTTGAAAATCACGAAGTTCTCAGCTTGAACGGCGGAAAGAACCAGCTTTCTCTTTCTGTAAACGACCATCTTATGTGTCTTTTGAACACAATCGATGCTGTTCGTCAAGCAGGTGCAGCAAACATCACATTGGTTGTTCCTGTTTATCCTTACAGCCGACAGCACAAAAAGAAGGGACGGGAAGGTCTTACAGCAGCAATGCTCGGACACGTTTATGAAATGCTCGGCGTTTCACGCATCATCACACTTGATATCCACAGCCGGGAAATCGTAAACGCATTCAGTTCAATCAATCTTGAAAACCTTCATGCAAGCTACCAGATTATCCGCGAATTGGGTAAAATCGTAGACTTTACAGGTCAGACAGAAGACATTGTGGTTGTTTCTCCTGACACTGGTGCAATCGACAGAAATAAATTTTATGCTTCTGGACTTAAACTTCCTTTGGCAATGATCTACAAGGAACGCGACTACTCCGTAGTCACTCAGAACGCTAAGGATACAAACATCAAGAGCGTAAAGCTCCTTGGAGACGTAAAAGGTAAAGTTGCCTTCCTTGCAGACGATATGCTCGGAACCGGTGGAACTTTGCTTAAGGCAATGTCATTCCTTAAAGATAACGGAGCCACAAAGGTAATCGCAGCAATCAGTCTTCCGTTCTTTACAGGAAATGCCATCGAACTTTTTGATGAAGCCTACAAACAGGGATTGTTCTACCGTGTAATCGGAACCAATGCTGTTTACCACGAAGAACTCCTTAAGAAAGAATGGTACATTTCAACTGATGTATCTGGTCTGTTTGCAAACGTAATCACACGCATTCACCATAACCAGTCTATCGGTGACCTGCTTGATAACCGCACGATCATAGAAAAAATCGTAAAGGCACAGCAGGAAAGCGGCGACAAGAGCGCAGCTGAAAAAGAGTAACATTGCAGGGCATTCTTAGTACCGATATAGGAACGACTTCGCTGAAAATGGCTCTTATCACAGAGACAGGCGGGGTCGTTTCTTTTTGCACTCAGCATCTGAACAGCTCCAATACCTCATATATAGCAAACCAATGGCTGCAGGCTTTGCAAAACGGAACGTTATATATTCTAAACGAACTTTCAGTTTCCAAAAAAAACGTTGAAATTGCAGGGTTATGTATTTCAGGGAACGGTCCGACATTGGTTTCTAAAAACGGACGCACGCTTTTATGGAATGCATCAATTCCTGAAGAAACTGCTATTGAAATTTCAGGTTCAAAATCAATCTTCATTCCCCGGCTTGCTGCATTCAAAAAAATGTTCCCGGACGAATGGAACGCTTCAGAATATATTTTTTCAGGTCCTGAATTTCTGATTCATGTGCTTACAAAAAATGCCGTTACCATACTTCCTGAAGAACGTTACAAAGACGCGTATTGGACAGCAAAATCGCTTTCAGAATACGGAATAGAAAGTAAAAAACTTCCGGAGTTTGTGCCGCCAGCATTCAACGCAGGCTTAATCACTCCTGAATATACAAAACGCCTTGGACTTTCAAAAACAATTCCAGTGTTCTGCGGCGGTCCTGACTTTATAGCCGCGCTGGTCGGAACGAACACTCTTTCTGCAGGAAAAATCTGTGACAGGGCAGGAAGCAGCGAGGGCATAAACTTCTGTGTTGACTCCCCGATTCATTCTGATGGTCTACGAACACTGCCAAGTGTAATCAATGGTTTATGGAATATTTCTGTAATAATTCCGCAAAGCGGAAGCCTCTTGGACACGTTCCGGGCAGAAATAAGCGCACTTGAAGGACGGGAATATTCCTACGAAGAAATTACAGATTACGCCTTTAACGACAAGAATAGCGAAGGCTGGCGCGTAATAAGCGAAGTGCGCGGTAAAGTTTCGGAAGGAATTGAACTTATACGGAAAACTGCCCGGGAAAACTCCCTGACAATATCTGATAAAATGACTTTAACAGGTGGTCAGGCAAAGAATTCACGCTGGATTCAAGAAAAGGCAGACGGAACAGACATAAAAATAGCGGTAACGGCAATCCCGGACGCAGAACTCATAGGGGATGCAGCACTCGCCTTTTTTGGACTAAAAAAATACAGGACGATTCAAGAAGCTGCCGCAGCCTTAGTAAAGGAAAGAACTGTTTTTATTCCACGGAAAAAAAACTCTTCCTCCGCTAAGATTTATAAGATTCCGAAAAACCTAAAAACAATAATCTTTGACATAGATTCCACTCTGTACACAAGCGCCGCCTATGCATTTGAACAGGTAGACTCGCAGATCCGTTTCTGGGCAAAAAAACAGGGAATTACAGCTTCCGCCGCCCGCAATAAAATAAGTCAGTTCAGAAAAAAATGGTCTGCAGAACACGGCGGTAAAAAAATCAGCTTAGGAAACGCATTCACGCATTTCGGGGTTACAATAGAAGAAAGCGTAGAAATGAGAAGATCTCTGCTGGAGCCGGCAGATTTTCTTTCTAAGGATGAACGACTTATAAGCGTTCTAGAAGAACTGAGCAAAGATTACAGGCTGATATGCGTAACAAACAACCCTGTTCTTCCTGCCAGAAAAACCCTTGAGGCAATAGGAATCTCTGATCTTATTCCAGAAATAGTAGGGCTTGATACGTGCGGAAAATCAAAGCCTGCCCAGGAACCATTTGAAAAAGCCCTCTCCCTTACGAATTCCCGTCCGGAAGAGTGTCTTGCCGTAGGCGACCGCTACGACATGGACATTGCGCTGCCTTTGGAAATGGGCATGGGCGGCATCCTTGTAAGCGGAGTCTGCGACGTATATGAACTTCCAAAAGTTCTAAAAAATAAGCCTGCGTAAGCCCCAGCAAGCCCGATGCACATTTCCGTACGGACGGACCGATTATTTATTTTTCCTTATTGGAATTTAAGAGTTAAAATATAAATATGAACATTAAACGACTGATAATATAGATACTTATTTTTTAGTTCTCGCCGGTTCAAAATCCATTCTTAAGATTCAGAATGCAAAAAAACAAAAATTCATTTCAAGAACATTAGAAATGGCAAAATATGATCCAAAAACAGACTATGCCTCAGAAATAAAGTATCTTCTTAATTCAAATTCTCTTAACAACAATCAAAGGGCCGGCCTTTACAATGAACTTTCAGCATATCTCTTCCAGCAAAACCAAATGCCGGAATATCTGGAAACAGACGGTCATTCACTTTTTTTACAATGAACTATGCAATGACACCGAACAGCAAATCTATTTGTATTCACATCTTGCACAATATTACCTGGAAATAGGAGCAGATCAATCTGGCTATGAAATGATTCTTACGGCACGGCACCTTAAGAATTTCTATAAGATACAGGATCCTGTAATCAGAAGCCAAGCTCTGCATGCATACGGAAGATTTCTTATAAATAAAGATTACAAGCAAGCACTTGAATTCAACCGGGAATATGGAAAAGTCGCAAGAAAAGTCAATTTTATAACAAAGAAAGCACCCCTTTCAAAGAAAGTCATGTTTGCTCTACCATCCGACATGGTTCATGAAAAAGAACAGCTGTTTACGGAACTTGCATTCGATGCAGACTCGATCGCACAGACATTTCTGAAAAACTACACGTCTCTTACAGGTAAAAAACTTGACGGAATAATTGAAAAACTCCGGCAGACAAATGAGGACAGAAAACTAATATTACGCATATTAAACAGTCTTTTCATTATAATCTCAAGTTTCGAAATATTGCTGCTTCTTATACTTAGTATCTACTCAGAAACACAGATAGACGGTCTTACAAAACTAAAGAACCGAAGGGCTTTGAACATAGGCCTTGGAAAATTCGCAACTTCAGAACGCAAATACTCTGCAATAATGATAGACATCGATAACTTTAAAAATTGAATGACACATACGGCCATGACTTCGGAGACGAAGTTCTAAAAGGAGTTTCCTCTCTTCTTATAAGAAACGAAAAACATACGATGCTACCGTTACGGTGGGGAAGAAATGGTCATAATGCTGGAGCATTTTGACATTGACCATGCCGTACGTTTTTGCGAACATATACGAACCGAAATCTCATTATTAAAATGGCGCAATGATGTTCATGTAACTGCAAGTCTCGGACTCGGCTTTGAAACAGCGAACTGCAAAAAAGAAGCGGATGAAAACATGTACATCGCAAAGCAGAAAGGCAAAAAACTTACTGCCTATAAAAGGAACGGAAAACAATTTCTTGCAGAACGACGCTTAGATATAAGAAATTCCATGCCTGATAAATTCTAACCGTTCTTTCTGCAGGCAATCAAGGCAAATACGCCGGCAGAAAGCAGCATTACAAGGCTGGATGCAATACGCTTTTTTTTCTGATGCCCGCCCTTTCCACTCAATCCCCGCCTTAATGTCAATTTTTTGTATAACAGTTATTTTCAATTTTGCAAAACAGAAAATCTATGTTACAATATGTTAATAAAACACAACTAACGAGGTAATAATGAACTTTATTTTTTTGGGACCACCAGGAGCCGGAAAAGGCTCTCTTGCAGTAAAAGTAGCAGAAGACTACAAAATCCCTCATATTTCAACAGGTGATATTTTCCGTGCAAACATTAAGAATCAGACACCGCTTGGAATCAAAGTAAAGGCAATAATAGATTCAGGTTCTTTAGTAAGCGATGACCTTACATGTGAGCTTGTAAAAGATAGAATCAGCCAGCCGGATTGTAAAAATGGATTCATTCTTGATGGTTTTCCACGCACAATCCCACAGGCAGAAATGTTCGTATCAATTTGCCCTGATGTTGCAGTAGTAAACTTCCAGGCCGCAGATGAGCTCGTAATCAAACGTCTTTCTACAAGACGAGTCTGCCGTTCCTGTGGTGCAAACTACAATGTCCTTACTCTTCCTCCTAAAAAGGAAGGTGTATGCGATAAATGTGGCGGAGAAATCTACCAGCGTGATGATGACAAGCAGGAATCAATTCTTCATCGCATGGAAGTATACCGCGAACAGACAGAACCTCTCATAAAATTTTACAGCGACAAAGGAAATATCCATAACTTTGATTCTGCGATAGAAACTGCACAGCTTCTTGAAGAATTTAAGAAGGTCTTCCCTGTAAAATAATTTTATTTTGAAAGAATATACTCTCTCAGAATAAATGACATGAACAGCTGTCTAAAAAGTATAATGAATAGACTTATTAGACAGCTTCTTTTTTTGAAATAAGGTCGAAATGGATTTTAATAATAACAGCTTCTTCTCAGATAACATTGCATATGTAAACAGGCTTGTCGCAAAAGTTCTTTACTTCACATTAATCCTGGCACCTCTATTCCATATTCTTTCCAAAAAAGGAATTTTTGATATAACCTCCGGTTTCTGTCTCTTTACAGCAATACTGACAACAAGTTTTTGTATTCTTCAAACGATACTTGTATTTGCATTCGGAAGCATTCGATTTAAAAATAAATTTCCGAAAGCATTTGATACAATTCAAGTAATCGCAATGTATTTCGGGATGGGATTTTCCGCAATTATGCTGGGAATTTTAGGGACCAACCCGCACATTGGGATTTACATTTCATACGCATTAGTAATATTCTTAAGCTGTCTTTACTACAACACAAAAATAACGCTCACAATGAGCGTCATCTGCTATCTCACAATGGTAGCCTCTCTGTTCGTAAAATCAGTGAACCGATATGCCGAAAAAATGGCATATATTTCAATTTCCCATGATTTTATTGCATTCTGCGTAGGCTATTCCATTGAATTTCTGTTTGTATTCATAATTACAATGAAATTAACACGCCGGAATCACAATTCGATGAAGGCAATTCTTGATAAAAATATAAAAATTGAAAATACCAACGCAGAAATCCTTAAATTCATTCCGGAAATCCTTAAGAAACATAATCTGATAACCGGTTATCACACAGAACACACGGTAAGCTACGTTGAAATGATATGCCGCGAACTTGTTGCAGAAGGTCTTTTTACAGATATCCTTACGCCAGACACGATTAAAATGTATTCAATCGCTGCAAACCTTCACGACATAGGAAAGATATTTATTCCTGATCATATTCTTAATACACCACGACGCTACACTCCACAAGAATATGAAATGATGAAGCTACATCCTTTAAAAGGCAAGCAGATTCTTGAAAGCATGCCTCTTCTATGGGACGGAAAGTTCAATAAGATTGCAATTGACATGGCTTACTGCCATCATGAACGCTACGATGGAACTGGTTATCCTCAAAAACTCAAAGGCAATGACATTCCATTTTGTGCAAGAATAATGTCTGTTGCCGATGTTTTGGATGCCCTTTTAAGCCGGCGCCCTTACAAAAAGCAGATGAGCATTTCAGAGACAATGAATATACTTAGGGAAGGCGAAGGAACTCAGTTTGATCCCTTAATCGTAGAAGCTGCATTACAGATTCAGCCGCTCATATATATGTATTCTCAAGACGTAGCTGCAAAAGAATACGATAGTATAACAGAAGAACTTAATTGGCGTCAAAAAAATATGGACAGCCTTTTGAAAGGTGAAATAATATCTGAAGAACAACAGAGAGAATTGATGCAGAACTCATAAAAAATTGTGCCTCAAAATTATCTCCAAATTTTGGGGCACAATTTACTCAAAGCATTTTTTTTAATCTCGGATTGAATCTATGTTAGCCTTTCCACCAGGAACAAAAGGAAGAACGTTTTCTTCAGGGTCAATCCTTACCTTTACAAAACAAGGCTTTCTTTTGCGATCCGGATTGAATGCTTTTTTGTACCATTCAGGATCAGAATCTGCATCTATTGCTTCAATTCCAAAACCTTCTGCAATCTTAAGCAAATCCGGAGAGAGCATAAATTCACTTGCTGAATATGTTTTATCAAAAAGAAATTTCTGCTGCTGATAAACCATTCCAAGAGTACCGTTTTCAAATACGATTACCGTTACAGGAAGATTGTTTTCCGCAAGAGTTGCAAGTTCCTGAATATTCATCATGATTGAACCGTCTCCACTGAAACATACAATTCTTTTGTCAGGATTTGCTATTGCAGCTCCAAGTGCAGCAGGAAGTCCGAATCCCATTGTTCCAAGAGAGCCTGAAGTAAGGAATGTTCTAGGCTCTTCTACAGGATAGTACTGAGCCGCAAACATCTGGTGCTGACCAACGTCTGTAGTTACGATTATATCCGCACGCTTTGTACCCGCTTTTTCTGCAAACTCAGGAACAGATGCAATAAATTTACGCGGGTTTGTACTTCCTGTAAAATCCTTATTTTTCTGTTCCGCAGAAGGAGAACCACACTCAAAAGAAGAATTCTTTTCAGAAACGCTGATAATATATTCCGCCCATTCCTTACGCTTTTTGCAGTTTTCTTCACCGTCAGCAGCAAGTCGCTTTTCAACGGCTTCCGTAATCTCTGGAACAACAGCCTCAACCTTTGCAACAAGGCTTGCACTTGCCGGAAGAATTTTATTTATCTCGGCAGCATCTATATCAACATGAATTATTTTTGCGTTCGGACAGAACTTTGAAACAACACCCGTAGCACGGTCATCAAAACGTACACCGGCGGCAATAACAAGGTCACTTTCGTTCATAGCTACGTTTGCAGCGTAACTTCCGTGCATTCCGACCATTCCGGCAAAATCTGCATCAGAATGAGGAATTGCACCCAGCCCCATTAGAGAAGAGACAACTGGAAGCCTGTAGACCTCTTTGAAATTCCTTAATGCCTTTGCAGCTTCCGGGGAATTACATCCACCGCCAATATAAAGACACGGCTTTACAGAAGCACTCAGCATTTCTGACACCTGTTCAATGATTGCCTTAATTGCAGAAGATTTTGTATGAAATCGAACAGATTTTTCATCTGGAAGCGGCTTTTTAATTTCCGGCCATGATTCAAATTCGTATTCAGTCAGCTGAATATTACGAGGAACATCAATAAGAACCGGTCCCGGGCGTCCGTTCATTGCGATCTCAAATGCCTGCGGAATGGCTGTAAAAAGTTCAGCATGAGACTTAATCATTACGCTGTGTTTTGTAATCGGGAAAGACAGACCGAATGTATCTGCTTCCTGAAAAGCATCTGTACCAATAAGATTTGTATTAACCTGTCCCGTAATTGCAATAATCGGAACAGAATCACAACGTGCATCTGCAACAGCAGTAAGAAGATTCATTGCTCCAGGTCCGCTTGTTGCAAGACATACGGCAGGAAGTCCTGTAGTTCTTGTCATTCCCTGTGCTATAAACCCACCAGCCTGTTCCTGGCGCACTAGGACGTGATGGATAGAACTTCTAGTCAATTCATCATACAAAGGGAGTATCGAGCCTCCGGGAATTCCCGCTACAGTCTTGATTCCATGCATCTCTAGTAACTTAACGATAATCTGCGCGCCAGTTTTTTTCATCATTTACTCCTATAATAAATCCTAATGAAGGATATAATTTAAAATATAAACAAAAAAGCCCTCCATTCCGGAGAGCTTTTCTAACGTATATTAATCACATACATATAAGTCTTCCCGGAAACGCTAAACCTTTAGCACGACGAGAACGACCAACAATGTATTTGAAAAATTCAATTTCATATGCTTCTATTTTGACATATTTAACCGCCATAGTCAATTAGTCATAACGGTTGTTTTTTTACCAAACTTTAGCATTTTAAGATGATTTTTTATCCTTTCCCCGTTATACTGTGTACATGTCGCTAAACTGTAACGAAATAAATCTTATTCTCGAAGAACTCAACATTGACGGCTATTTTATACAGGACATAATCCAACCTGGCTATGACACTATAGCCTTATATCTCTATGCAAACGGGACAGCAAAAACCCTTCTAATATGTACCGCTCAGAATTCCTGCCGTATCAACGAAACTCGCAGAAAAATCATAAAAAATGACAAGCCCCTCCGCTTTATGGAATTCTTAAAGTCAAATATAAAAGGTTCAAAAATAATTAAATGCAGGCAAATCGGATTACAGAGAATCATTCAGTTTGACCTTAAACACGGAGATGAAGACTTTTTCCTTTATGTACGGCTCTGGAGCAATGCAGCAAACATAATTGTCTGTGACAGCAGTAATACAATCCTTGATTCGATGTTCCGCCGTCCTGGAAAAAATGAAGTTACGGGCGGAAAATTTGAACTTCCGCCGGAAACCCCAAAGGCCACAGAAAAAGTCTTTCCTGTCAGAAATTTTGAAGAAATTGCAGAAGAATATGCAGAGAAAAATCCCGAATACCCAAACCTTTCCTTCAATCAGAAAGTCGATATATGGTACGGAGAGCACGCAGAAACACTTTCAAGAGAAGCTCTGCTTGTTCAGGCAGAAAAATGGTATGCCGCTAAAAAAAGCAGGATGACTGCCGCACTAGAAAAGCTAAAGGCCAAGCAGAATGACTTTGCCGATTCAGAGCGACTAAAACATCAGGGAGACTTGATTTTAACCTACGCCCATCTTCTAGCAAAAGATTCAAAATTTCTTGAATGCGAAGATTATGAAAGCGGAAACACTGTAAGGATTATGGTTGATCCGGAAAAATCTGCACACGAAAATGCCGCAGTTTATTACGAGAACTATAAGAAGGCTCAAAGCGGAACAGAAGCCCTTGTACACGATATAGAAATTGCAGAAAAAAAACTGGAAAAACTCGAAAAGATGTATTCTGAAATCTGCAATGAATCCAATCCTGTAAAGATTGAACAGCTTCTGCGAAAAGATTCAGCCCCAAAACAACAGCAGAAAAAAGAACATCCGGGCCTTGATTACATGGTTGACGGCTGGTACATCCTTGTAGGACGAGATGCAAACGAAAATGACGAACTTCTGCGCCACTACGTAAAAGGTGCAGACATGTGGCTTCACGTGAGAGATTTTCCAGGCGGTTACGTATTCATTAAAAACCGACCGGGAAAAACAGTTCCCCTTGAAATTCTTTTAGATGCCGCAAATCTTGCAGTATACTATTCAAAAGCCCGCAATGCAGGAAAAACAGACCTCTACTATACTCATGTAAAATATCTGAGAAGGGCAAAAAACGGGCCTAAAGGCCTAGTTCTTCCTACACATGAAAAGAACCTTTGCATTACACCCGATAAAAGCGCCTTGAAAGGCTTGATACAATAAAACAGGACGCGGAGTTATAATGAAATCAGAAATTTACGTAAAACCATTTAAAAAATATTCGGCAATATGGATTTTTGCCGTTCTTCTGTTCCATCCGATTACAAAAAAATCTGTTTATGGACTTCTTCATGCAGCTTGGAAAAATTTCTACATCATTCAGCAAAAACAGAAAATGCACCTTACCAGCATACCTTTAATTTCTGTAGACCATCCATTAGATTCAAAAATTCCATTTATTCCAAAAAACATCAGAATATACATGGATTTTGTAAATTTTTTCTGCCGGATCATGAGAATGTTAATTCAACGGTTAAAAAAAGAAGGTTATAAAGCAAGTAAAGAAACTGTAGAATTTATCAGCAGCCTTTATCAAAACGCAGGGGAAATATATTCTCATGCACTTTCTACTACAAAACGACCGTTCTATATAGGAAAACCAAAATTTCTAGTAATTCATCTTTTTGATCCGCATTATCTTTGCGTTCCAAGCCTTCATGTTGCAATTGTTGCTGGTGTATGGGCAAAGATCCGGGAAATTCTTTCAGAGACAGATCTATCTGACGAAGAAAAAAAATTAATCCTTGATGAAATTTACACAGGATCTGTTGCAATTACAGAAAGCGTTCTTCTTGTAAAACAGCATAGCATAAACTGTGTTGCAGGAGCCCTTTACCTGCTCAGTGCCTCTCATTCAAAAGGATTCTTTACAGAAGATGACGTTGAAAAATTCGTCCATTGTCTTTTCGCAAACGACAATTACGTTGAAGAAGAAGACAAAGAAAAAATCAGAAAACATATAATTTCAATGTATACTGACCTTATGGACAAAAAAAACAGCCAGACAGAATGGCAAAAGCCGCTTCATGACTGGCTGGATAGTTACAAAGCCTAATCGCTTATTTTAAAAGCGTTCAGCCTTTGCAGATTTTTTCTGCTTATAAAGTCCGGCTGAACCTGTTCGCGGGGCACGCTCCGTAGGAGTATGAACGTTCGGGCGTCCATGATTTCTGTCACGTCCACCAAAACCGCGTTCCTTGTCTGAATGGCGATCCCTGTCTCTGCCACCGAAGCCGCCCTTACCTCCGTGCTTTCCGCCAAAATCACCACCACGGCCATGACCACCCCGTCCGCCTTTTCTTGAACCAAAGCCAGCTGAATCACCGTCTTTTACGTCCACATGCATATGGGGAATTGAACCGTTCTTTTTTGCAAGATCAAGTGCTTTCTTTGCAGCTTCTTTTGGAAGGCTTACAAGAGAGAAATTATTTGAAATATCAATTCTGTCAACCATGCGGCCTGGTATATGCAGCATCTTGCTGAAATAGTCTGCAAGAACCTTAGGATTATATCCATCACGGCGTCCAAGCTGAATATAAAGCCGAACCTGATCAGCAATTTTTCCATGCTGCTGAATTTTACCATAGCGAGACTTGTCAAGCTTGTCTCCGTAGAGCACTGACAAAACAGCCGCAAGAACGTCCTGAGGATCTTCCGTCTTACAAAGTTCGTCAGCCATAAGCTTGAACTGCTGCTTAACATTTATGAGACGTGATTCTGCACGATCCAAATCGATTCCTGATTCGCCAAAAATATGCTCCTCGGCAGCACTTTCAACCGTATTAGTAACAGCCTTAGGCATTTCCTCTTCACTAGCACTGCACTCAGAACCAGCGTCTTCATTCTGGGCTGCCTCAGATTCTTCAGTATCACCTTTATCTTCTGCAGAAGTTCCTATAAAATCAGCAAGTCCGATTTTTGTCTTGAGTTCAGAAAAAAGCCGTGCCTTTTTCTTTTCAATTACATCTTCCGCTGTCGGAATATCCTCTTCCTTCATTTCGCCTTTGCTGGCCTTTGCAACGGCACGGCGCAGGTAACCAAGTTTACGGGTCTCTTGAGGAGCAACAAATGTAATAGCAGTTCCCTTGCTTCCAGCACGCCCTGTTCGTCCTATACGGTGAACGTATGTTGCCCCGTCAAATGGAAGCGAATAATTTACTACGTAAGTAAGTCCGTTTATATCAATTCCGCGGGCAGCAACATCTGTAGCCACAAGGATTTTTGTCTTTTTAGAGCGGAAACGAGCAATAATCTTTTCTCGCTGAGCCTGCGCAATATCTCCGTGCAAAGCCGCAACATCGTACCCCTTTTCGTCAAGAATACGTGTTACAAAATCGGCATCATTTTTTGTCTGCGTAAATACGATTCCATAAAAATCATCTGCATAGTCGATCATACGAACAAGAGCTTCTATCTTATCACTTTCGCGGACAACCCAGAATTTCTGATCAATGAGCAGAGGTTCATCAATTACGCCTTCTTCTTCCACAATTTCATAATCGCCCATGAATTTTCCGGCAATCTTAAGAATTGGTTCAGGCATTGTAGCACTGAACAGAAGAATTCTTGCATTTGGATTAGCCTGACCGAATATTGCTTCGATATCGTCAATAAAACCCATATCGAGCATCTGATCACCTTCATCCAGAATAAAATAGTCAATCTGGCTGATATCAAGAGTTCCTCTCTCAAGATGATCCTGTATACGTCCTGGAGTTCCGACTACAACTTCAACCCCACGTTTAAGCTCCTTAATCTGAGTCGAATAAGACGCACCGCCGTAAAGAACACATGTACGCGGATTTTTTCCATCTGTAAATGACTGGAATTCTGTACATGTCTGAATTGCCAGCTCGCGTGTAGGCTCAAGAACAAGAGCCTTTACAGTACCTTTTATATCCCTTACCTTCTGAATGATAGGAAGACCGAAGGCTGCGGTTTTTCCTGTACCAGTTCGTGCACGGGCAATGATGTTTGCCTCGCCATTTAAAAGACGCGGAATAGCAAGCACCTGAATTGGGGATGGTGATTTAAACCCCTTCCTCTCTACTGCAGCAAGTACGTGTTCATCTAAACCTAAATCAGCAAAAGAAATGTCCTCTTCTTTTTCTACGTCCTGAATATCCAGCTGATCTTCAATTGGAACGATTTCTTCGTCCATAATTTCATTTTTTTCCATATTTTCCTTAAAACCGAGCTTATCGGTATGCAAGACGCGGGAGCAGATACGTCTTAATCTGCAGCACTCAAATCAGGATAACCCTCGAATCCAGACCGTGCCGAATCATTCATTATACTATAGAGAATAACCCCCTTTTTTTCAAGCAACGCGGAACAACGAATTAAAATATTCAGAACTATAAAATTAACAGACTGATTAAAGAACACATTTTCTTTGAAAAATTGAAGAGCCAAACGATCTGAATAAAAGTTTTCGAAAAGTTTAAACTTTATGACTACAAAACTATAAATTTATGAACCTGTCGAATATAAAATGACCTCGCAATATATCTGTATAAATATACTGAATTATTTACTGACAGGTTCAAAATCAAAAGTGTTTTTATTCCACTTTATAAGACCAAAGTCCGCTGTAATTTCTACCGTTTGATGAACCGTAGATTACAATCTGCTCCGAATCTTCCGGAATTTCAAATTCCAAAGACCAGATTCCTGTTTTTGGATCTTTCACAAACGGAACTAGAGAAGTTCCAGCAGAAAGAGCAATTCCAGTATAATCTTTTGACTCTATTTCAAATTTCTGAGAACTTCCTTTTTGTAAAATTCCTGCAACTGGAGAAATAAGATGAGTATTAGATGTTTCCATATAAGTTTTAAAAACAGATGGGAAACGAACCGTACCATTTCCATATCCTTCGTAATCTTCTGAAGCCTTTATATCAAAATAAAGGACATTCTCAGAAAACGCTGAATCTTTGTAAACCATTTTTAAAATCTTTTTTACTGCAGCATTGCGGGCTGAATCAAATAAATCTTCAGCAAGATAATAACGCCCGTTTTCTAAAACCTTAAAATATGATTTTTCAAGATAATCATATTCCTTTTGAAGGATTTTCTTTTCATTAAGAAACTGCTGGGCCATGGGGAGAATTCTTCCTTCAAACTCCGATATCGAAAACATATCAGGGAAAAATGCTTCTGCACGATTTCTTGCCTTTAGTAAAACCTTATAATTAGCTGCATCGGGAACGTCGACATCAATTGAAACTCGATTTCCAATTCTATCTGTCCATACAGCATCTTTTACCTCACCTGTTCCACCATCTTTTTTTACTAAACCTGCCGAAACTGCAATTCCAGATCTTGTAAGCTTAAAATCATAATTTGACGACTCTGCTATTACATTATTATAATTCGGTGTTTTATTTCCAAGAGCCAATCCGTATTCAAAGAAGATACCCGGAATATAAGGTTCAGACACAAATTCTTCCTTTGTTTTTGGAGTTGCAAGATACTGATATTCATCATTTTTTGGAAGATGAGAATAAATAAACTGCGCAGGACTACGATTGAACCATTGCGTTGTATAATGCTTTAAAAAAGTTTTACCGTCTAAATAACCAGCATCCCAGGTTACATCAATCTGCTGCCATTTTCCATTCATTTTTACAGCATTCCAAGCATGATCCGTCCTGTCACCAAGTTTTCCCTGATAGCCAAATCCCTTTGAATATCCTTCAATCACAACAGCTTCAATTCCTGCTAAACGGCACATTTCCGCCATAAGTGCAGAATAGCCGGAACAGACCGCTTTCCTCTTTTTTAAAACACTTTCATAATCCTGCTTGGAAATTCTGCCGGAAAAATACATTTCCGAATCATAAGCAATATTATCGCAAATCCAATCATGCATTGCTTTTACAGAACCTGTTCCACCGGATGTAAGATGCTTTACAACAAGCGGCAAACCTTCTTTTGGTGACTTAAAAACGAGTTCTGAAGTTTCTTTTGGAACACTACGAACTTTTAAATCCATTGCAGCCGAAAAAATATTTGCGCAAAGCAATGACAGCGCAGTTAAAAATATTATTTTTTTCATAGGACTCTCCATTAAAATAGTAATAAGATTTATTTGGTAATTTTTTCCGTTAATTAAGTAATATTTTAAATCCAAAAATCTTGATTTGCAATAAAAATATATATATATATTACTTATTTAGTAATATTTATTACCTATATAAAGGTTCCAAGATAAAAGCAGCAATGTCATAATTGATGTTATGGAAAAACTGGAACTGAGTATTCCTGAATTATTTGGAAAAAATGTACAAAAATACCGAAAAATTGCAGGTCTCACCCAAATGGAACTGTCAAAGCGCCTTGATATTACGCAAAAACACCTTTCAATAATAGAAAATGGATCACAATTCGCCTCGGCAAGTCTTATTGCCCGAATTTCTCAGGAGCTTAAAGTAACGCCGGCAGCATTATTCGGAGAAGATTTAAATCAGCACTATTTTAACAATCTATATGCCCGTCTTTCAACAGATTTTGAAAATAAGATGACCTGGCTTTACTCTGTCCTAAAACATGAAATTAAAGAAACAATAAAAAACGAAACAAGTAAAACTCACATGTAAATTAAGTATCAATTTGAATTTTTGCAAATTTTATGCTATAATAATAGTATTATGAATGAAACTAAATTCCAGATTGACCAGCAGATTGTTTACCCAAGTCAGGGTGTTGGAAAAATAACAGAGATTTTTGAAAAGACTTTCCGTGGTGCACCAATGATGTACTACAAGATTTACATAGAAGCTTCAGACATGATTGTAATGGTGCCTGTAAATAAGGCAGAAGAACTTGGAATCCGCCCGATTGTTTCCTCGGATGAAGCCGCTGCTGCATTGCAGTCTCTTTCAGATGAATTTGAACCGATCACTTCAGACTGGAAGCTTCGCTATCAGATGAACCTTGATCTTCTAAAAAAGGGAACGATTGCTGACATTGCAGCAATCGTACGCTGTCTTTACAACCGAAGCAAAGTAAAAGAACTTCCTATACTTGAACGCAAACTTTACGATCAGGCAAAAAAACTTCTTGAAGATGAAATTTCTATTGCAATGGGAGTAGATGTAAAGGAAGTTGAGTCTCAGATCCATGCTAAACTTGAACCTCCAGGATCAACACCAAAAATCAAGCACATCATTGATGACTTTGATGACGAAGATGACGATCTTATGAACGACGTATCAGATTCAAAGAAATCAAGTCAGGACAAAGACGACGACTCTGACGAAGATGACGATAGTGAAACAGAATCAGCAGACGACGATTTTGACGACAGCGATGACGACGAATTCTAATCTTAAAATTGCATTGATTATTGCTGCAGCCGGCTCGTCTACCCGAATGGGACTCGGCTGCAAAAAAGAATATCTGCCCTTGGACAAAGGAACCGTCCTATCTGCAGCTGCAAGATCATTCCTTAAGGTTGCAAAAATTCATTCACTTACTGTAACTGTTCCTGAAAACGGCAGAAACGACGCCGAAAAAGCGCTTTTTGCAGATCCGGAAATCCGAACACTTTTAAAAGACATTCATATAAATTATGTACAGGGCGGAGATACACGCCAGAAAAGCGTCTACAACGCCCTCAAATCCCTTTCCAACAGCGGTGCCGATCTAGTTCTTATTCACGACGGAGCCCGCCCCTTTGTTACAGAACAGATTATCCGGGACACAATAGAGGCAGCCGCAAAATACGGAGCTGCTGTTCCTGGCCTAACTCCTGTTGATACCCAGAAACAGATTGATTCAGAAGGCTTTATAAGTCAGCATCTTCTGCGCAGTTCTCTTTCCGCTGTTCAGACTCCGCAGGGCTTCCGCTATGCAGAACTTCTTCAGGCTCACGAAAAATGCCTTCAGGACGGCCACGAATACACTGATGACACTGAAATTTGGGGAAAATACGCCGGCAGGGTAAAAGTCGTTCCCGGAGATTCAAAGAACAAAAAAATCACATATTCAGAAGACTATAAAAAAGAAAACGCAACAATGAATATAAACATAAGGACAGGATTAGGCTACGACCTTCACAGATTGGTTTCTGGAAGAAAACTGATTATTGGCGGAGTAGAATTTCCGTTTGAAAAAGGCGAAGACGGACATTCTGACGGCGACGTACTGCTTCATGCAGTAACAGACGCACTGCTTGGTGCAAGTGGTATGGGCGACATAGGAAGTTATTTCCCGCCGGAAGAACCAAAATGGAAAGATGCAGACTCTGCAGAACTGCTCCGTACAGTTTGGAAAGACATAACCTCTGCGGGCTGGATTCTTGTAAACCTTGACTGCGTATTAAAACTTGAAAAACCGAAATTTCTGAACCGCAGACAGGAAGTAATTGAATCCATCGCAAAAATTCTTTCCGTTGAATCTGACCGTGTTTTTGTAAAAGCAAAAACCGGCGAAAAACTGGATTCAGTAGGATCAGGAAACGCCATAGAAGCATGGGTTTCCTGCCTGCTTTCAAAAGCCTAGTAAACTACACAGACTTTCTGCTTTGGAACTTTCCCGGTAAGGATTCCATTTTTTACAGTAAATTTAATCCCATTTGCCCTATCTTTGTATATTCCGTCTGCGAACGCAAGAGACACGGAAACCTTTTCAGCCTTTGATATATTTGTATTGATAATTACAAGACCTTTATCTCCGCGCTTTATGATAAGTACAGAAGTATCTTCCCCATTAAGAAGTTCCTCTGGCTCACCAGCCATGGCCGTACGGAATTTGTTTACAGCAACGACTTCCGGGTGAAAGTATTCATCATTTCCACTTTCTCCAATTTTAGAAACACCCGGAAACTGAACTGATTCAGCCCCCTTAGGTCTGTTAAAAAACAGTGGAGTTCCGCCGGAGCGGGCACAGATTACCGCCCAACCTTCCCTCAGCTGCGCATGAGACAGCCAAGCTGACTCGCCCTGGTTCGCATAAGTATCGTGAGATTCAACCCATGTTACAATATTTTGAGGTGCCGCCGGATGCTTCCAATCTTTTAGCCCCTTTGCACTGAGCTTGGAATTCCTTAAAGCACTGCGAAGAACGCTTCCGTAACTGCTTGCAACAACCGGCATTAGTTTTCCGTAATCACCTTCCCGCGCATTACCGCCCTGAAGAACTTCTCCATAAATAAAAAGCTCTCCGGCACGGTGCATAAACTTTCCATTAAGCGGTTCATGACCGAGAAAAACCGGCCAGAAATTGTTCTTCGGACTGTATTCGTCTTTTGGATCATCAGGGAGACCGATGTGCTTCGCTGTATCATAGCGGAATCCGTCCGCACCACAGTCAATTACGTCATTTACGTAATCCATGTAATACTGTTGGAAAAGCGGATTTTCTGTATTTACGTCAGGGAGTCCGCCCATCTGTGCAGTCGTACATTCAAGGCGGTTTTCATAGCTTCTGATTCCATGATTGTTATTTTTGTGATAAAGCTTGTCAAAGCCGCCGACAGCATCAATAAAATCTTTGGAAATTTCTTTTATACGAGGAGTTGTATGATTTGGAAGCACGTCAACAATTACGCCTATTCCAAGTTCATCAGCCTTTTTACACATCGAAATAAAATCATCGCGGGTTCCAAGCTGATAATTGCCGAGCTTCCAATCTGTAGGCTGGTAATGATAGTACCATTTGCCATTCAGGTCTTCGCTCATAAGTTCAAGTCCCCCGTAGTCACCGACAAGACATGTATTTGCCGGAGATGTCTGAACAGCGGCAAAGCCAGCATCCTTGATTTTAGGCAGGTTTTCTTCTATTGTCTTAAATGACCAGCACCAGGCGTGCAATATAGAACCATTCTGAATGTCAGATCGTGTCTGGGCAAAAAGTGCTCCAGTACAAAATAAAACAAAACAGCTTAAAATAATAAGAAATCTTTTCATGCAAAGAATTATACATTATAAGTTCAGCTGTAACAAATAAAATAAATAAAAAAAAGACTTTGAATTCTACAATTTTCAGAACCCAAAGTCTTATTGATCTTGTATGAACAGAATATCGAATTTCAATACACCTAAATAAAAACAGAATTCAAAGCCTTAGTCACGGGAATCGTCTTCCAGCTCAAGGATAAGCTCAACTTCGCTTTCTGTCAGATTCAGGCTTTTTGATATTTCTGGAATTTTCCAGCCCTGACGAACCAAAAGTTTTACCTGTTCCTTTATATTCGGAGTTACCCGGTTTGTTTTTACCGAAGCCTTAGAGGTATCTTTCTGAGCCTGAGCAGCAGTAATCGTCTGCAAAGTCTTAAACTTCTTGTCTATTTCCGCGTTAAGTTCCTGAAGACGCGCCTCTGCATGGCCGATACCTGTTCTTGCTGACTGAATGCTTTCAACACGACTTTCTGCATCATCAAAAATTGAACTGAGGTTATTAAGCTTTTCAGCAGCCTCTCCGATCTTTGGTCCGTTCTTAAGCAGTTCATCTACATTTCTCTGGACATCACGGATTTCCAATGGAAGTGATTCTGCCTGACGTGAACACGCAGAAAGTCTGTCTTCCAAAGCCTTAAGATTTTCAAATGAAGAATCTACATCTTTAAGAACACGGTCAATTACTTCATTCTTCTGTTCCAGACGATCATAACGTCCGGAAATAGAAGCCAATGATTCCTGAAAATCACGTACCCTAACTTCCATAGTCTGAAGATCATCATGCGTTGTATTAAGCGCGCGGATTTTTTCATCTATCGAACTAGAAAGTTCAATAAGCTTGTCATACCGTTTTGCAATAGAATCAACATTTGACTTTTCAGATTCAAAATCGGAAATCTTGTTTTCCATGTCGTCTTTCATGCGGCAGATCTGGTTATACTGGTTAGTCAGATCAAGGGCAACCGACCGGAAATCTTCAAGGCGTTCAAAATCATCATCAAGGGCTTCGATCTTTTCATCAAGAACCTTTTTCATCTGATCCGCTTTTTCATAAACCGACATCTGAGAACGTATGCTCTGAAGCTCTTTCAAAAGCTCACTCATCTGAGTCTGCATTGCAGTTGAATCGCCCTGCATTTTCATAACTAGCGCAGACTGTTCATTACGGCTCTTCTCTGAAAATGCCTGAATTTCGGAATTAAGCTCCTGCATCTTGCGTGCCGACTCTGCATTCTGATTGCGAACACGCTCTTCTGTATCCTGAAGCATCTGCTCGTACATTTTATTGAGCTGCACAACGATATCTTCTGAACGTTTTTCATAAGCCTGCACGCTTTCATCTGTTTTTGCCGAAAGATCCGCTGCTTTTCTTGAAGCCTTATCAACAAGCTGCTGATATTCATTTTCTACGTACTGCTCAGCATCTTTAACCTTATGTAAAGCCTGTTCCTTAAGTTCTTCAAGTTCAGAACCGAACATTACCTTTGATTCATCAAGCTGGTGCTTAAGCTGCTGCTTCCATTTATTGAATTCGCCAAGCGCAGAATCAATTGAAGAAGCTCCAAGTTCCTGACGTGATTTTACAGAATCCTCAAAGGCTGAAAGATCAGCCAACATCTGTTCCTGGATTTTTCCAAGCTGAGTATCGATATTTTTCTCGGCCTTTTCTACAGAAGTCTTAAGAATGTCATCTGTCTTTGCATCAGCGGCATCCACTTTTGATTGGATTTCAGAAGAGAAAGATGCCATAGTCTGTTTTATTTCTCCAAGCTGAGCATTCACAGAATCCTGCAAAGTTTTTATTTCCTCATCAACTCGGGCAGTCTGATCATCATTGCGCTTTTGAAGGGCCGCAACCTTATTCTTAAGATTTTCATTATAATCATTTTCCAAAGAGCGTCGTTCATTTTCGTATTCATTCGTAAACAGAGTGATTTTTCCATCGAACGAATTCTTCCATTCTGCAAGTTCATCGTTGATCTTGTCGCCGCGAGTCTTAAGGTCGCGGTCAAATATTTCTTCGAAATCCTTGAGCCTGTCGCTCATATTTCCAATCGCCGTCTGCTTAAGTTCCTCAATCTTATTTTCAATCACACTAAGATCGCTTTCCAGCTGATCAGAATTCTTCTTAAGGGATTCGGCAAACTGCTCATGGCGTTTCTGCTGTTCTTCTGTAAACTGATCGAATGTCTTCAAAACCTTTCCGCTGACTTCTTCGTACGCAGCTTTAAGATTCTTTTCCAGGAAATCAACATCGCTGCTTCCGGCCTCTATCTTCGACAAACGGTATTCAATGTCTTTTTTATAAGCGGAAAGCTGTTCATCAACGCCTGAAAGAGCAATGTTCTGCTGTTTTTCGCAAGCCGCCTGAATTTTTCCTGCTGATTCAGCAAGCATATTGGAGAGCTCTGTCATCTTGTCATTTGTCACAGAACGGAACTTTTCTATCTGCTCATCAATCTTGGAAACCTTTTCATTGAGTTCCGGCTCAACGGAATCAACCTTTGAGAGGGCTTCATCACATTCATTTTTTACACGAGCCATTGTATTTTCAGCAGTCTGAACAGACTCCTGTACATCACGGGAAACAGCGTTCAGAGTATCAGAAAGCTGATTCTTTACGTTTTCAATCTTTGACTGAATTTCAGCATTATATCGTTCGATATTTTCTTCGGCCTTACGAGTAAACTCTGCATAAGCAGCAGCTTCCTGTTCTTCGGCTTTACCAACTGCATCTTTAAATAACTTGCTGTATTTTTCCTGAACATCTGCAAACTGAGTTTCCAAAGTCTCCTGATTCTTTGAAATCTGTTCTGCAGAATTTGCTGCCTGCGTCAGAGAATCCGAAAGTTCATTTCGAAGTGAGTCAATACGACTGCGGAATTCTTCACCCAAAGAATCAATCTTATCAGTAATTTCTGTGCTTATTCCGCCCTGCTGCTGACTATAAATCGAACGAACTGCTTCAATTTCATTGGAAATGCGTTCTGTCGCAGTATTATATTTTGTTTCAAGTTCATTCAGTTTTGTACTAAATGAAGAATCTGCATCCGCAGCCTTTTTATTTACTACATCATAAGCTTCATCAAACTGGCGCTCAAGCTGAAGAATCCTGTCATCATTTTTACCGTCAATCGAAGCAAGCATCTGGTCGTATTTCTCATGTATAGTTTTTACAGAAGTCTTATATTTTTCTGTAAGCGCATCCGTATAGCGTTTAGAATTTTCTTCCAAAGAGGTTATGTTCTGCTTTGCTTTTTCATCTGCCACAGTGATTTTCTGAATTAGTTCAGCAATGCGAGTGTCACTCTTTCCGTTTACAGATTCAAGCTGCTTATTGTATTTTTCTGTAAGAACAGAAATGCGTTCTTCAAATTTAGCCGCAAAATCATCGACATGCTTCCGGCATTTTGCATCAAGATCCGTAAGATTTGTCTTCATATTTGCAACAACATTGCTGGTAGAATCTTTAAACGTCTGCTGAACTTCTGTTGTTTTTGCAACAAGATTTTCTGCCATTTCACTTGTCTTTGCTGCATATTTTGCAGAAAGCTCATGATATATCTGATCAAATTTTTTGTTGAATTCAACATTTTTGTTTTCTGCATCAGTTGCAACTGCTGTAGAACGAGTTTCTATTAAAGTACTGACTTCATCAAGTTTCTTTTCAAGGTCGATTTTTGCCTGAGCAATCTTTTCGTTCGTATTTTTAATGAACGTCGCAGCCCGCTCATCAGAGTCTTTTTTCAACTTAGAAAATGCTTCGTCTTCCAGTTTTGCCGCCTTTACCGATGCATCTTCATAAACTTCATTTATTTCCCGCTGGAAATCCGACATTGTTTTCTTTGCATTTTCTTCTATTTTTACAAGATCATTTTTAATCTGAAGACCATGATTGTCGTATTCCGAAAGCAACTTGTTTCCGATCATTTTAAGCTGCTCGCCGTTTTTCTGCGCAAAATCAGCAGAAATTTGCGGTATGCGTTTTTCAAGTCCGTCAATATATTTTTTTTGATCCGCAAGTTTTCCCTGAACAGCATCTATTACCAAAGATTCCTTTTTTACAAGCTCAAGATTTTGTTCAACTTTTGCGGTCATTGCCACAAGTTCATTTATTACTTTTTCATAAGATTGAATTTTCTGTTCTATTGAGCGAACTGCATTAGTATCAGAAGAAAGATCATCTGTCATCTTCTTGAATTCCAATATTTGAGATTCAAGACGTTTTACAGCAGCAGACGCCTGCATATTTTTTGTTTCAAGATTGGCAGAATTAGACGTAAGGTTCTTTTCAAGTTCCTGGAATGCTTCTTTTACTTCACCAAGACGCTTGTCTGCATAACGCTTTACTTTTTCCAAAGAATTATTTTCCTTGTCAACCATGTGCAAGGCATAAGAAATTCCAGCTGCCACCGCAGCAGATAAAAAAAGAGTTAAAATCGTCATTTATTCCCACCCACTTTTATTTACTTTAACACAATATCCTGTAATTGACGATAGTCAGAGAACGAAATATCAGCAAGTTTACACTTTCTGTTGAAAAGACGTTTTAAAGGCGGCAAAAGGTATGCACATTTCATGCCGGCATTCTTTGAGCCCTTCACATCGTACTTAAAACTGTTTCCAACATACAATATTTTTTCAGGTGCAACATCAAGAAGTTCTGCCATCTTAAGGAATGAATGAGAATCCGGTTTCAACGCCCCCAGTGCCTCTGTTCCAAGAATTACGTCACAATAAGGCTTGACTCCCCATATTTCTCCTTTCTGCTCCGGAGGAAAATCCGAAAGCAATGCAATCTTTAAGCCGGCTTCCTTGAATTTTTTAAAGGTTTCCGGAACGTTCTTGATGCATGGCATATTAACGAAATACTTTTTTAGGCCTGTATAAACAATATCATCAAGTTTTTTACAGGCTTTCTCGTATGAACAATGCATACGGAGTGCCATTTTTTCTGCCTGAACTCTGTTAAAATCATCTAAAGGCTTCAGACCATGCATTTCATGACGCGTAAGTCCGTAATGCAGAAAAAATATTCCATGCGAAAGATAATGAAAAATCGCAGCAATATGGATTCTCCATTGCTCATACAATGTTCCATCTATATCAAATGCAACAGCTTCTATTTCTCCAAGATTTTCAATAACCACGTGTTCTCCAGTTCAAAAAAGTCAGCGCTTAATAATACTATAATCAAAGTTTGCTTGTCCATCGTAAGAAGCCGGAACAAAACGCCATTTTGAAATTTGTTCACGGATTTCCGTCTGTACCTCAAGAGGCAATGCCGATGCAGGATGGAACGAAATTCCGCTTGCCGGCACATTGCCGGAAGCCATAATACGGAACGAGATTCTAACGCCCATTCGCGAACCGTCTATAAGCTTTCCGGCTTCTGGCGAAAGCGTAATTTTTGGTTCTTTAGGATCGAGTAAAGCTCTTGCAGAGCCGTTTTCCAAAGAAAGTGAGAATTTACCGTCAGTGGATTTTGCCCTTTGCACAGAAATTTCTGCGCTAAGTCCGTTGCCTATGTTCTGACTGTAAGTAGCAGCCACTACGTTTGCAAGCATACCGGCCGTTCCGGCAGAAACAGAATCTTGTCTTGAAGAATCTCTTGAATCTTCTGAAACGACTGCACCAGACGAAGAATCTGCAGCCGTTCCTGCCGAGCCAGACAATGCGGAAGCGCCAGAAAGTGCCTTTACATTTGCATCCGGTGAATTAACCGGAACGCTTCTTGAAACAACAGCATCATCAGCGAACATGCTGTCATCAAAATCAGTCTTAGGCTTGCCAGACATCTGCTGATCCATAAGTTCTTCAACAGACTTTTTATATTTAATATCCGCCTTTTTCGGCTGCTCAACAGGCTTTGATTCTGCCGTGTTTTTCGGCGCTGTCTGAACAGACTGCTGACTTGCTTTTTCAGGAATCTTTTGCGCAGCTGGAGCAGGCTTATTTTCGGCCGACTTAGCCGTCTCTTTTTTTGCAGGAGATTTCTGATTCTGCTCAACAGGCTTTTTTGCAGCCGGCTTTACAGATTCCTTTGTTGTCTGCGGAACCTCCGCTCTTTGCCGCACATTCTGTTTTGGAACAGCGGATTCCGATGCCTTTGCGCTGTCATCTTTTATAAGCGAAGGATTCGTTTTTTCAGATTTTTCTGTTTTGGTAATTTCCGGCGAAGCAAGAGTTATTTTTACCGTATTAAATTTTGGGGGCTTTTTGAAATACGGAGACACGGCCAGAAATACAATTATCAGTATCCAAAAAAGAACAGTCCCTAAAAGAGAAATCTTTATGCCACTTGCCTGAGTCTTATCCTCAGCATGAGAATCTAAAAATTGAGAAAAATTAGCTATTTTCTGCATCTACCGCTTTTCTCTTGTCCTTAAATTTACAGCCGCATATCCGTTTGCCCGAATAATATCGAACAATCTGACGATAGTTCCATTTGTAACTTCTGAATCGGCTTCAATCGTAATCGGAAATTCATTTCGCTTTGTTTTTTTTGTGTCGAAGTTATTCAACTCTTCACCTAAAGACTTAAAATTCACCTTTTTATCATTAAACCAAAGCCCGCCTTTTTTATCAGCCGTTATAGTAATTCCCAAATTAGATGTACTTTCCGCCGTCGTACTTTCCGGCAAATTCAAAGAAATTCCAGGAAGCACCGCAAAAGTTGTAGAAACAAGGAAGAAAATAATAAGCTGAAATACAACATCCAGCATAGGCGTCATATCTACGCCAGCCTGAACACCTTTTCGTCTTGCTTTTAATCTCATTATTTTACTCTTCCCGAAAGTTTAATTACTACAGCAGTAACATTTGATTCCATTTCCGTAATGCGGCGATTCACACGGCTCACAAAGTAGTTATAAAAAATCAAAGATGGAATTGAAACTACAAGTCCGGCAACAGTTGTAACAAGGGCTTCTCCGATTGCTCCTGCAAGGAGAGCCGGATCTCCCATTGTTCCGCCTGCACCAAGGACTCCGAAAGCCTTAATATTACCAGTTACAGTTCCCAAAAGTCCAAGCAATGTAGAAATATTTGCAATAGTTCCAAGAGCTGTAAGAAGATGCTCGAAACGCGGAATAACAGCAGACATTTCAGCTTCCACTGCATCCTTCATATCTTTTTCATCCCAGCGGCGGCAATCAAGAGCCTTTTTTATTACCTGAGAACATGGAGTATCTGCCTCTGCACAACTGACTGCTGCAGCCTGAAAATTTTCAGCATCAAGAGAACTGCGTAAATCATACATGAGCCTTGAATCCTTCTTTTTTGTCACATAAAAATAATAACAGCGCTCTAGAATTATAAACGTAGCAATAACACCGCAAAGGATTATTGGCAGCATGAGAATACCGCCTGCTTTCAAACTGTCAAACATTTTACAAACCTCTTTATTTCTTTATTTAGAAGAAAAATCTAACTTGAACGGAAGCCGTTCCGCTGCGTTCTATATAGTCGCCTGCATAAACACGTTCGCTTCCAGTTACTAATTTTACAACATCATCTGCGGATACCGCAAGCATAACTGCATTAGTAAGCCTGCAGAAAAGACTTAAATTAACATCAGGACATTTATCGTCAGAAGAACCAACATATTGGCGGCACAGACCTTCGAATCCAACGCGGGCATTCTTATCCTGTAGAGAAACGCGGAAAGAAAGACAGCTGCGCGATTCAAGCTCCGGCACATCAACCCAAAAATGTTTCCATCCGGCAGAAAAATTAAGAGCCCTTATATGAAATCTGAGCGCAACATCCGAATTAATCTGAGTGAGTACGTTTTCGTCATACAGATATTGACCAGCAAGCATATATTTTTTTTCATAATCAGGTTCCCAGGTCCCGTTATCGTAAGCAGTAGTCCTGAATTCACCACCGAGTGCAACTGTAAAGACATCCTTTACAGGAAGGGCAAAATCAAGCCGACCATACCAATCACTTGATTCAGAAGGAAGCATTTTCAGAGCAGAAAAACAGAACTTACGTTCAAGCATTTCAACTTTAGGAAGATATGAATCAATTCCTCCCTTTAAAGAAAGAGCCATCTGACGTTCAGACAAAGGAGTCCTTACTGAAAGATCCGTCCCTACTGTGAAAGGAACAACAACGGCATTACTTCCAATTTCATTTCCAATTATCGCAGCAGAAGATCCATAAAGATTTATGAAATGGTTGCTCCAACCAAGAGCAATGCCAAAATCCCCTCTGTGAATCGTACGGGTACCTTCAAAAGAATTCTTTATATCATGCTCCATATCATAGGAAGCGGAAAATTCCGTATAGAATTTCTTTGTATTTTCAAAGCGGAATTTTAGTTCCGGTTCAAGATCAAGGAAAGCGACATTGCTTAAATAGCCTTCAACCTCAGGGAAAAGCACATTTATTGAATTGTATTTAGTATATGCCGCAGATTTTGCAGCTGCAGTCATATCCGAAAACTCAACAAGCCTTATAAAATCAAGTGATTCCGGAAGATACCTGTTCGTTGTTGAATACCGCTTGTACCATGAACCTTTTGTATTTAAATTCATGCTGACTTCTTTATTGAACCTGACAGTCAAGTCAAAACCACCGTTAAGCTTGTCTTTTGAAACATCTGTCATCCCCGGGATTCTGTCCTGAAAGCCGTTTCCTTTGTTTTCGTAAGAACCTACTAAAAACAGGTCCATTTTATCAGAAGAAAAAGCCTTTTCAGCATAAAAATTCGTTTTCCGATCAAAATAACCGCTTGTAAAAGAATGACCGGAATAACCGTTTGCAGTCTCATGTGAAAAAGTAACTCGGAACGGATTTTTTCCTGACTGGCGGTAAAGCGAAAAGTTTCCAATTATATATCCAGGATAACCGGCACCAGCAGTTCCCGAAGCATATATATTTTTCTTTGGATTACCGGAAGCAGCAACCGAATCGACGTTGGGAGAAACAACCTCGCCCGAATCTGGAAGCTGAGGAAGGATTTCTTCATTTTTATTTGACTGCGGCAAAACCTGCGAATAATCAGGAACAGCACTTTTTCCTACTTTTGGTGCACCGCCCGAAATTACGGTAGATACATCCGGCAAAGAAATTTCTTCTGATTCATCCGCATTCTGCTGAGCAGCAAAAGGCAGACATGACAGCGCAAATGCCAGAATCAAAAAACTATTTTTCATTCTATTCATATTCTATTCCAAACTCCTTAGTTATCAATTTTCACGGCCCCTGCCTGAATACTAGATGGATACAGCGACTTTATTGTCCGGGCTGTTTCGTTAGCATCCCCTATCAGATTTGCCGCAATAAAAGCGTCATATGCACCGTACAATGCTGCAGCAGCAAGTTCATTTTTTCCGTTCATCCTATAGTATTCTGCGGCAGAAAGGAACATTTCTGCACTCAGCTTGTTCCTGTTTTTCAATCTGTATGCCTGCCCAAGAATGTCTGCATTTTGAGCAGCATAAAAGCTTTCTGTTTTCAGCGATTTTTTTTGAAGCGGCAAAATCTGTTCTGCCAGTTTTACAGCTTCATTTGCGGTAGCGGTTGATTTTGCATAAGCGACCGCAAGTTCTGTTCCGGCTTTTCTTCCAGCCGCAGAATTATTACCGCCCGCATCCCTGTATGTATTTTCCAGACGTACGATTTCTTCGTTTTTACCTGAAGCAAGTTTTTCAAGATCAGAAACAATGGCGGCAATTCCGTCATTACGAGCCTGTTCCCCGAACTTTTCAAGAAGGAGAGAAGCGTTTTCCAAGGCGTTTTTATACTTCCCTTCTGAGCGATATAAATCCACAAGTTTTCTTGCAGAAGCATAGACATAAGTACTTTCTGGGAATTTTTTTACCAAAGCCTGATACTGCAATATTGCACGGCTTTTATTTTCAAGCTTATCAAGACATTCTGCAGAAAAATACCAGCTTGATTCAATATACGAACCGCCCGAATATCTTGAAGAATACTCCGTAAAACGTTTAAGAGCAGCATCGAATTCTCCAAGGGCAAAATACATCTCACCGCGCCGGTACATAGCTTCCTCTGCCATTCTTTCTGAACCAAAACGGTCCGCTATTTCTTTATATTTTGAATCAGCAAGAGCGCTTTGCTTAGTTTTTTCATAAATCTGCGCCATTGCGTAAAGGCTCTTCATTCCAAATGAATTTTTCTGTTTGGAATATGAAGAAAGCAGATTCAAAGCCTTTTCATATTTACCTGCATCAGTATAAATTTCCGCGCATAGCAGAACGGCCTCTTCCTTATTCTGGGCATTAACCGCAGACCGGACAGCAGCATCCGCCATGTTGATTCCGCTTTCAAATTTTCCAAGTTGAACGGCAGCGTTTGCAACTGTCATTTCGGCATTCCACAAAAGTTCGTGGGAAGGATATTCCGCAATAAACGACATAAGATTTTCAAATGCCTGCGAAAACTTTCCTTGTCTGTACTGCGCATAGCCCTGATAGAAACGCGCATAAGAGACTGCCTTTTTTTGAGCCGGATCTTTTTTATCTACGTTCTTAAGATACAATGCAAAATTATCTTCAGCATAATTCCAATTCCATGTATTGAACTGAGCAAGTCCAAGAATATATTTTCCTTCATTGAGCCCGCATTTATTTGCTTCAATCTGAGCTTCTCTATAACGACCTGAAAGAATCAGAACCTTTGCATAATTAAGACGCTCTTCTGAAGTCATTGCAGATTTTTTATCAGAATTACCGTAAACCCCGGCAGCTTCTTTAAGCTTTTGCTGACGTGCAAGCGAAAGAGCATAAAGTTCGTCATCCTTGCCGGAAAGAAGCCTTGCAGAAGCAGCATAATCACCCGTTTCATACTGAGCAAGAGCAACATAGTAATCCGTAAAAGCATCAGAACATTCTATCTGCTCTGCAAATTTCTTTACATCATTCCAATTTTTCTGAAAAATCGCATATTTTACACGAAGTTTATAATACGAATCAGAATAATCCGCATTTTCAGTAAGATTCCGCGTGGCAAATTCCTGTGTAAGATACGAATCGGCGGCAGCAGCAGACTCTGTGGTAACAGGCTTTCCTGCTTTTATTTCTGCACGGTACAAGACAATAAGCGGTTCCATTCCTGCCAAAGGATAGTTTTCCGCCTCATCAAAATATGAAAGAGCCTTATTAAAATCATTGTTATTAAATGCATCCGTTCCAAGTCGTGTCCAGAATTCTGCAAGCAGTTCAGGAGAATCCTTCAAGGATTTTTGTGCATTCTGAAGCACAGCCCCAGGTTCTTCGCCGACTTCGCTTTTATGGGCAGAAGAAACATTATATGCTTTTTTTAATGCCGTAGCCGCCAGAGCTCTTTCTCCGCTTTCCAGAACCTTACAATATAGCTCATAAGCTCGACGGTATTTTTTTTGCAGCTCAAAGGCATCACCGGCATATTCCGTAAAAACATAATAAATCCTAGGTTCAAGCTGCTCCTTTAAAAACTTGGAATAAAGGGATATCGTTCTTTCCGGTAAACCGCTCCGATTGTAAGAATCAGCAAGTTTTAAAAGCGCAATGGAATAATCTTCAGACGAAAAGGCTGCGCCATTTTTTATAATATATTCATAATTTGGAACAGCATTCTTAAAATTTCCCGTCTTATAATAAATATTTGCAGAATTAAAAATTGAGGGAGAAAAATAGACAGACTTTTCACCGCCGTATCGGCAGTATTCAAAATAACAGGACAACGCTTCATCATTTTTTGACGTAAGTTCGTAAGTTCTTCCCAGCCAATACAATGCAGGCATAAGCACATCTGGCTGATTTTCCATTTTAACCGCCTCGACAAGAACTTCAAGAGCCTTATCTGTCTGACCAAGACGAACCAGGCTTTCACCTTCTAGTAAAAGAGTTGCACCTTTGTATGCCGACTCCGGAAATTTCTTTACAAGAATTTCAGCGTTCTGCACAACACCTGGATAAAATCCGCTCTTATAAGCAGAATTGACTTCAGAAAAAAGCCATGCATCGGTTTCATTTGCCGCACCAAAAAGATTCAGCATGGAAAAAACAAGAAGAATAGAAACTACAATTCTTTTCATATTGAAATAATAATGATGAAAATGATTTAAGTCGAGATGTTTATATCAAGAGCAGACATAACTATCCGGCTGGGAAAAATTGTTCTGTGGCCTGACAGCGAGTCAAAGAAACAAAATCAAGGCAATAGCGGCTGTAGAACTCATCAAAAGAAATTTCCGAACCATCCTTGAATACTACGCACTTAAAACGCCCTTTGTCATCAAAATAAGGAAAAAATACACAACATTCGTTAAAAACTTTGACTTCGGGACTCTTACGGTCTGTTTCGCGAATTGCTCCGAAATAGAAAGTTTCTGGTTCTGTAACCGCAAGAATATAAAGCATGGACTTAAGACAATTAACCTGGTATCCCGAATTTTCAATGTATCCGGCAGAATTTATTATTCCTTTTTCTGTTATTTCAGCAGTAAATGGCTCTAACTTCACGTCAACGCCAGATTCATTGAAAAGATATGTTTTTCGATTGCGCACAGAAACAATTGCACTGGCAAGATTCCGTATCCAGTCCAATGTAAATGAAATAGCATAATTTTCGCTTAGAATTCCCTGAAATCCCACACTTTTGTAATCAACAGTAGGTAAAATCAGAGGTTCTCTTTTTAGGCGCCCGCCGGTAAGCGGTTCTGTAATTCCATCTGCAATCCATTTTAAAAATCCTGCTCCATTTACAGTTATCATATCTTTATATTCTGCAGAAACCGGCCTTGGTTTTCCAGTAGAAATGAACACCGGATCCCCGTTTTCATCGTACATTGCATCTTCCACAGGAATGATTGAAACACATTTCTCACGGATTACATTCATCATCTGCTGGACTGAATGATAACCATCCTTATAAATACGGTTGTACTGCCACGGAAGCATATTTTCTGTCCAACGCACAACCTGCTCAAAAGAAGAAGAATAGAATCTTTTAAAAGGAAGCCCCGTAGGCACCCCCTTTGCAGCATAACATCCGAAAATCACATAATCACACAAAGCTATGCGGTCAAAAGGCGAAAACTGAACAAAGACTTCACTATCCGAAGAAAAATAATAACGTATTCTTAATGGTTTTCCAGTCTTTTTGTCGCGCACAAGAAGAAAACTTCCCGATGCATCTCCTGGATAAACATCCTGAAGTTCAGTGTCACGCCCCTTATCAGAATAAATGTCCACTTCAATACGCGCATGAGGAGCTACAAAAACATTGAATGTATCTTCTGTTTCTTCAAGCCGGATCTGAAATTTCTCACCGATAGAATTTGTTCTGACTTCAGGACGGTTCATCCGCACGTTCATTAAAGGAGCTTCAAACCATGACTCCACAAGACCTTCCCGGATTTCAGAAGAATCCGGTACGCCGAAACGGTTATACAGCGCAAACAGGGGAAGAACTGAATAAATCAATGCAAACAAAGCAATCCCGAATCTCTTTTTCATTTTGCAACCCTAACTATCCATTCGATTCAACTGCAAGCGTAATTTCTGTTCGAGCGACTTCTGCCGGTTCAACAGGAACTTCTGAGCGGCTTACAGGTTCTGTATCAGTGAGACTCGAAGCACCTTCTGCAAGCTTAACTATAGGCCGTGTTGTAGTTCCGTCCGGATTTACAATTACGCCGTCATCATTTTCATCAGGATGCTTTCCAGCCGGTGCATTTGAAAGCAAAAGCTTTAATCGGTTCAACTGGTTTACTTCAGAAGAACCCGGATCGTAGTCAATTGCAGAAATATTTGCCCCTGGGAATCGGCGGCGAAGCTCCTTAATCATACCCTTACCGGTAACATGGTTTGGAAGACAGGCAAACGGCTGAACACAGGCAATGCTTGGAGCACCGCTGTGGATGAGCTCAACCATTTCGGCAGTAAGGAACCAGCCTTCGCCGGTAATGTTACCAAGCTGAACGATGTCATCAACACCCTTCATTAAATCGTAGATTGAACTTGGAGCATCGAAGCGGCGGCTCTTATTAAGATATTTCTTCATCTTGTTGCGGTAAAGTTCAAGGAACCACACAAGAAGGCGGGCATTGCGTTCGGTTTTCTTAGGGAATGCAAGCTGCTGATGGCGGAAAATACCTGTCGCAAATGTGTAGAAGAAGAAGTCTGTCAAATCCGGCATTACACATTCAGCGCCTTCACGTTCAATTGTACCAACAATATCGTTATTTGCAGTCGGATGGAATTTAACAAGGATTTCACCTACTACACCAACACGTGGCTTTTTAATCGGACGCAAAGGAAGATTATCAAAATCTCGGACAATACCTTTTAAAAGTTTGTTATAACCGTGGATAGAAAGCGACTGAACCTGCTTTTCGGCACGGGCGTTCCATTTTTCATAAAGAGCATTTGCGCTGCCAGGAACAGCTTCATAGGGACGTGTGCGGTAAAGAACGCGCATAAGTACGTCTCCGATAAGAATCGCCATCAAAAGCCTGTGCAAAAGGGTCGGCGTAACCTTGAATCCAGGATTTTTTTCAAAGCCTTGTGCGCTCAACGAAAGAACAGGAATATGTCCCCAGCCTGCGTCATTCAATGCGCGACGGATAAAACCGATGTAGTTTGTAGCGCGACACCCTCCACCAGTCTGCGTAATGATGAGCGAAACGTGATTCAAATCATATTTTCCAGATTCAAGAGCTGCAATCATCTGACCTGCAACAAGAATCGAAGGATAACATGCATCGTTATTTACATATTTAAGTCCGGCTTCTACAGCCTTTGGGTCAACTGCATCGAGCACTACAAAATTATAGCCTTCTGCTTGGAAAGCCTTCTGCAGAATGCGGAAATGAATAGGCGACATCTGAGGTCCGATAATTGTATGCGAATACTTCATTTCCTTTGTAAATACCTGTCTCTGGTAAGCGGCAGAATGTTTTACAGGCATCTTTCTGTGATGCCTCTGGCGTTCCTTAACAGCCGCAATAAGGGAACGGATACGAATACGAACGGCACCAAGGTTACTTCCCTCATCAATCTTAATAAGAGTATACATGCGGTTCTTTGAACGCATGATTTCATCAACCTGATCGGCTGTAACAGCATCAAGACCACAACCGAATGAAGTAAGCTGAACAAGTTCAAGGTCAGGCATTTCACTGACAAATGCACCAGCCCGGTACAAGCGGTTATGATAAACCCACTGGTCAATAATTCTCAAAGGACGTTCAATTGAACCAAGATGAGCGACAGAATCTTCTGTGAAGACCGCAAGCCCAAGAGCATTAATCATTTCCGGTATGCCATGGTTAATCTCAGGATCAAGATGATAAGGGCGTCCAGCAAGGACAATACCGTTTCCACCGGCACGGATCATCTGTTCAAGGGCATCTTCTCCGGCCTGCTGGCAGTCAAGACGGAATTTTTCCTGTTCTTTCCATGCGGCATCTACGGCAGATTTGATCTGCTTTTCTGTAAGGGCCGGGAATTTAGGAAGCATTTCTTCGCAAAGGCGTTCTGCAAGGCGTTCCTTGTCATAAATCGGAAGGAACGGATCCATGTATGTAATGGAAGAATCCTGACGGAGTTCGTCCACGTTATTACGCAAAACTTCAGGATAACTTGTTACAATCGGACAGTTATAGTGGTTTCCTGCACCAGAATCTTCCTGCTTTTCATACGGAGCACAAGGATAGAAGATAAATTTTATGCCGCGCTGAAGGAGCGAAACTACATGACCGTGACTAATTTTTCCAGGATAACAAACCGATTCTGAAGGAATTGTTTCAATCCCCTTTTCGTAAACGTTTTTAGAAGAACGCTGGCTTAAAAGCACGCGGAATCCAAGTTTAGTAAAGAATGTAAACCAGAGCGGATAATTTTCGTACATATTGAGTACGCGCGGAATTCCGACATCACCCATTGGTGCATCTTCTGCTTTAAGCGGGACATAATTGAAAAGACGCTTGTACTTCCATTCAAAAAGGTTAGGCATTTTTTCACCGACATCGTCAACCTTTGTATTCTTTTTGTTAGAAGCATCAATAATATTACCTTCAACTTCAAGACCTTTTTCACAGCGGTTACCAGTAATAAAAGTACGAGTTTCTGTTCCCGTTGAGAATCTATTTATAGTAAGAAGACAGTTGTTCTGACATTTTCCGCAGCGACGGAGCTCAAGATCAACGTGGAATTTTTCAAGATCTTCAAGAGAAGCGATTCCTGATTTTAGTTCATGGCGTTCAGCCCCTACTGGCTCACCCGGTTTTGGAGCTGTAAGATCAACCCACTGGTCGTAGGCAATAAGGGCAGAACCGTAGGCACCCATAAGCCCCGCAACATCTGGGCGGAAAACTTCTACACCGGCAATTTTTTCAAAGGCACGGAGAATTGCATCGTTAAAGAATGTACCACCCTGAACAACAACCTTTGTACCGATATCACTTGCCTTGCGCAGTTTAATAACCTTGAACAGGGCATTTTTGATTACTGAATAAGAAAGACCTGCCGCAATATCTGCTACCGAAGCACCTTCTTTCTGAGCCTGCTTAACACGGCTGTTCATAAATACAGTACAGCGTGAACCAAGGTCTACAGGCTTTTCTGCCATAAGTGCAATCTTACCGAATTCCTTAACATCCATGCCCATTGTATTTGCAAAGTTATCAAGGAATGAACCACATCCTGCAGAACAAGCTTCATTAAGCTGAATTGAAGTAATGGCACCATCCTTCATGCGCAGGCACTTCATGTCCTGACCACCGATATCAAGAAGGAATTCTACGCCAGGAACAAAGAAATCTGCAGCACGGAAGTGAGCGATTGTTTCTACTTCGCCTGAATCAACTCCGAACGCAGCCTGGAACAATGCCTCACCGTAACCAGTAGAAACTGCACGGGCAATATAAACATCTTTAGGAAGCTTTTTGTAAAGTTCCTTAAGCATTTTAACTGCAAGATCAACTGGATTTCCCATGTTATGAGAATAAAAATCCCAGATTATTTCGCCCTTCTGATTAATAAGAACGGCTTTTGTAGTTGTAGAACCAGAATCCAAACCAAGGAAAACAGGACCTGTTGCATCTTCAAGTGAACCACGCATTGCTTTTTCTTCTGCATGGCGCTTACGGAATTCTTCAAGTTCGTTTGCATTTGTAAAGAGCGGCTCAAGACGCTGAACCTCGCTCAATTCTGCGCCTACAAGATTCTTAAGACCTTCTCGGAATTCCTTTACTGTAGGAAAATGAAAGTCTGCAGCACCTTCGCCGGTAAATTTACGTTCCGCACTGAATGCACATCCGGCTGCGACAAAAAGCTGACTGTCTTCCGGAACGATTATTTCATCATCCTTAAGCTTAAGAGTGTCAATAAAGCGCTGGCGAAGCTGATCCATAAAGTGAAGCGGACCGCCAAGGAAAGCAACATGACCGCGGATAGGTTTTCCGCAGGCAAGCCCAGAAATTGTCTGGTTCACAACCGCCTGATAAATTGAAGCGGCAATGTCTTCGCGGCGGGCACCTTCGTTGATGAGCGGCTGAATATCTGTCTTTGCAAATACACCACAGCGGGCCGCAATCGGATAGATTGTCTGGTAACCCTTTGCGAGTTCGTTCAGGCCGGCAGCATCAGTTTCAAGGAGTGCTGCCATCTGGTCGATGAATGCACCTGTACCGCCGGCACAAGTACCGTTCATGCGCTGTTCAACGCCACCCGTAAAATACGTAATCTTGGCATCCTCACCGCCAAGTTCGATTACAACATCTGTCTGAGGAATAATTTTTTTTACGGCTGTTGTAGCCGCAACGACTTCCTGGATAAAAGGAACGTTAAGCCACTGGGAAACAGAAAGTCCGCCCGAACCTGTAACTTTTACAGTAAGCGGCTGGTCTTCTCCCATAGCAAAAGATGAAGCAATTTTATCAAAAGCCTGAGTTACAACAGATATGATAGTGTTGCGTATATCAGCACGATGGCGCTGATAATCTCCATATATAAGTTTGTCGTTGTCATCCAGAACTGCAATTTTTACTGTAGTTGAACCGATATCGATACCGATACGAACCGGCAAGACTTCATTTTTCATTATTTCCCCTATTTTTTTCTCTTAAAAGAACTAAATACAAAATATAAATGCTTATTCATTTTTTTGCAAATGAGACAACATATAACCATTATATTATATAGTACATAAGCATTTTTTTGAATTAGATTCTTTCATATTGTTCAAAAAATCAGAGTTATTGTAAAGCCTTGTTTCACGAAGCATTCAAAAAAGCCTTTTTCTACCCTACCAAATGCATCTCCTATCACTTGATTCTAAATTTCATTTATCTGCCTTCCATGACTGGCTATTCTGAAAATTATTGAATAAAAACTACATCTTAGTTATCTTTACACTATGCCAAAAAATCAAAAAAAATCACTTGTAAAGTCGGGACTTATTCTGTCCTTGATGACATTTGCCTCAAGAATAATGGGACTTATCCGCGAAATGACAAAAGCGGCTTTTTTAGGAACAAGCGCCTATGCCGATGCCTTTGGAATTGCCTTTATGATTCCGAATCTTTTCCGCAGGCTTTTTGCAGAAAATGCAATTTCGGTTGCCTTTATTCCTACATTCAGAGGCTATCTTGAAGACGACAAAAATGAAGAAAAACATAGGGAAACACAGGAATTCGTTTCCGCTACGCTTACATTGGTTTCTTTTTTAACGGCCTGTGTATGCACTCTTGGAATCATTCTTGTAAAATTCATAATTCCGTTTTTTTATAACGGAGAGACAAATTCTGAAATCTTTGCAGAAACAACTCTGCTTACAAGAATCATGTTCCCTTATCTATTCGTAATTTCCATTGCCGCTTTTTTTCAAGGAATTCTTAATGGATGCAATATATTCGCACCTTCGGGATTTACGCCCGTTCTGTTCAACGGAATTGTAGTTCTTATAACATACTGCCTTACACCGTTCCTTAAAAATCCTGCAGGACTACCACAAGAAGCCCTTGCTGCCCGCGCAATGAGTTTCGGTGTTATAGTCGGCGGCTGTACGCAGGCTTTGTTTCAATGGCCGTTCGTACAGAGCACTGGCTGGCGCACAACTCTTACCGGACTAAAGAAAGCATTTACAAATCCGGGAACAAAAAAAGTCTGTGCTCTTATTGTTCCAACCATAATCGGAATGGCTGCTTACCAGCTTAACGATGTTGTTTCTACAGCACTTGCAGGAAAAGTCGGCACAGGAACCGTTGCAAGCCTTCAGTATTCATTAAGACTTCAGGAGCTGATTCTTGGAATTTTCGCAGTTTCGATCGGAACCGTGATTCTTCCGGATCTTTCAGGTCTTGCAAAAAATCAGAAATGGCAGGAATTCAACAAAATGCTGCTTCAGGCAATAAAAATAATCGCACTTATCTGTATACCAGTCACTTTTTATTCACTTGTATGTGGAAAAGAACTTATTTCTCTTGTATACAAAACAAAGAGCTTTGACGATTCTTCTGTTGCAATGACCCTGAGCGTATTTCAGTTCCATATCATTGGACTTTATTTTATCGCCGTAAACAGAATTATTTCTCCGGCATTCTACGCACAGGGAAACACAAAACTTCCGACTCTTGCAGGGATAATCTGCTTTGGGTTCAACATTGTATTAGCCGCAGTCCTTTCACTATTTCTGAAAGGAAAAGGTATCGCGCTTGCACTTACTATTGCAAGCCTTGTAAATACAGTATGTCTTTTTATTTTTATGAAAAAAATGCCCGGCATGGAAGCAGGAAAAATTGCTGCAAACATGATCATATATATAGTAAGGATCTGCGCATTCAGCATTATTGCCGCAGCACCGGCACATTTTGCACGTCTTTATCTTATCAAATTTTTTGAAGGACACGGCCGGATCATTTCCTACGGACTGCCTGTTTTTGTCTGTGCAGTGATTTTTGGTTTGATCGGAACGCTTCTTCTTATTATATTTAAAGATGAAACAGCGGTAGGAATTGCCGGAAAGATCAGAAACAAGAGAGCATCAAAGAATTAAAGGTAAATTAGAATGAAAGAATACAGCAAAGAAGAACTTAAAAAAGTATATCAGGACAGAAGACAAAAAATAGTGGAATACCTCAACCTGCACGAAATCGGAGCGGCAATTTTTATTGACAGCGAAGCTCACCGTGATCCTTCTGTACGGTATTTTACAGGACACATAAGCGATGCAATCCTTATCATTCCTGCGCAGGGAAACAGCATTTTGATTCCGTGGGATGAAATTCTTGCAAAAAAAATCGCATTCTGCGACAAAATAGTTCCTTATACAAAATACAAGAATCAAGAAATCCCTGCAGTAAAGGCTAACCTTTTCTGGAATGCGGGATATGGTCCAAAGATTGAAATTCCACCGACAACGCCTTATCCTCAGTTCTTGATGTACGTTGACCAGTTGAACCAGTGGGAAATCCGCTGCCGCGAAAACAGCGTTCACGACTATGCGGTTCAACTTAGAATGGTCAAAGATGAATACGAAATTGAATGTACAAAGGAAGCGGCTAAAATCGGCGACCTTATAATCAATCAGATTGAAGAAAAAATCCGAAGCGGTGAAATCAAAACAGAAACCGATGTTGCTCTTCTTATAGAAAAGGAATGCCGACTTCATGGCTGCGAAAAAACTGGTTTTGACACTTTGGCGGCAGGACCTGCAAGAAGTTGGGCGATTCACGCGTTCCCTGGATACACCCAAGGCGAATGGCCGGGAAATGGACTTTCCATTCTTGATTTTGGAGTTGTATACAACGGCTACACAAGCGACACAACTCTTACAGTTTTAAAAGGAGAACTTTCGCCGGAACAGGAAGAAATTGTTGAGCTTGTTCAAAAAGCCGCCGACGAATGCCTTCGCCTTTACAAGCCGGGAATTCCTGTAAAAGAAGCCTGCGAACAGGCCGAAATGATATTTGACCGGGCAAACAGAAAAATGCCACATACCCTTGGGCACGGAATCGGCCTTGAAATCCACGAATTTCCAAGAGTAAGCACTAAAATGCCGGCAGATGTAACCTTTAAGCCCGGAATGATTATAACCCTTGAGCCAGGCCTCTACGACGAAAAACTCGGCGGCGTCCGCCTTGAAAACGATGTATTAATCACCGAAGAAGGAAACGAAGTGATTACACATTCGAAGATAATCAGGTTGTAGAAGGAAGCCCGTTGATTTAAACAACGGGCTTTATTTTTTAGTTGATTTGGAAATTGGTAATGGTAATATGAAAACAAGGAGATGAAGGGAGAGGACCAGTCAGAGAACCTGATGGAATTGACAATATAAGAACCCAGTCACTAGAAGTAGCACAATAGTGTAAAGGATATTTGCCATTAGCACTACCTTCCAATGTGCACTCAAAACTTGAAGAATGTGTGTATTTTTTCTGTTGAGCTTCATTATAACCTGCTTGACAGTATTCATAGTTAGCAGAAATTGAAGTAAGAACTGGTACTTTATCCTTATTTTTTAGATATCTCTCATTTGGAGTAGTCACTTCACTCTTTTTTACAATTCCATTTTCTACAATAACATCTACGTTACCAAAACAAGGATCAATGACTCCACCAGATGAATATTCATAAGAATATGAATAATTTAATGGCTCCTGCCAGTTATTTTTGGCATTTACAAAATCATCGTAATTTTCAAATTTCACACCAGACATCAAAATACAAATCTGTTTCTTCTCATCTAGAGTCATTTCAGTATTATCATCTTCCGTTTTGCAGGAAAATGCCAACACACCCGACAGGATTAAAAATAAGAACAAAACTTTTTTCATAAATGGAAACTCTCCTAAATTCCTTTTTTATCTTAAAGGAAAATTGAGAATTAGAAAAGATATTGAAGTCTTTTGAGAAAAAAATATCGCCGGGATTTTCCGGCGGGCTAAAACTTATCTGCTTGCAGGGCGGGCGTAGACTTCTTTTGAGAGGGGGCCAACTATTCGGCTGTCGATTTTGGAATAGGCAGCTATGGCAAAATAGTAGATAGTTCCGTTGGATAGACCTGTAAGAGTGAAAGAATTTATATTTCCTACATTGATTGGGGAATGGCCTTCTGCGGCAACTCGGCCTAAGTATTCGCCGGGACGGTTTCCATAGTAGATGTAGTAGCCACCGGCGGTATCTTCTATAGAATAACTCCACGTAAGCGTAACAGAGCCGTCGCCTTTTTCTGCGCGGATTTTTACCGGTGGAAGCGGATCCGGGAGAAGGGTGTAATCCAGGGTTACAGATGTAATGCTAGGGCTATGACAGCCGCCTCCATCCGGGAAAAGTTCTGCGGCAACCTGAAAATACATGCCGGAAACAGAACCGAGCTTTTCACCGCTGTTTACCTGAATCCATTCAGGATAGTTTTCTGTCCAGTTAAAATAGTCGTCGCCGCCACGCACGTAAAGGTGAATATCTGTCTGCGGTGGCATGTGCATTTCTGCAGTAACGGAATTAAGGATTGTTCCTTCCTTAAAAAGTATAGGTTCTGACTGAAACCTTCCGCCCTGAACAACATAGTGATCCTGTGCGAACAGATCGAATACAGCATCTTCCATTTCTAAAGAAATGTCGGAATATGTGCGCGCAATGCAGAAATCGTCTATAAGCCCTGTATAATGAGGACAAAGCTCCAGATTTGCAGAAACACCCATTACCGGAGGGAAAACAGTTCCATTTTCGTGTTTCGTGTCTGTTATGTATTCAATGCATTCAAGATGACCGTTAATTCTGTATTCCAGTTCACCAGAAGAAGCATTGTAAGAAATTGTATGGCGCGACCATGTGTTTGGAACTATGCTTTTTGATGTAAGAAGAGAAAGTTCTCCGCCGTTCTCTGTGTATCCATCAAAGATATTTGAAAAAACGGTCATTACCTTATTTTGATAAAATGAAAGGTTGATAATCTGATAGGCAATTACCCCATTTATGTTGCGGGAAGAACGCCAATTAAGAAGAACTTCTCCGTTTTCTACTGTTGACGGGCAGATCCAGAAATCTATGCAGAATGAGCCAGCAGGACTTTCATTTCCGAAAAAACTATTTTTTCCGCCTTTAAGGACTATTCCGCCGGACGTACTGCGGCTTAATGCGGCCCCCTTACCTCTTGCGGATTTTTTTGTCCAGACTGTATTATTCTGGAGAATCTCGTACTTACCTGCAAGTTCCTGTAGCTGAGAAGATTCAAAATCAAGAAAAAGATCTGTGTATTCATTCAACTTATTCTGGTTTGTATCCAGTTCAAGTGATTCGTAGCCGTAGCGGCCACGGCCTGTTGTTATTCCTGTGCGGTTCACAACTTCTGACCAGCCTTTTTTTCCGCCGATTGTAAAGGTTTCTGCTGGAAGGGAAAAAAATGAAACAAGCAGAACAAGTGCGAAAAGGGGTTTTAAAGGAAGCAGAGCGCCTCCTAGGAGATGAAGAGTCGTTCGATTCATAAAGTTACCAAGTTTGCTGCACAAACTTGAAACCAGGACATATGCCCTCTTGAGATTTCTATTCTGAGCAGTATAATTTAAACTATGCTTATTGAACTTGCCGAAACTGCTTCTGACTGAGGTGGTTTCGAGAGCCTCAATCACCGCAAATTTTGTATAATTCGATTTAGAGTATGTACAGAGAAATTCTTCATGAAACTGCATTGAAAGCACCTTCCTCAAGCGGCGTCTATATGTGGCGGAACCCACAGGACGACGTTATTTATGTAGGAAAGGCTAAGAATTTGAAAAACCGCCTTTCCTCTTATTTTTCCGGCAAAAAGGACATCAAGACCAGGCTGCTTATTTCCAATGCAAAAAGCATTGAATACATTACTACAGCAAACGAATATGAAGCTTTCCTTTTGGAAAACAACCTTATCAAGAAATACTCTCCAAAATATAACATTAACCTTAAAGATGGAAAATCCTACCCGGTCTTACGGATTACGAACGAGGATTTTCCGCGGCTCTTTAAGACCCGGCATATCCTGCACGATGGTTCTACATATTTTGGTCCGTATCCTGACGCAACTGCGCTTGATACCTTTATAGATACGCTTTATCAGATTTATCCGCTGCGTCACTGCAAGAAATTCGTAAAGAAGGATTCTCCGTGCCTTTACTACCACATGGGACAGTGCAAGGCTCCGTGCTGCGGAAAAATTTCCAAAGAGAACTACAATGAATTTTTCGGTGAAATTTCCAGCCTTCTTAAGGAAAAGGACGATGAAACGGCAAAAAAACTTACTGCCGAAATGAAAGCAGCGGCTGCGGCCCTTAATTTTGAAAAAGCCGCCAGACTCAGGGACGGGCTCAGAGCACTTATGGTCATGCAGAACCAGAATATTGTCGAAGGTTTTGATTCAGAGGATAGGGATTACCTTGCATGGCACAGGGAAGGCGAACTTGTAAGTTTTACGGTCCTAAAAATAAGGAACGGAAAGCTTTTGGGACGAGATAATCATCGGGTTATAAGCATTAACGAAGATGAAGAACTTCTGGGTGAATTTATGAGCGCATATTACGCCCAGAAAGAAGAGGTTCCTCCTAAAATATACGTTTCTGATGACGGCGGACTGGAAATTCTGGAAAGATGGATCAAAGAAGAGCTTAAAGCGGAATGTGAGGTTATCAGGATTGAAGGAGAAACTGAAGAGAATGCAGATTCTGAAAATGCGTGCGGTACGTGTAATACCCGTGCCAGCGCAGATTCAAATAATGTTGCCGCAGGTTCTGAAAATGCGTTAGCTCGTGCACGTTCCAACAGGACCAAAAGCTATCACCTTGCTGCTATCAGAATGGCAAAGCAGAACGCCCGCGAAGACATTATACGCCGTCTGCGTGAACGCGGTGACATGCCAGCTTTGGAAGAACTTAAGGAAATTCTTAGCCTGCCTGCTCTTCCGGTACGAATTGAGGGGTTTGATATTGCGCATATAGGCGGCAAATTTCCGGTTGCCTCGCTTATCAGTTTTTACAATGGAAACCCCGACAAAAAGAATTACCGCTATTTCAGGCTGAAGACCACCGACGGCTACATTGACGACTTTCAGTCAATGAGAGAAGCAGTAAGCCGGCGGTACACAAGGCTTTTGAATGAGCAGGCAGAACTACCGGATCTGATTCTGATAGACGGAGGTATTGGTCAGGTAAATGCAGTTGACCAGGTTCTGAAAGCACTTGATTTGAATATTCCAATAGCCGGACTTGCAAAAAGAGATGAAGAGATTTGGCGACCGTATGCAGCCGGTCCAGTGTGTCTTCCAAAAAGGAGTGATGCACTGAGACTTTTGCAGCGCGTACGTGATGAAACCCACCGCTTTGCAACAAGCCGGAACCAGCGTCTGCGCACTAAAGAAAACGTCGTCAGCATATTCCTGGAAATTCCCGGTATAGGAGAAAAACGCGCACGCACGCTTATGAAAGAATTTATGACTCTGGAAAATATGTGCAGCGCAGAAGAAAGCGCAGTAGCCCAGCTGCTGCATGTAAGATCGGATGAAGCGACTTCAATTATTATGGCAGCACGTGAACTTCTAAAAAAACAGAATGAGCGCAAAGCCGAGCAGAAAAAATCGCTTCAATCTGCCGGCACCACTTGGCAAAACGCTGCCGACACCCAATATATCAAAGACCTTGCAGGAGCAGCTCTGCTGGCGGCAGAAGGAAATGAAGGATATAGATAAGGGGAATAACAGTTGAACTCTTAATTCTGAGAACAGGATGTGTAGTTATCCAAAATCTGCCCATTAAGCAGATTCTTTCTGTCTTTCCAGTCAGGCATATATTTGTCCATATATGCGATAAAGTCTTTGCCGTGATTGGAAACTTTCAGATGAGTAAGTTCATGCAGAATAATATATTCCAGACATTCCAATGGTTTTTCTACCATCTGTAGATTTATCCAGATTCTGCGAGCCTTTGAATTACAGGTTCCCCAACGGGTAAGCATATATTTTGTTTGGAATGAATCGCAATAAAGACCGGTTGTTTCTTCCCATTTGGGAATAAGTCTGTTTAATTGTTCAATTAAAATTTTTCTAAACTCTTCACGAATAAAACGTTCTCTTTGCTCTGCTGTAGATTTTGCTTTCATTTCCAGAATAATTTTATTTCCATCAATCTTAAAAGCGCGCTTTTGTGAAGGTTTAAATTCCAAAAAAAATTGCTTTCCCCAAATGTAATAGGTTTCACCGCTCACATATTGACGGGCTGTCATTCTTGGCTGATTTGCAAATTTTTCCTGCTGTTTTTTTATCCAGCCAAAATTCAAACGTACAAAATTTTCTATGGACTTCTGACTCATTAGGAGAGGTGCAGACACAACAACATTGCCAAGAGGAGGCTTTACTGACAAATGCATATTCTTGATATTCTTTTTGTTTATTTGAACATCAATTCCGCTTATATTAATATTCATCAGTATTCTGCCTGTTCTTTTACAATTTCGTATATTTTTTCGACAGTGGCCATCTGCTCATCGCGTGCTGCTTCATTCATGTACTTCTGCACAACACGATAAATTCCGCCTTTAATCTGTCTCTCTTTTATTAAGTCACCTCTAAAGTGATCCTGTTTTGTATCAAGGACCGCTTTATGCAAGGCTAAAGCAAATTGCTCATCTTCGCCAAAATTATCAAATAAAGCACAAAGCGCCAGACTTGTACGGATTGATTCTGGATGAGAATCATTTTGTTCTGGATTTTCTACCTGAATTACAAGTCCTGCATATTTTTCCAGCATTTCCTTATATGATGCAACTTCTTCTTTTCTTTCATCAATCAAAGTCTGGAATAGTTCTGACATTTTCTGGTAATACTTTGGATTTACAGGAGTCTTTTCAATAATTTTTCTGCGGATATTATTTTCGATTGTCTCTGCTACGTTTTGTTGCATAGATTTATGTTTCTTATCAGATTCAGAATTTCCGTTTTTCAAGTCTTCTTCCTGCTTTTTCTGAATATAAGCAAGAAGAGTAAAGTTTTCCATGTCTCCAAGTTTTTCAGAATCAGAAGCAGAAATATAATTGTCAATAAGATGACGCATTGCACTGTCATATTGCTTA
>Ga0256405_10000531_pt1 | contig 124868 bp, 188 predicted proteins | sample RumenRJG_02DNA_FD_189096 | JGI IMG/M metagenome (GOLD analysis project Ga0256405, IMG submission 189096) | Bovine rumen microbial communities from Lethbridge, Alberta, Canada - RJG_02 | ecosystem: Host-associated > Mammals > Digestive system > Stomach > Rumen | place: Canada: Alberta... | reverse complement strand
CCTTTCCTCCGTACCTTGGTATAAACCTCATTTCCTTGAATACCGGTATATCACGTAGATTACGTGGTATTGTGATAAGGAAACGTCTTTCGGTTATTCCGTATAGTTCACGAAACTCCTTTGTAAGACCAATTGCCACGGTACCGTTTTTCTGTATTCTGCATGAGCGTCCTTGTACTGCGAAAGACATAATTCCTTCCTTATCCTTATATTTTGGTAGGTGTACTGGGAATGAATACTTTCCGTATTTTTTTGCTTTAAGTAGTTTAAAGAATGAGTTCATATCTCTATCTACCAGTCTTAGTGTCTGCTGTGCACAGTCTGTAAGCAGTAGTGCATAGTTTTCGTTTGTTTGGCACTCTGTATGGTTAGAGAAGTATGATAGGTATGAGTTAGTGTTGAAGAAATGTTGTCTGACGTTATACAATCCCACGTTGTATAGTCTTGCATTGTGGTATGCGAGTTTATAGAGTATATCAAGGTTAATGTTATCCTTGTTATTCTGTGTGAGTTGTACTTTTGTTGTCAGGTACATCTGTATTAGTTGTTATTTATATATAAATATGTTAATAATTATAAAATTTCTCAATAATTAAGTATTTTTTGCAAAAAATATTTTGTTTTCTGCCGAAAACATTGTATATTTGCAAGTGAGAAATAAATAAGTTTAATAATTTAATAATAAAAGGCTACTTTCAATTCCTCTCCACCCTAAAGGATGGAGTTTCCTTGAAAGAATTATATGAATAATCTTCTGATACTCTGATTGTCATATTATTTATTCTTCTTTAATTCTTCAATTTCATCATGCAATGTTTCGATATTATCATTGTTGAAAGCAACTCTGTTACTAATTAGGCATAAACCGACATACATAGCGGCAAGAGATACGGCCACAGCCCAATTGCCGCCTGAATATGCAAAATAGCCGAACATCACACCGAACAGAAAGATAAACATATTATCCCATGTAAAAACCTTTGGCTTAAATTTTTGATACTGCTTCATATTATATCTGTTTTTTAATTACGATGCAAAGGTAATAAAAAAAGTCGAGAATACCAAATATTTTCCCGACTTTAACATTAGTTTAACACTTTAAGGACGATACTTCCAGAATATATCTCTGATTAACTTTTCATGTCCAAATGCCCACAGATAGAACATGATGTTTTGTACCTTGATGAACTTAATCATTCCAACCTCTTTTCCCTCATTACCGGCATGAGAGAATTTGAAATCCTCCGCTTTCTTATCCTTAATAAATGCACAGAAACGGAAGGTAACATTCTGTCTGTTTTCATTTGGACTATCATTGTAGCCAACAAACTGCAAATCACTTTCTTTAAGTGAAACACCGGTTTCCTCTTTCAACTCCTTACAAGCATTTTCTGCTGCGGTGACATCGAACTCAAGGTAGCCACAAGGACAATTCCAGTAACCCCGATAATCTGCGGCCTCTTCTCCACGTTCAGACCCTAAAATGCACCAGTCGTTTTCTTTATCTTTGGCAAAGACAAATACTGCGGTTGCCATAGACCGACTAAACCATCCAAGAAACTTTCCGTTCTTGTCATAGCACTCTTGATTCTGCATATTAATTGAATTTATATTTTTCCCCATTAACGAACGTCACATTTGTCTGATAAACCGGTGCTTGTGTAGGTTGCTGCCTTTTGGAAATTGTTCCGTCTTTCTTGTAGTTAGCACCGTAAAATACCATTTCCGGCATTTGTCTCATACAATCATAATAATAGGTCATTTTTTCAACCTTTATTGTTTGAAAGTGGTCTGTAACAATATCACCGATTTTAATATCACAATTCTCTTCAGCACATTGCTTCAAAATTTCTTGTTTCTCTTTCTCGTATTTTTCAGCGGCTTCTGTAAGTTTTTTCCACAATTCATCTTTCGTCATAATATTAATCTATTTTTTTTTATTATGCGTACCATTTACTCACTTTATGATATTCTTTGACTACATCTTGATACCCTAATCCTTCCAGTAAGTCACATAAAATACCATCAGCGATATCATGCGCGATTTCGGTGTCATAATTCTTTTGGCACTCTTTTAACTTTGTGATAGCTTCTTCTTTCGTCATAATATTAATCTATTTAAAAACTTCTTCCGGTTTCACAATAAGGCTACTATAATAGTGGCCATCATCATCTGTCAACCTCTTATAATAGTTATCCATTGTTTCAAAATTACAAAAACTATATGATATGCTAATATCTCCATCCGGACGAAGATGTGCGTCACTAAACATCACATCATCCTCTCCTTCCTTTGGTTTATAGTTTTTTTCAAACCATTTCTCAACTGCAAGAGAAAACTCATTTTTGGCTGAATCATATTCTTCTTTTGCCAACTTTAAACGAATATCCGGTCTCATTTTTTATTCTTTTTACGATTACGTTTTCTTGCTCTATCTCTTTCTTCTTGTGTGATGTAACCACCTTTACGTCCAGTTACCTCAAAGTAATAGTCACGATATACACGGCCAAGTTTTGTCAAAAGATTACTCATATCAATTAATGTTTTATGTACTCATTCGAGTACGCCGGTTACTCTATTGGCTGCAATTTGTTCACAAGTTCATCAAAACCACCTCTGAACACTTCTTTTCCCTCATTGCATATTGTTATCTCACATTTATCCCTACGCTCATAGGTATCTCCAAATCCACTGAAAGCATTGACACTTATTTCAGAGCCACCATACTGACACCCACTTGCATTGTCGATGAATAAAGTTGCATAACCGATATCATCCTTTACTTGTGGATTACCACCACGATTTCCGGAAATTGCATATCCTAACCTACTCTGATTATCAAATTTATGTGCTACGTCTTTATTTGAATATTTACTTGTCGAATTCATTTTATTTGTCTTTTAAATCTTTCATTTTTACCCAACCGATAGGTAGATTATCAATAATCTCCAATTCTTTCTTGGCATCTTCCAGAACATCTTCATCATATTCTTCTGAATTATCAAGATACCACTGGTATTCCAATCTCCGGTCTTTAAGAGTTTCGTCCGACACATTTACATTATCGTAATACAAGACAAATGCCTTAACAAATGCCATCCGTATTTCATCATCAGCGTATGAAAAGAAATGCAGTTCTCTTGTCAGAAAATCGAAACTAAAACGCACCAACTCATTTCGCCATGTACCTTTGTCACAAATATCCACAGAGGTATAATCGGGTGTACCGGATAATTGTTCAACCCCGTACCCATAGTATAAAAAACTATTATTCAGCGGTGCATTCGATTTGGTAATTTTATTTACCAATTTCTCCACCCATCCGTATGTAGGTTTCTTTTCTTTTGCCATAGTTATTTGATGTTATTTATAACCTTAAAGTGTTCAAACTTAACTCTTATAATGAGAATTATCGTTCATATCAGCGACTTTCCATATATTGTGCGACAATTACACTACCATCTTTCAGATGAATACTCATACAACCCCAACCTTCCGGAATAATTTCCTTTACTGCCATTAAATCTAAGGTATGCCATTCATCTTTTTTGTCCAAATATTGCAACATAAATCTTAATTAGTTTTTATCTATTATTCTTCACCGGCATAATAATTAAGTCCGGTGGTTTTAACATAATTCTCTTTCTCTCTTGCAATCCTTGATTTTTCCTTAGTAGTATTTGTAGCCGTGAAAATATCAAAAGGCTCACCAAACACATCACAAGTATCTACATCTTCATATTCACCGGCGTAGACAGTAATCTCAATAACTTCTTCATCATCTTTGAACTGATTAGCAAGGGCGATTGCATCATCTGTTGCATCACCCTCATTGTAATAGTTTTTCAGACAATACATAGGTGTGACATCTTCACCGGTCTTGATGTTTAATGCACTGATAGTAAAAATATCCTGTTTTTTCATGTCATTTAGAATTTATCGAAAATACCCATATTCTTACAAATCTTTTCCATAAGGGAAGCAATATGACTATCATCCACACCTTTTTCACGGCTGATAGGATAACGTACATCACGTTCAACCTTAAACCACATGTTATACGACATTGCCCATTTACGTCTTTCATCGGGAATACCGGGGCGAACGTTTTTAATCTCGCTATTGATAGTTTCTTCAAGTCCATTCTCCTTGATATACTTTTCAAGGCTTGAACGAACTTCATCATAATGATGCTGTAACTTTAACTTTCCCATATTTTCTTACTTATTCTGATAGTACAAAGGTACGAAAAAATTCTGAAATAGCCAAAGAAAAATCGGTTTTTAACACTATTTTAACATATAGGTTTCAGTAACTCTTTGCTACCATGCCATCTTAAGGATGAAATAGCCTTTTGCAGTCCACGAAGATAATAGTACATTTCCCTTGCTGTAAGGCACAAATCAGTACCGAAATTGCTAATTGATAGACCACCCGTTTCTGTACGTATATAAAGGCTATAGCCACCATTAGACTGCCTTAATGTGTATTCCTCTTTGGTCTGCTCGTTAATGTTCTCCAAAATGCTTTCAAGCGTATTCTTATTAATTCTATCCATTTTAATTAATTTTTTTTTATTCTTTATAGTACAAATGCAAAATATCATCAAGGTTTGCTATTTCCTCAATAGTAAGTTCAGACTGGTAGTGAACCACATCGTCACCCATGTCAAAACATATACCTAATATTGGTGAATATTCAACAAAATGAATTGTTATCGTTGAGTTAGCCATTCTATATCCCCAACAATCAAGGCTATGTTTACCAGTATCAGTAATGATACCATGTTTTAACACTAACTCTTTAATATCAGTTATAATCTCACTACGAAGATTAAATACCTTTTCCGCAAAATTCATGCCTAATAGACCTTTATAGTATTTTTTAATACAACACCTTGAATATGATTCTGTTCGATAAACCTAAGTGTATCATAGGTTTTAACTGCATTTTCTCCCCAAGTCACAATCTTCCAATCGGGCTTACGAATACCGCCAGAAAGAATTTTATTCTTAGATAAACCGGTGTTCTTTGAGATAATCTTCAATGCTTTGCCGGTAATTTTACCCCATCCTTTATTCCAACCATCGGTTTCGATGTCTTTAATTGGATTCTCAAAAGACTTAATAAGAAAATACGCATACACTTCAAATTCACCCTCTGTACCATCATAATATCTTGCAGCCAAGAGATATGTTTCACCCTCATAATTATAACCATAAGGGATTGAACGTTTATTTTCAAACGTTTCCTCATACTCTTTAAACTCATTACGCAACTCCGTTATATCTGCAAGATTCTCTTCCGGTGTAGAAATATTTTTGAAGAACTTAACACCAAAATAGCGGCAGAATCGCATAAAAATACGGACAAACTTTTCATCTGAATAGTCGCTACCACCATTCATCTTACCATATTCCTCCGGTGTAAGCCAACGTAAGAACGGCTTTTTATCATGGCCTACATTAATTTCCTCTCCATCTTCATACTTGCGATAGGTGTCCTCCCATCCAAGCAGAAAACCGATTTTGAAATTTGACGTATCATACTCTTTCTTTTTCTCTTTGATGTAAATCACCAAACCGCCATTGTTATTGTCACCATAATCAAAGACACGCACAATACTGGCAAAATTGTTTGGGTCAACATCTTTCAACACCCTTGTAGGCACTTCATCAGTACAATCGTAGAAACTACTACTTGTTGCCACTGCCGCCGGAGTAAGGAATGAATAACCCCTCTTGAATGTGTCCTTATGGTAATCCTGAAAGAACATATCCATTAAAGCCATATACATCATCCGGCCAAAACCCCATTGATGGTGAAGAAATGTAATCTTACGCTCTTTTTTGTTATTTTCCTTAATAACTAATACTTGTGTTCTCTGACCCATAACTTCTATCTTTATATTGATTAATATTTATTTTGCATCCTCTATTGTATAGTCTTGTACCTCATGCTCAAGTACCATGACGTGAGTATTGTCACCATCTGCATAGCAATCCAGATACTCCATAATATCCTCGTTATCGTTAATTTTTGCATCAACGATAACACGCATTGTAACGTTCAAGCAAATCTTACTCATTGTTATATTATTTTATGTTAATCAAATTCAACTTCTTCACCAATTAACTCATGTGCTTCATATATAGCACTTATTTCACCAGAAGAATCAATTGCATCTACAATTTCATAAGCATAATCATCTATTTCACCCGTCTTTTCAATCCGGTCTTTCAACTGCTCAATTAATTTTTGATTTCTTTCTGTCATAATTAAACATCAAATTCTTCAATACTGCACTTATATACATCACCATTAACACCCTCTGAAATGTGGGTATCGTTTTTGTGTTCCTCAAACCAACTATCCGCATCGTTTTCCTCATACACTTCATGTGCAATATGGAGTATATTATTGGTATGCTCATTAACGGCTTCTTGTTCGTCTGTATATACTTTGTTTTCAGTGTCTAAGTAATCAGATTCGTAACTTGTGTAATTTACTATCCAAATCTTCATATTAATTGATTTTTAAAATACAACCATTTTCACTTGTAATTCACAAATACAACCTTAATCGGTTGTAATCTGCTTCAGATACTCACCAATAATCTCCTTGCACCGGTTCTTATCGTCCTCTGTCATATTTGCGGCTTCCATGCCGAGATAGTAACCGCTATCCTTTTCAAAGTAACTTACATTGAAATGCCAACTATCTTCATCGAGCCAGTATTCGACTTGAATATTATCAATAACGTTTTCATCTTCTTCATCGTCAATAGTTTCAAACGAAAGAATACATGTATCATCATCGAGCATTTCAACACACTCAACAACAAGGTTTCCCACCTTAGTTCCTCTGAAATTGTTAATTTCTGCCATAACTCTTACTTGTTTAATTTTGATGGTGCAAAGTTACAAAGAATTTTTGAATTATCCAAATATTTTCGCCACTTTAACACAAATTTAACACTTTACGCTGCAATAGCCTTGATGATATTAAGTTCATAGAAAATCTTTCAAGGAAACTCCATCCTTCAGGGTGGAGAGGAATTGAAAGTAGCCTTTTATTATTAAACTTATTTATTTTTCATTTGCAAATATAAAACGTTTTCAACAGAAAACAAAATATTTTTTGCAAAAAATACTTAATTATTGATATTTTTTATAATTATTAACATATTTATATATAAATTACGTTCACGACGTGAACAATACATAAATAAAATGATACTGACGTATAACATACAACTGCAACCGGATAAAACCACATATGACTACTGGGTTTCACTCCTTACAGACACTGCAAAAGCATACGGCCTTTGCAGCAGCCTGCTTGCAGATAACAATACACCACTTACCATTAAGTCAGTACATAATAAATGCTATAACGTGGTACGTGAACAATTCCCTAATCTACCGGCACAATCCGTAATACGTGTCCAAAAAGAAGCAATGTCCGCACTAAGAAGCAAACACAAAAACAAACATAACGGAGATAAGCCGACAAAACATAATTTGTCAATCACACTCGATAAACGCATGTATTCAAGGCTTACTGCGGGAAACATTGCGTTATGCGGAGGCATAAAGGGAAAACGCACCACCATACCATTTGTCACTTATGACAAGGAAAAACAAATGTTTTCCATGTATAAGCCATGTGACCCATTATTATTCCTACGTAACAATACCCTATGGCTTTCTGTACCTTTTAATGTACCGGATACCGTAGTATGTAATGACAACTCCATCGGTGTGGACTTGGGTATGAAACGTCTATTCGTTACATCTGAAGGTAATGCTTTTGTGGATAAGGAATACCTTCGTAATCGTAGGAAACTGCGTTACCTTAAACGCTGTTTGCAGAAGAAAGGCACTAAATCCGCAAAGAGACATTTGAAAAAAGTATCACGTAGGGAACGTAATATGTCAAGAGATATGCAGAACCGTGCGGTTCTTGCATTGATTAAATCCACCGATGCCGGTGTGATTGTAATGGAGGATTTAAGTAAGATTAAGAAAAACACGTCAAAGACCAAAGATGGATTTAAACGTAAACGTCACAACAACGCAATTGCGCAAGTGCCGTTTGCTGAGTTCAAGACACGACTGACCACCAAGGCACACCTTTTTGGTAAAGAGGTGAAAACAGTTTCTCCGGTTTACACAAGCCAAACAGATTGTAGGAATGACAAACGTAATGGTAAACGTATTGGTTGCCGTTACTACTGCAAGGATAGTTTGGTATTGGATGCAGATTGGAACGCAGCGGTCAACATAGCCAAGAAAGGCAAACACCCGTTTTCGAATATTCTTCCAGTCGACGGAAGGCTTAGGTTCTTAAACGGCAGGGTTTCGTCAATAACCCAATCGTCTGCACCCTTAATGGAAGTGGACAAGCCCCTCACTTTAGGGAGGAGTAATTGACCAAACAAAGTAAGATTTACCTCTATATCATCATAATGTTTCCAACTATTTGGTTTATCTGTGAAACTATCTATATCCACAATGGTGTTCCACACATACTTACATTTAAGCATGGCCGCACAAATATCATGGGTAGATAGCCTTGTCGTAAGGAACAAAGTATGCGTTTTCTTGTTACGCTTATTCCTTTTGAAACCGGTAATACTATAATGACGCAACATAATTCTAAATCAATTAATATTTACTTTTCTTCCGGTGTTTCACCAATCTCAAACAGAACCTTTTCGTAGGCATTTGGTGTAAGACTACGCTTACAAGCACTTTTCAATGTCATAAACACACTATACATAAGTTCTTCGCTAAACCAATTAAGTGGTATTCTCCACATTTTTCCGTATAATGGCAATGGCTTAGTAGTATTCTCTTTCTTCATGCGGTCTTTGTCCATCGGACAGAAAACAAGACCGGTAGAAGTGATGTCGTAGAGATACATATAATCACCTAAACCAACATGACGTTCCTCAAATGCCATTGTGAATGTACCAAACTCCGGCCATACATGGGTAGAACCCATAATATTCATACGTTCGACCATAGCAATCACCTTATCGGTATTGGTCATATTCTCAACCGGTATCTTACAATATCTTTCCATATTAATCTATTTTTAAAGTAATGAATTAGTAATTACAAATTCACCGATAAGCAGTCTTGCCGTATCATCCCAAATAGCACGCTCATTAGGATAATAGTCACGAAGCCAATCAATAATGTCACCATACATGGTCTGTCCGGAATTGATGATGGTTGTCCTTTTCTTTCCGTAAATCTTTGTACGGCCTTTATTCAATAGGGATAACTCACCCTTAGCCTTTTCAAACAACTCCTTTGCAGTCATAGAGCCTTTGAGTTTTCTTGTTCGTTCTACCTCAATGGTTTTCTGATAGTCGTAGATAATGTTGATATCATACTTGTCCTCAATCTCTTTTCTGGACGTTCTTGCAGGCTCTGTAATCTCAACCTCATGCGAGAATACGGCAAACCCCCAAATATCACATACTTTTTCATTGCTCATATCCTCTTTGTAGCAATCACCCAACGATGCAAACTCACGTATTCCCTTCATACATTCCTCAACAGATGTAAGGTTGTGAAGAACGTCCAACTTGTCGAAATCAAAAACTGAATATAACATAACTCTAAAATTTAATCGTTTAACTTGTTTCTTAAATCTGATGCAAAGGTACAAAGAAAAAACGAATTATCCAAACTATTTTAATTAATAATTGTGAATAATTCGTTAAAAAATGTTTAATCAGATAATTTTCTTCGTCAAAAGCAACCGGTGCATACGTCTGTAGGCCGTCCATCTGTGCCTACGTCTCACCTCAAATAAGGATATTGTTTCGTCTTTGATGAAACGTATATATTTCACATACACCATCTTTTCTACCTCACCCTCTGCCAAGTACCACTCATAACCATCGTAACGCATCAGTCTGGGAATACAACGATTTGGATAGAAAATATATAGAACGGCTCTGAAAATCTTCTTTTTAATTTTGATTAATGTTTTATTCATCTTGAATTAGGCTTTAAAAATAATTATTCCATGCTTCAACCACCTTTTCATCTTCCGGATGCTTAATCATTTTATTATAAACCCTCTCATATCCGGCAATCCAATTCTGTACGTGTTTCGGTAAGGTATCAATATTCACCTTTTTGCCAAGACTATCACACTGGCCATTACGTGTATTCCATTCATCCCATGTGCAGCGATTAATGGTTTTACCATCTTCACTGAAAGAAAATCCAAGAAAATCTCCGGTAATGCGTTCTCCAAATTTACGATAATCTTCATCAATCCACTTCTTAGGACGTGGAAAATAAAGTGAATATCTGTCTACATAACCCTCATACTGGTGTCTGTCCTTAGAACCTCTTGCACCATCATACACACGTAACTTCATATCAATTAATTTTTAGTAGAGTTTATAATCAAATGGATTACGTCCGGCTTCACCCCACTTCTTGATGGTGTTCACACATTCCTCTAACTTACCCATAGTCTTGGCAATCTTAACCGGAGACTGAGAGAAAAGTTGGTGCTTAAAACCTAATTCTCTTGGTGTCTTACCACCGAGCATACGACCCTCATAGACCGGCTGACCCTTGAACAGACGGATGGTAATCTCACGATTCTTGCTAACCTTATTGATAAGGTTGTTAAGAGCAATCTTCATATCGTCCAACTTCCAAGACAACTGGATGGCGAAATCGTAAACCTCGTTCTCCTTCTTCTTGCCACATTCGTGCATAACGTTGATGATACGCTCAACCTCACGATACTTCGACTGATAAGCAGCATACTCTCTGCTATAAGGCTTCATAATCTGCTCTGAAACAATGCCGTAGGAGCGATATGCGTGGCCATAGAACACCGATAAGGACTTGAATGGTGCAGCACTCTTAATCAGTTTCTCAACCTCTTCTGCAAGGATGGAAACGTCCTTATGATTACCAACGGTAGTCTCTTCGCCAGTTCTGCGAACACGCTTCTTAGCAACCTTCTTTGGCTTCAGCGACTTCTTATAGTCAGCCATAGTCATTTTAACACCGTTAACTGTGATGTACTGCGTCTTGTCTAAATCAGATATTCTTGCCATAAATGTTTATTAATTAAATTGTTTATACTTTGTTTATTTTGATGGTGCAAAGGTACAACAAATTTTTGAATTAACCAAACATTTTCTGTTAATCAATGTTAATCAATTACTAAAAAACGTTAATAGAAATCACCATACGGGTCATGCTCATGTAGCAAGTAATCAACAATGCCTGCCACACCAAAAATAATTACTAATCCGGATAAAACTATTATTGCTGTCATCCAGAATAAATAGTTACCTCTCCAAAATTTGGTCTTTGTAGGTCTTGATTTCCTCTTTAACCTTATCTAATTCATTTTTAATCGCATGGATTTGCTTGTCTTGTTCCTCACTTCTTGCACGCTCAATGGAAATAAGACAAAGAACAATAAAAAACAATCCGGCAGCAAAACCACCTATATAGTCAGCAGCCATATAGCAACCAAGTGCATAGAACGGCATATCAATTGATAAGGATATGAATAAATCCTTTAAACTATATTCCTTAAACATAACTCAATATTAATTAGTTTTTAATACTCCCATCCGCATAAAGGTTTCCGGCCAATCTTGCCACCTTGTTCATCATCTGATATTTTCTTTCCTTTTAAACGGATATACTTATTGACTTGTTTTTTCAACCAACGTCTGGAATGTGAAAGATGTCTCCACGGATTATCCATGTTTCCGTCTTTCTTCCACCAATATTCAAAGTGTTCAATCTGTTCTCTTGTTAATGCCATATTAATAAGGATAATCAATACTATCTAAATAGTCTAACATTTTCTGTGATGCCTTGCACGCATATTCATTTCGTCCGTCAAACCAACCGGTTTTAGCGTTTTCAGCCAATATTTTGATATAAGCCATAAACAACTTGAACATGTTAGACTGCAAAGTCCGATGGTCTCTTGCCATTTTCTCTGCTGCCTTCTTTTCATCATGTAATGTATTATTCACATAGTCAGAAAAGAAACGTGCAAATACATCATCATTGGTTTCACCACTGCGAGGACAAAGCGTAGACTTGAAACGCTCATAGACCTTTTTCATAAGGAACTCACGACCCATATCTGTGACATCGTAGTCTCCTTCAAGCAGTTCAACAATCTGTCCGTTGTTCAACTCATAGTCCTCATACTCTCTACCATTCAATTCAAACTTCATATCTAATACTTTTTAATTTGATACTGCAAAGGTACGAATAAAAATCGAGAAAAACGAATGATTTACATTCTTTAACTCGATTTTAACTAAACTTTAACGAATAAACTCATTTTTCACACACCAATCATATAATTTCTGTAATGCTTCGTTTGGTGTTTTACCATAGGCAAACGCATTATTATATGGCTGTTCTGTTGCATCCGGATTAAGGCATACAAATTCACCCTCTACACCATAAGATGCAAGCCAATCTTTTCCGTCATTGTGAAGATATAGCCATCCAATATCACCACCTTTCTTATCGTCTGTTGCATAAGCGACTACATTACCATCTTTATCCAGTACCTTATTACGACCAATATGGGATGGTAACTTTAAAAGTAATTCATCTGTCGTCATGTCAAATATTATTTAATCTTTACTATCTTAACTTTGGTTTTCTTGAAATTCTTCTCATCAACATGCTGCAATATATCAATACAATGATTGAATCTTTTATTCATGGTATCTCTAACTTCATACAATCCATAGCCTTCAATTTCTATTACCGAACCAAGTGGTATAAAAGGTAGAAGGTTTCTGGAAATAGCACAATACTTTATTTCACCTTTTTTGAGTTTATTTAAATCTATTTTTGTGCCATCAGCGGTTACAAGTGGGTCACTATCACATTGTGCTTCCACTGGATTATATGTTGTCAAGGTAACATGAGTTACAAATTGCCCGAAATTATTAACTTTTTTCAGACATTCATCTTCCATCCTCATTTCCGTTGCAATCGTATCTACACCACTTCTATTGCTTGGTTGTACGTTCTGTTCTGTATAGTATAATGCACAGATAAACATAAACATATACAGAAATATCATATTCACAACAAAGGCAAATACCCACAAAATTGTCTTACCATGTAGCCTAAACCAAGGTGTTTCACTGGGGTCGACCTTTGCTTTTGTTGTCTGAATTGTTACTGACATCATTATCCAACAAATCATCATTGGCAAAATCAAAAAAATCATCAATGCTTTCATCTTATTATTCTATTTAAATTTTAATTAATATTTCATCCTTTATGCTGCGTAATGGTTAATGCTCAAAGTCTGAACCTGATATATGACTTTCTCTGTTTCTTTCAAGGTATCATATTCCTCTTTGGATATATACCAACCTCTTACAGATTTGTAACAAGACGGATAATGTGCATACATCTTATCGTCAGTAGAAACGTAGATAAAGACGTTCTTATAGTGTTTGGGGTAATTATCAAACTTATCCTTATAATAATCAAGATACTTCTCATTAATACGGAAACGAAAATATCTGCCGGATGAACCGCTGAAGAAACAAGCAATGTAAAATTTATTTACAGAAGATTTGTCAGTCAGTCCACAACCCTCAACGCTGTCAGTCCTTGCAATCCTCCACCCACCTTGACGATTAATCCGGTCTGCAATGGAATTGAATACCCTACCATGATGCGGTCTGGTATCTTTGATATTATTCTGCCGGATATACAGATGAATCATTTCATGCAATATGGTCTGTTGATACTCTGTTTCATTCCGGTCATACATATTGGAAATACGGATAACGCTTTCAGCGATTATACGACTGCCATCGTAGTTATAATTAAATCTGTCATACTTCCAATGGTATTGACCAAGATAATACTTGACATGTGTAATCTCAAAGGTAGGTGTCTTTAACTTGCCATCGAAATACTCTTTGTTGAACTTTGCGAAATTCTCTGCAATAAAAGATAATGTCAGTACCATATAATATAAATTGATTTTATTTGTTTAACTTCTTAATTACACTGCAAAGGTACAAAATAAATTTGAATTATACAAATTAATTTTATTAATAATTGTGAATAATCTGTTAAAAAATCAAAAACATAACCATTCATACATTATAGGCTAAACACAAAAAATTGCCTTAATGTATCATATAATATACATTAAATAATAAAAAAGTATACTATATTATACATAATTTCAAACAACTGGGAAATTACATATAACATAGTATAGGTCTATATATGTACTCATTCGAGTACATATTAATTAATATTCATCATTAACATCTAAATCTTCACCATGTAACCAGTAATTATATTCTTCCGCTATCGGCATAGTGATATATAATTCATCAGTTGTGCCACCATATTGTTGCCAACTCTCATAGCAACGTTCAATGTAGATGGTAGAACCGGTATTTAACTTTACCTTAATTTTTCTCCGTTTAGGCTGATTCACATACAGAAACTCAACCTTAGTTACTTTAATTTCATCGTTTTTTCTTGCCATATCAATTAAAATTTTATGCAATTACATCATCAATCTGCTCACCATAACACCAGTGGCCATTATCCAAATCAAAGACGCAATACTCACGTTCTGAAAATGGCACTTCATTAACCGGTTTGCCATATTTATCCATTTTGTATTCTGAACGTTCAATATTAGTAACTGATACTACGGAAGGTGTGGCAGTTCCGAAATCACCACGATACTTAATTAAACTTCCAACCTTGATAATCTTTTCCATACGCTACGCTGCCTTTTTAAGTTCATAGCCATAATTACAAAGCAATACTTCCGGATTATCCTCACCTTGAATCCACTGACTACAGAAATCCAAATAGGCTTCATCCTTAACTTCCAAATCTGTCCAGACTATTCCCTTGTCCTCGCACTGCTTCTCAAACATGTCTGAAAGCATTGCCAACTCTCCGTAAGATGGTTGTCTCTCCATAATTTATCCTATTACCGGTAAAACCTTTTCGTTAATAAAACTGCACACAGCAAACAAATCATCATCGTGCATTTCCTCATAGGTGTTATCTCCATCCTCACCGATAAATGTAATGGTATTATTCTTACTCAACTTGACACCATACACATCAGTCCATCCGGCAAGTTCACCATATAGGTCATAATACTTCATCTGGACATAATCGTCCAAACCTTCTTCTGACCAATCTATTTCTCCTTTATGCTCTTTCAGAACACGAATAAGATACTCCTTGCATTCGTCCTTCAACTGCTTGGTCAGTTCAAACCAATCATTCATTGTCTGCTGAAACTTCTCCATAACTTATTTATTTTTAATTGATTAATACACTTTTATTTCATCGGCAATTGCAACACGCTTTCCGGCACGTATCAACTTTGGAAGATATGTATCAAGAGCGTGGTGTGGGAAACCGGTAACACAAGAACGAATTCCCTTGTCAGTCTTATCCATATTAAGGGTAATGCCCAAAGTTACTGAAATCTCTACTGCATCCTCACCATAACATTCATAGAAATCACCACAACGGAATAACAGAATGGTATCAGCAGAATGCTTCTGTTTAAACTCGTCAATAAACTCCTTGGTGGCATTATCAGTTAGTTCCTTGATTTTCTTCTCAAGGCTCTCCTTATGCTGTACCATACTATCAAGCTGCTCTTTAAGATTGCAATACATCTTATTGGTAAATGATAACTCATTTCGCAACTCCTTAATTCTCTTTTCTAACTGCGTATTCATAATGCTTAATCGTTTAATTTTGATAGTGCAAAGGTACAACAATTTTCTGAAATAACCAAAGAAATTCGTGACTTTAACATTATTTTAACACTTATACAGCCAAGTGCATAGCGTTTAGCAGACGATTAAATGTTTCCTCTGCCTCCGTGAATGGAATTGTATTATTATACCCACCACGATAATCTTTTTCATTTGCAGCCGTCCGGCAGAAGAACGGTCCACGACAACGAAGATTAGCATAAGCACGGCCACCGGCATTACATGAATTGTCATAGGAAAAATAGACATAGTGTCCGTTTCTCTCAATAAACCCTGACATATCGTAATGTCCTTTGGAGTAACTTACAAGGCTTGCGCCTATATTCTTACATATACGGCTTATTTCACGCTTAAAAGCGTTCTGAAACGTATTAAACTCCTTAGAGACGTATGCACCATCGTCCTGCATATCTGCTCCACTCCACTTCTTTATAAATGCTGATGTTACCATAATATTATATTTTTAAACCCAACGTTTCCAATATGCCTTCGTGTCAATTGGAAAATCAAAATGATTGAGAATTTGAGGAATAGAAGCATCATTACTGAACTCCTTTCTCATATCATATTTTCCGTTATGTCCACGTTTTTCTACACCATCATTGAACAACTCACAAACCAAGTTGTGATTAATACGCTGACTGATAACAAGCAATCTGCCATTATCATCCTTATACATTTCAATCTTAACCATATTTCTTGTTTTTAATTTGATAATGCAAAGGTACAAAGAATATTTCACACGACCAAATATTTTCAGTTAAGGAACGTGAAATATGTTTTAAAGATTGTTAAAGAGATAGCAAATCGTTCAATAGTTCAATCAATTTGTCTGAAATTTCAAGTTTCCAACTACCATAATTTTCAATAGCAGCCATCATAATTTCACCATCAAATTTCATTTTTGCCCCACCTAACTGGTGCCATTCAACATTAAGGTCGACTATACCGCCATCTTTCTTCTCAATATATATTAGAGAATATTCATGGCTATTAGCCACATTACAATATGCCCCTGATGCGTTTTCAGAGCCTATACGTTCACCTTTTACGGATATGGTAGGATATTCAGCGAACAGATAAATAAACGCTCTTAGAGCCTTATCCAATAAACCTATATCCTGCCATCGTGTTCCGCAATAATGATAACAGACTGCATCGAAACTTTGTCTAATTTTTTCTTTTGTAATCATTTAAATTTATTTTTAGACACATTCCTCAACGTCCACTTCATCAATCTGTTCCAATTGTGTACCCTCACCATCCTCAACATCAATTTCGTAGACATTTACGGCAAAGGGAATACATTGATTAGTATCACCACCGCCAGTAGCAGGCTCTCCATCTTCATCAAGACCTCCCCATACTTCAAAACTTAAGCCATCTTCCTCAAAGTAATATACCCATGTATCTTCATAGGTCTCCTTATCAATTTCAGACTTCTCAACCTTATGGTTATAACGTTTTCCGTTATAGTTAAAACCAATTACAATATAACTTGCAAACTCCATATTAATTGATATTTAATCGTTACATAATTCCACATCAACATTACAACGCACATACACTCTGGCCGTAGGATGGGCAGTACCATCTTTCTTAATCTTAGCCAAAATAGGACGTACTTCATCGGTGGCATTGTTAATCTCATAACCCTTTATGATACCATATTCATCATATCCGGTTGGAAAGTTACCACCATAGTGTCTGTGATGTACCACAACCTTAGTACCTACCGGCCACGGGCTATTACTCTCAACGTATGACTTTCTAAGGTCAGCCATTTGTTGCTCTAATGCCATGTACTTCTCAATATACTCCTTCTGTTCCATAATCTATAATGTTTTAATTTGATAGTGCAAAGGTACAACAATTTTCTGAAATATGCAAATTTTAAGTGTTAATTTTTTGTTAAGAGATTGTTAAACTCTGTAAATGTACCATACTTATGGAAAGTAAGTTCTGCATCCCTTATTTCTCCGGTCTCATAATCCTTAAATCCACCACTATTAACGCAAGCATAACTTTCATCTTTGTCATACTCTACCAATATCATTTGGCCAACCTCATTGTATACTGGAGCAAACTGAATAGTATAGCCATTTTCAAACTGCTCACAACCCTTCGAATGATATACCACGCAAAGATTACAATACCCCTTATAGTCAGCGTTTTTAATAAGACAACAAGCACCATTGAAATCCCAATCAGTTTTACCATCTTTATCGAATTTTATGTGTCCAAGACCACCAATCCGACAACGAATGTAAATACCAGCGTCAGACTTCAATTCTAATTTATACTTACAAATATCGTCCATATTAATCTATTTTTAGTTACATATTCTATTAACCATCCGGTCAATCCTTAACGCATCATCAAAAATTTCCTCAATAGTATTGCCACGACCAATCATATTAAATTTAGATTTATATTTCTTGTCAAGTTCAATGGCTTGCTCTAACGTAACAAGAACTTCTACATATCCATCATAATCGTCATTAAAACCGGTACCTTGTACGTCAATACCCATAATTCTTAAATCATCAGCAAGATAATTTAGACGATATTGACGGCCTTTGCAGTCATAGTAATGTACTTCTGCGTATACCTTTTCCATATAAAATGAATTGACTTTTTTAATAAACTTGTAAATAATCAAACTTCTCTGGGTCATAACTTCCGGCCTCTGTAGGAACTACCTTGCCCAAATACTTGTTGTCATAATCCTTGAAATAATTGAATCCACGATAATAGCCACGTTTCAACAGGTATTCACACACCCATCTGAATAACTCATTACCTTCATCCTTGACCTTGTGGTAACGCAAATCAAAATTTACACTCTCCACAATGTCTTTGATGTACTGGGGACGCTTCTTATTCTGTGCCATATTTCAAATGAATTTTTAATTGTTAATAACTTATATTCTTTAATTACGATGCAAAGGTACAAAAAATATGCGAGACTGCCAAATAATCTCGCATAATAAATGTTAAAGGAATGTTAAAATTTACTAATCTCCTTCCATCTTACGTTTCAATTCCGTCAGTGCTTCCAAACCACCAAGCCTATCAATAAAATCCATAATGGTTTTCATGCACTTCATCGGCAACTCATGCAAATAGACAAACTCGCCCCAATTATCTACTTCATCATCCGGATAATGCAGAATATATACCATCACTTCATTGGTGTCCTTAAATGCACAAATTTGAGCACAGACACAATCCTCCTCATTTGGAATTCTGATACCATCGGGTAAATCCAGATACTTCTCACGGGCAGTACAACCACGTTTGCCAAACTTCCATATCTTACTGAAAAGAGATGTATTATTCCTTCTCATATTAATTAAGTTTTTTTTTAAAAATAACGATTGTTGTAATTAACTACATACTCACTTAACTCCGTACTTCCAGTAGCCGTTACCAATTCATCAGCATATTTTTCTGCATACTTAGGATTTATGTCAAAGGTAGACTTTGTCCCGTAAGTAGGTGCTCCGCAGGCAACAAGCCTTCTACGTAAAATCAATTCAGGTTTTTTATAAGAGCCAAATTCTACAAAACTAATGTAACATGCAACGCACTCTTTGAAATCTGCAACTGCATCATTCATTGTTGGGTAAATACCAACTTCTTTTACCCCAGAAACTGCATCCGTTAAAACTTTAAATACACCTTTTTCCATATTAATTAAATTTTAATTACTTAATTGTTTTCATCAATTACCACAAGCCATGTGAACCACTCACAATCACGCATCCATGTATTACGTCTGCCATCAAACCTACCTACCAGTTCAATCTGTGGCCATTTGTCAGTACAAAGCATTGAAGAACGACTTTCTTCTTCAGTTAATACACCGGACTTAACAAATGGTAAACTATGTAAGTGAAATAACTTATCATTGTCAATATTATACTTTGTCTTGTAATACTTTCCGGTTTTATGATTCTTGATTAACCACATATTATCTAATTTTTAATCCCATTCAGCAATGTACTTATCCTGCTCATTGTCAAAAATTTTGACTTGTGGGCATTTCGCTCTACGATAGAACTCCGCACCTTTTTTCAGTGCAATCACTTCATTATCAGTATGATATTCCGTTTCTATAATGGCTTTACCTTCTACGCAAATCTCATAGCAGTGTACCTCATAACGGCTTTCAAGCGACTTGATGAACTTCATTACGCTATCATTAGTAAGCGAAATCATTTGACCTCCATTGTTTCTACAATATCGGTCAATATGCTCATTTACTTCATCCTCATGAACTCCGGCATCGATATCAATAGATTCCCACACAAGGGCATGAATGAAATCCTTAAAGGCATTCTGTACCCTCTCATAATTCTCATAATTCTGTCTGATTCTAATCTTATCCATATCTACTTATATTATTTAATTTTGATAGTGCAAAGTTACAAAGAATTTTTGGAAAAACCAAAGAAAAAGTGTTAATTCTTTGTTAATGAAATGTTAATTAATCATAATCAACATCATTCAACTGCCAGTAAGCATCTTCCGTAGTGTCTTTCTTAATGTAATCTAATACGGCTTTCGCATCATCAGCATTATCCACATAACCATTGACAATAGGATAAATGTCTGCATAAGTTTTATTATATGACCTCCGGATTATTGAAATCACCTCGTCACCAATTTCCTCTATCTGCTTCTTACTTAGCATATTTAATATGAATTAATTTTTACTCACTATTATCCATTAACTGATACCAATGCAAATTGTAATATGTGTTCTTTCCTACAAAATTCCTCATGTAATCTCTTAATGCCTCCTCCTTAGTATAGCCATTATCCCTTGAACTGATACCTATGTTGTCATCAATTCCGGCACGGATATAATGTGCTCTGCTCTCGCCATTTACAATAATATCCCAATCTCGGCCATTCTCACTTATCTCAACCCTAAGACCAAACAGATTATTTGCAGCCTCCTCAATGGAATTAACCGGATATGGTACACCATTATAAAGCACTATATACTTACTTGCATTATCCATAACTAACTATTTCTGAAATAACTCCTTAACATACATAATTCTCTCCGGCTGCTCCCGTTCCCACATCTTGATTGCATCACCGCCAATCATTTCATCAGCGTCATAAATACGATAGACCTTGACACTATGGAACTTGTACTTTGAAATGGCCTTATTAGCCGCATTTGTGGCTGATTTGAGGTTTTTATACACCTTCAGATAGTTGTTGTAAAAATACCAATTCATTACGTCACGACCTTGCAACATATAAGGTATGGTATAAAGCCAACCCACTACGATGAACTTGTTGAAAGCAATTGTATTCATATTCTATCTGTTTTTTAATTACGATGCAAAGTTACAACATTTTTTTGAGAAAAACGAAGGAATTACATTCTTTAACACAACTTTAACTTCTGTTTAGGCCGCTTTTGGAAATAATTCATCCAACCAACCATTTTTTCTTGCAACTTCGTATGCTCCACTGCAACCATCAGAAAATTCAGTTCTTGTTTCATATTTCTTTGATTCAGCAAAAACGTTTTCTTTAATGTTCCAATATCCGGTTGGCTTTTGTGGTGATGTGAACCAATCCATTTCCTCAAGCCATCCATTTTTCCAAGCAACATTGTATGCTCTACTACAGGCTTTTTGAAATTCATTTCTCGTCTTATACTTTTTTGCTTCTGTAAACACATTCTCTTTTGTCCAATAGCCCCCCGGTTTTTTAACTTCTTTAAACCAATTCATTTCATCCAACCAACCATTTACCCTTGCAACTACGTATGCACTACTGCAACCTTTTTGAAATTCATTTCTCGTCTTATACTTTTTTGCTTCTGTAAACACATTCTCTTTTGTCCAATAGCCCCCCGGTTTTTTAACTTCTTTAAACCAATTCATTTCATCCAACCAACCATTTACCCTTGCAACTACGTATGCACTACTGCAACCTTTTTGAAATTCAGTTCTTGTCTTATACTTTTTTGCTTCTGTAAACACATTCTCTTTTGTCCAAAATCCATTTGGGTTTTGTGGCGATATAAACCAATTCATTTCATCAAGCCAACCATTTTTACAAGCAACATTGTATGCTCTACCACGGCCTCTTTCAAATTCAGTTCTTGTCTTATACTTTTTTGCTTCGGCAAACACGTTTTCTTTTGTCCAGAAACCATTTGGCTTTTGTGGTGATGTGAACCAATCCATTTCATCCAACCAACCATTTTTTCTTGCAACTTCGTATGCACTGCCACAACTTTTTGAAAATTGTGTTTTTGTTGCATACTTCTTTGCTTCCAAAAATACTTTTTCCTTCGTCCAGAAACCATTTGACTTACGTATTTCTTCAAACCAAGTCATTTCCGCAAGCCAATCATTCTCCAAAGCAACTCCGTATGCACTGCCACAATTCTTTGCAAATTCGCCTTTTGCTCTATATTTTTTACTTTCCTCAAATACTTTTTCCTTTGTCCATTTTTTATTGTAAACAATTGGTCTTACAAACCACTCCATTTCGTCAAGCCAACCATTTACCCTTGCGGCTTTGTATGCACTGCCACAACAATCGCTAAATTCTTTTCTTGTCTGATATTTTTTTGCTTCGGCAAACACGTTCTCTTTAATGTTCCAAAATCCGTATGACTTTTTTTCCATAATTCTTAATTGATTTTATTTGTTAATAATGTTATTTTTTAATTGTACTGCAAAGTTACAAAAAAAAAGTTGAGAAAACCAAACATTTTCCCAACTTTAACACTTTTTTAACACTTAATCTTTGAAATACTTCTTATCAATCTTTACGGGTCGACAGAAATCAGTTCCTACACAATATTCATTTTCAGTGTTCAATTCCGGTAATATCAAAACCTTATCACCCTCATTGTAGTTCTCACTACCATCTGAAAATGGTATCTTACAAGTCTTATATTCTGTTTTCATATTAATCTATTTTTCTTTCTTCATTTTTTCCATCTTCTTAGTAAATGTTTCAAGGACTTCTTTCTCTACAAACTCCTTAAACAGACTAAGGATTTTCTCACCACATTCGACAATCTGACCATATTCAAAACCATAGTCGTAATCCCATTTGCTTTCCTTGCCTTTCCAGACTGCCTCCCATGTCGGTGTATTGATAAAAACACCATCAAACACATTCAGACACAAGGTATCACTATTCCGGTGTTCAAACACTGCAATATTAAGTCTCTTGCTGAAACACCATACAGAAAAGATATATCCCTGCTCACGGCCATTCTCATAACGGCCAACCTCAACATGAATAAAAGAAAGCAAACGTTCTATTTCAGCCTTTTCTTCGTCACTTGCACGATAAGGCTTCTCTATATCCTTAACAGAATCGGCAAATTTACGGACATAAGCCAATACTGCTTGCTCTTGCCATCCAGCACCATCATCCATGTAACGGCTAATCTCTATCATAACTCTATATTATTTAATATTTACTTTGCAATCACTTGTCACAGAATACTTACCGATAACCAAATCCAGATTACAAGGCTCATTCCTCATACTTGAAGCATTAAATGGTCTGCTCATATCATCATAACCAAGATTAGACGGATAGAAATCAACATCGTCCATATTAAGGGCAATAAGATAAAAATACAAAGCAAGGTATTTAGGACTTTGCTCACGACGGAAATAAGGCTTGTATGACAATTCTCCATGACTATACCAACCATTACTATATCGGTTACGATATAATCTCTCATGCTCATTCATAGACCTTATAATAGTGGAGGCCTCATTGTTCCGGAAATATCCGTTGAAGAAACCAAAACTCTCCTTAATCTCATTTAATATATTTCTATCCTTAAATTCCTTAAACTCACTTTCATGTTCTTTGGAAAATGACTTATAGTAATCCGGATTGGAAGAACATTTCTCAATCCTATTACCTGCCATGTACCAACGAATAGCAGAAAAGAACTCCCTTATCTTATTAATGAACTTCATATTGATTGATTTTAAAAACTTTCTTCTACATCGGTAACTTCACAATTCACATAAGCACCATTACGTGCATAGTGATAAGGTGAATCTTCAACGTAATTCTTTGCCATTGCCTTCGCATCATCCTCATTCTCCGCATTTACGTAAATGATACAAGACATTGTAATGTCCATTGAAACTGCATATTCCTTTGCCATAATCTATCTTATTTTAGTTTTATTCTGTATTGTGGCATTTAAAATTATAAATCAATCTGTAAATAATTTCCACCACGCTGACCGGTACGTCTGTTGTATATATCAACAATACGTGCATTCGTATAACCAAGACTACGGCAATACTTTGCCAAATCCTCTGCATAACTCCTTACAAAACGTGTAGTGTAAGCCGTTGGATGCTTTTCACCATTCTTAATCTGACGCTCAATCACATCAAGAACCTCACGCTGCGCAGTCTCACTCGGAACAAATTCCTTAGTGTACTTCTTTGCTTCTTCTGCTGTAATCATAACCTAATCTGTTTTTAAAAGTATTTCTTTCTAAATCTGATGCAAAGGTACAAAGAAATTTTTAAATACCCAAAGAAAAAGTGTTAAAACTTAGTTAATGAATCGTTAAAAAAATTCAACGATAAAGATATTAACAAATCAAAAATCGTTATACACGCAAATGCAATGATGTATATGGTAGTTTGCATTTTTATATTCTTCTAATAACTGGATAGAATAATCATCTAATCTCTGTCCTTCGATATTATAATTTATCTCGTTTTCGATTTTTTTAATTGTTTCTCCACCACGTCCAATCCAAAGACCGGGTCTTAATGTGTATACATAAATGATATTATCAATAACAAATATGTCACTAAAAGGTAGGTTTATTCTATTATTGGACATAAAACGTGCAATACCGGCAAATACACGATTATTACTATTATCATCTTTGACCATTTCAGACAAAAAACGCAAAAAGTAATAATGCTTTGGATGCGAGCAATTTAAATGCTTTTTCAAATAATTCTTAATTAATTTTTTCATAAAAATCGTTTTTTTAATTTGACACTGCAAAGGTACAAAGAAAAAACGAATTATCCAAACTATTTTAATTAATAATTGTGAATAATTCGTTAAAACAAGTTAAATTAATAGAGATTTTTTTCCTTATTCTGAATTGCTTTCAAAGTATCAACAGAGATAAACCCAAATAAACATACCAGTTTGCAAGATGCAATCTTTTTATTGGTTAATCTCTCATTTCCTAAATGATAAACAATTCCAAATGTTCTGCCAACGTCTAAACTTTGATTTGGCTTACAACGTATATACTCATAGCAACTTGCCAAATCATAGAATGTTATCAATGGGCAATCTATACTATCTCCAGTAATCCCTACAACGCTGAAATAATGTTTCTTTGCATCTAACTTCTTACCATTAAGGCCATCCCTTGAATATAACCTAAAACTCTTACGCCGGACTTGTTCCTGCTTAACCAAGGAGCATAATGTAAAAACGAAATCAGTTAGTTTTTCGAACATTTTACTAAATTATAAAAATGAATTAGAATTCCTTATTGTATTTCTTAGTCCAATCATCCGGCTGCCATACACCGAAGCCAATAGACACAACACCATCCTTACGGCCAACGTAGATACAGCCATCAAGGAAATCATTACTTTGTTCTCTGTTGGCATATACTTCCGGTTTAACAACCAACTTGACCGCAACCTTATTGTCCGGCATAATGCCTTTCTCCTTTTCAAGCCATTTCTCAATCTCTTTCCATAGACTATTTAACCATTCGTCAAATGGTGTCTCATAATTGGGATTGGTATTCACAACACGTAACGTAACAATGGACGTGTATGGAAAATATTCAACAATCTTGAAATTCCCCAAAGTAAGAGTTTCCTCTAACATGAAACCAACTATATCCCTACGTAATGCCATAATAATATTAATCTATTTTTAAATTAATCTGAAAAATTGCAATCCTTAATCATATCATTAAGCATATCGGTGTAGTCAGAAGAACCATAGAAACGTTCCCTATCATTCAGATACTTCACACAGACCTCAATAATATCCTTATTCTCCATGTACCGGAAAGAACTGAACCACTTGTCAATCCAATCCTCTGACAAGTCAATCCATACTTCATACCACAGACCCTTACACTCCGGACGCTTCAACAAAGATGGCTTGATAATTTCATCGTATATCTTCCATGCCTTTTCCTTCTCCCTATCATAATCAACCTTGCGGAAAATATCACGCAACTCACCATCAGACATCAAAGACTGATTGATACCCTTTTCATCACGAAGATAATTCTTGGCACGGATAGTAAATTCATCAGATGTGTTACACACCTTAGCAATGCTCTCCAATTCTTCTTTAATTGTTGCCATAGTTATTTCCCTTTCACTTTATATTTTGTTTTACCTTTCAACACCCTGTAATATCTGTAATCGCTGATAATACACCCACGTTCTAATAATTCACGTATATAATCTATTGTTACCATAGTTATTAACTCTTATTTTGTTACTGCAAAGGTACAAAAAAAATCTGAAACTACCAAACAATTTGTGGATTTTAACACTATTTTAACATATATATTATTTGTATCTTACAAAATGAAACCGGTGATAAGGATAAAACTCTTCCTTGAATATTCCGATTAACGGATTTTTATTGTAACGGACTTTTTGTGCTTTATCCACAATCCAACACATATCACCATAACTTACATAGGAATCAGATGAAATGGAATAGCATTCATAATAGCCATTATTATTCCAATCAACTTTGATATGATGATTTTTTGTATGATGTCCACCCTTTACCTTAAACTCTCTAAAAACCGGCTGACTGAACTTGACTAATGTCGAATCCTCACCATTATATTGCCAGACATAAATGTAGCGGTTATCCTCATGGTCAATCCGGTCAGACCTGCCACAAGACACAAATAAAACTACACTAAGTAGAAATATAAACCTAAACAATCTATACATAATATTAATTAATTTTTACCATTCAACATAGCTGGCGTTTTCAATTTCTTTATTGAAAAACTCTTTTTCTTCTTCTGTTGCCAAACGATACTCTTTGGTATAACCCAAACCGGTCATAGGATAAGGACGTTTATATTTTTCAACTTCTCCATTTTTACGTCTGATATAAAACGCATCAGTCTCCAACACTTCGCCATTGAAGCCACAATATCGGCACATACAACACTCATTGCCAAAAACCTTAAGATGTTCGTCTTTCTTGACAATAATATCACCTTTTTTAAAACCATTGGCCAATTCAGCAAGGGTGTAAATAGTAACACTATCTTCATCACAGATGGCAACCAAACCGGCATTCTCCAATAACTCACTATTGTAAATCTTAACCATGTTATTCTATTTTTATATATACACAACTTCTTGATGGCTATTTGCGTCCAAGAAAAACTCTTTATGTAAAAATCTGCCCATAATAATAGGCTCTCCACTATAAGCCCAGTCCATGTGCATAAGTGTGTCACCACTTTCAGTTTCAAGGACTGCAAAAATACCAATCAGACGATTTCCGTTCATATCCAATAATTTTTGTAAATCTTTGGATATGAAGATTTTTCCGTTATCATCATCGTCCAGAAGAAATTCTTTTGCTCTCTCTTTATCCATATTCTAATCTTCTTATTTGTTTGATGGTACAAAGGTACAAAAAAATCCGCAAACTACCAAATAATTCGCGGACTTTAACACTATTTTAACATAGTCATAATCACAATATTTTATTTATATTGTCCCAACCTTCAACATCAAAACCTTTACCGCAAGCAGCACACGTAACACAAGGTGATTTGTCACCATCTATATCTTTATGCCACCATACATCGCCTTTTTCAAGTTCCAATTTACTACCACAATGAGGACAACGGCCAATAACTGGTGATAATTCTTTTCTTTCTAATATTTTCATAATTATAACAATTTAAGTTCATGCCCACTTTCTGACAAATACCTTGCGGCATAAAGAACAGATAAACGAAGAACACCGGTCAGTGTTGAACAACTTGGTGTCTCTGTAATAAGAACCTTATTCATTCCGGAAGGAATATGATATACCTTTGCCGAATATTCATGTAAAGGACCAAGCACCGTTTCTGCTGATTCTACTTTCGTCTCAATATAGATTTTCTTTTTCTCGTCCATGAAATCAAGGACTTCTTCAAGATTGTCAACATTTCCGGTAAAACCGATTTTGTTAAGATATTGCTCTGTTGCAGTCATATTAATTAATTTCTAAGTTTATAGTTTACTTAAACTTGTCCTTTAATTCACTATAATTCCACATGATGGTTTCGTAACAATCTTCAGATATTTTAGCAAGTTTAGCACCTCTTTATAATTGCACTCAAACCCTTTCTCTTTTAAGAGTTTAGCTGTCTCAAGTGTAACATAATCTTCAGTAATTGTTGCCATAGTTATTTATCCTTTATTTTATACATATCATCAGGCGCTTCGATAGCAAGACCCTTTTCTATTAATCCACGATAGTCGAAGTAATGCTTATTGAGCCAATCAATATATTCTTCTGGATATTCAACACCATCATAGTTGAAGAATGCTCGATAATCAATTTTCTCCTCCTCAGTCATACTTGACATCGGACGAAGATAAGGCTTTATTTTATCAATATTAAACACCTCTGACCAGTATTCGGATTCGTTAGCAACGCTTATTTCGATTAATTGAGAAGTATTTATAGCATATACATAACCTATGCCCTTTTCTGTTTTTACGTAAGTTTTATATGGTAACTTTTCACATAAATCCTTTAAAAGGAGTTCTTTATCTTCTTGTGTCATGACTCTATAATTTGTATTGTTTCCTTTGTTAAAAACTTACAACTAAGATTTGGCTGTCTTGAAGTACATGTATTACAACAATCCATCGTCTCTATATTTTTAGGTCTTGCGCAAGAATATGTATCATGCGCAGATACAGATGTTGTTTTAATCGTTGCCATAGTTAAATTAAATTTTTTATATTTAATATTAATCTAGTATTGTTTATGATTCTATCCATTTCTTGAATAGAATCTACCAGAAGAAAATCTTTTGTGAGTTTTGCAAACATAGTATAATTACACTCAAACCCTTTCTCTTTTAAGAATTTAGCAGTCTCAAGCGAAGCGTAATCTTCTGTAATTGTTGCCATAATTATTCCATTTATTACCAACAAATGCTTTCTTGATATGGATGTGGTAAAAGCACTGAATTATCAAATTCAAATCTATAGTATCCACCACAAGCATACCTACTATTGTTTTCTTCTTTATAGTCTATAAGATATATAATCATTCCATAAATAGGAATATTATCTTCATCCACATATATACGAATTTTATCCGGTCTTAATGTATTCCTATCATAAAGTTCGTCAAAAGTATCTTTATGAGACGTTTCGGCTTCTTGCAGAATCATTTTGACATCACGCTTAATTGCAAATTGACAATCATACGTTTTGCCGTCATATTCAAATCCATTATCCTTTATTGGATATTCTTCTTTCTTAATCTTTCCCATAGTTATTTCTCTATTTTTTTATTTCTTCACTTGTTATAATCAATCAATTTTTATACATTCCCTCTGGTGCTTCAAGAGCAAGACCCATCCGTATCAAGCCACGATAGTCAAAATGGTGTGCATTGAACCAATCGTATGTTTCCAATGTTTCATAGCAATCACTACATGTGGCTTCATATTCTTTTCTTTCCTCATTAGTCATACTTGACATTGGGCGAAGATAAGGCTTGATGTCTTTTATTTTATTATAATAAAAAGCATCTTGCAATACATTACCATAATTATGCTCTAAGTCTAACAAACCTTCTTCGGTTGTTCCATCTTTAAGCCATATCTTACACCTTACATGATAAGGCAATCTTGCACTCAACTCCTTTAAAAGAAGTTCTTTTTCTTTCTGTTTCATATTCAAAGTTTCTTTAAATAAGTATATTTGCTTTGTTTTGATAATGCAAAGGTACAGCAAAAAAACGAGAAATCAAAATATTTCTCGTTAATATAACTTAATTAAAAGTGAAAAAAACTTAAACTGCAATTTATACCATAACTCGTAACAAAGCAATTGAATATACACAAACGGAAAAAATAACACACCACAAAGGAAATGATATAATTTATCCATAGATATATATGAGATTAGAACCATCTTCACGCAATAAACTATACCCATTCCTAAGCAAATCTAATTCAAATACTGCCAAAGTATTATCCAACTTATACTCATTGCCATTCTTATCCTTAACAGAAAGATATACTACCGGTTCAAACTCGATATTAAAAGAATGACAATAACACTCCCTTATAAATTCCAGAAAACCACGCTTGGAATAACCGGTAACAGAGGATATATCATAATATAAACTTACCAAGCCAAACTTATTGTAAAGGTGAGGAACATTATACATTTCCCAAAAACCATTCTGCAAAACCTTATTTACACTTAACCATTCACCATCATTTATTGTCTTGTCAAATGAGAATTTTTTAATCTCCGGCGAATAAAGACAAACATTCCTTGAAAAATAATTTGACATTATATGATATCTTTCCTCAATGTCATACAATATATTCTTTAAATCATTTACATGTGAAGAAAAATTATGGAAATAATAGTTTAAAACCAATTCAATTAAATCATCACCGGATTTATCCTCCAACCAAACCTTAATCTTTTCAGAAAACTTCCTTAAAGACCTATTGTAAAAATATTTATAAATCCTACTCATACTGATTACTCAATAATTCCCCAATATCATTCGTTAAACACTCTGGATTATGTACCCATCCATGGCCATACGTACCTTCTTCTTTGAACTCAATGTAAGAATGACCTTTGTAGTTAATCTCCTTTACTAATACTTCTGAACGAATGCCCTCAACACCAATATGCTTAGTGCCATCTTTATAACAGCCGGTGAATAAAAACAACAAACTGCCAATAAACAAAAACAAAATAAAATTCTTCATATTTTTTATTAGATAATTTTAAAGCTTCATGTTGTCCTCTTTTCATATTAATTAATTTTTTATATCAAGCCTTTTGCACGTAATCTTTTATCGCCAGTTTCAGATAACTTGTTAATACATAGTACACCAACCGGACAACCAATGAATAACATCACATTCATTGCAGACCAAAATAATTTGTCAGAAATGGTTGATAATGTTCCGCACATGATAATTGCACCCTCAATAAGAGAAAAGACTATACCAATTATCATAAAAATCAATAAATAATAAATAATGTTATTCTTATTCATAATTCACCTCCCACCAATAACTAATATGCGAATTAACATCTTCAATATGTGTTCCAAACATATCCTTATCAATATCTGTCAATGAAGGACAATTCTGAATTGCATCATCAATGGCATTTTTCAAATCATGAGCATCCAGAATATCAACATCATCATATATACCATCAACCTCGCCATCAATGGTTATACCCTTATTCGTTGCATAAACAAATACACCACCCTCACTAATTCCCAAAGGAAAACTAAATGAATGTAATTTTGAAATCTTCATATAATATTATTATTTGTTTGCGCCTTTAAATACTACTACGCTATCAATAGCAACCCAAAACCTTGTTTAGTTTCAGTTCTTGTTCCTTGTTTGGATATAGCCTTATTTTTATTGCTCTTCACATCATGTTGTTAAAGTATGTATTATTTTCTTATTTTCATCATAGGTTTCAACATAATCACCTTTTACGATTTTTCCATATCTAACCTTAATGGTATTTTCATCAATATCATACAAAGTTGTATAACATTGTTTATTGATGTTCTCTTTTTTAGATAAAATCGACCTAGCACCATCTTCTTTTAAACTAAATGTTGGTTGACTAAACCTAACCTTGTTCCTTTTATCATTTCTTCGACCAGGTAACCAAACAATATCTTCTGGTAAAGGTTTTCCCATTTCTCTAAGACTTGTTTCCACAAACTCTTTTACCTTATGGTTGTATTCCTTATCGCCAAACTTTTCATCACAAAAAATTTCAATAAAATCATCATCACTTATAATACCGACCTTTGTGCCTTCTTCTTTTGGTACAAATTTTTGTTTAACATCAGCCATTGGTGTTGAAATTGCTTGTTCTACATAACACGCTTTAAGACCATTATAATGTTTTTCGTTTATGTATATAGTTATATCACACCAATCATCTGTTTTCCAATATCCAGTAACACGACCAAGCAATCCTTGCTCTGTTGTTATAACACTATTTTTGGCATTGCCAGTTGCATAATCAAAGATAAATCCAATATTCTTCTTACAAGTAGACGGAATACTAACGCCCATTCTATAAGCACCGGCCACCACGAAAATTAATGGTTTACCCCAATCTTCACATTCGTGTTCCATTTTCCATTGTATATCACTGTAATTAATATTTTCATTTGTTGAAAAATATGTTTCTACGTGAAAATATTCTTCCAAAACATCTTGGCACTTTTTAAATGTTTCTTTACGCATTCTGATTATACCACATTTCATTTTACCAGTATTTGTGTGTATTTCATTTAAGCGAGTTGACAGTTGTTCACACATTTCGACCACATTACCCTTATTAATTTGGGAAGTAATTGTACGGAAACAGTTTTTTTTGTTATATTCTTTAAATCCGACATAACCATATTCACCATTCCAATCATCTGTTTCAAGTGCAACATAACTTTTGTATTTACCACAATCAGAATTTATTTCGCCATATGGGGTTGCGCTATTAGATACAATATAAACACTTTTCTCAACAAGTTCCTTATCATTGTGCATATTAATAGCCTTACTTTCTAACCATTTTATTAAAATATTTTTTTCACTTGATACACCATAATGACTTTCATCAATGAAGATAATTGTATTGGTTAGAACTTGTTCATTACTAATGTCATTTTTTAGGTCTGAATTTTTGAGGCATTTGAATTCACATTCGATTCCGTCAGCAGTAAAACAATGACTAATTCTTTCTTGTGTTTGTTTAATTAATTTACACCCATTGTCACCAGTAATATAATATATGGTATTAACTGACATTGCCCCTTCTATTTTTAACTCATCAATAAGCATAATCATAGAAGTAAGAACACCAGTTTTTCCTGCTTGTGTTTTACCTTGTACCACTAAATGATTTGGACGAGGTAAATTACTATCAAACATTTTAATACCTTTAATTGCGCACTTCATCTGGTTTGGATAAATTTTACAGTCACTTCTGTTAGGAAGTTTTTCGTTAATTTTACCAACCAAATCGTTAATACTTTCTATTGTGTTGTATTCTTCTAATTTATGTGTAATAATGCTCATAATAAAAATTTTTAAAATTCAGGATACTCTTTTAACGATTTTCACCATCCTCGCTTTTAAATTCACTGCAAAGATACGAAATTATTCTGATTTCACCAAAAAATTATAGTTAATTTTTGTTAATCTCATTTAGCAATATACATAATCTAATCTCCTATTTTTTGGGTATTATTTTAAATGTACGACTACCTTGTTTAATCTCTACATTAAGCAATTTGAACATTTCAATAGGGAATGTATATCTGTAGATAACGTAATGCTTGTTCTTGTGGTGTTTACCTCGCTTGAAAACCTCAATATTATAGCCATATATTGCGGTTGTGTTTATCATTGAGTTTTGGTAGCCAACTCCGAAAGAAGAACTAAAACACAAAACACCCTCAATGCGGTTACGAGCTTCTTTAAGTGTTCCATATCCACTAAGTACATTTGGTTTAATTCCTAAAACAAATTTCATAGCTAAATCTCCTTTTAATTAAATTAATAATGTTGTTTATTTATTTCGTACTGCAAAGGTACAACATTTTTTCCAATTTACCAAATATTTTACCATAATAAACGTTAAGGAAACGTTAAAAGATATTAATCAATACTTTTACTTCTAACTAATTAATATTTAAAAATTTGTTTTATAACCCTTTTGTTTAAGATATTTCAACGCATCACAAAAAACCAAATAATCTTTCATATCATTAGGATTTCCGTTTTGTCCGGCATATACTGAATCGAATACCCTACGCTGACCATCACTAACCTCAATAACCTTATTTTCGGTATCAACAGAAAAACCCCAAAGTGTCCTAAGTCGGTATTTACGACCTTCCGCTACCTTTAAATGACTTTTCCAACATTGTGCCCAACCCCATATAGGATAGACACATCGTTTCTTATCGTCAATCACATAAGTCTTTTCCATATTAATTGAATTTTAATTATTATGCCGGCCAAGCATCCACAATTACAGAATCCGCAATCAGTTTGACATTATGATGCCTGTCGTAATACTTCCAGAAACTTTCCTCGTTCTTTGAAATGATTGTCTCAACTCTGATACGGCCACTCTTGTATTTTGTCTCAACCTCAAAACATGTCAATTGTTCTTCCATATTAATCTATTTTTTTTTTACTTATTATGCTACATATACTTCTGAAATTTCAACGTGATACATATTACCGCCATTTGCACCCTCATAGTCAAATATGGTTTTACCCATTTCCTCAACTATCATGTTATCACCGGTTGTCTCGGCAATGTCAGCGATGTAATTGTTGAAATATTTCTGGGCTACATACTTGTTACGTGTTACTTTCTGCTCCGTGTAAATGTCACCACAAAAGGTCATTACACATACATAAACCACAACATAAATCTTTTCCATATATTTGTTTTGTTTGACAATGCAAAGGTACAACAAAAATCTGATATAAACGAATCTTTTAACTTAATTAATACTAATTAATCGTTAATTCTTGTTAAATTGTATTCCGTATCATCAATATAAAATGATAATTCATTAAATGTGAATTTAGTTACTTTGGAAGAATAGGTATAAACACAATCTGATTGATTTAAACATGCTTCATATAGTAAAGACCTAAAATATGCAATCCGGTCAAGCAATGCTAATCTACTTTCACCCCTTGCAGTCTTTACTTCGTTCTCAAGTTCTTTTATTTTATTCTTGTAACTCAAAATCACATCACTATTATCAACATAGACATATTCAGTAAAAGTAATTTCATCACCCGTGAAAACATAATCTAAATTAATAATATCACCGGTCATAGTAATAAGTTTAACTTTATTCTCACCAAAGATAAATGTCTCGCCATAAGCCCTATCTTGCCAAGTACCAATAATAGATGCCGGTTCATTAAACATATCATCATCCTTGCTGCAAGAACAAATACATAAACTAAATAATATAATGTAAAATAACTTCTTCATAAATTCTATCTGATTTTTTCTAATTAATATTTAACCTATTTCTAAAACGTACTCATTTGAGTACATATACCCTTTAAATCCCAATTGGTTTTAAACCATAACCCTTTTTGCTATCAATTATTACTTGATGATACTCTGGTTTCTTCCATTCCCAATAACAAGGGTCTTTCAAACTATACTTCTTTCCATCAATCTCAATCACCGGTTTGAAACTACCATCACTATCCATGTACTTGTCAGAAGATAAAATAATATCAATAGGATGATAGTAACTATCCTGATTACGATACTCCATATCCAATCCGGACTTCATGCAGTTAATCACACGATGCAGATATTCATAATCCCTTAGCCTACTGGTGTTTATACATTTGTGAACACAACGACATTGACCATATACATGAATCGAATCCAAAAATCCCCTATCACCTAAGCAATAATCACCAATACCATACTGCATCGTCTTACACGACAAATTCCGGTAACTGCTCTTCAGTAATACATCACAGAACTTGTTACCATCCACAACGTGAATATTGTAACCCAATACCTCTACTGGCTCTTCAAAGTAAGATAATACCTTTTCAACAATCTCACCGGGACTATACTGATTACGATATTCGTTAATCTGAAAGAATAACCATAAAGGCAGTCTTTCCTCAAAACCGACAGAAAAATCATCAGACATCCGGTTCTTCATTTCAATCAACTCCTTACCATTAATAAGAGGATAGGGAAGCACAATTCCGGACTTCATGTACTTGTTGATGTCAGCACTATAAGATACAGAAGAACCGGATAATTTCTCATATACCTTTACAAAGATGTTATCGTAGAAACTAAACTCTATCCACGCTTCGCCACAATCATAACCATCCCAATAACTATCGGTAATGACACAGCCTAATGACCGGATAAATGACTTGGCACTCTCTATGTCACCCCTATGCTCACAATCACATACAAAATATTTGCCGATAATCTTCTCCATATCTCTATATATCTTATTTGTATTTATTCTCTTTTATTCTTCTCCGTTATACATATAGGTGTGAACGGCTGAATAGCAGTCAGAACCATCCTCTCTGATATTTTCCCTACATACCAAAGTAAATCCATTTTTCTCCATAAGACGCTGCAATACCAGATGCTCATGCTTCCAGTCACCATCCTCAACGTAAATCTCAACCGATGAAGAATTGATAACATTTATAGAATAATACATCTGATTACTACTTAATAAATTCCATACCTTCATATACAATTCTGTCTCCGGCTGAAATTTGTAAACCATATTATGCTTGGAAATTCCACCATGACGAATAGCATACAAATCCTCCTCAATGTAGTAAAGCAGTTTGGCATAATCAATTTCAAAATCAAAACCAAGCCTTGTAAAAGGCTTTTTAAGACCATGTGAATATACATTGATAGTACCATCAGAATTGACAACAACGCGGTCAAAATAATGCTCCTTTGTGTTGTTACATACCACTTCCAAAACGTTCTCACGAAGAAGAACAGATACAAATAATTGACGATATAACTCCTTACTACTAACCATAATATAATAACATTTTTCTAATTACAACGCAAAGGTACAAAATAAAAATGATATATCCAAATTTATTGCATTTTTTAAAAGAAAATTAACACTTTTTTTACTAAATCCCGTAACTACTTGATAATCAAATACTTATGGGAAAACAGACACCATAGTTTATTGTAACCCTTTCAGTATCAAGCAGTTACAAAGGCTGAATTTTAAGGGGTTGATAGTCAAATTGATAGATTTTTTATTCCATTATGATATCAAAATAGTATCATTTACTATAGTATTTACCGGAATATGTTCTCATTGGAAAAAGGTAAATAAAATTTTTTAACTGAAAGATGGAAAAAATGAATTAAATTTAATGATGTGGATATGGTAAAATTGACGAGAAAAATCTGTGTGCTGTCCATTTTTTAACAAAATTTTAAATAATATGAAATAATGTTAAAATTAAATAATAAATGTTAAATTTAGGATTATTTAACAAATGTATAATATATTTCGACAAATATATTTTTGTAATTATTCAAAAAAAAGTATATTTGCATAAAAGTTAAAGAAAAATGTCTTTTGTTAAAAAATACAAATATAGAGGATACCGGAAACAAGAATACGAAGATTTCAGTATTATAGATGGAGAAATATGGAAAGAATTGGAAAATTATCCGGAAATTAAAGTTTCTAATATTGGCCGTATTTTAAAAGGTGATAAAATTGCCATTTTAAAGAAAGATAAAAATGGCTATGTCAGAATAACCATTAAGGATAAGAATAATAAAAATCATCATATTGGTGTTCATCGTTTGGTAGCCTTGGCTTTTATCCCAAATACTGATAATAAACCAGAGGTTGACCATATTAATACAAAAAAAGATGATAATCGTGCTTGTAATCTTAGGTGGGTGTGGGCAACTGAAAACATAATAGATAACGAATTAACCAGAGAACGTTTTTTAACTAAACCTAAGTATTATAAAAAGGTTATATATGAAACTATTAGACGAGATAGCATTTATTCACAGAAAAATCAAACAAAATTAACTTATTCTGAAAACACTAATTTCTGGTTAAAAAAATTGGGAATTAATTAAAATTAACAATTTTCATTCAAATATGTTGGAGACTATACTTTAGAATTTCACTTCTACCTCTGTCATTTATTTCTTTTTGACAATGCAAAGGTAGTAAAAAAAACCGAGACTACCAAATAATCTCGGTTAAAGAATGTTAATGTAAATGTTAAATTTAGTTTTGAATTTTCACCCAATATGAGAACATTTCGTGCATTGACCTATATCTGTCCGGAATATGTCCATATCCGTCTGTATCGAGCCAATAGGCAAAATCGTCCAATAGTTCATCAAAGGTGTTGATAGATTCTCTTTCACTATCATAATAATAACAATAAGGTTTACAGCCTTTTTTATATTCATGTGCGGTTGTTGCTGAATTAACCGGATTTCTGTCAGATGTCATTACATATAGTCTGCCATTACCTTCCTCAAATATCTCCCTTGCCCTTGTTTTTGAGACACGTAGATATGTGCCTATATCACTATCTGATATTAATTGAATTTTCTTTTTACTTATTGTCATATAGATATTATTTAATTGTTTTCCCTTTGGTTTTCTTTTCAAGGATAAGCCACAGAACACCTATCAAGGCGAATACCAATGCTACAATAACATTACCGATAGTCATTAGAAGTCTTCGTTATTTTCAAGATACTCTGTGATATAGTGTTCATAGATTGCTTGATACTCTGTGCATCGTGTTACGTACATAAGGACGTATGGAATAAATATCGGAAGCCATGAGATAAGGTCATGTTTCACGTCTGTAGTTGTTCCTAATGCTTCTAATCCGTCATAGTTGCATCCGAAATGGAAATATGATGTAATTCCTTCATTCTGAACCTTATTCCAAGCCGAAACGATTTCGGTCACGGTTAACCCACCATCAACCATACATTTGAGGTCATTCTGATTATTGAGGTCGAAGATATAGTCTACTCCGTCTCTCTCGTCTTCCTGATAGCGGTTATAGGCATTAAGCACCATATCAAGCACACCATTTGTGTTGTTATGCAAATCATGTGCAATACGTCTTTTCATAATCTCTACGATTGAATTGAAATTCTCTACCATAATAATATTAATTTAAATTGTTTGACTTTCTGTTTTGTAAGTGCAAAGTTACATATAATATTTGGAATATCCAAATTATTTGTCATAAAGAATGTGAATTATCTGTTAAAAGACATTAATAAGGGATTTTAGTGAAGATTACGTATACTTTCTGTTCACAATCTTCAAGCATTTCTCTTGTACCATATCCTTGAGCATAGAGTTTATAGATACGTTCCATTTGTTTTTTAATAGTGTCATAGGACTTAGCCGGTCTTACGACACTTGCTGATGTGATAATTGCTGTAAAAATCATATTTTTGTCCTCCTATTACATTAATTTTAAAACTATACATATTTTATATTAATTAAATTTATACTGCAAAGATAGTGAAAATTTTTGAAAGTACCAAATTTTTTGAGTTAAATCATTGTTAAATCTATGTGAAATTTATATAAAATTAACAATTCCGTACAAGCTGTGTTGGAGACTATACTTTAAGGCTTTACCCTTACCTATCAATTTTGATAATGCAAAGGTACAAAAAAAGTTTGAAATATGCAAATATTTTATGTTAATAAACATTAACAGATTGTTAAAAAATCCTCCTGCAAAAATTACACTTTGAAACTTGTGTCTCCTGCAAAAATTACAAATTGTAAGTGAAAGTTCCTGATAAAACTACAATCTGATTTTGAGTTTTCTATTTTTTTTTTTAATTGATTTTTTCTATTGTGAATGTATGTGGTGCTACTGCTCCGGAAGTCCATTTTGGGTTATCTATTTTCCATTTCTTATTTGGCTCTATTACTTCAGCAGTAAGTTCGCTAAATTTGCTATGTATGCAGTTTATTTCATTCATTTGATTGATTTCAGATAAAACGAAATCATCTGTCAATTCATGTCCTTTTAATATTTGTTCAGCGAAATGCTTTGCACCTAAGTACCATTCTGTTGATGTATCTTCATTATTAAACAGATAGGTACTTCCGCGCATAAGGCTTGCACCATGTTTATCATGTATGTCAATGAATTTATATTTACCTCCAACGATATAGAAAACTTTTGTCTTTTTCTGTGAATATGGTTTTTCCCATGTTTCAATAACGTGTTTTACAATATCAGTTGAAACATATACACCATGTCCTACCTTATTGGTGATATAACTATCATCAGCCTTTATGGTTGTTTCTTTTACCTTTGGGTATTGAGACAACTTCTTTTCATAGGCGATACATTTTTCCTCTGTATCGAATAAACGTCCATTAAAAGCCTTATAAGCGATTACTTGTTCCATAACTGATATTGTTTAAAGTAATTATAAATTATTTGATTTTATATCCTAATTCTTTTAATTCATCAAGTAAATCGATATAAGTAGAATGTTTGTGTGTAACTACTGTATTAGTTTTTGATAATACACCAACTATTTCAGTATAAGTTCTCCTATACTTAGGATAGCATAACCCACCATTGATAACACGTTCAGTTGTGTTATACCATTCATAATGACGTTCTTCAATACTTATTTCGTCATTATATTTATACTTGTTTACGTGAAATATTTTCGCCATTATTCTTTGTTGTTGCCTAAATTCAAGTGCAAAGGTACAAAATAATTCTGAATTATCCAAATTGTTGAGTCTTAATCTTCGTTAAAACTATGTGAATTTTTTATAATTTTAACAAAGGACTACAGACCATGAAAGGAAACCTTTCTTCTTTCTTTTATATATTTTCTTTCTTCTTAGGAAGAAATGAAAATGAAAATTATATTAATTAAAAATATAATTTTCTTATACGATAAGATACTATAGGTTCCAGTCCTAGACCGGTTGATATTTTTTCTTTATTTTGAATTTATTTTTATCTCTGGCATTCAGGGATTGAAATCTCATGGAACTTGAATATTCCATTCAATTGTTCAGATGTCTTATACGAAGCCATCATTGCTTGTCCTACGCTTGGATAGTGCATTGCATCATCCATGTTTTCTGTAAGGCTTAAGCCATCGTTTGAAAGAAATCCCTTCAAATCCTCTGAATAGATTACATACGTTTTGTTATTCATAGTCTTTTTATTTGAATTATTGTTTTTGCCACTTTTAAGGCTCGTAGGACGCATTTCTGCATTCAGATGGATAGTTATTAGTCTAAGACGTTAAAATGCGTTTATAAGCCATTTCTGACGTTTTACGCTACAAAGATACAAATAATATTTCATACCGCCAAAAAAATTCTGTTAATTCATGTTAAAAGATACAAAGAGGTCTTACCTATCTTTCACAGACGAGTAAGACTCAAAAATCTATTAATACTTAATAAAATAAATAAAACCGGTGATAGTGTATGATACTACCTTCATCACGCTACTTGTCTTCAGGATATAAAAAATTTTCATTCGTGATAGGTGTCCGGTTGATAGCCCCATGAATTCTAAAATCATTTGTTAATAAAAACTCTCACGCTTGAGATTGTTTAAATTTTCTAATTCTTTGTATCACTTTTCTTGATATGTTATATTTCTGTGCTACTTTTTCCCAACTTTTAAGTTTTTGATAATCCGAGATTATTTCCTCATAAGAAGGGTAATGTTTATCAAGTTCACGACATTCAGCAGAACAATATATTTTTCCTTTTACGTATGGAAACTCTTTACCACAATATTTACAAGTTCCAATTTTTTTCTTATTTTCCTTTAAACTAATATGCCGTGATGTTATATTATCAAGTGTGTTTTGTAGTTCAGTTTTTTCAAATTGCTTGTTATGTAATTCTCGATGGCAGTTGGCACAAACCAAAATACATTTATTTGCTTCTTCTATTAATTTCTCAGTCGTAGTATTGGATATATGTCTTGAGTCTAATTGAAATAATTTTTTTGATGGGTCTATATGATGAAATTCTAATGCCGCAATATTTTTATCATAGCCACAAAGATTACATTTACCACCTTTTTCTTTTATTAATTCAAGTTTTCGTAATAAACTACGCTCTTTTTGTTTTAAGTAACTATTTGGATTCTGCATACTATCTATTGTTTATATAAATAAATAGTGCTTTAAACCCAAAAGTTATGACAAACAACATAATTTTTTTTCCTATGGTACTCTGGGAGGGACTTGAACCCCCGACCACTTGGGTATAAGCCGAGCACTCTAACCAACTGAGTTACCAGAGCAAAATGTGAGTTATCCAATCTAAGTTTCTGCGTCCTCCATCCTCCATATACCATAGGTCGCTAACCTATAAAGGACAACTCACCAAACACTACTTTGAAAACTCTTGCAAGTGCTGTTCACAACCTCCTCCAACAAGCAATCGTAAACCTTTACCCTTGTGATACAGCAGTTTCCATTTTCATGTTCAAAACTCACCTCCTAAATCATCATCGTAATCACTACGCTAATGCAAACTCTCTTAAGTGAGCCATTGTCAGAACTATTGCAAATTATTCCGACTGAGTTTATCCTTCACGTCCCTGCCATTCGCTCAAACGGCACTATATGCCGGACTAAGGCAATCTTGCGTTGAAGGTTGAGCCACTTTCCGAAAGAGATATAATAGAGAACCGGATATTGATGCGGGCGAATTTCACATAGTCCACTGACTTCAATTCGCAAAGGCGGTGTGGCTTGTTCTCACTTTGGCCTATGCTGCGGTATCTGTGCGGGGCCGTTTCACTTATATAACGGGCTGCGGTGATTAGCGTCAGCAATCAGCCTAATCTTAAATATGATTTTATATTATACTAACCTTATTTATCAAGGCTTGTCTCTTACTCTTATCATAGTTCTACGCTCTTATATGAATATTAAACAATTTAAATCTTACATACCCTTCAATTGGGCGGAGGTCTTGTGTCCATATTATTTGAACTATTTCGGATTGGTACTAAGGTGGAATATTCCCCATAACCTCCCATCATCCATTGTTGGTTTTACAACTCCGCTAATTCTTTCTTGCGGGTGTCATAGCCATTTGTTTTATTTTGACAATGCAAAGGTACAAACTTTTTTCGAGATATGCAAATATTTTCTGTTAAAAAGTGTAAACCTTTGTGTTAAAATTTGTTTAGCATTTGCGCTTTCGCTCACCAAAGGATTTAGGGTCTGTTGCGAGTTCCTTACTACCGGCTTTCAGCATTTCAGGAATATGCTCATACTCTCTTTGGGTGAAAAAGTTCACTACGTAATTCATATTAATTGATATTTGTTAATCACGGGGAATTAGCGGTTGCCGGTTAAGCCCTCACCAGTTTTTGTTTAGACCCCCTTCTTAAACTGCGCAGCGGTTGGGTACTGGGTATTACTTGGGTTCCGGTCAACCCCGCTATTCCGTGATAATTTTCTAATTCATTTTATTTATGCTGCCAACTTGTTAATAACTTGTTTCAGCCTACTTGTTACGAAGCCTTTTGTCTTGTTGTCCTCGATGGTGTCGCTCAACATGTCACAGATATAGTTCAGTGTTGGAATGACATTCTCAGATGTAATGTTTCCGGTACCGACTTTTGCTGCGGCCTTATTAAGTTCCTCTCCATGACTTTCAATGGCCATGATGATAGCGTCCTTATCCCAAGCATTGATACCGGTGAATGTGGCCAATGCCTTTCCGTTCTTACACACTAATACGTTTCCGTTCTTGTCCATCACGTCAAACGTGCCTACTTTTGTTACAATCTGTGTCATACTTTCTAATTGTTTAATTTAAATTGATATTAACTCTACTTCGTATACCATACTCATTTGAGTACATAGGGTGTGGTACTCCCAACCGGAATCGGACCGGTGCTTAGAACTTAGGAGGTTCTCGTCTTATCCACTCGACTATGGGAGCAATTTATGAGTTCCTATTCCACTCACCAAGCCACATGGACTTAACTCTCACCATGTCCTACCGGTCAATTCCGTTTGGGTCAGGACTAATCTAACATTCCGTTTCCGGTTGTCTGCACTTTCTTATGGTGCTTGTGGCCTACTTGAAAACCCACTATCGGTAAAACTCCTTCAGCCTATTGTCCTTAGTTTTAAAAGTGTCTGCTATAAACGATGAACGTATGTCTCACAGACGATGATGGTCAACCGAAGTCTTATTAAGCATTGCGCACTGCGCCATCAAGACTTTTATGCCTTACTTTTCAAATGCTCTTACAAACACGATTTTGCCTTCTCTGTTAATGGCATTACAAATGTTGTCGATATTTTTTGTCTCATACTCATAGATATGGACGTTTTTACTATCGTGCTTTGCAAGAGACTTACAAGTGTCCTCACTGAATGTATTTACTTCTTCAGATGAATAGCACTCGGCATTGAAAGCATATACTACCATTGCCACAAGAGCGATGTCGATTCCAACAAAAAAACGTCTGCCGTACCGTTGGCCATACTTATAGTCTTCTCTCATATTCTTTATTGTTTTAATTTCGACTGCAAAGTTACGAATAATTTTTTAATCTACCAAACTTTTTTGCTTAAAGAACCTTAATGAATTGTTAATTGATGTTATTTGTTACTCATTTGAGTACATGGGGTCTGCTCACGCTGCCGCCACGAAGAAGATAGGATATTTTCCACGTTCATTGTCGCAGTTGTAATACCGGAAATCATTAACAATATCATCAAACGTACTATTCATTAGGAAGGCATTATCTTCAATCGCTTTCTTGTTGAAAGGCATTGGTGACTGCCATACATTTGATACACGCATATTACAAGGGTGAATCCATATATGTTTGCCTTCCTCATAGGCTTTCTTAGCCTTACCTTTGGTTACTTGTAGGACTTCATGGACTATTCCTTTCCTATCAACCATCTGAAATTTTTCTCCGCTATAACGTAACATAATTTTTTATTTTAATTGATATTTGTGTTAACCTGTACCCATTCGAGTACATAGGGTAGCGGTGTGGAGACTTATGCAGCCTCCACGTTGTTCACCTTACCTTTAAGACTATCTTCTTTGTAATAGACAGCTTCACCATTTGAGAAGATACCGCCACATACGTAAACCTCCTCACAGATATATCGGCACACATCGTCGACTTCATCAGATAGTTTTTCTATCATACCATTCAGCCACTTCACAAGGTTTTTCCTTTGGATTTTAGCCAATCCGGCATTCCATGTGTCATACCATGAATCTGTAGCATTTTCTTGCCATGTGTCGGCAATATCATCCACAAGAGACTCTATAGAATCGTATTCAGAAATCCGGAAGTGATTACCGAAATTATCAGATATACAAATATCCCAATCGTAGTTCATTCCGGAATAATGGCCGCTATGAACATAAATTTCTTGACTGAATTCAAAGTTGTTGAAATCCATGTTAGCACCCTTTTTGCCGAAAGCATACCATTTAGATTTAGATGAAAGACAAGATGCACACATACTATTCTGATAGGAATTTCGGTCATTGTAGTCCACGGGGTCAAAACCTTTTTCCTTTGCGCTTTCTTGTGCAAAGTCTATATCGCAATCGTAGTCAAAGGAATCCTTCGTTACCTCGACCTCCTCCTCAAGTTCATCATCATAGGCGGTTGTTGTATCGCCTACGACATAATAATTATGTGCATTGATTTTGTGGAAATTAGGACAACTCATAACGTAAAAATTTTTTATTTGTTATACTTCTCAAATACGTAGCCATAGGCTAAAATAACAGCAATAAACCCTACAGAAATCAACAGACTGCTTTTGTAGGGATTGGATAAACAGAATACACCATAATACAATATGGCACAATAAATTAGCGTTATTAGGACTAAGAGAAATTTTGATTTATTATTCATATACCTTATTATTTTGAATTGTTATTTGAAATCGAATGCAAAGGTAAGTATAATATTTGAAACCACCAAATTTTTAGCGTTTTTTTATGATTTGTTAAGAAATGATACACTTAAGTGTTAATTAAACAAAATTGGACGAAAATAATTACCCAAAAATTTGCATAATTCAAAAAAATGTATTACCTTTGCATCGTCAAAAGTTAAGGGAATGACACCCCACAAGTTTAACATCTTTAATTTATAGGAGATACAGATATGATTAGTAATGTAGATTTGATTAACGCTTTTATCAATGGTCAGGAAAAGCAGAATGGTTCAATGCGGACTAACGGCACGAAGTTGTATTCTTATGCGACTTGCATCGCCCAAAAAACGGCTGATGGCATTCTGTTTAACGTCTGCAAGTATTCTTGCACCACAAGCAAGCAGCAGGCCTATACACGTAGGGAACTTGAAAGACGTGGAAAAAAGTTTACAGAAGTTGGTGCGGACACACACATACCGCGTGGTACTTACGACCTTACCAGCTATGTGAAGAAGGAGGCTGCATAAAAGCCTCCTCACCTTTGGAAATTTTAGGCATTTCAGTTTTACCCCATCCGCTTGTGAAAGTAGGTGGGGTTGCTTTTAACGTTTTTTAAGAAAAAATAATTACCCATGTCGGAGATTATACTTCAAAGTTTCACCTTTGCCCCTTGTCTTTCATTGACGATACAAAGGTACGAATAATTTTTTAAATTACCAAATATTTCCGGCACTTTAACACTTTTTTAACTAAGATTTAACATTTCCTATATTAAACGTTAAAGTCATGTTAAAAAATGTAATTCCTTCGTTTTTCTCAAAATTTCTTTGTACCTTTGCACACAGAAATCAAGGAATAATTCCGAGATAATATAAATTAGTTTTTTAATATGGAACGTTTAGAAATAAAAGAGTACAACAAAAATTTTGGTGCATACCTTGTTATTAATACATCAGAATGCGAATCATGGGCTGTAGATGGTGACAAGCCGTTAGTTCATGTTGTACGTTCAGCAGAGGATTTTATGAAGTTAGGTTTAGAAGTTGCAACCGATGGCAGACCATTCACAGACCTCAAAATAGGTGAAAAAGTTGCTGATATCGATTTTGGTGGTGACTACGAAGGTGTATATGTAATGAGAGTTGGTTAACATCTTTTAACAATTCTGAAACGCTTTTTAACTAAAATAATTTGCATATTTCAGAAAAAAGTATTACCTTTGCAGTGTCAAATTAAAAATCAATTTATAATAGTAATAAGTTATGGCAAATAGGACAGAATATCAAATCAAGTTAAAAAGCGGATTGTATGTCGGCTTAGTAAACTTTGGCAGAACCTATAAGGCTTGCAAGAAGGCTTGCCGTTTGCGTGACATTACAGAAGAAACAGCTAAACGTCTCACAAAAGATTGGGATGGTGAATTGACAGAGTTTACGCTTTGTCCATGTGTGATGTCCAACTATGGCGAAGGATGGGACGTGGAATGTTTTTGCACCACGAAAGAGGAGGCAAAGGCAGACCTTCAAGCCTACCGTGAAAATTGCCATGATGCAGCATTTCAAATAAAGTGGAAATGGAGTGAAAGATACATCAGCCTCAAGGAGGTTGCATAGAGATACGTGGTGGGGTGGCTACCCACCTATTAGGAAAAGCAACAGAGCCTAAGAAAAGAATCCATGTCGCTATGGACGAAAGAAGTTGCGAACTATTTTAGTTTTGTGGGAGTTACCTTTGGAGGGTAGTGGAGTTAAGCCAAAAGGCACAAAGTACAAGTGTTCAGAGCCTAACGTAGAAGCGAGACCGAAGTGCTTTCCCACAAAACAATTTTTAACAATTCATTTAATATTATTTAGCACAAAAAAGTTGCATAATTCAGTTTTTTTCCTTAACTTTGCACTATCAAAATTAAAAGGTAGGAGTAAAATCCTAAAGTATAATCTCCAATGTAAGCCAATTAAAATTGTTAATATCCCTTAATTTTTAACGTTCTTTAACAAATAAAATTCATCTAATATTTGGATATTTCAGAAAAAAGTATTACCTTTGCGCTATCAAAAATCAATTAGTAATAACCCTTTAATATTAATAATGTATGGTAGCAATAAATAAAAATCATCTGAAAATTGGACGTTACACAATCCAACATGATTGGACTGAAGGTTTTGTTGTCCTTGATGAAGAAGGTCAGCAGTACGGAAGTGGCTACGACCATGTATGTGATGCAATCGAACAAGTTTTGATGTATAACGATTGATTTTAGTGAACGAATGTTAAATAACGGTATTTCCAGTTAAAAAGTATTTAAAAATTTGGTAGTCTCAAATATTTTTATTACCTTTGCAGTGTCAAAATAAGACAAGTAATTCACATTAAGTTTAACAATTTAAAAATAGGAGATTTGATTATGAAAAATTCAGTTGAAACCGCAATCCGCAACACAGCCGCTAACAAGATTAACGGAAAGTACAATCTTCCGCAGTACAAGAAGGAAGGTACAAAGCATTATGACGAACGACAGAAGGCTCTGCTGCACAAGCGTATCTGTGAGGAAATCGTGGCCTTTGCAGATAGCCACAAGTCCATCCCATTCTATTTCATCCTTCAAGTAGGTGTCTCTAAGGGTGCTTTCAAGATGTCGGAGTTCGAGAAGGGCTACAAGCAGTTCAAGGCTTGCAAGGTCGAGCAAGTTCACATGATGGGCATGGAGTACAACAAGTATAACGGCCTTGAGGGAAAGAAGATGTCAGACGTGACCATCCGCTTAGTGATGCGTTACTACGAGAGAGTTTCCAACGACTTCGTGACGTTCATCAACGACCTCAACAAGTCCGAGAAATTGGGCAAGCAGTGTGGAGCACGTGGCAACTATGAAGCCCTCTGTAAGAACCTTAATATTCCCGTCAAGGAGAAGGAGGACGAGCCGATGGCAGATGCAGCCTAAATGTTCCACGTGAAACATCAGCCAAAAGGGAAGGGTAAACCACTCTTCCCTTGTTTTGTTTTATTAACAATCAGTTAATAACAATTAACAAAAATAATTTCCATATCTCAACTTTTTTTACTATCTTTGCAGTAGAAAAATAAAAGAGGTAGGGGTGAAACTCTAAAGTATAGTCTCCAACACACCCCATTATATAAATCTAAACAAATGTTAATCTTTGGTTAAAAAATGTATTTCCTTCGTTTTTCTCAAAAATTATGATTAACTTTGCACACAGAAATCAAGGAATAATTCCGAGATATAATTTAATTCAATACAACTATGGCAAAGAAAATAAATTCAGTTAAAGCAATTATTACAAACCACGATTGGCTTTCAACATGGCTTTCAGATGCAAGTTACGGCAACTATTGGGCATCATTCGGCACACATCAAGACACCGATAAGGAATTGTACGAAACAGCCAAAACTATGTATGATTGCAGAGAGGACATTTGGGCTTATGTCTTAATCAATGGTGGCTATCTGCTGATTGAGGACAGAGAAGAAGAAAAGGAATATAAGGTTTCCATTAAGGATATCGAAAAGGGTTTCAAGAAATTTATGTTCCACTATCCAAGACAATATGCCAACATTATGACAGAAGAAGGCGATATGTTAGATGCTGACTGCCTACTGCAAACCATCGTCTTTGGCGAGGAAATCTACGGATAAAAACAAAAATTATTAACATCTAAAAATAAAACAACATGAAAATAATTGCAATAAATCTCAATGAAGGTAACAATAAAGAATATTATTGGGGAAAGTCCAAAAAATTCAAAAAGGAATGGAAAGCGTTGGTTAATGACCCATCAAACAGCCATGACGCTGTAGAGTTCTTCAAGGCTTACGGCACAGAACCAAAAGGATATCATTTAATTTTAGACGGAGAGCCGACAACCATTCAAGAAAAGTTAATTCAACGAATTTATGGTGATAAACCCACTTATGAGCATATGTCTGAGTTTTTCCCTGAAGATTTTAACGTATACAGAACATCATGGGACGATTTAAAAGATTATGCTGACGATATGAGGTATTTTATTAATGAACTTATAACAATGATTTAAAGGTATGATATATTTTGTAAATGGCAAAGCCAAATTTGCTTTCGGTGACAAGTCAATGAATGACCACGCAAAAGAGGTAATGGATAATCTGAAATGTAAAGAAACTGGAAAAACATTGGCCGCTTAACGTTCTTTAGCACAGAATATTTGCATATATCAGAATTTCTTTGTACCTTTGCAGCGTTATTAAAAAGAACATCAGTTATTAACAATTTAAATTCAATTAAAATTATGGCATACGATATTAACAACATCATGGCAAAGGAAAACGCAATGCGTGACCCTAAGAACGTGACAGAATGGCAACAGCAACGAGAAATGCTACGTGACTATCTGATACCCATCAGCACTGCTGAAAACGTCTCTGTGGGCAAAGTGGGCGGTTTCTGCCCCTATATTATCTTTGTGAGATTGGATGCACTGAAGAAGGAGGACTACCCCAACGGCATTTCTGAAAACTCAATATACATTGACTTTAAAATAGATTTATATAACAAGAAGGTATCTGTGTTCTGTAGTGGCTCTGTATGGCTTTCACCATATGACAAGACCACACCAAAGTACAAGTATCTCGCCATGAAGTCGATGCAGAATGTATTGGTCGACAATGGCGGAAAGAAGTTCCGCAAACAGAGCTATAAGGACATGAAAGACCTTGCCAACAAAATGGAGAAGTATTACAAAGAAGTCATGACAGCCGTTATAGATTATACGGGTGGCTATCCGTACAAACAAGGAATTAAAAAGGCAGAAGCAGCATGAAGTTTTAGTTTTTGACTTATATTGTTGTTAGTCCGTTCAGTCCGAGAGGATAGGACGGATTTTATTTTACTTACATTTTGAAACATAAATTAACATATTATCAATGAATGTGTCGGAGATTATACTCTAAGGTGTCATCCTTACCCTTCATCCATCTTCTGAATGACAATGCAAAGGTACAAAATAATCTTGAATTTCTATGTTAATTGACTGTTAAAAATTCGTTAAAAAATGTTCAATTGTTAAATAAATTAAAACGACTAAAAATAAATTCATTTTTTCTTGCATATATCAATTTTTTTTATTACCTTTGCATCGTGAAATTAAAACAAATAGTAATAACTCTTTAAAACATTATTTATTATGACACAAGTTTTGAATATCAACGGACAGAGTAACGTGAACGTTAACCCTAACACAGAGACGGGTGCACAGCGTGTAGCATGGCAGCAGTTCGGTACAATCTGCGAGAAGGGTGCAACCATCCACGACGTTATGGCAGACGTAACAAGTGAAAACCGCATTAACTATGAGGTGGGCGAAATGCCACTGATGCGTGTACCTTCTGAAATGGTTGAGGCTATCCGCAAAGGTGAGGCTTTCGATTGGAATCCGTCAGTGGCCGACATCATTAACACCCATAAGGCTACGCTGCGCACTGACAATAACGACACACTTGGTATCGTAGGTAAGGGCTACGGAATCGTGCAGAACAGCAAGGCTTTCGACTTCATGGACTTCATTAAGGAGGCAAGTGGTAGCGAACCCGTTATCGAATCCTATGGCGCACTTGGCTATGGCGAACGTATGTTCATCACCGCTACACTTGGTGAGGATTCGTATCTTAACCCTAACGACGCAATCAAGAACTATGTGGTGTTCACTAACTCACATGATGGCAGTGGCGGTGTCATGGCTTTCTTCACACCGATTCGTGTGATTTGTCAGAACACACTGAACATGGCCATTAAGGGCTGCGCCAACAAAGTGGTGTTCAAGCACACTTCTAAGGTCGACGAGCGTCTTGATTGGACTATCGAGCGCAACCGCAAAATTGCCGCTGAACTTTTCAGCAAGTCAGTTAAATTTAGCGACAAGTTCATGGAGCGTATGCTTGGACTCAAGGAGGAGACCATCACTGCTGAATATGCACGTGACTTCGTAGGCAAGTTGTGTCTGACTGCTCCCGCCTTTGAACTTTGGAAGAAGGCTGACTTCAAGGCTGACCACGTTGAGGAAATCAGCACACGAACAAAGAACATTATGGCAGCCCTGACGGACAGCATCGAGAATGGAGTAGGACAGGAGTACAATCGTGGCACAAAGGTGTGGCTGCTGAATGGTGTGACTACCTACCTTCAGAATGAGAAGAATTGGAAATCTCAGGAAGACAAGTTCAACGCTATGATGTTCGGTAGCGCACAGAAGAAGGTCGAGGATGCTTACCAACTGCTGATGGCTGCATAAGGTTTCACGTGGAACATACACGGAGGGGATGTGGTAGGACTGCTGCACCCCCTCCCTATGTACCCCCTACCTACGTATCCCACGTCTCCGCCACCCCCTATGTTTCCGGCTGACGGTGGCACACGGTTTGCTCTGCAAATCTTTGAAAAAAATCCGGGAAAAAATAAGGGGGGGGGTGGGGTTTATTCTATTAAAGGTTATTTCAAAAAAAAATTCCAGAAAAATTTTTTGATTTTCAAAATAGAATTAGTATATATTTAAAATGAAGATAGAAGATTATAAAGTCGGTACTTCTTTTATAACAACGGCAGTATTAGAAACTAATAAATCAGATAAAGTATTTTTTACTGCATTTGAAATTGATAAAAGACATGCTCATTATTATGGTGCAAAGCCAGATGATGTCGTTGATGTTAAATGTACGATAATTGAAGAAGATGTTATTATTGGGGATAAATTCAAAGATAAGAATTATGACTCAAATTCGGTGGATTATTTTGCTCTTATAACGTGGGAAGATAATGATGATTTAGATATAAGTTTGATATCCCCTAATATAAAAGTTTATAATATCTGTTTTCCTTATGTAATTGATGAACATTTATTTTATGATAAAGATATTATTAAAACAGATTACAAAACATTAAAAACGGAAACTATACATAGAAAAGGTGATAGACATAGAATGACAGTAAGGTTAAAAGTTGAAACCATAAAAAAAATTGATAAAATATGAATACAATAATTGAATTAAAGTCAGTATATGACTATGCTGATATTGACAAAGATGAAATGCTTTTCAATTCTTTTGTAGGTTATTACAGTACCTATGAAAAGGCTGAAGCAGTAATTAAAGATTTATGTGAGGCTGACAGTTCTTACAAGATGTTTATTACTGATGAGTATGTAATTGACAATTCATTGTCTGTAAATGATGGTGGGTTTGATGGTTGGGAATGTACCCGTCAATACAAGCTCATTGATGGTTCTGTTGTAATGGTTCATGAGGTTACAAAAGAATACAAGGGTCATATAGCAAGTAAATATGATTACAAGCGTGGTGACATTATTAAATGGATTGATGGGCACAACAATGTATATACAGGTATTGTTTGTATGCCACCAATAAGCATTGAAGAGGTTAAAGTACGTGGAATTGAGGTTGATAGTTTTGATGACAGTTATCATGTATATTGTTTAGGTGAGGGTGATACTCATGAGCATGTTCCTACTATAAGCATAGTTGGTTATGCAGATGTTTCTTCTGAAGAATATATTGAATATAAAAAGAAATTAAAGGAAAGGAATGAAGTAAATGGTTTACAAAAAGGATAAGATATTAAAGGAATTAATTGGACTTAATCGTGAGCCAAAGTCTGTTATTGTTAATGAGCAGCAGTATAGTGATATTATACTGTGTGAGGAAATGCATTATCCAAGGTTTTTGGATGCCGTTAAGTTAAAGGTATCAAATATTTGCATTGATTTAATAAAGGGCATGATTGAGAACCATGTAAGTAAGCAAGTGTTTGACAGATACATTGATAACAGATTATATTTTAATCATCTCAGTATTGATATCAGTCTTCACTATGGTGGCAATATGCATGATTCTTATATGTATAGTGGAGCATGTGAATCTGGTGAGAAATTGGATGAGTTGAATTATTTATTAGGTTGCAAGTTATATTTAAGCATACCTGTTAGCCAAAATGGTGAGATAAATCCGGGGTTTATTTTAGGGACTGTTTCTCATGAGGTTACACATCTTTATGATGATTGGAATAGTTTGATGAACGGTGGTCCGGGTATCTTTAATAATAAAAAGGAAGAAATTAACAATGATGCTGTAAATGATGTGTTGGTTTATGGAAGTGATAAATTCAGCAATATAATACAATCATTGGTATATATGCTTTATTTGAGCATAAACAGTGAAAGAAAGGCATTTGTTTCCCAGTTATATCAAGAACTTGAGTCTTGTGGCACAGACTATTCTAATTATCGTGAAAAACTAAAAGAATGTGCGTGTTATATTAATGTAACTGACGGACGTGGCAATTTTTTGGAAGATTTAAAATATGCTGATGCTGAAGAATTAGAAAATGTTAATAAGTGGGCTTTGGAGAACTATAAGGGAAATTCAATTCCAAAGATGAATGCCAGCGGTTTTGATGCAGAAGCATACAGAAATAAGTTACATAGGTGGTGTGATAAAATTATAAATGGTATTTTGCATCGTTATGCAGGCGTTGTACAATGTTACCTTAATGATAGGCAAAAAGAATATATGGCATATGGTGGTAAAAATGTAGTTCCTATATTTAGGAAATAAGTGATTTTGTTTTATAATAACATATTTATTTCTATAATAGGAATGGCATGTTATTTTTTTCAAAGTTAATAAGGAACAACACCGGTGTTAGCAGCAAGAATTTTTTTCTTGTTTGTGTAACCATTATTGGTTGCTTATTGTTATTGGTACCTGTTTTTGCTTTATCTATTGAAGCAATATATATGCACACTATTGCTACGGATTTAACAGGTATGGCAGCATATATTGGTGCTGTGTCTGCTGTTTTGGCAAGTGGCGGAATTACCAAGGTAGTTTCTGAGAAATACGAGCAAGGTGGCACAGGAGGAGATAGTGTTATACTTAATGACTAAAAATTGAAAAGGCTTGGATTTTTGTTTTCCAAGCCTTCTTTTGTATATTATTGATATCTCATATAATCTGCTAATAATTCTTTTCCTCTTTCAGTTTCAACATATGCAGCGCCATTCTCATCGAAATCAATTTCCATCCAGTCAGTTGGTTGTCCGCCATAGAATTTAAAACGTGCTGAATCACCAGACGGATGAATTTGCACCTCATGTCCTCCTAAATTAGAGACAGTTCTATACCCTGTTGGTTTAAATTCATCTGATTCTTTCAATTGTTTTTTAGTTCTTTCTGCCAACACTTCTGTTATACATTCTTTAATAAGGTTATTAAGTTGGCTTTCGGTCATATTGAATTTTCGTTTTTTCGATTCCATATATTTTTGTTTTGAGTATTTATCAAATCTCTGTGCTGTCTGTCTTGGTGTGCCTCTGACAAGTTGCGCCATATCAGCCACATTCTTATCAGAAGACATTGTGTTCATACCAAGTTGCCCTTTGAAGTCCTGTGTATTGATGTTGCTGTCAAGGAATGCACTTACATTTCCGTCTTTCTTTTGCCTTTCAAGATTCTTTTTATTGGTATCATTAAACTCATTCCATGAGGCATCTATCTGCTGTTGTTTGGTTATAGGAGTTTGTGGCTGCATATCATATCCATCGAAACCGCTTTCTTTAAGTGTTTTGGTTATTGTTTCTTTGACAATATTAACAAATTGTTTTTGATTTATTTTCTGTGCCATTTATATATGTTATGATACATATGTTTTTATTTTATCTATTTTTTGAACGTCTGTCGAATACTTCCTTTTCATCTACTATGTAGACTCTTGGGCTTCTTACGCCAGTTTTCTCTTCGATGTAGTACCAAACCATGCTTTCAACTTCTTCTTCGATTGCATCCATTGGCATATCAGGAGAAGATACAGCAACCTCTACTGACACATCATATCCATCAAATCCATCTGGTTGAAGTAAGATTTGTCTTACCAAGACTGATGAATAGTTATTGGAATTGTCAATATATTCATCCTTTACTGATTGCAATTCCTGTACTTTCTCAGGTGTCAATTCATCGAACATTCCGTCGACGTTAAGTTTCATGATTGCACCATATGAATAGTCTGACAAATCGTCATCTTCTTCTGGATACCACGACTCTTTAAGTTGTTTTTTCAGTGATTTGATTTTATTAGTAAGTGGTGTTGTATCTTTTCCATCATCCTCATAATCAGAAATTTGTTGACGTAATTTCCTTATTTGTCTGTTAATTTCTTTATTCGCCTCATCTCTTTTTAACCTATGTCTTTTAGAGTCTTCGTTATCCTGTGATGAACGTACTTGGCCTGTATCTATTTCCTCATGAATTTTTCCTTCGTTTGCAGTTACCTTTTCGATTTTGTTAAGGGGAACTGATAGCAATGTCCATGTTTTTCCGTCTTTCTCATAATCAACATCACAAGTTTCTTCCCATGTCATGAGGTGTGTACCGAAATCTTTAATGACACCTTCTATATTTTGAGTTCTACCGTGTACAATTACTTTATCACCGGTTTGGAATTGTCCGTCAGATGATTTTGCATGATATGTACCGTTGGCTTGTTGCATTGCCTTGGTGAGTTCTCTCATATCATAACTCATCTCATCATCTTGCTGTTGTTTCCAAAAGGCATCATCATCTGAATATTCGTTAAGTGCTTCTTTGACCATATTTCTTATTTTACTTTCAAATGCACGGTTAAGAGAGCCTTTACGGTGTAACGGACGTTTATCAGCAGCAGCCATTGCACGTTTATCTGCACGTTTCATGTTATCCTTTTCTTTTTTGTGCATTTTATCTTGGTCTTTTCTTGCGAAATAAGCATCTACACCATCATGTGCAAATTTATGCGCGTTGGTTCTGTAATTGTTTGAGAAATCATCCGGATGATTTGGTTTGTCATAATCCCCAACATGCACAGTTGACAATGCTTCTTTGACCATTTTACGGATAATTGACTCCATTGGGTGTTCTGCTTCTGCACGTGCATCATCATAGTCACGCATAGCCATGAAGCCACTATTGTCCTCATATCCATTCAGATTTGTGTCATTGACATATTGGTCAATAGTATCTGAGAATGCATTGAGTTTATCAAGTTCATCAGCATTTTTTCCGTATTTGGCTTGTGTATCTGCTGCTTGGTCATCTATTTCTCTCCAATCGGATGACATTTCTTCTGCTTTTCTATCAGCATAAACAGGGCCTTCAGGACCGTTATTTATATTATCATAATAAGCAACTGAATCGAGGAAGTCATCGTCCATTGTTTCGCCGGTTGTTTTAGCAAGATTTGACATATCATTGTCATATAGGGCTTCTGCCAATACAGCCTCAATATGTTCTTGCAATTGTTTTCTATTTAAATTATACTTAGCCATGACTAATATTTCTTTATTATAACGTTATATATTATAAATATGCCTTGTTATTCAAATATTAAGTATATTTATTGCCTTTTCCAAGTCTTCATCATTGAAACCATATTCAACTGATGTTTGTACAAGGAACGGTTGTTGTTCCTCTGTCATATCATTGGTATCATCAAGTATTACATATCTATCACATGGGTGTTCTTTGATAAAATCATTTATCAAATCACCTCTTGTCGGGTGTTTTACATCCGGCCAGTTGTCACTATAAACACATTCTTCACCCTTGATGATATCTGAAATAGGGTATTTAAGACCTGAATTTCTAAGTCTGTTAATTGTTTCGGATAAGTAGAAACGCCAAGATGATGAAAGAATAATTTTAGCATTGGTTGCTTCTACAAGTTTATTTACTCGTTCTACTGCACGGAAATCGATATCCGGGTCTACTTCTGCAAAGTATTGTAATCCTTTGTCCCTGTAGTACCGTTCCCAATCTTTGGAAGATAGTGTATAGTCAATATCTAAAAATATGTATTTAGTCATGTTTTTTTCTTTTAAGTTCTTCAATGAGTTTATCTGCATAATCCACGGCAAGGTCAGCCAATTGACGTTTAAAAATGAATTGTAATACAAACGTCATTACAGAACTGCTTAGTATAGCGTTCATGATGTTGATGGCAGCATCAACTCTTGCTTGTTCCCAGTTTATTCCCGTATTGTCTATCATGTTGGCAAATATACTATTTTATATTGATTTTACCAAATTATTTTGGTTAAATTTATTATAATTATCTTATGATAAGAATGCTTGGTATAAATGAATAGGATTATTAAGATAACAGAAGATACTTACAACTATTACGTCAATGGAGAAGATGTGTTAAAATATCAAAGGAAGTCCATTATTGATGAGGCATTACATTATCCTGAATTTTTAGACAAGGTTAAGTCAGAGGTTGAAATGACAGTTTGCAATTATGTTTCTGATATGGTTGATTTATATAAAGGTTCTTTTGAAACTAATTTTACTACTTCATATAATCTTTATTTTAAGACAATTAATATAAATATTGCTCTTAATTATGGGGAAGATATATCAGATAAGGCGCTGTATAGTGGTTTTTCTAATTCAAATGAAACATTAACAGAAGATAATAAACTTGATATGGCTTATTTAACATTTATTTTCCCTGTTTCGGACGAAGGAAAATATAATGCATCTAAAATTAGATACGTTGTTTCACATGAAGTAGGACATTTATATGATGATTGGAATGACTTAATAAGAGGTGGAGAGGGGTTGTTCATTAACAAGAAAACATCAAGCAACGCCATTTTCATGAAAGACAATTATAAATCAAATAGTCAGTTGTTAAGAAATATTGCATGGCTATGTTATTTTAGTAACTATACAGAAGGCAATTCTTATACAAATCAATTAAAACAAGAGTTAAAAGGATTAAATGCACATCATTCAAATGTAAAAGAAAAATTCAAAGAAACCTTGTCATATAATAATCTTAAAAAAACAGAAATTGGTTTTTTTGATGGGCTTGACAAATCCAATGATGCGGAATTATTTAATCTCAACTTATTTATACTTAAGAATTATCGTGATGCATCTGTACCAAAATTAAATTCAAATCAGTTTAATGCGGAGAAGTATCGAAAAATGCTTTCCAAGTGGGCAGAAAGATTAATTCATAAAATTGCTAAACGATACTATGGTGTTGTCCAATTATATTATGATGAATTAAATGAGGAATGGAGTAAAAAGACATGCATTTTTGTCCACGAATAAATAAAAAAAAGTTCGAAAAAAAGAATGAATAGGATTATTAAAATAACAGAAGAGGCTTACAAGTATTACGTCAATGGTGAAGATGTATTAAATGAAGATGTTTACGCTAGTAACAAGAAGGGTAAAAACAGAATTCAATTAACATATAATAAACGTAAAAGCGCAAATCAAACTAAAAACTTTGGTCAATTAAACCCGGCTGAATTGTTAAATACCGGTAAAATGGACCAAAATAATTCTGACACATATGAAGTGCCGTTAAAGGGTGGTATAATGTCCTATAATATCACATCAATACGTGGTACTGAAATTATGCATTATTTCAAAAATAAACATGCAAAAATGAATGTTGACCTTGATGGCGACGGTCAGAAAGAGTCTTATGACTTGTGGATGAATGACGCTGAATATAGAGAGTTTTTAAATCAATTTTCCAAAAAGGTTAGTTATGTCGTTTCATGGGCAATAAATAATTTTAAAACTCAGTCTAACGGTAATGTAAATTTTACTGGGGTTTCTATATATCCAGTCCCAAGCAGTAGTGGGTTTAATGAACGTATGGCTACGGATTTAGCAAACAATATGAGTATTTCTGGATTGAATGTAATAAAAATAAATCAAACAATGTTCAAGAAGGATTTAACAAATCTTCAAAAAGATACGGATTTTGTTAATAAAAACAAAGATTATTATAAAAGTAATATGTGGAAGTATGGAGAAGATAATACTACTCACGAACAGTATCTTGATAAAACTCTTTCTGATTATAAGAATACGGAAGATATTAGAAATAATGTAAATGTATTAATAAATGAATATAATATGCTATACACACAGTTAGACCGTTGCTATAACACTAATAGAAAACAATATGGTGATAGATTTCCAGAAGCACTTGCAAAGTTCTATAAGAAATTGTATGACAAAAGGCAAGAAATATATAATGCACTGAAACAAGGGCGTAACAGAGCATTAGAAGCATCTCAGATTTTCGGCACTTTGAAAGGCACAAAATCACAAGTTGAAGCAAGAAAAACAGAAGATGTGTGGAATATTGTTAAACCATATTTTAGGGGTAGTGGAGTATCTAAAATACCTATGCATAGGCTTGAAGCTAAAAAATTCCAGATTAAGAACCTTCCGAATAATGTCAGAATGGGTATGAAAAATTACTTTTTACCCAATTCAGATATGGTTAAACAAGAGATGGATAAAATCAAAGGAACTGTATTTGTTATCTTTGATGATAATATAAGTGGCGGCGCAACATTGTCTGATATTTGTATGCAAGCCAAACAGTTAGGTATTGACTATATTGTTCCAATCACTTTTGGAGAAATGAATGCAAAATACAGTTTAGGTGTCGGCAAGCAAATTAATAAACCGACAAAAAGCGGACGTTTTGAAAATTATTAAAATACCATAAAGTGCCCTCCATTAAGGATGGCCTTTATTTTTTCGTATTTGTTCTTTTTGATTTTCGGCTCAATCCTAATTTTATCAATTAGGTTAATTACCTTTTGCAAATCATCAGAATTAAGTTTTTTGTGACAGATTTCCCTTTCCTTCATAAAGAAGGAATAAAGTCTGTCATTTAGCATAATGTCATCAGTTTTATGCTCTTCATGTCTTGAGTCATTATCAACTAAAATTTGAATGACATAACGTGTATTCCAATCGTCATCCCAACCGGGCTGATACGTATGTGCATTAATTGTCCAACGATAATAGAACTCAACAACGTCATTCTTAAAAAGGAACTTATCATTCGAAACCCAATTATTTGAGTACTCTTCTGTAAAATCTTCAATTACCATATACTTTACATTCTTAATTTTCTGCAAATTTACAAATAAAAAACGGAACTTCCAAAGAAATTCCGTTAAAAAATGTTAATCCATATGGTCATGTATCGTGTCAAGTAGTCCTTTATCGTCTTTTAGATTTTCAAGTTCTTTAATCAACTTGTTTTCTTCTTCACGTTTTGGATTATCAACTAACTTTTTATATATTTCTAATTTTTTACTTAAATTGTCAAGAGAGCCTTGTATATCAGCATCATGATTCCATTTACTTAACCAACATTCATTTTTCTTACAATTTTCGATACATTTAGCATATTCATCGACAAGGTACTTATCTTCATCCACAAATACAATATCCATTTTTATGAAAAATTCAAAGATAAAGTCAATTAGTCCAATGCACGAAAAATCGGCGCCTTCATTACCGCGTTGTCCTTTTTTACCTGTTATATAATCTTTGAAGACTTTTCTGCAATCGTCTATAACAAAGCTTTGCAAATCTAGATAATCGTCACTCTGTCTTGGACCGACACCCCATGCACCTTCATTAATCGACTGTTTATATGTATTGTCGATTTTACTCATTAGGTTTTTTATTTTATCTAATGTATCCATTGTCCTAATCTATCAAAGTTATTTTTAAAATATTCTTTGCCATACAGTTGTATAATCTGTTTTGGCCACAATTCGTTTTTAATCAAGTCATATGCATTATCTGATGGCGGATTTTGAAGCATTCCAAAAGACTCAAGTGATTGTTTTACTTCTTCACGACTGTTATAATAATTTTTTTCATTTTTCCAAATCCTATCAATCACATCATCAAATGATTTAACATCTTCATTAGGATAGAATAGTTTTTCTTTTCTTATCTTGGAATATTTCCAATTTCCCTTATAATCAGTACCTTCGCACCATTCTTTATCCTTGAATTTCTTTATAAACTCTCTGACACTCATTGGTTGATAGTTATCATCTGAATGTACATACCCATCTTCTCTTGGTAATTTCACCCATATTCTTTTTATCATATTAGGATTTAAATCACCAATAAACAATGCCTGATGTTCTGTATTATTGAAAATTCTATCGGCCATTTCCGGTTTATCTGAATTTCTAACATGACTCATAGAGATGTCACGTTTTTGATGTTTATCATCATAGTAATAATCATCGGGAGTATTTAGTGCATTCTGTCTGTATTGCATTTTCTGTGCATCTCTTTCATCACTATTACTAAATGGCATAGGATTACTACCTTGTCCAAAATATGAACCTTGGCCATTCCATACAGGGGTTTCCAAATCAGAACCTTTGGCAGTAAATTCAATAATTGCCATACCGGAATTAGATACACCGAATTTCTTTGCAGTTTCAAAATCTGTTGTTACGAATATTCCTAATGGGTTCATACCGGCTTCATAAGAATATTGCCTTGTATGGTATGTTTTTCCTGACGTACCGTTAATAGCTATATTACAAGCAGTCTTCAACTCACATCCGTGAAACACACGTATTCTGCTATCATCTGTTATCGGCTCTTGGTTATATATCTCAGTCCAATGCTTTTTGTGGACTGCTCCATTATATTTCTCATCACGTGCATCAATATACCTTACTTCATCAATATAGTTTCTTGAAATGCTTTCATTTTCAGAAGTGTTAATCATTGGGTTTTGATATGCAAGTTCTTTACTGATATAGCCATATAAATTGCCTTTGTTATCAATTAGATATTGTTCATCATTTGTTAATTCTACACAATAGAAAGATGAATAACAATATCCTAACAACCGTTGTATTTTCCAAGGTGCTCTTAATTTAAGGGTTTTGGGGTCATAAACTTGTATATAGTCATTACCTTCCAACCTTATGAAAGTACCATAATCATCGGCAAAGAATATATAAGCTACAGGTCTGTCAAACAAATATTCATTGGTTTCCATATTAATGAAATTCGTTTTTCCATTATCTACAACTTCAATGTAACTATCTTTCAAACGTCTTCTGCCAATAGCATCATGCCAATCTTTCAATAAGTATTGCCCATTTTTATCAATTAAGTTCCATTTGTTATTTAGACGAACCATTCCATAACCGTCATTGAACTCATTATGGGCTTGGTCAAACCATGTATCACTAACAAGTTTTCCTTTTACAATATATCCTTCTGAATAATATAATGTTACAAAATTGGACTTTTTGCCAAGATATACGGTCATTGTATCCCCAACTCTATAATTAACAGAGTCAAATACCATATCAATTATAAATTCTCCTTCTTCACCAATTATGACACTTGCATCTTTTTCTGACTTATATACATATACATCAGCCTCTATGGTATCACCATAGTCCGGGTCAAATTCAAGTTTCTCAGCATCATACTCAATGTCAATAGTGCTTACTTCATCAGCAATATCCATAAGGATGCGTTTTTGGTTTTCTTGTATCTCTTCCAATGTAAGCGGTTTGAAAACATCATAGAAGTTTCTTCCAATTACTTCTGATAACTGTTTTGTTGTCATGATATTGTCATTTCCTCCATTATCGTGGTTCCATCTGCATGTTATTGTATTACATGAGCCATCACTATTAACAGATACAGCAATCATAGACAAACCATAACTATCAAGAGGACAGCCTTCACCGGGTTCTTCAGGTTCGTTTTGCCATCCATCTCTTAAACAGAAATAGAATACGCCATTGCCGTTACTTGTATATGAGTCGTACATGTCATCATAATGAGTTACGCACCAAGATACATAATCACCATACTCTTCTGCCTCTTCAAATGAGGTTATCTTTACGATTTCATAGTGGTTATTACTTTCATTATATTCTTGTGATGAGACATCATTTCTATCTTGGTCTAAATCTTGTTGGGCTGAAACAGCAAATTTATCAATTAACTGTTGTGCGGATAAACCATTCAAGTCATTGTTATACTCATTTATATGTGCATCGGATGCTGCAAATTTAAGGCTTTTATTGATTTTCATTATAGTTGCTCCATCAGTGAAATCACCATCGCAGAACATTCTTACCATTGCAAGCATGAATTTGCATTTACCAAGTCTTGAATTTGGTATATCAGTTTTAATTTGGCCAATACATTGCATGGCTTGCTGCTCATTAAATCCTTTCTTCTGATAAAGATAATGTTTGGCAAGTTTCATATTTTTAGTTTCAACACCTTCAGTGATGAGTGCTTCTGTTAATACTTCTTTAATTGCTTCACGTATTTTTGCTTCTGTCATATCATCAGTATCTAAACCATAATTACCGTTATTATCTAATGCATGCTTAATTTGATTTGGTTTAAAAACAATATAGTCTGTTGTAAGTATGCCATTACCCATTGTTGTTTCCCTAACGTTTTTGACAATAACACCATCGTATTTTCCGGTTTGCTTAACAAAGTAAACTAATTCAAATACAGTTAAACGTTTTTGGTGAAACTGTGTCCTAAGCATATGGAATTGTGACCCTTGTGCATCAAATATATATGGGTTTCTAATATTAAGATAAACATTATATACTCCACCGGTATAACCTTGTTTGGAGTTTCTTTCCATATATCTTATTTCTTTTTCAACTTCATGTCTTAATGTCTCAAGTGCTTCTTCCTCAGTGTCACCAAGCGGAGTAGAACCACTACCACCGCCATAATATTCACATTCCAATCTATAAAATTCATAAGGCTCTCCGTTATAAACCCCATTAAAGTTACGTATTGAATATTTTCCATTTTTAAGAACGTTATTAAGAAACTCCACAAGCCCATCCATACTATCTTTGTGCGGCCACTGTGCAAACTTTTCTTCAAAATTACCGAAACGTGCTTGGCCATGCCCGCCAAAGAATGATGCAACTGAATAGTTATCAGCAAACATTACACCATCACCTGCGTTGCTTTCAGTTTTGAATTTCTTAAATGGTAAACCGTCTTTACCTTTGCATACAGTTCCATGATATACCGGAAGTGGCATACCATTTGAGTCTACAACTTTTGATGCATTCTGTGGGTCATTCTCCCAATCTCCGAACCATTTTTTGAAATTTTCTGAGTATATTGTTCCTAAATTTTCCGAGTTCATTATTTGTCTAAAAACCTTACAAATAAATATTGTGGACTATTTATTATTATATTCGAATATACATTGCAATGGCTAAAAATATAGATGATAAAATTATTGCAAAAGCGGTAAAATCTGTTTTGAAGGAGTCTTTTGGTGTACCTTCTGAAGAACAGCATTATATCAGTATAATGGTTCCAAGAATTAAGTCATGGATGGATGAAGTCTATGAGGATTGGGGAGGTATTGATGCTGTTTCACCTGAAGCAATAACAGATTTCAGTAATCGTAATGACTATGAAGAAACTCTTGATGCTTTTGCACATGAATTTAATGTTGATAGAGAAGAACTCAGACCAACGTTAAATAAAGCAATAGAGATTGCACACAGCCAATTAAAAGAAGAATTGCTTGGTGAAGGCATTGTTGATAAGCTTACAGGCTACACACCAGAAGAAGCTGAAATTAATCGTGAATGTTTGAGAACAGGTTTTGGCAGAAGTCCTGAAGAAAGAAATCCTGCTTATGCGGCAGCAAAAAAGGCGGCAGAAGAAAGACGTAAACAAAGAATGATGCAGAAGAATAATGAAAGCATTGATGAAACACAGCATATTGACGCTGAACATAATGCTTCCAACAATGAGTTTGCTAATAGATGGATTAATCAATATGCCAAGCCTTTATTCAATAATGCTGATAAAGCAATTGCTGAAGGCAATGTTGAAAAATTGACTTATGTATATAAACAGTTAAGCAGTTTGTATAATTCACAGCCAATTAAGGTTGATGCAAGACTTCTTAGTGCTAAACAGAGAATAAAGGAAAAGGCACAGGAAATCGTTAATACCGTACAGAAACTAATGAATGATAAGTATGAAGCTGAACGACGTGGTGTTTCTGAAAGTATAGACAAAGCAATTGCTGAAACATTATCTTCTTGGAAGAAGTCAATAAATGAGGATAGTTATTCGTATAATGGCCTTGACCGTCAAGCCTACTACGACAAGATGGGTGCTGATTTGTATGCAGAACAACAGAAGCCAAAAATCTACAAGAAGAATATAACATTATTCAAAAAGGCTTATAATCAAGTTTATAAGGAGTTTAGTATCATTGGTACAATCAAAAGGAAATCACCGGAAGCAAAAGAAGTATTTAATGGTGAGGCATTCTTGAAGTTTGTTGAACATACTGAAGGTGATACTTTATACACACCAATTTGGGAAAAATACGGTGGTGAATACTTAGAGATGGCTAATACATATCTTGAAAGTTATATTATCAAATTCAGAAGAAAGTTAGGCATGGACTAAAAAACAAAGGTGGGGACGTTTAATCCTCACCTTTTAACATTCCGACCTATTGTGACTTTACTTATTATTTTGCCTCAACTCCACGATTACGCATTGTCAAGTTAAACAACATGAGATACTTCTTGTACTGCTCCTTAGTAAGAACATAGGACATATACATTATATGCTTATCTATGCTATTCTTAAGTAAAGTCTTTCTTGTCTCACCAGTATAGCCAAGAATTGAAAATTCTACATTACGTTCATATTCACTAATAATCTCTTTCACACTATCAATTTGGTCTTTTGTAAGTTCAAGAGTGCTACATAAACTGTTGTAGTTTGCTATTCTAAGCTCATAACGAGCCACCTCATTAACAGCATTCATTCCCTCATTCTCAGCATTTGCACAAATAACTGTGCACATAAACATTACGATAAATAAAACTTTCTTCATGTTTTTTCCCTTTCTTTAAAAATTTTTATTTACTTTTCATTTATTATTAAATAACGTATTTTATACACTTTCTCATCAAATAAGTCTTCTTAAATGTCACATTTCATATATTTTTTGATATATATCAATAACTTGTGCACGTGCACAATTTTCAGTTTTTAAAAAACCACTGTGAGGTGGCTTATCTGTTTTGACAATGCAAAGGTACAAATTATTCTTGAAATAAACAAATAAAAACAAAAAATATGGCTAAAAATAGCCATATTATTGATAAATGTCAAAAGGGAAATAATTCTTGTATATCATTTTCGTCAATATCGCAATATGGTAGGATATTCTCGAAATTAGGAAAAACTATATCTTTTGCACGCAATATACATTCGAAATCTTGATAGTTTTCGTTAATTGTATCTGACGAGAAAAGTTTTGTAAAGGACTCAAGAGCCTTGAAATCAATCCAAACCATCAGACTTTTCTCACCATCATCTGTTTTCCACTGATAGTCTAAACCATAGTATTGAGACCAAAAATCCACAAAATCCTTTATTGTTTCGATTGCTCCAATATTGTAACTAACTATATCACTTTTTGTCATTTTACTCTGTTTTTAGTTTTTCGATTTCCTTTTCCAAACCAATAACAACAATAGCAGCCTGATTAAGTGATTCATCATGGCCAAAACCGTCATGCCACCTGAACATTGTATATGCTTGATATGCAACTGATAGTTCTGTCTGATTAACCAAGGCTTTACCTTGAATATTCATTGCACCTTCCATAACTTCCGAAAATTCGCAAGCGCTTACATCTTCTGTTTTTTTCTTTTTAAATAAACCCATAATATTTTACTTTTTAAAAATGTTTATTATTTTAGTCCACCAGTGTTCATCTGAAGAACTATATCCTATTTTAACCTTTACATTATTTGCTTTAATAATCTGTTTACGTTTTTGTTCAAGTCTATGCTGTTCATCACGTATTTTACGTACTGCCATCCATACAGCCATAAATGGGTGAGTATAGAAAACTCCATTAAGGTTGTTTTTACTTGTGTCAATACAGTGAATGTTGGCACATATATATCCTGTTTCATTAGATAGTGAATACCAAGAATTTTCTATATTCTTGACAGTATAGGTTAGAAGTTTACCGTCGGTATTACTGATACGGTATAGTTTATCTCCAACTTTAAGTTCTGAAATTAAAATTTGTTTCATAAAAAAAAAATTATATTTATCATTTGCAAATATACTACAAAAAAACGAGACTTCCAAAGAAATCTCGTTAATTTTTATTCAAAAGTCTCTAATTTCTTTCTGTGAGGCTTAAACGGCAACTGAATCAACAGGAACTGAATCAGCAGCTACGCTGTCAATTGAGTCAACTACTACAGTATCAACCTTAGTTGAATCGTTCTCTGTACCCTTTGTTGAATTACCGCAAGATGCAAATGCCATTGAAGCAAGCACCGTGAAAACTAATACTAATTTACGCATTGTTTCTAAATTTTAAATTGTTATTTATGTTAATTATTTTTTTTTTATCGTTTGCAAATATACTGATTATAAATATCATATCAAAATAAATAATGGTATTTTTTACACAAACTCATCAATAAATTGATTTAGGTCAAGTCATGTAATTTATCCATGTTATTTAACCAATAATGTATTTTAAGGAAACGTTTTTCTTTCTTTGTATGATTTTCCTCAAATTGTTTCTGATACCATTTTTCCTTATCCTTTAAGTATGTTTTATACATACCCCAATAGATTTCAGAAGTAATTTCAGTGCCACTTCTATCATCGACGAATACCAGTGCAAAGTCATTATTACTCTTAATGTTTATCCATAGTGGACTGCACCAAAATTTAACAGGATATTGGGGTATATGCTCATATAGGGTTTTTGGGACAAACCCATTTCGATACCCTATGAAAAAATTCCAAATTGCCCTTAATAAGAATTTCATTTTTTTTTACAATTCAGTTCCTTCAAATAATTCGTCTTCCTTATCTGGGTGAACCCAATAAATTTTACCGTCACTATTTCTCTTCCAACGGTGTGGTTTCTCATTCTTCTGGCACCACTTCTTCATACAATCATGACATTCAGTTGTTATCCAACCCTCACATGTCATACCAACATCTTTTTTGCTTCCGCAAAGTTCACAAGTTTGGCTTGCTTCTTTTTCTGCTGTATTGATAATTTTATTAACTTCAGGTGTGTAAAAATTAAGATATACACATAGCCACCCCCATTTTTCCTTTATTTGGCAGATTTCCATGCGTTTGTCTTCTGCCTTATCTTTATTGTATTCTTCAACATATTTGAATATTGGCTTCAGGAGTTCATACCACCCTTCCCCACATTCAACACCAAATAATTCAAACGGTTCCCATGGTATGATGTCAAAGTCATCTCTGTACATAGGTATTTTTGCTTCTTCATCTTTAAAATAAGTGTGCTTGTAATTTGGCATTTGTCGGCCAAATTTTTCAATAAAACCATCCTGCTCCAATTTTTCATAGCAGTAATCAATTTTACCTGTTGCTTTTAATCTTATTTTTAGTTTATCCATATTTATAAGTAGTTAAATAATTTTTGTCATGAACGGAGAAAGAGAATATTTCGTAACATATTATGAGTATGGTTTCGAAGAGGATTTTACGCAACCTTATCCTTATCAGTCAGGCCATACATTGTATTCAGAACTTGCAGTTGCCGAACCGCTAACTAAAGAGTAAATAGTTTTTCTATTGGCTTCTTGGTGTTAGTTTGATGCATTGCATTGGTGATTTGTTTGCTCCAAATGCATTTAAAGTCGTCCGGCATATTATATTCTGAAACAAATATGATGTGCCCATTATTTTTCATTTCCTTGCACCACTCATAGAATTTTTCATAATCGAAATTCTTGGATGTTGAGTATTGTTTAGTATCCTTATAAGGAATGTCACAATAAATCAATGAGTTGTCAGGAATTTCCATTTCCCAATAATTTCCACTTTGCCATTCAACGCTTTTAAGTTTTGGTATTTGTTTTAATGTATTATTTATATTTTCTGAAATATAATCTCTTGATTTACCGTTAGTGCTGGTTACATTGTGGCCGGAATATCCACCATCAAAGTAACGTCCATTAAACGAACCCATGAATCCTACCCATCCTTTAATACCATCACTATAACGGTCATCGTGTTTATTGTAAGAATCTCTTACATCACAATAGAAATCCCTTTCAATCCTCATAGGTGGCTTCCGGCATCTATCATTTGTTAACGATTTCCACATAGCAATCAGGTACTTATTATTGTCATTTGCTATACGCCTATATTGTGACGGAACGTTTTCGATAACAGAACACCCACCACAGAATGCATCAACAAATGCACTTTTGCCTTCCATTTCTGAAAGCATAATGGGGAGGATATCATTAACAATCCTACTTTTGCTTCCTAGATATTTCATATATTTTGCCCGTTTTCTTCTGATAATTTAGAAGTTTGTCTCTTTCATGTTCCCAGTACTCCTTTTCGTCCATCAGATAGGATTGCTTGACTAAATTAGTTTCTTTACTAATTAAATTTTTAAAAATTTCAATTTTTGCATTTATTTCCATAAGTGTTTCCTTTGGCATTTTATTCTCATATACATAGTTTTCATAGAAAACCAATGCTACACAGATAAGGAAATAAGCAACTACGATAAATAGAAAAACCATTTTTATGCCATTTTTTTAATTCGTTGGCAAAGGTACTAATTTTTTTCTTATAAACCAAATATTTTAAGGAAAAAATAATGACTGTTAAGTTAATTTAACATTCTTTGCTAATATCTTCTATAATATTCGTCATATATTTCCTCTGATAGGCCGTGGTCAAGTATAACAATTATGTCCTCATTATAACGTCTTACCATACCATAGTTAGCAATTCTTGTTAAATCGCCCAATAATGGCTGATAGCCACTCATGTAGTCATATACATCAGCAAACCATTCGTTGTTTTCAATAAGATTGTGAAATTGTTCATAATCCATTTTCGGAATGTATGATGACCTTCTACTGTATTCAGAATAGCATCTTGACATAAAGGTTAAGAAATTTTCCCATTTCATGCCCAAACAATGTTGGAAATCTTTTTGTCTGGCCGGTAATACATATTCACATACAATCCACGTATCATTATCATAGTCATGCTCAAATATTTTAGGAAAACATTCAAGTGATTGCTTGTAATAATCACTTTCCAAATTGTTTTGTGCTATGCCTGCATTATTTTTGGCAAGTTTAAGGCATTTTTGGTCATCCAATTGGAAAACTATTCTTGATGAGCCGTTGCCAATATGTTTTCCAAGATGCTGTCTACAATATTTAAGACGCTGATTGAAATTCGGAAGAGATGATAATTTTTCTAATGAGAAATGTTCATCTTGTGCCTCAGTTAATCTCTGAATGCTTTCATTTGTTTTAATAACAAGTTTAGAGGCTTGCATTGATTGTACGGGGTTCGGTTTAAGAATATACCAACTTGACCCATTATCTAAACTATACTCCCAAAATGTCTTTGACATCTGTCCTGTACGTTTTGATGTGTTTTGGAATGAAACAGAAGTAATTGTTCTGTATTTAACAGAACGTCCGTTTCTATTGGCAGCACCATTGATGGTATCAATTGCACGCCTAAGTTCTTTTTCGGCACCTGCACCACGCCCAAATAAACTAAGAGTAGACTCTATTTGGTCATTGCCGAAATTCTTTATTTTATATATTATGAATTTGTTGTCCGATAAGATAATATCATTTCCATAACTTCTGAAGTTCTGACCGTTTGTATCATATGTTGACACTTGTGAAACCGTGTCATTTGCTGCATGCCCACCATTATCAGCATATAATGGATTATGCCCAAGGCTTCTTGAAACATCGCCATGAGAGTTATATGGTGTTGCCGTATTGTCAAAACGCCCCTCTTTAAGTACTTGGGTCAACGCCTCCTTTATTTTTTCTCTTAGGTTTTCCATAAAAAAATGTCTTTATTTAATAAATAGGTATAACAACTGCTAAAATCAAACTATTTATAGCAAACAGAAAGGTAAAAAGATGATTATATTTAATGATTACGGATATGATGATGGTGGCCGCACTATGACAATTCCTGAAGAGTCAAGAGAAAAGTGGAGTGAGTGGAAAAAGGAAACACGTGAGTGGAGAGAACACATCGAAGAGCATATTGACGAGAAGCATGCCGAAACACAAGGTCATGTTACGAATGAAACAAACCGTGCAATTGATGAGGTTAAAACAGCAATCACGTCTGCACGTGACTATGTTATAAATGATGTTGATACAAGAGCAACCGAAATTAAAACTAAGATTGACTCAAGCCGTACTGTTATTGACAACATTTGGGACAAGGTGAGAAATATGTAAATAAAATTTAAATAACAAAGAAAATGCCAAGAACATATAGACCATATGAATATGATTATGAAACTCCATATATAGGGCGTACCGGGGTAATTGAAAGCTATCTTGATAAGAAGTTCAATAACATAACTGTTAACATTGATGAAGAAAAAGTTAAGACGGTTATTGAAGATGCTGTTCAGGATTCACTTGGTAATATTGATTGTAAGTTCTGCTCAGTGCATAAGCATATAGATACGGCCAAAGATGAAATTATTAGCCACGAGCCGGGAGGTTGTATGTGCCATTTGGCAACTAAACAGGACATAGCAAACGCTGTTGAACAGATTAATGCACATACAGATGAGAAGTTTGACGAGATTAATTTCGAAGAAGAATTCGAGAATTTGAATGAACAAATTGCAAATCTACATAATTATTAATATATAAAATTGAAAGAAAATGAAATACAATAAATCTAATCCATTTGATTGGGGACATACAGAACCCCATGCAGTTAGCAAAGAAATTGCTAAGGAAAGTGAATTCAAAACTATTCCAACTTTGAAGGATGCCACATATACTGATGTGCCAGAAGCAACATTTACTAATACAGCATTGGACAGCTTTGTGGAGAATATTGACGCACCGACACCTCAGTTGAGGAAAGTGTGTGGAATTGAGTGCAAAAATGCCTAATCATTATAAAAGTTGAGAAATTAATCTCAACTTTTTTCTTTTGTTATAAATGACATTAGCTCATCAAGAAGTGCAGTATCTGTTGTTTCGAATGATGCATTATCTTCAAATGTATTTTTAGAAACATCTATACAATTATCCTTTTCATGTAAATCACCAATTTCTGTTGCATTCCTCAAATTGAATTTTGCCATTTCAGCATTATTCATAGGTTTCATTGGTTCTTTGCCTAAAACCCTACAAACTTTATTTTCGATATAAGTTAATTCTGTTAATATTTCAGAAGGCTCTGCTGAACTGCCGGTTGGTGGTATTTCCTTTTCTGAAACAAATCCTAATTTATTTTTAGGCCTTGTATAGGCAACATATTGCAGATTTCTTTCTTGCTGTTTCTCCCAATCATGATGTGCAAGTCTTGATGGCATCATTGAATGACAAAGTATATAGACGTTTTCTGCTTCAAGACCTTTGGCTTTATGAACTGTTGAAAGGCATACACCTTTGGCATCATCTTTGAAAATTCTTCTTATATGCTCAATGAGTTCATCCTTGGTCTTATATTGTTCTGCAAGGATAATTAATGCATTTATAGTGTCATACATTTCCATGATATTCATTGACAATGTAGCATCATTCATATCAAGTCCACGTTTTTCCATAAGTTTGTTACGCTCATTGAACATTCTGTCATAAAGCCTTACAAATACACCGTCCTTATTTAAATCTGCATTGAGGTCATCGTATTCAATCTTTTCAAGTAAATCTATTAGATTGGCACCAATGTCTTGGCCTTTAATATAACAATTAACACCACGTCGTAAAAGTTTAACATATAGTTTAAGCAATGGTGCTTTTGAACGTGCAAGTACCATATCACCGTCTTTTATTTCGTTAATGTGACAATTTTCAACAACAAAGCCATCCGGAGCATTTTCTCTATATTGCATTCCAGGTACTATATTATTAGCATATAGAGTAATATTCTTAGCACATCTATATGAAACCGGCAATTCAAAAATTGTTGTATTCGGGTAATTGCACATATAATCAAAGGCTTCTGGGGAACTTCCGCAGAAATAATTAATACTTTGGTTTTTATCACCTACGCAGAAGAACCTTGTGCCTCTTTTGAAACATCTTAAGAATAATTCAACTGCCATTTGGCTTGCATCCTGTGCTTCATCAAAGAATATCCAATCAAATTGTAATCCTGATGGTTTAAGTGATAGTTCATAAGGAAGCCATACCATATCAGTATAATCTATTGTCTGATAGTTTTCCTTGCCCCATTTCAAACATTTCAACGCAACTTCACATTCATCAAAGGAAACAGGTATATCATATCTAATAGCCACTTGTTCTATTTCCTTAACTGACTGTGCAAGGTTAAACCTTGAATAATCAATCAGTTTAGTGATACTCTCAATATATTCCTCTATCATCTGATGTGTCATGAATATACCATTATCAATAGAGGTCAGTTCTGTAATATTGCTTTTGAGATATGTGCGGTATTTGTACTCATCAATATCAATATTACTTCCTAGATTTCTTCTAACTATAAGATATCCTAAACTGTGAATTGTTTTTACTGTGCAATTATCATAGCCTTCAAGTTTTCTATTAAGTTCTTCTACAATACTTTTATTAAAAGCAATGAAAAGGCACTTCTTGGATTTTGGGATTAGTTTCATTGCAGAAACAGCCGTAGTGGTTTTGGCTGCACCAGCTGCTGCTGATATAACAGCATTTCCAACTCCATACTGTATGAAGTCGAAAATCTTTTCTTGATATGGTGATGGCGTAAAGCCGAAATCTATTGTTTTCTTTTTTGGCATTATTCTTCTGATAAGATATTAAATTTCTTTTCGTATAGTTGGCTTCTGAATGAGTTGTAGCATCTCAGATTTATTTTATCACTTTCTAACATTGTTCTCATAATGTATGGTCTACAACATTCAGATATTTTAGTCATAAACTCATTGTATGGTATGATGTGTATATCACGATAAGACATTATAACTTCATCCATCTTCCCTATCATTTTTTGAGTTACTTGAGGGTGATGATATATCACTTTGGCAAATACTTCTAGAACATCTGCTCTGTCGACAACATAGAAATTGCTTTCAAATTCAAAGCCGCTTTCTGAATACTCAAATTCTACACATGGTTCTCTTCTATTTAATTCGTCAAGAACCTCATAGTAAAAAGAGTCTGCTTGACGTTCATTGGTACAACATAACATTGGGTCTCCCTTTTCAGCCAAGCACTTTTCAAGAATATGTTTTGGCCACCACCTTACATTTTCCATATTGAATATGCTCGGCATTTCTTCAATATTATCAATATTGCAAGTGCAACCACGTGGAACACAGTCATCACAGAAGAATGACCGTCCACGTGTTGAAGGTAAGTAGTACCAAGTAGCCATTTTACCACATTTGGAACATTTATGTTTTTTCGTCATAATCAGTTTTACGATATTTTTCAAGTTCTATTTGGTAGTTTTCAGTATTAACATATCCACAGCATTTAAGTTCCGGGCAAAAACCACAGTAAACACAGTTTCTTACCATCTTATCTGCCATTACAGGGTCAAACTCCCTAATTTTATCCTTAACCATCTGCCATGCTTCTCTTGTTTCCTTTGAAGCACATGTGCATAGCCTCTTACGAGATATGTTCTTTAAGGTTTGTGCATTTACTACAAAGTCTTGGTCATTTGGAGTGCCTTGTGGCAATTCATCCCTTGAACAATTAAGTTTTCTTCTATCTTCACGTTGGGAATGAATGAAAGGTAGGGTATGCTCATGTCTTAGTAAATGGACACCAACCCATTGTCTTAGGCTTTTAAATAAAATAAGATATTCAACTAATTTAATAGGAGAATGTTCTGCAAGTAATACTTTCGCTTTCCAAGTATCTGACGGCTCTTTGTCAATAGGCTCTTTACCAATTGTACGTCTTGCTGCATTTAATGCACGTTTCCAAGATGTTTCCTGTGTGACTGTTACAGAAAGTTGATTGTTCTGATTAAATGCATTTTCTGAGAACGCTTCAACTGTTTTTAGAAGCATTTTTGGCAGACGTTTAATAATTTCTTTCTGTATTTTTTCAGGTATACCATAATAAGCTTCTGCTATTGACCCAGCAATTGCACCTTGTGTATCAGCATCACCGCCGAGTGAAACTGCAAGCCTTACGGTTGACTCATAGTCATCACCTTCAAGGAAACAGATAATTGCTTCAGGAACTGAACCTTGGCAAGTAACATCAAACTTATAAGTTGGTCTTATTTCGTCAGTTGTCCTATCAAGATTATAACCGAAATTCTTTGTTATATATTCTTTAATAAACTCCTTGCTTTTGTTTTGACGGGCAAAGAATATTGCCGATGCTACTGCTTGTGCACCTTTAATACCTTCTGGGTGATTATGAGTTACCTCCGCACTCTTTTTGGCATAATCTAATGTTTCTTCAATTGTATCAAACATCCACCCAACAGGGCTACAGCGCATTGCCGAACCATTTCCATATGAAAAAAATGGTAATCTGTTACGTGCAATAAGCCATTTGTGAAACCATTGTCCATATCCAACATCGGAATAGATATTTCCCAAATAATGCATAATATCAACAAGGTCATTTTTCTCATAGTCCAATAGCCAAGCCATATTAGCCACAGTCATTACTGTATCATCAGTAAAATTAGAATTGTTTATGAACAATGGGAACTCCGTTGTTTTAATAGGGTGAAACTCATAAGGGCGACCAATCATGTCACCACCGATAGCACCTAAAATTAATTTACTCATTTTCGAAATCCTCTTCTGTTGTTATTTTTCCTTCCATTTCTGAATAGGAATAGTTAATATTCATTGATTTAAGCAACCTTGTAATTGATACTTGGTTCTCAACTCCTTCGTAAATTGTTTTATCATTCAGTTTAAGACGGAACTCTTTTGTTTCACTATTAATCTCTAAATGATATGCAAGATTTGTGAATGCTTCCTCAGTAACTTTGTTTTCATTGATAAATTCCTCTTTGAGTTCGTCAAGAGCCTCTTGTGATGTATCAGAAAGTCTGACACCCTTATATTTCTTGACAATAAACTCATTTACTGATTTGCCATGAGACTCTGCATTTCTGAATAACAGATAATCCTTTACATCTACGTCCTTATAAAGGTATGTTCTGCCTTGTTTAAAGACAACCTTTAGAGATTTCTTCTCTGCATTAGTGTCATAACAGACACTGTACAGCACATTGCTGCTATCATACCACGTGTGGTCTCTGTTGTTAACGTACTTATTATAAACTATTGCCATATGTTTTTGTTTTATTTTTACGGTGCAAAGATACTATTTTTGCATGAAATAGCCAAATATATCATTGAAAAAAATGTAAAAGACTATTATATTCATAATAAATTTTGAAAATTACTGATGTTTAAAGCCAATTTTACAAACGAAGCGGTTAACATATTTCAATATATTGAAAATAACTTAGTAAAGAAATATCCAACAAATAAGATTGTTATTGAGTATTTTTTTCTCTCTGTACTTGAAAATGAAGATTCATCTGCTTATCAATTGCTTTCAAAGGCAACATTGACAAGTACGCTCACATCTATGCAGGAATGGTTTGTACAGGTTCTTTCAAAGACAGATGCACCAAAAACCATCGATAAGGTGGAGCATGACTCAATATATGATAAGGCTATTGAAAGTGCAGCCAAAGAGTTTAATGTTACAAGACTTGCATCAGCCCATGTGCTGATGTCTATTTTGAAGTTAAATGAAAACATCGCCAAACAGTTCAAACAAATTGGTATAACATATGAACAGTTGCTTACTAATTTGGATGCGGTACTTCCATCAGATGCCAAAATAGGTAAATCAAAGAAAAATCGTATGCAACAGCCACAAATATTAAAGGGGCCAGTAGAGGACTTACTTATTAATATGAATGATTTGGCAGCAAATGGTAAAATTGATGAGGTTATCGGCAATGATGAAGCAATCAATACTATTTTTAATATATTATCAAAACGTGACCGTAACAATGTTGTGGTTGTTGGGGATTCCGGAATTGGAAAAACAGCAACAGTTGCACATATTGCCAATCTGATTATTAACGAAAAAGTGCCCGATGCTTTCAAAAATAAGAAACTGATGAAGATGGATTTTATGGCATTGGTTTCCGGTGCCGCATTAAGGGGAAATTTTGAGGCAAAATTCAATGCAATAGTTGCTGATGCAGTGAAAAAAGACGGATATATTTTCTTCGTGGATGACCTTCAGTCCATTTTATCTGAAAGCAGTAAATTTGGCGAGGTTAATACCGAAAATATGTTGGATATGATATTGATGGAACGTAACATCAAATTCATATGCACAATGGATAAGAAGTCATATAATACCTATATACTTGGAAGACCGTCCATGAAAAGACGTTTCCAAAAGGTTGAACTGAAAGAGAAGACTGATGAGGAAATCATTGAGATTATGAAGTTGTGCAAGGTTAAATATGAGAAGTATCACAATGTTGAATTTACCGACGCTGCAATTGAAACCTGTGTGAAACTTACCAAACAATATGTAAAAACGGCAAATCTTCCTGATTATGCTATTGATATTATTGATGAACTCGGTGCAAAGAAAGGCATTTCAAAGGCTGAAGACCCACGTATTACTGAATACAAGAAGGACTTGCATGATGTAACAGAAAAACTTAAAGGGCTTAATAGTTCAAGTGAAAAACAATATACAAATGTATATGATAAACTTAAATCAAGGGAAATTGAATTAAAGTCACAAATTCAATTGATTGAAAAAGACCTAATGCTTAACAATAAACCTATTGTGGTTGATGAGGATGATGTTAGGGAATTGATTTCAGTTAAAACTAACATACCTGTTACGAAACTCAATGAGAATGAACGTGACAAGTTGAAAATGCTTAATTCAAAGTTGAAATCTTTGGTTATCGGCCAAGAGGAAGCCGTAGATGAGGTTTGCCGTGTAGTAAAAAGACAAAGAATTGGTATTGCCAATAATAACCGTCCTGCTGTACTGTTTTTTAGCGGAACTACAGGAAGTGGCAAAACTTATTTGGCAAAGAAACTTGCCGAGGAAGTATTTGGTGATGAAAAATCTATGGTAAGACTTGATATGAGTGAATATTCAGACAAGATGACTGTCAGTAAATTAACAGGTTCATCTCCCGGCTATATTGGCTATGATAAGGGTGGTATTCTGACTGAGGCTATCAAGAAGAACAATCACTGTGTATTACTTCTTGATGAAATGGAAAAAGCAGACGATGATGTGCATAATGTATTCTTACAATTGTTTGATGAAGGTAGACTCACAGATAACATGGGAAATATTGTAGATTTTTCCAATGTTATTGTCATCATGACATCAAATGTTGGTGCAAAAGAAATCAGTAATAGAGGAAAGGGTATCGGATTTGTACAAAATAATGATGCTAACAATAGAGATGCAATTAACAAGGCAATGAAGAATAAATTCAGACCTGAGTTTATTAATCGTATAGACAGTATCATTTATTTCAATAAACTTACTGAAGAAAACATCAAAGAAATAATCAAACTGGAAATAGGTAAATTCCGAAAGAAAGTTAATTCATTAAATTATGTTTTAGGAGAAAGTTTCGATGCAGATGCCACAATTAACTATATATTTGATAAGGTAAAAGAAAAATCTGATTACGGTGCAAGACCTGTATTACATGCAATACAACATGAATTTGAGGATAAAATAACAGATTATATAATAGACAAACAGCCAAGTGAAGGATTTGTATTTGAGGTAGAAAATATTGGTCTTGGAAATTTGGAAAAATAAATAAAAATAGTATCTTTGCACTGATTTCGTTGTAAAGATATTTATAATATATGTGCAGTATGGCAAAAAAGATATTAATAAACGAAGAAACTGAACGTGAGATTATTGGTGATATTCTTACTGAAGCATTTTCTCCAAGCACAGAAAAGGTGCTCTTGGTGAAGAATTATCTTGATAAGAATTTTGCACCGGTTCAGATAGATGACATAGATGCTAATGGTTATCCTATAAAGGACAAAATGGTGAATATGCTTAGTAATGGGCAACCGTTAAAAACAATGTCATTGAAAGAATTTCTGTTATTGCTTGATGATAAATTCCATGCAATCATAACAGATGATGAAGATAGGAAGAAATTCCTTAAACAGATTATCAAGGATTGGTATTCTGGAAGACTGACAAAGAATGGATTGCTATCCGTCAACTTTATAACGTGACGTTACGAAAAAAAAACAAGAAAGCACACTACCTTTATGGGACGAGAGTATGTCAAAAGAGCATATGATACGTTTTTGGAATGGTGGATGTGGCTATAAAATATCATCAACCGAACGATATCTAAAAAGGTTTTAAAAGAATTAGGCAAAATTGAAAAGGCTTCCAACCAAGGAAGCCATTTTTGCTTTTCCCTATTGTTTTAGGGAAATTCCTAAAGTTTAAAGAGGAAAACCCTAAATCATACTTTTGGGCTTGTAAATATCATTTTTTGTAGTACTTTTGCAATAGTTATTAACAAAAATAGTAAGAAAATGAGGAAGATTAATTTAACATTGATTATCGGTATTGTTACATTATTTACACTAAGTTCTTGTGTAACAGTCGCATATGCCCAAGAGATTGAAATAGGAAACGATGACACTAAAATGATAATAACATACGGCACACCTTATTTTTATAATGGTGTTTTGGTTTATTACAATTATAATAATTTCTATTATTATCCATATGTGTTGAATGGTAGAACATATTACCATAGGTATCATCGCCCATTGCCTTCGCCAAGGCATCGCTTTCAGCCATCTCACCATAGACCCAGAACAGCCATTCACAGGCCACCTTCAGCAAGGCCGCACAATTTTGGCAATCGCCAACAAATTCAAAGGCCAAATATAGGGGGTGGCCAAAGACCAAGTGGTGGCCATCGTTTTGGTAGAAGATAGTTACAAGGGCAGCGTTTTTCGCTGTCTTTTTTTGTTTGTGCTTATCTATTTATTGTAAATAAACGTTTTATAAAAATGGATAATAAGAAAGATTACATTAATCCTTGGGCTTACGACTATTCAGGGGATAGTGGTACTGGTATGATAAACCCACCTGACTTTGGAGGTGTAGACGAAAAAGAAATGAATACAGCAATTCAGACTGCTGTAGATAAACTTGTCAATGGTGCTCCTGCTGCATTGGACACACTTGGTGAAATTGCAGAAAATAGTGAATCAATCGAAGCAAAATTGGCCGCAGAAATAGCAAAGAAACTTGATACTGAAACATACGAGGAAGATAAGGCAACATTCGCCACAAAAGACGAAATCCCTACTGTTCCTACAAAGGTTTCTGAGTTGGACAATGATGCTAATTTCGTTACAGAAGATGCTCTTTCAGTTTATGCAAAGTCGGCAGATGTATATACCAAAGATGAGGCTGATGCCAAATTCTTAACCGAACATCAGTCTTTGGAAGACTATGCAACAAAGGAGGAACTTGAGTTAAAGGCTAATTCAGCTGATTTGGCTGCTGTTGCAACAAGTGGAAGTTATAACGACTTAAGTAACAAACCGGAAAATGTATCAGATTTCAATAACGATGCAGGTTATCTGACTGAGCACCAAGACCTTTCAGCATATATCAACGGTGTTGATTACAATTCTACTTCAAAGGAAATGGAGTTCAAACACGATGATACTGTGCTTGCAACAATTGATGCAACTCCTTTTATCAAGGATGGTATGGTTAGTAATGTTGTTGTTGAGAATGGTAATTTGGTTATTACATTCAATACAGATTCTGGTAAAGAACCAATTTCAATCCCTTTGACTGAAATTTTCAATCCTGCCAACTATTATACTAAGGCTGAAACAGATACATTGTTTGCTACTAAGGCTGAAAGAGAAGATGGCGATAATGCAGTTAAAAATGCTGTATTCTCGAAGATTTGGTCTAAACCAAACGATGTAGAACATGGATGGTTCCAGACTAAGTACACTAATGCCGATAATAGTGTTGCAATGTTGTGGAACGAGTCAGATGGTGGTGGCGCATTGTTTGAAAACAAGATTGCCGGTATTAAGACTTTTGTCGGCGTTAATGCTGATGGGCCTGATGGCGTTTGTGCACAGATTTATTCTAAGAACGTAAGCAATAATGTAGGTTCTCGTTTGAACGTTAATCCTAATGGTATTTTCTACGGCGTTGGCGGCTCTGCTACTATGATGCCTGAAGAGGAACTTGCAGTTAAGGGCGATATTGCACTTGCTGTTGATGGATTGGCAAAGGAAAGTGATATTCCAACTAAGGTTTCTGAGTTAGAGAACGATGCAAATTATCTTACTGAGCATCAAAGTCTTGAAGGCTATGCAACTGAGGCATGGGTGAATGAACAAGGTTTCTTGAAAGAACATCAGGACTTGTCATCTTATGTTACAAGTGGTGACTACAATTCACAGACCAAGGCTATTGAGTTGAAGAATGGCGACACTGTTTTGGCTTCAATTGACGCAACAGACTTTATTAAGGACGGTATGGTATCAGAGGTGAAAATTGAGAATGGAAATCTTGTTATCACATTCAATTCTGATTCAGGCAAAGAAGATATTACAATCCCGTTGACAGACATTTTCAATCCTGAGAACTACTATACAAAGGCTGAAACCAACAATAAATTTGTTGTGGGCAAAATTACCGGGCAGAACGGTTCTTATGCACTTATCTTTAATGAGAGTGATGGCGGCGGCTCACAATACTATAACAGCACAGCAAATGTAATCTCTTATGTAGGTACAAATGATGGTGATGCTAATGGTATCTGTGTTCAGATTTATTCAAAGAACAAAGCCACTAACGAGGGTACACGTATTAACGTTAATCCAAACGGCGCATACTATGGTGTAGGTGCAAGCACTCCACTTGACCCATACAATGAGATTGCCGTAAAGGGTAACATATCAGACCTTAACACACAGATTGGCAATGAACTTGCTGAGAAGGATGCTACTATTGCATCATTGAAAAGTGAAGTTTATTCATTAAAACAGATTGTCGGTGATATGGGTGGTGCAGTAACATATGATTTACCTGGTGAAGGGAAATCATTTAACACCCTTATGAATAACAACGGTACTGTTAAACTTAGCGAGGACGTTGAAACAGGAAGATTTGGCCCTGGTATGATGGCAAAGAATGATGTAACATTGAATCTTAATGAACACACATTGGAAGTTGATACAACCGGTGATTTCGCAAGTATTCTTGCAAGAGGTTCACAAACTGTCACTATCAAGGGTTCTGGTACAAACAGCAAGATTGTAAACAATGGCAATGGTAAAATCCTTTGGGTAGCAAGCACAAGTGCAACTGCCAACATTCAAAGCGGTAATTTCATAGGTAATGGTGATGCACCTGAGTTAATCTACTGTGAGACAGGTACTATCAACATCACAGGTGGTACATTCAGAAACAGTAGTGAGGACAAGAGATACTTGCTTAACTGTAAAGATGCTAATTTCCAAGCAGGTACTGCCAATATTATTGTAAGTAGTGCAAGTACAACAAGCGGACCAAAATTCTATGACTTTGACCCAAGTAACAATCCTGAAGGAGAAGGCACTAGTTATGTAGCAGAAGGTTGCCACGTGATTTCATCTGTTGTTACAGAAGACGGTGTTAATTACACTGTTTATACAGTTGTTAAAGATGCATAATCTAAAATTACGATAAAATAAAGAGGGACAGTCGAAATTTATTCTTCTGTCCCTTTTTCTATCATACTTCTTTTTGTTTTTCCACGTCCTATCTGTGGCTACAAACTGTCCTCCGCCGTTGCGTTCAAACTGTAACTCACGGTTGGCTTTTCGGAAAGATTTCCAAACATCTTTTGAAACATCATTTGTCTTCATTGATATGCCGTTTTAAATTTTCAATTATTAAAGGATTATATATCTTGTAATAAATATGTTTCATTCTTTTGTTGTCTACAATTTTAATGCCATAAAGTTCCTTTATAAATTCAGCAAATTCACTTGATTTGGATGGCTTAAATCTAAAAACACCCTTGTCTTTAAACAAATCGTAATCTTTATTTTGTGCCAAAATCTTTTCAACTAATTTGGTTTTCTCTTTTCCAAAGAGATTGTTCATCTTCTGGAAATACGGCATTTCATTTAAGAATATTGGGTGAGCATTTTCTGAATTTCCATTAATACTTAGATGCTCTTCAAAGTGTTTTTTGAAATTATCAAGCGTATTGTTATTAATAATCACATGGTCATCAGCAAACATATCCCAAGTAAGTGAAGTTTCGGAAATGTGGTTTGAAACATTGTCAGTTAATGGTCTTACTATGTAATAGCACTCACCACCAAGGTCTTCAATGGCTTTACGTTCATTAGGAAATCTGACATCATCAACAACAACTGTTTTACCTTCATTAAGATATTTCTTTATATCTTTAACCATACATTCAACATGCCAAGATGGGTTATAACGACGGATGCAATCAGTTCCAATGACTTGCAATACCTGTCTTACATTGTTGAATTTAATTCCAGCAATTTCCTTTTTAATATATTTTATCTCAATTCCCGTCCACTTATGTATGGTATCGTACCACTGATAACTTGGGTGTAGAAAGAAAACATATCCATTATCTTTACGTTCATTTAGCTCTTCAAGAGTATACCCAAGTAATTCACAACAAATATATTTCAAATAATTTGCCGCTGTTACAATTACACCATCATATTTCTCTTTGACAATTTCAGATAAAACCCCCTTGCCGGCACGTTTTCTGCCACAAAAACCTATAAGTTGAGACATAATATTTTAAATTAAACTTCTTCGTAATCTTCGTTATTTGTATCATCAGATGCTGCAATTTCAGTCTCAATTGTTTCATCAAGATTGTCAATTGTACGTATTTCTTTTAATATCTTCGAAAGGCTTACAGTATCCTTTTCGTAAGATTTTGTATCTTTTTCATGCTCCGCAAAAATATTACTAACCTTTACATCACGTACATTTTTCTTAATGCCTGCCATTAACAATACATTGTCATCAAAAGAAAAACCTTCCTTTATAAGGGAAAATATCTCCCTTTTGCCGATAGACAATACATCATTTACTGTTTTGCCTTTATGCTCACCTTTTGCTATTACAGAGTTGATATTTAAAACCATATAGTATTTTCAAAAATAATTAACTTTAAATAGTAGTCACAAGTTTAAAAGTTTTAGTGAACTGCCATTTTATTTGGTAAGTTTCGAAAATAATCGTTATATTTAATAATAAAAGGATTGCCTACCAATGATACAGATGCGCTAAGATTATATGCCTTGTACATTGTAGAATAGGCAACCTTTTATTTTCCCCTAACTATTAAGCAGCTTGTTTAACTTTTGACTGGTAAGCAGAAACCATATCAGCTGTGATGTTAAGTTTCACCTTTTCCTCATTGTAACCACCGTAGTCAAACATAATATCAGCAAGCAATTTATCAAGAACACCACGCAAGCTTCTAGCACCGGTTTTCATTTCATATGCTTCCTTAGCAACAATATGCAAAGCATCATCATCAAATGTTAGTTCAACATTATCAATCCAAAACAGTTTCTGAAACTGTTTAATAATTGAATTTTTAGGCTCAACAAGTATCTGATAAAGTTGTTCTTCTGTTAAAGGCTTAACATGCGTAATCAACGGAAAACGGCCTATAATTTCAGGAATCAAGCCATATTTCTTTAAATCATCCGAAGTAACATCTGAAAGCAAGTCTTCTTCAACTTCATTGTCCTTTGCAATTGAATTAAAGCCAATTGTTTTTTTGTTCTTGCGTTTCTCAATAATCTTTTCCAAACCATCAAATGCACCAATGCCGAAGAAAAGAATATTTCTTGTATCTACAGGAATGCATTCCTGTTCCGGATGCTTACGTCCACCATTGGGCGGTACATTGACAATTGTACCTTCAACAAGTTTCAAAAGTGATTGCTGAACACCTTCACCACCGACATCACGTGTTATTGACGGATTTTCGCTCTTTCTTGAAAGTTTATCAAACTCATCGAAGACAATAATTGCATGCTGTGTGGCTTGCACATTGAAGTTGCAGCTTCGCAATGCACCAAGAACCGCATTCTCGACATCATCACCAACATATCCAGCACTTGAGAGGCTACAGGAATCCTGTATATAAAACGGTATATTCAGATGCTTTGCGAGAAGTCTTAGCATATAAGTTTTCCCACTTCCGGAATTTCCAAGTACAATACAATTAGTCTTTTCAATTTCAACATCTTGATATGGATTATCCTCAATATATTGTGTATAACCATAGATGTTATCCATAAAACGTTTATAATGGTTATAAACAGCAACGGATATATACTTCTTGGCTTCTTCTTGGCCAATTACATACTGATTAAGATAATCATAAAGGTATTTTGGCGTGACCTTATTCATAATGTCACGCATTTGTGCCTTTATTTCCTTAATCTCTTCTTGAGTTACCTCTTCATTTGTTGTTTTTTTTGCCATACAATAATATTACATTTATTTTTTCGGATGCAAAGGTACTAATTATTTTTCTTATAACAAAATTTTCCTATATTTATTTTTATAGATTTTGCTATTTTTAACATTTAGGCATGAATATAAGACGAAACATAAGTGAAATAAGGGGTTTTCACGGTACTTCTTATGACTTTAATAAGTTTAATCATAAAAAGTATCTTGATACAGGTGACGGCTCTCAGGAGTTCGGTTGGGGCACTTATGTTACAGATAATTCTGAAATAGCAAGTGAATATGCTGACCGTTCAAAAGAAGCAAATACAGGTTCATATGATAAAAATAATGAACGTATAACAACAGAAAAGTTAATATCAATAGCCAATAATACTATTAGTGATGAAAATATTACAAATGACATTATCAATAATTTACGTATGATAATGTATACTACAAAAACTATTGATGCAAATACAATAGAGGCAGAGAAAAATAAATTCATTTCAAAATACAGTGAAAATACCAATGAGATAAATTCTTTTTTCAACGTACTGTCAGAAATGGAACCACGTCTTTCAAAAGCAAAATCATATGTATATGAGGTTGAAATACCGGAAAACGATGGCAGTAACTATATTGAATGGTATAATTCAGTTAATGATGAAGTTAAAGGAAAAATATTAAAAGGATTGAATTTCCTAAATACCAAATATCGTAACAGATTTGAGGGTATAACTGAGGGAATAATTGAGGGAATAAATAGTGGAGAAGAACTATATGACCGTTTAACATCTTTATTAGGCTCTCCAAAAGCAGCATCGTTATTCCTATTGAATATGTGTGGAATAGAGGGCATTGTCTATCCAATAGGCACTGTTTTTGGTTTTGATGGCGAGGAAGGAAATAATTATGTTATATTCAATGCATCTGCTGTTAAAATAATCAATAAGACAATTAGTGAAGGTAAAATAATGAATTTAAACGAATGGAAACCATCATTTTTTGATGAATTACCGGAAAAAATAAAATTGTATCATGGAACTGATATAATGGCTTTGAATGACATTATTGAGGAAGGTACAATATGTGCACTGCGTGGTAGGAAAAGAAGTGAAACCTACGGTGTGAATTGGTTTAATACAAAAATGACTGATAATTTTGGACATGGCAGTATTTTTTCGATAGAAGTACCAAAGGAAGACTTCAATAACGGTAAGTTTAAATTCATGAATAACAGTGATGTTACATCATGGGATAATGAAATCCCCATTGCTGATTATAATTTCAGAATAGAGAAAATTGGTGGATTTAACGAAAATGCTTTCAGAAACCTATTTGAAAGAGTCAACGGGGATATTTTTGAATGGGTTGAAAGATTAAATAGAATAAATCATGAGTTCAATGAGTATATGATGACTGTTGATTATCCTGTTGTCATGTATTTGATTAAACAGTTATTCGGTGATGAAGTATTAAGAAAAGAGGGTATTATTGAATCTAAACTGTATATTAATGAGGTAGATGCAAGTGATGTCAGTCTTTCATCATTTAAGGTAAAAGATGAACTGAACGATAAGTTTTGGATAAACGACAAACTTAATTCAAGGGTAAGAGAGAAACTGCTTGACATTGCGGATGACTTCATCGATGAATTGTCAATACCTAATTTAAAACCAAAGGATATTGTATTCACTGGCTCATTGGCAAATTACAATTGGTCGAAATATTCAGATATTGATGTACATATAATTGTAAGTTTTAAGGACATTTATAAGAAAACAGAACTGATTGATGACTATTTCAAATCTAAAAAGGAAATATGGAACCAAACGCATGATAAACTTAAAATCTACGGTTATCCTGTAGAAGTGAGTGTTGAGGATTATGATGAACCCGGAGTATCTTCAGGTGTATATTCTTTGACAAAAAACAAATGGGTTACAGAACCGTCTAATTTTGATGACGCTAAACTTAATGAAAAGTATATAAAGGAGTTCTCCGCCAAAATAATGACGGATATTGATAATATTGAAACTAAAATAAACAAGGAAACAAGTAATTCAAGACTTGAAGAACTTGGTGAGAAAACCATGAAGATATTCAAACGTTTGAAGAACATGCGTAAGGAAGGTTTGGCAAGAAGTGGAGAAATGTCAAGTGGCAATATCATATATAAATTATTGAGACGCATGAACTATCTTGATAAAATTTGGGATATAATTAATAATACATATAATAAAATAAACTCTATTAAATGACTTTATTAAAAGCATTAACTATTTATTATTAAAATAACTAATTAGTTTGAAAAAATAACATGAGTAACATTTATGATGAACAACTTAAGAGGATGAAAGACCTTATGGGTTATGGCATTAATGAGTCTACCGCAAGAGGTTCACAATCCATAGTTGAATATAAAACAGAAGGTGCTGATGGTAAAACATATGGTATTATCCGTGAAGGTAAAAAATTCTACATTAAAGTAGCACCGAAGAAAGATACCGAGGTAATTGCTGAAGATTTTGACTACATCGGCGGTTTCATGAACAAAAAGAGTAATGAATATCTCACTTATCCAATGGCTTCAAAACAGTTGGAACTTAAACTTATGTCAATTAATGAGGCATGCAGTGTAAAAAAACCAATAGTAACTGAAGGCGTTAAAACAGAGGCTGCTGAATGGCAAGTAAATGAAACTAAGGAGATGAGACATGAACTTGACCGTTTCAATGAGATTATGAATAATGTAAGCACTATCCTTAAAGAGGATAAGACCAATGGCTTTACAATGAACCATACTCTCCCAGAAGCACCTGCACAGAATCCATCAGACAAAAAGGTTAATGCCCCTTTCACCGACACAGCCGTCGCAAAACTTGACAAGGATTTGAAGGAAACTGAAACAAATCCTGAGAAGGCCGGTGGTCCTTATACTGAGGATGGTGAGGCTTCAAATGAAGATATGAAGTCTGATAAGAACCCAAGTGAGAAAGGTAATGGCGGTGATACATATTCTGAGAAGCCTCAGTATGTAGAAACAGGTGTTGCCGGTGAGCATCCAAAGGGTGGAAAAGTTGTAAGAGTTGAATCAAAGGATGGCCGTACTGTTATTTTGACAGAAGCACAAGTTCTTGCATGGAATAAGTCAAAAGATTTCATGGACAAGACAAATGGAACTAATATTGGTAGTTCTGCACCTTATATAGACCAAGTTGATGACAACCAAAGCAATCAAGGTGAATCTGATGCAGAGCCTATACATGAGGAAGCTAACGTAGTACACAATACTGACAATCAGAACTCTCCAACACCAGGTACAAACGAAAAGGGTGATAGCGCACCTTTCACAGATAAAGTGAATGAGGAAGTAGTTGATGTAAATGATGTTGCAGGTATGGGCGATGATGATATTGAAGTTCCTTTCCCTGAAGTTGAAGGTGACGGTGCTTACAATGAGTTCGAGCAGGACTATAATGAGTGGTTAGACAGCCAAGAACAACCATCTAATGGCGAGATTTCACTTGATATAGAAGAGCCACTTGATGACAATGGTGAATATATCGATGACCTCGACCCATCATTGGTTGACATTGGTGAAGTACCTTACGAAAGCATTAACCGTATTGTAAACCGTATAACAGAAGCCGTTCTTAATGACTTCGGTAAGCATCCTGCTTATCAGAAAAAGCCTATGACAACACCCCCTAACAAGGAGATAGATAAATTCGGCAAGGATTGGAATGATGATTCTGCTAAGGGCGAAAAACCATTCGGTATACAGATTGGTGACTCTGCGCCATTTACTGACGAAGTAATTGATAAACTCACAGACGCTATTATGAAACGTATCGATGGCGATAAAAAAAAAGATTAACTGAAAGAAAAGTCATAAAGTTGCCATCTCAGCCGGAAATCCCGGCTGAGATGGCAGAGCCACCGATGGATAATCAGCCACCTATGATGGATGATGAAGGCGATGACTTCCCACAGATGGATGCTAATATGGGTGATGCTCAAGGAAATGGTGAAAACCCATTTGATACAAATTTCGATGCAGGTGTCGAAGCTAATGAAGAAACAGACCCTAAAAAGTATATCCAACAGTTAACTGGTAAACTAAGTCAGTCACTACGTTCTTATAATGAAAACTTACCTCAACCTGATGCTGACCTTGACAAATATGTTGCTGGTATGATTGTCAAACAAGCAATTGAAGGACTTTCACCTGAAGATACAAATGATATCTTGAACAACATAAAAGGTGATGAAACAGAGGAAGTTCCTGAACAGCCACAAAGTGATATGTCTCAGCAAGACATGAACCAACAACCACCTATGGACAATAACGAACTGAATAACGATAACAATATGGAAATGGGTGAAAGCGTTGCTAAGTCTTATAAAGACAAACTTGATGAGATATTCAACCAAGTGATGCAGGATAATGATGAAGAAGGGGAAATGCAAAAACCTATCACTAATATAGGCTATAAGAAAAAACCTTTTACTTCACCTAATTTCAAATAAAAGATAATGCCTCCAATATTATATGGGGGCATTTTTAATAATAATTACTCCATATTTATTTATATAATTGTGCAATCATGAGAACAATCAAGATAACAGAGGAACAAAGACGTTATGCTTTGCAAGAAGGAATTACACTTAACGCTGATGTAGATGCTGCCGGTGGTGATGTTAAGAAAGCAGTTGATACTACCAAGCAGCAAGCCCAGAAATCAGGCGTTGACCTTAAAAAGGCGACAATACAGATACCGCCATCAAATGAGGGCAAGGTAATTACTAAGAAAGACTTAATTGAAAGCCGTCTGAAGAAATTCCAAAAGCATTCAGAATATTATAAACTTAGTGAGTTTGTAAAACGTCTTGGTAAGAAAAACGTCAACGAGGATTTAACAAATACCCAAATAAGAAATATTACAGGCATTCATGATGATGATATGCTAAATGCTGCTGTGGAAACAGAACGCCAAGAACAACTTGAAAGTAACATTTGGCGTTCAATCACAAAACTTGCAGGTGGAAACCCACGTAAGACACCATTTGAATTTGCACAACTTGTACAAATGCTTAAACAGAATTATGGCATGAAATACGCAGGTAAAGACGATAATAATGAATGCCATACATTTACTGATGGTACAAACCGTCTTGACATTTTCCCAACAACCTATTATCCAAAACAAGGAACAATAACTCTTTATAATATGCATGTCTATTAAATCATGTTAGAACTGCCAAAGCACATACTCAAGTCATTAGAAACAAATAAAACATCACTTGGTGAACATCCTTCATACCCACCTGAGGAAGAAGAGAAGTTCATCATAAATGCCGTTGCCAATAAGTTTACTAAAATAACCGATAATATGGAGATTACTGATATTAATCAGTTGAAAACCGAATTGGGAAGACTTATTTCAACATGTAAAAACATTGAGGCAAAAAACAAGTCTGCTTTGGAGCAACTATGCATGACAATAGTAACAGAACTTTTCAGCATTCCTGAAGATACTATACAAATTGATGTTGAACTTGTTGATGAAGTCAATGATGATAATCAGAGACTAATTCCAGAAAAAACAACTGATTTCAGTTTTGATAGCATTCAAGATATGAATTACCTTAGTGGGGAAATATATAAAAGACGTATGCTTAATGCTCTTGTAACAGGTGCAGCTATGTACTATTCCAAAAATATTTCTTCATATATCAAGGAACTTTTCGAAATAGACGATGAATTGCCATCATTGTATAAGAAAATCATTAAATATAATGAAATACTCTTGTTCTTCGAAAAAGATAAACTGAAAGAAGATAATGAAATAACAGAAGCCGGTAAAGTGGATGTTACTATGAGTATGCCACAAAATATGGTTACAATCAAAGCAGAAGGCATCATATTCCCAGTACTTCTTAACGAAACTATAAAAGGTGTACTTGAACTTGCAATTGCACACGGATTACCAGAGAATAGAGAAAAGGCTGAGTATGTTATCAAAAAATCTGATTTCAAATTGGCAGAATTGTGGGATATGAGACTCGGTTCTACCTTGTGGGATATTATAGTAGCACAAATGTATGATTTGGGCACTGTTGAACCAAATTTCTTCCTAATGACATTATCTGAACTACCATCAGAAGAATTTAATGAGTGCCTTAGAGAAATATTTGCTAAAACAAAACAAGGTAGGGAAATACTTGATGATATTATCAGAAAAATATTATCCGAAAAGGATAAGGATGAATTTAATGACTTTATGCAACAGACAAATGCAAACCATCAAATTGAAGATGAATATTATACAAGCGAGGAACTGCTTGCTGACTGCATAAATGAAAGTATTGAACCTAATAATAACATACTTGATTGGTTTAGAGGTAGTAAAGTAACAGACAAATATGGCAATCCACTTTTGCTTTATCATGCCCATAGTGATAATGGAGGATTTTATGATAGTGGATTGGTATTCTATACAACTGATGAAGACTATGCATCAGAATTCGGCGATGAAATAGATGCAGGATATCTGAAATTAATGAAACCATATGTCACAAAGGATGGGATACTGAGGAAAGATGATGACTCAGTTGTTATGTTTGAAGGTGAACCTGCGGCAGTGGGCTATCTAGATTCAATACCCGAAGAAGACTTGGACTACTTTATGTCTAATTATGATGGTGTGATTTCTGAAAACGGATATATGGTGGTGTCATTTATAGATGGGAACTTTAAAAAAGTAAAATAACTTGGTTAACTCGTATGAGGCCACCTGTAAATCAAAAACCAAAAAAGTAATTTTTATTATTTAAAAAATAAGTGCTATTTATATAAATTTAAATAATAGTGCTTATTTTTTTTTATATATGAGTAAACAAAGTGAATATATAAAATGCTATCAAGATAAATCGAGGATTTACTTTATCGAAAATTATCTTTACACATTCAATGCTATGGAACGTAGTGAAGTTCCGTTCTTATTATTCCCAAGACAAAAGGAATATTTAAGGGCGTGTGCAGAGGATAATGAAGTTGTAACCGTAAAATGCCGTCAGTCAGGTATTTCTACTGTTTCTGCTGCATACATCTGTGGGCAATGTGCATTTGCCGATAAGAAGTCACCGGAAACCATACTGTGTATAGCAAACAAACTTGACCAAGCAATTGAATTGACAAATAAAATTGTTAATTTTCTCGACCAGGTTCCAAGATGGATGTGGGGTGGGGATTATTATTCACCTGACCCGGATAATCCCAAAAATCTTAAGTCAATTTACGTAAAACGTAATAAAAACTACATTGAGCTTTTTAACGGCTGTAAAATTTACGCACGTGCATCCGGTCCTCACTCTGCACGTGGTGTCAGTAGTACTACCATACTTTGTCTTGACGAGGCTGCGTTCTTGGCTGATTCTGTTGCTGCATATACGAGTGCCAGAGCATCTCAGTCTGCTGTCGAAAACCCAAAATGCCTGATGATTTCAACTCCTAACGGTAAAGACCCACTATATTATAAAACCTATTCGCAAGCATTAAGGGGCGAGAATAATTTCAGAATTGTTGAATTTAAGTTCTATCAAGACCCACGTTATAACCGATATCTTAAATGGTATAAGAAAGATGAAAAAACCGGAGAGATTCTATGGGATGAAGACCCTGTAATAGATAAGAAAGGTAATATTGAATATAATGAAGAGAGGTGGAAGAATCTTGAAAAGAATGGATGGACACCAACTTCACCTTGGTTCGAGGATATGTGTAAATCATTCAATAATGATGAACAGATGATTGCACAAGAGTTGCTTGTTTCGTTCCTCGGTTCTTCGGATAACGTTGTACCACCGGAAGTCATTGAAATGCATCAGAATGAAAATGTTATCCAAATAACCCCGGATTGGCCGTTAAAAGACCAACTTATCGCAGAAACATGGATATGGCAAGACCCAATTCCGGGACACCGTTACATCGTATCAGTAGACCCTTCATCCGGTAGTGGTGAAGATAGAACTGCAATTGAAGTGATTGATGTGGATGCTATCGATGAAAACGGAGCACCATTCTTTGACCAAGTACTTGAATATAATGGAAAAATAAACGGTGAGGAAATTGCCGGTTTGGTGGATAGGTATGGACGAATCTATAATGATGCATTAGTAGTTGTTGAAGCCATCGGTGGATATGGTGATGCTGTTATTCTAACATTAATGAATCTTGGGTATCCTAACTTGTATTATGATGAAAATGCATTGAAGAACTATACATTGAAAGTAGCCGCTTCAAAGTTCAATAAAAAGGCTGGCGAAGCATTGCCTGGTTTCAGAAGTAATGGTTTACGTATTCAGATGATTTCGAACTTCGTTGAAATGCTTAAAAACAATTCATTCAGGGTTAGAAGTACACGTGTTATTAGCGAATTGGAGACTTGGGTATTTAAGAACGGAAGACCGGACCACCAAGATGGAAGCCATGATGATTCACTTACATGTCTTGCTATGGGGTTGTTCATTGCTGTATTCTATATGTTACGTAATGAAAAGGTTAAACAAAAGGACACACAGATTGTTAAATCATGGTATGTCAATAACGGTAACAATTCAGATTACAGAAGTAGTAAACTTGAAGATAAAGTTGTAATGTCATCGCCTAAGAAAATGCCATTTTACAGCAGTGTACAAATGGAGAAGAAAGAAAAAGCAAGATTTGAGGCAATGTTATTACTTGGTGGGTTTCGGAAAAAGAAATAGAGCAGACATAATTTGTCTGCTTTGTTATTTTGTAGTGCCTTGAAAAACAATACTTTCTTGTCTATATTTATATTAAATAGGATTGTAAACAATGCCAACAAAACCAACGATATTTCAAAAGTTGACAAATATATTGTCAAACAGTAGCGATATACAGACGGCTGTCAAGAAAGTAAATTCATATGGAATTGACGGTTCTGATATTCTTTTCAGAACAAATAATAAAGAAGAATATGACAGTAAGCTTAAACAATTAAAACAACAGCATCTTCTTGCAAGGCAATGGAAAAAGGCTAATTACGAATTAACCAACAAGTCACTTGCCGGATTGAATGAGGTTAAGATGATGTATAGGGATGCAGACTTAATGGACTGTTTCCCTGAGATTGGTGCTGCACTTGATATACTGTCAGAGGAAACAAACTATATTCCGAAGAATGGTTTTTTGGTAAATGTCACTTCAAAATCAGAACGTGTAAAATCCATATTACAGGATTTGCTTGTAAATAGACTTCAAATTAACATCATGTTACCTATGATATGCCGTAGTATGTGTAAGTATGGTAATACATTCATGTTACTTGACATTAATGAGGAAAATGGTGTTGTAAATTGGAGGCAATTGCCTGTTTATGAAGTTGAACGTTATGAAAATGGTATGGAAAACCCATATGTAGGTGCTTATCAGAGTTTGAATAACATTGATTTAAACCAAACTGATGCAACTAAATTTGTATGGGTAGGGCAAAATGAATTTATACCATATCGAAATTGGCAGATTGCACATTTCAGATTGCTTTATGATTCATTACTATTGCCATATGGTGTATCATATCTTAATAAGGCAAGAAGGCATTGGAGAATGTTATCAATGATGGAAGATATGATGCTTATATATCGTCTTGAACGTTCTATCGAAAGACGTGTATTCAAGGTTAATGTTGGTACAATAAGTGATGAAGATGTCCCTGCATTTGTGGAAGATATTGCAAATAATTTCAAGAGAACACCAATTATTGACCCAATGACCGGCCAATTGGATTTAAAGAAAAATATCTTGAATGTATCTGAAGACTTCTTTGTGCCTGTACGTGATTCCAATGAAAGCAGCCCGATTGAGACACTTCAGGGTGCTCAGAATATGACAGCAATGGATGACATTAAATTCGTACAGAATAAGGTTTGTACAGCATTAAGAATACCAAAATCATATTTGAATTTTGAAGAAACAACCGGTGATGGTAAAAACCTTTCTTTGCTTGATGTAAGGTTTATGAGAACTGTAAACAGAATACAGCAGGCATTGTTAATGGAATTGAACAAGATATGTATTATTCATCTTTATTTGTTAGGGTTTGAGGATGAACTGACCAATTTCAATCTTACAATGAATAATCCATCTTCTCAGGCCGAAATGCTTGAATTAGAGAATATGGCTAAGAAAGTTACAACTGCTAAAGATGCTATTTCTGATGCAGGTAATGGTATTCAGCTTATGTCTTGGACAAGGGCTTGTAAGGAAATCATGGGTTGGTCAGACAAAGAAATTGAAGAAAACCTACAAGAAATCAGGCTTGAAAAGGCATTGGCTGCTGAATTGGAGAAGACTTCACAAATTATCAAGAGGACTAAGATATTTGACAAGGTTGATAACATTTATGGCGAAGCCGGTGCTGAGTATTCAGAAGCAGCTCCGGGAGAGGAAGGTGAAGAAGGTGGAATGCCCGGAGGTGGCGGCGGTGGTTTCGGAGGAAGTGCTGTCGAAAGTGAAGACTTTGATTTCGGTGATGAAGAAGGTGAAGAAACCGGTTCAGAAGGTGAGATGGATATGAATGCTGCTGCCAATGAGATTGGTGGAGAAGAAGCAGGAGGTTCTGAAGAAGCCTCTGGCAGTGAAGGTGAAAGTTCCACAATGGGTGAAACCTTTATGAGAAACCTTTTGAAAAACACAATTAATGAACAGAAGGAAATACAGAAGGATATTATTAGAAAAAGCAAGAACTATACCAATAAACTTGCAAAAAAGAGAAAAGAATACTATCAGAATAAGTCACGTATAAACGAAAATGTTCCAATTTACCAAAAGAATTTCCTTATTAATGAAGATTTGGACAATATGGTTAAGCAATTGGAAAAATTAAACAAATAAAGACACCTATTTATTTAATAAAAGAGAATACAATGGCAGAATTTAATGATACATACCGCAAGGCAGGAATACTTATGGCAAGTGCCTTGAAAAAATATGAATCCGGTGATATAGAAGGTGGCAACAGAGACCGCCAAATGGCCAATGAAATGTATGACAAGGCTGAAGCACAAGTAGATGCAACTGCTATGCTTTATGGAGAAAACCGTAATTTCGGTACTATCTATAAGGTATTTGAAAGTAATACGGCCAAACTTTTCAATAATAAGGCTGATAGACACAAGATTAATAAAGTAGTGAAACTTATTAAGGAAGATAAGACCCTTAATAAGGAATTCGGTGTATATAAGACATTGGTTTATGCAGAGTCTGTAAAAAATGCCGATGCATATGTCAATGAGGTCGTTTCTCTTATACGCCCAATGGATAAAAAGAAGATTGTTGAAGCCAACCAGAAACTTATTGACCTTATCCGTAAGGAAGGCATAAATGAAATGGTGGAAATAAGTGATGAAGATGCAAAATTGTTTGAAGCAGTTGAATACATCCTTCTGAATGGAGAAAAACTTTCAAATGTGAACGAATATATTGAAGCAAAGAAATGTATCAAGGAACATATAGAAAAAAATTGCATCTATGTTGATACAGATAAGAAAAATATCGATGAGGTTTTTAACAACGGTGTAAAGGAAATACAAGAAGCATTCAATACAAAACTCAATAATAATGAGAAAATGCTTGTAGAGAAACTTTCAAGAGTTGAAAACAAAGAGGCATATTTTGATATGGCTAAACTTGATGCATTGAAAGCACTTAATTCACAACTTGAAGAATGTGAAGGCGAAAATAGGGAAAACCTTCAGAGGATAATCGAAAACGTAACCAAGAAAGCATTTAATGAAGATAAGTTTATTGCTGATGCTGCTGAATTTAGGGAAATAAAAAACACCTTAATCACGGAAGAAACAATGTCAAATGCATTAGTACAGACATTGGCAACAGAACTTGCTAAAAGTTACAGAGGTGAACCATCAAGAAATAGAGATTGGATAATCGGTGAAATATCCTATAATACGTCTGATAGCGTCGATGCTGCCAAGATAGTTAAGGATGTAATGGATTTATCCAAGAGATATAATCCGGAAGATGTTGGCTATATGGTAGTTAGCAATATGATGGCTGACAAATATAGAGGCTGGTGGAACGAAAGTGAAGAACATGGAGTAAATGAAGGATATACACCATCAGATTCATTTGAAGGGTATGCAGTAGATGATAACGGTGGAATGTTACCTATTAATAATCTGAAAATGATTGTAACTTTTGCTGCAACGCATCCAGAATATTTCGACCAACTTCCGTCTGAGATTAAGCAATCAGTTGAGGATGCACGTAAATATTTTGAAGAACATCCGGATATAGATTGGGAATTACAAAAATAAACATTAAACAACATACAACAAATGAAATATACATTAACCGAATCACAACTACAGGGGATGATTAGAAAATGCATTAAGGAATGCATTAATGAGCGTAAACAAAAAGAAGAAAAGAATAAAAAGGTGGACACTATCATTAGCGAAACAATTAAAAGAGTGATAAATGAAAGTAATGATGGACTTTTTGATGTCTATACGTCTGATAATGGAAAACCAGTATTTGTATCATATGGGGGCAATTTTTATCAGTTACCAAATGAAATGATTAGTATGCTTAGAGAGTTAGGTACAAGAAATGGAAGGGTTAATTTCCTTAACGCACTCAGTAATGTTCGTCCAACTAATGTTGATGTGACTAAACTTAAAGGCTTCGGTTATAAAAATCGTTCATTTAATGCTAATGCATTCTAAAAACAATGGATATATATTATTTAATCAGTCAATTAGATTGACTGATTTTTTTTTTATAAAAAAAAACTTGTGTTAAAATTTGTTAATTTGTAAAAAAAATAGTATCTTTGCAACGTATTATTTGGTTAATATATGAATACAGAGAATAAAAGAACAGCAAAGGAGTATAAATTATCATTTGATAATCATTTTAACATACAGTCAAAGTATGGCGCATTGGATAAAAATAATCCAGAAATATTACATATACGTTCAAAAGCAACCATTACACCATCAGTTAATAAAAAGGATTTTTCAGAGGACATAATTTTCTTAAAAAGGGAATTTGAAAAAAATGTTAAACAAACATTGATTAATTCATATGACTTTGAAAATAAACATATATGCTCAATAGAAATGAGTGAAAACGGTATTGCATTTGGTAAAAAAAGCCATGTGAAATATGACGTATATATTAAACCGAAATTTCAAAAGAAATTAAAGGAATACAATAATGATATACTGAGATTAGTATATAATTTTAACCTGAATTTAACTGAACTTTTGACAAATTGTGAAATAGAAATCATTGGTTGATTAATTATTTAAGTCCAAGAATATATTTATAATATATTGAATAGACTATTCACAAATGAGCAAAATATATAATAAGGAGCAACTTGTAGAGATTAAGAAAGGGCAAACAGGTTATGGCCTTCTTATCGAAAATGATGGCCATATTATTGGCAAACCAGATGTGATTAATCAAATTAAGGAAGATATTGATAATCACCATAAGTTTGTCATACCTGATGATTTTATTGTTTCAGCAGTTTTCCAAAAATACGGAATTAAAAATGCAAACGGAAGAATTTATCCGGAAGCAATATTGAAAAGAGAAGTTGAGAAATATATGAATACAAGAGTGGCAATGCATAATGCAATTGGTGCGTTAGACCATCCATCTTCGTCAACATTATCAGGCCATGATGTATCACATAACATATTGGATTTGAGATGGGAAGGACATACTTTGGTCGGAGAAATGAAACTTCATCTTTCACCAGGCTATAAACAATACGGTATTTGCTCTACAAGTGGAGACTTAGCCGCTAATATGATTTTAGACGGTATTCTTATCGGCGTTTCATCAAGAGGCGTAGGAAGCGTTGAGCAAAAATTTGGAACAACATTAGTATCAGATGATTATGAATTGCTGTGTTGGGACATTGTTATGGAACCAAGCACCAATTCGGCTTATATCAAAATGAATGCCAAAGAGTTAGAGCCTTTTATTGAAAGTAATACTATAAATCAAAAAAACGAAATGTTATCTGAAAAAATTGATAAAATTAATAAAATTTTGTGTAATTAATTAATAAAAAATAATAAAACTTTTTGATAAAATATTTATATAGGCTATGAAAATAGCCTATTTTTTGTAGTTTTTAAACATAACAATATATTTATAATTAAAATAATTGAATAAAATTTTATTCCTAATGGAAAACAATATCAGAAGTGAATATATCAAGAATCTCGTAGAGGATAAAGAGAGATTGACACAGAAGTTTGAAGAGACTACCAAAAACACATTGCAAAATGTTGTTGAGGAAAGTATCAACAAGCAATTGCGTCAGTTGATTTCTGAAGCCAACGATGATTACGAAGTGGAAGAGGTTGACACTGAAACTGATGACACTGTTACAAGTGATACCGAAAATCCTGTTGATGCAGACACCGCTGAAACTGATGATGCAACACCTGCTGAAGGTGATGCCGAAGTTGATGCTGAGGTTGATGCAGCAGGCACTGAAGGTGGCGAAGATGATGCTACAGGTGAAGATGTATGGGGTGGTCTTGAACAGTTCAAAGGTGATGACGGTGAATATGACCTGACAAGTATGGATAAGGACGATGTTATCAAGGTTCTTAAAGTAATGGGTCCGGAAGACGGCGTAAGAGTTCTTAAAAACGATAATGGAACTGTTACATTGCAAGATGACGAGACCGAAAAGGAATATGTAATTGACATTGATGGTTCTACCGGAAGCAGTGAAGCAAAAGATGACGACACTGTTGAGGATGAATACACTATTGAACTTGATGGTGATGAAACTACCGACGAGTGCAATGTGCCAAATGGTAAGAAAGTCAATGAAGGTGAAGTGAACCTTGGTTATACCGATAACTATCAGAAACAGACGGCTATGACAGTTGACAGTAACAAGGAAACTGCAAATAGCAAAGACACTTACTCTATGGATGCCGGCGTACCAACAGGTACTGAAAAGCCTTGGGCGGGTCCGAAAGGCAAAGACAAACCATTTGAGAAAAAGGTGAATGAAGGTGAAACATGCGGAAAGTGCGGTAAAAACCCATGTGAATGCTCTGAGCAAGAAGTTAATGAAACAATGACTTCTACTGAGAACAGTGCCAATGCAAGAGGTACAGGTATGACACATGCCAATACCAACAGCCATCAGAAGTTCGCAAGAAACGGACATGTAGGCGGCGTAGAAACAAGAGGCACAGGCGAGGGTTATCAGCCAGCAACTAACGAAAGCATTGACCGAATCAAGAGACAAGCCAACGCAATCTTCAAGGAGAATGCAGAACTTAGAAAAATTGCTGAAGGCATTAAATCTAAACTTGAAGAGGCAATCATCGTAAATTCCAGCCTCGGAAGCATAATCAAGTTGATAACAGAACATACAACTACTCCCGAAGAGAAAAAGGATATTGTTAAACGTTTTAATAATGTTAAGACCATCAATGAAAGTAAAGCACTCTATAATACAATAGAGAACGAACTGAAAAAGACTAATAAGGTTAATAACACAAGCGAAAATAAGCTTGATGGACAATTGGCCGAGTCAAAGAAAACAAAGTTGGTTGAAACAACAATGTACCAGTCAGCAGACCTTTCAGCTACTATCAGCCTGATGGAAAGACTTAACAAAATGTAAAATGTTGAAGTTTTGACACTTAACTGATATTTATAATTAAAATAAATAAGAAAATAGTATAAAAACATATGCGTGAATTACTTACAAGCGGCGCAGTTGGTTCTATCGAACTTAACGCCCAAAAGAAAATTAGAGAAGACATCCAAGAAAGATGGCAGAAGCTCGGACTTGTAAACGGTCTCGAAGGCCATATCATGGAAACCGTTTCTACTCTTTATGAGAACCAGGCAAAGCACCTCATTTATGAGGCCACTGCATCAGATAACTCAGGCTCTTTCGAGACTGTTGTATTCCCATTGATTAGACGTGTGTTTAGCAAACTGCTTGCCAACGATATTGTTTCAGTTCAGGCAATGAACCTTCCTATCGGTAAGTTGTTCTTCATCAAGCCTGTAACCTCAGAGCGTGATTGGAACTTTGCATCTGATACCCAGATTACTGATGGTGATACTGGCCGTCATGTAGGTCTTATGGGCTACAAGAGAACTCAGAAGAACCGTCTTTATGATGAGAACGGAAACCCCGTTGATTTCAATGCAAACGATGAGAGAACTTGGAACACAAGAAACCGTTACTATCTCCCCGATGAGGTTGTACAGCCAACTCAGACCGATGCTGATACCACTGAGCCTGAAGTAACGAAGTACATGAAGAAGACCCTCTACGACCTCTTCTATAATGACTTCCTCTTCGATAACTCAAAGGGTAAGGTTACTATCAAGGTTGGTAATGCTTCTGTCGTAACTATCCTTCCTAACGGTGACTATGAGGACGTTGACCCAGCTGACATTCCTGTTAGCCCACTCGATGGCTCTATCAGCTCACTCATGTTGAAGGTTGGTGGTTTCAGCCAGTTCAATGCAGGTCACTTGATTGGCCCTGATGGTAATGAAATGGATACTGAGTCATTCCTTGCTTCTTTGAAGGTTATTGCTACTAAGGACTTTACCGATGATAGCGAAGATGGTAAATATACCACTTTCAAACAGGGTGAGTCTATCCAGTTCCGTGTTGTAACTCAGAAGTATGCTACTGGTCTCGTAGATTATGCTCCTACTTGTGACCCACAAGGCCATATCTATATTGAGCTTGACCTTACGAAGCCTTGCAAGAACCAGGGTACTACTATCAATGGTTACATTGGTTTGAATCCTGACACTAAGATTGACCCTGCTGCTGACTTCCAAGTTGCTTGGGCAGAGTATGACTCTCTCGAACTCGAAACTGAAATGGGTGAGGTTTCATTCCAGCTTACTTCAGTAACTGTTTCTGTTGAGGAACGTAAACTTCGTGCTACTTGGTCACCTGAACTTGCGCAGGACGTATCCGCTTTCCACAATATCGATGCTGAGGCTGAATTGACCGCAATCCTTTCTGAGCAGATTGCTGCTGAGATTGACCGTGAAATCCTTCGTGATATTCGTAAAGCTGCTCCTTGGCAGGCACGTTGGGACTACAATGGTTGGCAGAGAATTGGTACTCCTTCAACTGTTTACACACAGAAAGATTGGAACCAGACTCTTATGACCAAGATTAACATGATTTCAGCACAAATTCAGAAGTCTACACTTCGTGGCGGTGCTAACTTCATCGTTATCTCAGCTGAAATTTCAGCAGTTCTTAATGACCTTGAGTACTTCCACGTAACTGATGCAAGTGCAGAAAGTGAGCAGTACAATATGGGTATTGAGAAGATTGGTTCACTCCAAGGCCGTTATCAGGTAATTGTTGACCCATATGCGCCTCATTGGTCACTGATTATGGGACACCACGGTACATCACTCCTTGATACAGGTTATATCTATGCACCGTACATTCCAATGGCTTTGACACCAACAATGTACAATCCATTCAACTTTGCCCCAATTAAGGGAATCGCGACGAGATACGCTAAGAAACTTGTGAACAACCGTTACTATGGCGCAATTAAATGTGACGGCCTCGTCCATTGGGATATCAACGAGTTGCGTTAAAATATAACTATCTGAAAATTAGTTACTTACAATATTTAATAAGGGGATTGTTAGGTCAATCCCTTTATTTTTATATCTACTTTTTTACATTGGGATTTTAACGAAAATAACATTTTTTAACTAAAAATATTTGGAAAATACTCTAAAAATTAGTATATTTGCAAAAAATTAATAAAATTAAAAATAAGCAATAGTAAATTGGTATTTTAATGAAAAAATAAGATATTTATTATTATAATAAACAAATATATTATGACAGAGGATAAATTTGATTTTTATGTTTATAAAGTAAAACAAAGACATGGTGATGTATTTGACTTTACAAAGGCTAATCCAAACACAGTTAAAGATAAAATGTGTGTTACATGCAAAAAACACAATATAGATTTTGAAACTACATTTGATAGTTTAATTCATAACAACGGAAATTGTCCGGTTTGTAGTGGTAAATACAGAAACACTAATGATTTTATCACCAAAATCAAAGAGATACATGGTGACAAGTATGATTTCTCAAAGGTAGTGTATACAAATGCAAGAAATAAGGTTACAGTTATTTGTCACGAAAAGGATGAATTTGGAGAAGAACATGGTGAGTTTGAAATACGTGCTTGCAACTTAATATATGGCATCGGCTGTCCTAAATGTGGTGGACATTATACATATACACTTGATGAATGGAAACGTAAGGCAAATAAGGTACATAATGGTAAGTACATATATGATAAAGTAACCTCTACGAAAATAAAGAATAAAATAGAAATAATTTGTCCTGTTCATGGCTCGTTTATACAAACGGCAGGCTCTCACCTACAAGGGTGCGGCTGTCCTGAATGTAATGGCGGAACAATCGGTAATAAAGAAGAATTCGTAGAAAAGGCCAATGAAGTTCATCACGACTATTATGATTACAAGAATTTCATATATGTTAACAGAGTAACCAAAGGAGATATAATATGCCCCGTACATGGCACTTTTAAAGTAACACCATACCGTCATTTGCAAGGACAAGGTTGTCCTAAATGTAAGAGTTCTAAATTAGAAAACATACTTATTGCACGTTTCAACAAGGAAGATATTAATTATGAATATCAATCAAGTGTGTTAAAACTTGGCAGACAAACTGTTGATTTCTATCTAAATGGTAAAAACATAATAATTGAATGCCAAGGTGAGCAGCATTTTACTCCGGTCAGATTTACAAAGAAGATGACAGATGACGATGCTAAGAATTTGTTTGAGGAACGTAAAAGACTTGATGCTGAAAAGTATGTTAAAGCCAAAAAATTAGGTATTGAAATTGTATATTTTGTAATTCCGTCGTATTTTATACAAAACAATGTATCAATAGATTTACCATTTTACAAAGATAAAAAAGTATTTACGCAAGTAAATGAACTTGTTGAATATATTAATTCAATTGAAAACCACGAAGTTTGTGACAATTTCAAAAAGTTTTTAATTGACATTAAGAATCATATTACAAAAGACATTGTGCAATTAAAAAGCAATATGATTAAAAGTAAAGATTTTATAATACACTTTGTGCCTATTGAGCATAATGACCGTGATTCATTAAACAGTATATCAAGGATGTACCGTAAAAAAGGAATAAATGTAATTCATGTGTTTGAAGATGAATATATTAACTGTAGAGAAATTGTTATATCAAAATTAAAGCATATATTAAAAACAAATATATCTTATAAAAAGGTTTTTGCAAGGAAGTGTACGATAAAAGAAATCAAGCCTATTGAAGCATTTGAATTCCTTACTAAAAATCACATACAAGGTCCGGCCAAAGCAACTGTTCATTTAGGTGCTTATTATAATGAAACACTTGTTGGTGTAATGTCATTTTTATGCGGAAAAAATAAGGCATGGGAATTAGTCAGATTTGCAAGTGACAATAATTATATATGCTGTGGTATAGGTGGTAAGTTGTTCAATTATTTCGTTAACCATTACTCATATTCAGAAATAAAGTCATTTGCAGATAAACGCTGGACTTATAACAGTCTTGACAACATATACACTAAGCTTGGTTTTGAACTTGACAGCACTTTAATGCCTGAGTATCGTTATTATAAGATTGGATGTGAAGATAAGACACGCCATCATAAGTTTGGTTTCCGAAAACAGAAATTAAATAAGAAATATGGCTTGGATTTGAAGATGACTGAACTTGAAATGACTAAAAAACTTGGTTATGACCGTATTTGGGATTGCGGATTAATCAAGTATGTTTATAAGAATCCAGACTATTTATAATATATACATAATTAAGAAAAATATGGCTAAAATTTCGGCACATGATATATTTAAGGACGTAAAAAGTGAAATATTCAATCTTAGGAATAAGGGTGAGTTAGAAGTCCCTATTACTATGGATAATTACACAGTCCCTACAGAGAATGATATATTGAAGGCTTATTGGCAGGATGAGGATAAAATCACTGTTCAGTACAAGGGTCAGAAAAGATTAATCCCTTGTCCTATTAGTACTAAGAATGATGAATACATTGCAAGGTGTATTATGCAGGGATTTGCACAGATATGTCTTGGTAGGAACGAAAGTAAGGAGCATTTATCACTTAGCAAGAACGATGCTTTACAGATTGCTGAGAATACAATTACAAGGCTTGTAAATGAGGGTTTAATTGAGACATCTGATAATGATGATTATGATAATGACGATTATTATTTTATAAATGATAACAATGATGTTATATTGGATGTTCTGAAGGGTATTTGTGGAAATTACCCACATTATGTTACATGTGACATTGACAGGTATGATGCTTTTGTGGATTTCAGTGATTTATACATTATTGTAAGTCTCACCAAAGACGGTTACATTTACGTAAGTAAGGTTGAGGGTAGCGTACTTGACAGTAAGCAGCAATCGATTGAATTATGGAAAGAAGTTGGTGAGTGTATCAATAAGATTAATTCATTTAACAAGAGGCTTTCTGAGGTAAATGTAAGTGAAAGTAGGGAAAGGATTAATGAGATAGGCAATAGTAAGGAAGGTCAGCGATGGCTTGGTATGGCAGCAAGGAATAACCGTGACAAAGCGATGAAGGCAATGAAGAACGGTGATTTTGAAACTGCTGAAAAGTACAATACCAAACAGCGTGAGATTAACGGTGTAGCTATGAAAAACCCAAATATAGAAGATAGGGTTGGTTATGGTGAAGGTTGGAGAGAGCAATCGGATAGATTATCAGAGTCAACTTTCAAGAATAATCAAGGATACAGTCATTTTGCAGTGAATAAAGATACTAAAAAGATTGTGAATGGTTGGGATTACAAAGGTGAAGACCCGGAAGATTTAAAACAGTTCAAACATGATTATTTCACTGTTGATTTAATTGACTATGGTTTTGACCCAAAGCAATATAGGATATATACAGATAGGTATCTTAGGAAGAATGGTATTAATCCTGATGATAATAACAATTGGGCAAACTCATAACAAATAAAAGGACTACTTTATTTCGGTAGTCCTTTCTTTTTATATCTTAAAATATTATTGGAATCTACGTATAATCCTTCATAATATTTCCAATAGTATTTTGTTGTTTCATGTATTCCGTTTCTTACCATTTTATTCCAAATGATTTTCTTTTCAAACTCATTACGCCAACCAAGTTTTACATATTCGGAATATACTTTTTCAACAGTATGATTAATGCGTTTTAAAAGCCATCTTTTTAAATATTTCTTTATTTTCTTCTGACTTAGATAGTCGTAGTCAGTTTCATCATATGGGTCATCGTAGGAAGTTTTACTGAATGGTACGAACTGTGAATCACCCCATTTTTCCTTAACAAAATACCGGTCAAACTTATTGTGACAGTTAACTACACAGTATTTGATTTTGTGTTTTAATTTATAATCTTTTTTTCTCATTGTAGGTAAACTTATATATTACCTACCAGTGTTGTCTTTTGAATTGTTTCATATATTAATTAAAATGTTCCTTAACATCATTTATTATATCAAATTCAAGCATATCCCTATGATATATTTCTTCGTAGTCATATTTGGCTTTAATATCAATATAGTATCTTGATGGTATTAAATCATTAGTATTGATGAAGAAGTAGTTTGAGTTGTACCCTCTTTCGACCTTTGTGTATGATATAACATCTATTTCCCTATCTGCTTGCATTGTATAAAGTCTATATTCAAGGTTATCAACTGCGTATATTTGGTTGATTGTATAAGGTATTTTGCAATCAATGGAAACTTTTCTTATATCCCCACGTTTTATTCTTTCAAGGTTATTTATACCATAAAGATATGGTTGGAATTTTGGTGTTTCTGTTTCTTCTGTTGGAAGTCCGAATGAGAAATAGCCATTTGGTGATTTGGTGACAAAACTTAGTTCTACGTCAGGTATTTCACGTCCGTTATATTTGATATTTCCCCATGTATCATAGAGCATGGTATCTGTTTCATAGTCTTCTGATGAAAGGTTGATATCTATATAATAAACGCCCTTTGTGGCTTGTTTTGTTTCATATTCAACATCATTTACCTTACACGTAGGCATTTCATCAAGGTTGACTGTTTTTCCGCCAACAGAGGCATAGAAATAGAGTTTATTATCTTTATCAAGATAGAAATCAGTTCTGTCATCATCTATTGTTTCATCATACGTGGTTTCAATGTATGGTTCATAGAAAGAATTTGTATGCTGTGTAAAGAAGCCTACATATTGTGACAATTCAGTTGTAGTTGACTCAAATGCAGGTGAGAATGCAATTCCTATTCCGTAGTTGCACAATTCTCCTGTAATGAATTTATTGAATGTTTCTGTAATATCAAATACAAGTGGCTCATTGCCCACATCGAAATGTTGGTATCCTATAATGATTGTTGAAAGGTTTCCATTTATTGAAGTAAATAAATCTACTTCATTAGAAAGTCTTTCGATGCTGTATACACCTTCTGTATCCCATTTACAATAGTTTCTGAATTGATACCAGCTACATCCATCTTTGGAAACTGAGCGATGTTCTTTATCATATAAGTCATATGCATAGTCAAAGCCTCTTCCATTGTCCCAATCATTAGGTATTAGGAAGAATATGATGTCAAATGAAATTGCTCTTCTTTTTGTTTTATTATATTCACTATCCATCATACCACAGTTAATGTTTCTATCATTAACAGATGCCGCATTAGTCATGTGGAGTACATGTTTCAGTTTGGAAATATCAGGATATGTCTTATCTTCGACCATTTGTTTAACTTTGTTATGGTCAAAGTAGATTAATATGCGTGACAACATTTTTCCGTAGTTTAACTCTGCTACTGGGTTAAGTGAAAGGTTGCAAGCATTGTCTCTTACAATTGTATTTGTTTTTGAGAAAAATGTTTTAGTATTGATTGCCATTGTAAAATCTTGTTTGTATGTATATAAATAGACGAAAAATCCGATTAAAAAATATAATCGGACTTAGTTTATCCTTATTGAATTTGAAAGCATTTCATCCAAGTGTGATTTTGTTGTAAGTTTTTCCAAATCCGGTTCATTTAGACATGGTTTATCCATTGAGAATGGATGCGTATGATTAAGGAATATTCTGATAAACTCTTTAAGGAAATCAATTAACTTATCACCATATGGTAATTGGTGTGCATTTTCAAATATTTTCTTTAATTCGTCATCTTTAATTAAACTATCTGGGTCTGTTAGATTGAAATAATCCCTTGAATCATGTGATAATAGGTTAATTCTATCCGCTACAATATTAATAATACTTGAAAAATCATTGTTTTTATGGTCTTTCATATGATTGTATTTTATTTGTATGTAGCCAAGGTCAACTTTATTGAATTTAAGACAATCTTCTTTATTTGCGGTTGAATTTTGTTTGAAGCCACACCTAAGTCTAAGTTCTGTTGGTTTAAGAACCATATCAGAATTTCCACGTCCTTGTATTGCAATATCTTCTCTATCAGGCAAAGTACCGTTATTATCGGGGTCAAGGCTTGGTGCAGGTAATGGTTTTGCTATTTGATTACCAGTGAAAAGGCTTTGTGCTGAATATGCATATGCATCAAAATCTAATTTTTGCGGTTGTGAAATAACAGGACCGATGAAAAATCTATTACTTTGTGCTCCATTTATAGTTTGGAGGACTACAAGCACCATTTCATCTTTTTTAGGGTTTACATGGACGAATTTAGGCAGCAATGGGAAGACATATGGCAGTTCGCTTACAGGAGTTTTACTGTCATCAAGATAAGGTATTCTCACTTTAATTCTTAATCCTTCTTTATCATCAATTACTGACAATACGTTGCAAAAATAGATTAAATTACTTGTTTCATCCATTATTGTGGTCTCCCTTCTCTTTTACTTAGTATCTTATATATTTCAGCATTTTCTTGCTGCAAAGAAAGCATTTTACTATAAGCTTTTGCAATTATTGTTTTTTGGTCTTCGAACTCATTAAGTAATTCTCTTTGTTTATTTTTGAGTTCATCATTAGACATCATTTCTATATTTTCCATTATTGTATTAGTCCTAATAATTTACTTATTGATGGGTTTGTTGCTTGTACAACTACAGGGCCACCGGCATTTCCGCCTGTACCAATGGTCATGATTGTGTTTGGTTCAACAACACTTGTAACCCTTGCATTATCTTTTATTTCCTTTACAATTTCCTCACACATAATTCTAACGAAAGCACCGATTTTATTTGGAGAACCATCAGGATTTACACCAGTTTCTATGCCGGCTTCTGGTAATCTTCTAATAATTGCACTTGTAAGGGCAATTGCTGAAAGACCCGGTCTTCTGTAAAGTTCACATATAAGAAGTAATGGCGGAATTGATTTCAATGCCGGTCTGACTCCTGTAAAAACTTTCTCTATCCCTTGTGCTATACTTGTAATCCAACTCATTTATATCATTTTAACATTCATTATTTTTCGGCTCTTCGGTTTCTTGTATAATATCAGCATAGTTTACATCATCAATATTGAAATCAGTCTCATCGCCATCTCCACGGCTTGATTTAATACAACTAATAAGTCTCTTAATAAGTCTTGAATAGTATTGTGCTTGTTCAACAGCCATTTTAACAGAAACCTCCCTTGCTAACCCAGCAAGTATTTTCATTAATTCATCAACAAGATATTGTACTAATGTATCACGCACACTACGCAATATATTTACCATCATCTGTTTATTTTCGTCAATGAAACTATTAATATTGAAATTAGGCTGTTTTCCTAATAGTCTGAGATTAACTCCTATAAGTAGATATAGTTTTGGCGAAAGTACTGCCAATGTAATTACGTAGGCAAGATTATTCATTATATTTTCAATGAAATTGATTTCTGCACCAAAATTGACACCGCCATTAGCATCATATGATGTGTCAGACATTGTTTTACTTATTTCCGTCAGACTGCCTTCAATAACGCTCTGTATTGTTTCCTTAGAAGACCCCTCGTTAATATTGTTAAGTTTATCAAGAATTGCTTCAGCATCAATTTTTGCACCTGTGGGATTAAAAGTATTTGTTGTATATAATCCTTCTCTTGCAAGTTCTGCTTTTTGAAGCATTTTATCATAATCAGCATTAGAGAAAGTAAAGAAACAGTCACTTACAACGGCATCATCAGTCTCTACAATTGACTGTACCATCTTCTGTGTTTCCTGTTTGACAAGCATTTGCTCATATGATAGATGTAAATTAACTGTAAGGCATCCGGTTAGACAATCAATTAATTGCGCTGCCAAATTCTTTGAGTCAAACAGTTTCAATGACATTATATAGTCAGTATTGAACTCAAGGAGAGTATGGCCATAGTAATAGTTCTGCTCAATTGTACGATAACGTTGAGGATTATCGTAATTATTCGTTGTTCGTGATTTTAAGTTTGCAATTGCTTCTGTTTTGGATACAATTGCCGGGTTGATTACATCAATGTTTTGGTTTTTTATTGTTGTGCTTAATGCATTTTGTGTAGCTATTAACGTTTCATAAGTTGCATCATATGTTTCCTTGTCAATTATATGTGAAGAAAACTGTTGTTCCAAAACACTAATTTCTTCTGAAATTTCCGCAATCTGTCTGTCACAATCTTCTATGATTATCTTTGCGCCATTAATAGTATCATCGTATTCTTTAATACTGTTTTGCAAATCAGTAACCTCACTGTCAGTGTCTTGCGTATTGCCTATGAATACTTGAAGACAATTGTGGTGAGGTGTTTGAAGATAAGATATTCTACCAGTGCAATCTGCATTCCTTAAACCAGATGGTCTTTCACAATATTGCAATGTTATAATGCCATTATCTTTAGCACATTTTCCTTCATTTTTAATTGGTGGGTTGCTTTTGGGTTTTTTTTGTACAATCGTGGGTGCATCAATTGAGTCAGTATATGTATCAACTAAATTAGCACCATACCATACTTGTCTTCTGTTTGATTTGTTTTTAACATACCATAGGAATGCATCAAAATCACCAGCTTTTATCAAGTCAGACGTTGAGTTAAATTCATCACACCCAAAATAATAATATTGGCCTATTTTATCAAATGGCGAATAATTCAGTTTGTTTAAAAGGTCAAGAAGCCTCAAGTCGAAAACAATTCCTTCTCTTAATATATCCTCAGTGATGAAAGGATTTAACGAGCAAGCAAGCATGTTTTTGATATTGGATAGAATTACGGCCTTAACTGATGTTTCCACCACAGGTAAAGATGTTACAATAAATCTTGTAATAATTTCCAAAAAGAGATTATATCCGGCAGTTTCCTTAAATAAATCCATAAGGAAAGTAAATGGGTTTGTTGAAGTATTGAAAGACAAATCTGTATTTGTTATATCAAACTCCGGAAACCTATCTACAATTGTAAGTGCCGCATTGATGATGGACATTGCATCATCCTTAGTCTTTTTGATGTTTGCCATTAGTTAAGCCTATATTCTATTTTTTCTTCTTGTTGTGCTGTTTCTTCTGCTTTATCACCATCCTTATTAACCATGTTCATAAACTCACTCCAATCTCCAACTGCATCACTTTCTGCAAATGTCTTGGCAACATTTCCATTAAATTTAAGTACTTCAGACATAAGTTTTGCAATTTCGAGTTTTCTGCCAATAGCTTTATCTTTATTAGCAATAAAATCATTCATTGCTTTGGCATATTTTGCTTTTGAGTCTACGATTTCATTATTGAGTTCAATTGAGTTAGAGAGTTTGTTCATTTCTTTTTGAATTGCCTCAATATTCTGACATACTTCATTGTATAATTCTTGAAGCAGTTCCTCAATCTTATCAACTGAATTAAGTTTTAATCTATAATGTTTAAGTGGTTTAAGTGCCATTTGTCAAACTATATTATATCTATAATTACTCATTAATCAGGTTTTCCTTTTCAAGAAAATAGATTTCCTTATATTTTTTCATTGCATCCCTCACATCTTTTGTTGAAAGGTTTGTGTATTCTTTTACGAAATAGAGGAAAGATGTTTTATTGAACTTTCTATCTGTTGATAGATTTGAGAATATTTGTTCCCAATTCATTAATATTTCCAAAAGGGCATAGCCAACTTGTCTTTCTTTTTCTGTTAATTTTTCACTATTTTCAGGACTTAATATGAATTGTATTTTTTCAATATTACGGCCAATCAATTCAGTATTAAAAGAAATAGTTGCATGTTCCCTATCATAATCACTTCTATTATCGCCACCATTTGCAAACATAGTATCATAAGAAAGTATTGTATCACGTTTCTTCATGTCTTGTGTTCTTTTTAGCAGCAGATAACGTTTGCATACAGTACCACAGTAGGAGTATGCTTTATATCCTTTTGAAAAATCAAAATTATTGACTTTAGTAATAAGGAAAGAAAGTGTATCATGAAATGTATCACTGAAATCTTCTGATGGAGTAAAAAGGCCATATCTTCTAATGATAGACTCAATCATCTTGGTAAAAGCCGGATACAGTTTTTGGCTGAATATCCGGTCTTTAAAACGTTGGTCATCACTTTCTACATATTGTCTGAATGCTTCTTCCTCTTCTTCGTAGAAGTAGCCACTTCTTTTTTCAGGATTTGGCTTTCTTCCACGTTTCTTAGGTTGTTGTTCTAAAACTGTATTTTCTACTTCATTTGTTACTATTTTTTCGTTAGTTTCGCACATTAAAAATAAATATAACAATAGAAATTATTTCAATTCTTCTTCTGAAACATTGATAATATCCTTGTTTCTATCATTGTCATAGACATATTCACGGAATGCAAGTTCAAACCATTTATTTACCTCATCATCTGTGAGTGTCTTGTTGTAAATATCTGTCAGACTATTCTCACGCCCTACATTATGCACATAACCTTCTTTTGGAACTACCATACACTTGAGTCCTTTGTTTGTAAGTCTTAACAGGAGTTCATAGTTAAATGCAACCTTGATTGATGGCTTATACTTACCGACCTTGATAAAATCATTCTTATTGAAGATTGCGCCTGTCAGATTAAATACTGAGCATTTTTCCATACGTTTGAAATTGATAATACCCACATCATCTGTGTCATTAACCTCATCAGTGATAAAAGCATTTGAAAGTGCAAACTCATTGCCAAATTGCCATTCCTTATTGTTTGCGTGGACAGCATTCAATGGGAGGAAAATACTAATGCTTTCATTACCATAGAAATAATCATTAGCGAGTTTGAACCACTTCTTACGGTATTCATCATCATATTCAAGAATAGAGAAGTAATCTGTATCAATATAATCAACAGCATAGTTAATCATTGAACAGAAATCTGTTGCACCCTCTTTCCAAATGATTTTTGTTTCAGAAATTACCTGATATATATCAGATTTGCTAAGTTGTTCATCAAGGCTACGTGCTGCAACTATTGTAACTGGAAGTTTTCCATCCTTGTATTCTTCTCGGCATGTTGCAACACTCTTTAAAGCATTTCTAATCAACCCATCAACAGTTTCATTATATTCATGAACCGGTATAATAATTGTTACGTCCTTCATTAGCTATTCTCTCCTTTGATTTTATTTTCTGTAATTTCTTTGACTGATGCAAATTCAGCAATTCTCTTATTGAAAATGTCTTCAATCATATACTTAACGTTTTTCTCCCACTCTTCATAGGTATATTTGTTATTTGTCTTATCCATCTCATCATAAAGTTTAGGAGAAATCTCATCTTCTACCCATTCATTGATAACAGATGCAAGTACATCCGGTATTGCGTTAATATCATCAACCCAAAGGCCATTTGGAAGAATTTCACCGTTTTCGTCAGTCATCCATTCAGGTATATTATCAGGAATTTTACCAATGACAATGTTACCACAACGCATAGACTCAAGAGCATTGTTACCAAATGATGCATCTTGGTCAACCCAAACAGTGATTGCACCCTCTTGAAGCATTTCAGCATATTTTTCTCTTGGGAAATTAACTAAGAAACGGAAAGGTACAAAACGGAAAGGAAGATATTTCCAATAGAACATCTTAACAATATGTTCAGCGTCCTCTTTTGTCTTCGTAACTACATTTACAATGAGTTTCTTAGCTGTAAGCGGCTTTCTGAAATATTCAGGAAAATAAGGTGGCACAACATATGTTTTAACATACTTAAATACTGATTTCACCAAATCTGCTTGTCTGGATGTTGTTGTAATTGCATCTGTAATGCCATAGCTTGCCCATTGGTCTCCGAAAGGAATAAATTCAGTGATGTGTCTGAAATTCTGTACAATCACGTATCTCTTACAGGTAACATGTTTGTCATATGTCTCTTTCATGAGGCTTGCAAATGCTTCAGGTATGAACAAGAAGTCTGATGGTGATACACTCCATGTTCCTTTTGAAATATTGAGATGCTTCAACTTACCATAACGTTCACCAAGCCAATCAGTAACACCAATAAATTGTCTGCGTTCATCAATCGGTTTTTCTTTGGCTGTTAGTTCTTTTAATTCCTTTTGGGTATATTCGTTGTCAAGTTGATAAAGCATGCATACATTGTATTTCATTTCTTGCAACGTGTATGCAAGTTCATATATGTACTCCATTTTAGCATTAGGCACATTCCTTGCATCTGCTACAAAGAAATATAGTACAGACTCTTTGTTCTTAACAGTAGAAATCGCATTTTCAATGCGCTTTATTACTTCCTTATTTTTCTTGTTATCCATTGTTAAATTCTTCAAAAGTTATTTAATTTCGTAAATTACACCCTCTCTTAGGAATGTTTCAAAGATAATTCTCTGTCCGAAACTCATTTGATTTTCATTTCTGAAAAGTTGGTTTTCCGGTGTCGTCATATATACAGAAAGTATTTGATTAATCAGTCCATTCAAGAAATCATATCTCAAACTGCAAAGATTATTGTTTGTATCATATTTGTTATCTACCATTTCCTTGTTTACAATTTGCAATTCTCCATCTGTGTCAGGTTGCCAAATTTCTGTAATGGTAGACTCATTATTCTTTTCGTTTTGATTTTTCTTAGAAACGAGTTCAAAGAATTTCTCAAAATTTATTGCGTATCTTTTTTTATTCTGCTTTTGCTCCATTTTCTTCACCGGTTAAAATTTTTATAATTGTTTCGTTTTCGTCATTGATGACATCCATCAAGGATTTGAAGGTATATTTTGTTTCAACATTCTTATTGTAAGGCATTTCTATCTTAACCACTGTTTTTCCTTCCGGTGCATTTTCAATGAGATTTGGGTTTGCCGTAATTAATATATCACATCTGTCCCATATCGTAGAAGAGTCAACAGGAAAATAGATTTCTCTCACTGATGAACTGATTTTTGATAAGAATGCATATGTTGATTGTATTGACTTACCGGTTTCAAAAGGGCTGACAAGCATTATATCGGGAATATATTCCTTGTCAAGGTCTTTTAGGGTTTTCTGCGTCCAATCATTAAAACGATATGGGAGCATTTTATCCATAGGCTCGGCACGTCCATACAGTTCAAATGCAAAATCCACATATTTAAACATATTGTAGGCATTCCTATCCTTGAATGGGAAAATTTCAGAGAAGTCAAAAGATGTTATCTCATCGTCTTCAATTTCAAATGAAGGGTCAATACCTTTAATATAATAGTTTTTGAATTGTGATGTAAAATCCCTCAGTACATCATTTATGTCTATTGCAATCTTCATTTTATTAATCAGCAAATGCTTTTATTTCTTCACCGTTTGAATTAACAAACATCATTCTTGGATAGGCATGTTCGAGATTTGCCTTGAAACCACACTCACATTCATGTTTTGCAACCTTTTCAAGAGTAAATGGATTATACATTACAGGTGACTTACTAACTAATTCTTTTCCACAATTTGGGCAAAATGCACGTTTAATCACGAGTTTTACATCAGTATCTAATTTGGTATCACCCTTTTCGTCTAACTCACTCTCAGTTAGTCTTGGAAACTCCTGATGGAACTTTTTAAAAACGTTTTCCATGTCATTAGGGTCTTCACGTAATTCCTTAACTCTTTGTGCTACTGCTTCTTTATCAACATCATTTAATTTACCAATAATGTCATCATCAAATGAAGGCATTGTGAACTCCTTATCTTCGTTCATTCTATCTTCTTCGAGTTGTTTCTTGTAATTTTCTAAAATGCTTCCCAGATTTTTAATTTATTTTTTTGTCTATTATTTTTGATAATCAAGTATGTTAAAATATCTAAAACCTTGAAAACCTTTCATTGGTATTTTTGTATCAAGATAATGGAACGGTCCACTTCTTTCAATGAATTTACCACTATATTCTTTACCGGTTGTAGTACATTTAAAATTCTTTTCGCTGAACCCTATGATTTTCATCCACCCAACTACATATCCTTTATGTACTATATAGCATTTATCTCCACGGTTTATTCCTTTGGGAAAATTGTAAACCTTAAAATTCATAACCTCACTGTAGTCCTTAACTCTTTCAAGTTCCTTTTCATAGTCACTCCATTCTATATTGGCCGGTAATGTAACTACAATTGACCTGTTATCTTTTTCAAGTTGTTCGAGGATGCCTCTTATATCAAGTATTTTCGCATTTTTACACATACAATATTAATGTATAAGTTTTTTATAATAATATCAACTATTATTTGAAGTATAAGTCTTTTTCGTTACCATCTTTATCTACATAACTGAAGTGGAATGATGTTGGTTTTAAAATGATAAGCGGTGATAACATTTCCTGTAAATATTGCTCACCCATGTTCTTTTTGAGATATGCAATTGTAACATGTGGGTGATAGTCAGTATACTCACTATATGAAGGGAATTTCTCTCTAATTCTCTTATTCGTGTCGTTAAGTATAAAAGAATTGGCATCACATTTTAAAACATCATAATTCTCGTTGTTGGTAAACATTGAAACATTGTTAAGCATTAATGTATATTTGTCAAGTGGCTGTAACATAGTTCTAAGTTCATTGACATCAACACTGTTATCAAGACAAGGAACAAGTGTTACATGTGTTTCACCTTCAATACCGTAATGTTCGCCTTCTTCAATATACAATTCATCATCGGTAAGTTTGTTTTGAATATCTTTTATTAACTCTGGTGTGTCATAGTTAATCATCAAAAATGCGTATTCTCTTGCCATGCCGTTTATTTCTGTTTATTCATGTTATTTAAGTATTTTTTTAGGCAGTCTTTGCATAACTTCTTTCCAAATGTCTGCTCAGCAATCTGTAAGTCAATATATGACATTATGCCATTATCTTCTTCAATTTCGTCATCCATAATATCTCTGCCTTGTGTTGCTGCCATATCGTCAATAGCCTCAGTATCATATTCAATTTCCTTTCCACATTCATCACAGATAAATGTTTCGTGCTTGTTTCCTCCACCAAATGCATCTATTACTACTTCTTTCCTTTCGTGGTTTTTATATTTTTCATCCATTGTTTTTGAATAATATTCGTCAGTTTGGTCTTTACCATTAACATAAGCATGCGCTTTGAATTTCAAAACGTAATGACCATCATATTCTAGGATATCTCTGAAGTAGATGTGGTCAAATTTAAATTCAATCATATCATTAAGACCATATGCATGAGATGTTACAAATGAAATACGGCTCATTGATGTAATATCAGACTGTCTATAACCAGAAAGCATCTTTTCAACTTCCTTAATGAAATAAATTGATTTCATATCTTTTTCTTGTGGATATTTGCTGACATAGAAATCAAGTATCATGTTATCCTTGTCATCAAGTTTTTTAACAACAAGCCTTGTTGTATACACTTCAAGTCTGAAACGTGGCATGAAATCACGCTCAATCTTGATATTATATGTGTTTTCAACATCAAAGTGACCGACATTTATCTTGACATTACCTTGTTTATCGGATAATTCAGCTTGCATAAAGTCAATATCCTTAGTAGCATCATACACATTTGCAGTTTGTGCATGATTTGGCTGAATAGTGATAAGTTCAAGATTGTCACTATTATCATATTTCACAAATTTACTATCTTGTTTTTCGTAACGCAGTGCCTTAGTCGGTGAAAAATATTCAAACTGCTTTGACTCACGGTCAACTTTATATGTACGGTAACGTAGTTCCTCTACTTGCTGTGTTACTTCACCTTTAAGCAAATCCTTTGATACTCTGTTTTCAGATACTTGTTGTTGGATTTCTGTACCAGCATTAACGTCATTACCTGCTTGTGTGAAAACAACATCATTTGTTTCCTTTAAACCATATAATAAGCCAATCCAATAAGCATTAATCCTGTTGTATAGTCTTCTCAGTGGGTTCATTTTCTTTTTCAATTAATTCTTTTAATCTTTTATTTGCCTCAGTATAAAGTCTTTTACGAAGTGATAACATTTGATTGTAATCTTTGTTAATTACCCTATCTGTCGGATTAAGTCTTCTTTGCATTGCAAGAAACTCCATATTACGTTCGCATAAGTTAATATATGCATCAAGTTCTGTGGCTGTAAGAAAATTAAACATGTTTAGTTAAATATATTAATTAATATATATATTTGCTAAATAAAAATAAACAAAAAAATGCAGACAGCCTATTAAAAAAACTGTCTGCACCAAAAAATATCTAATACTTATGCTAAAAAAGCCTATGCTGTTTGATTAAACTGATTAGAGGCATTTGAACTTAGGATGTTAAGTTCCGGTCCGCCTATAAAGTACTCAATATCTCTTATATTACAATAAGACATTGCTGATTTCAGATAATCAATAAACTCAGTAGTAAAACTCTGAATTGTTCCTTTGCATTTATTATAAATAGTCTTACCTTCAGGGGTTCCTTTCTTCCCAAGCATCGCCATACCCTTTTCAGAAGCCATACCGTAATATTCTTTTACTTTGCCTTGAACAAGTTTACCGGTTTCTTCATCTATGACCATACGTGGGATAATTTCACCTGCACTATCTTCAAGTTTATTCAATGTACTTCCCAGCATAATGTAATCAGCACCTAATGCGAGTGCCTTTATCATACGTCGGTAACTTGAAAGACCGCCATCGGCAACGATTTTTGTTTTAAATCCATAATCTGTTTTAATTCTATAGCAATCATCAATAAGTGAGGCCATAGGATACAATAGTCCAATCGAAGTCGCTGTTATACAAGCTTGGCCACTTCCCACACTACATCTTACATAGTCAACATTAATTTCACAGAATTTACGGAAAGTTTCTGGATTAGCAACATTCCCAACCATCAATTTCATTCTGTCACCATAGTATTCCTTAGCCTCTTTGGATAAGTCATATAACTTCTTCATATTACCATTGGCAATATCAATCAGAATATACAAATTTGAACTTTCAACCTTTCTTTCTATGAATTTATTTTCAAATTCAGAAAGTGAAAAAGCACACCAACGTTTATCACAATTATATAGTCTTACACCAATATCTTCTGTTCTTGGAAGTATTGCATTAATACCATATTCTTCAAATCTGCTATATGTGTTAGAGTCTACTACACAAGGCATAGGTGCTGTGAATATTGGCAATTTTCCGTCCTTGTAATATGGGTTGCATTCACTACGATGTTCAATTGTTGAAATTGCAGCCGGCATAATGGCTACATCCTTTAAACTGTAAAGTACTGTCTTTTTGTTTAACATAATTTAATTTTTAATTAACTTTTACCACTACTTCCATAACCGTTTGCACCACGGTCTGTATCTTCTGAAATATTTTCCACATTTGTTAAATTAACAAGGTAAGAATTATATACAGGACATAATATTCCTTGTGCAATTCTTTCTCCTGACTTGATTACAATATTCTTATTAGAGAGATTAACAGCAAGAATGCATACCTCACCTCTGAAATTGGAGTCAATGGTTGCAACTGCATTAATTAGGGAAAGTCCTTCCTTAATAGCAAATCCACTACGAGGTCTTATTTGCATTTCTGTATATTTCGGTAATTTGAAATACAACCCTGTGTGTATCATCCTACGCTCAAGTGGTTTTAACGTGATTGATACCTCATTGGTTTTCTTATCGAGTTTTGCACCTTGTTCATCAGCAGTAATCCACGCACGTAAATCAAAACCACTGTCACCTTCATGTTCGTAATATGGGTCTTTATTTGGTGACTTATTTACAAATTCAAGTTTTTGTATATCTTCTTCAAATTTAGTATCAACAAGGCCGTTGTAATTAATTGTTATTTTTCTTCCGAACATAATTTTTACTCTTCAATTGTTTCTTGTTTAATATTATTAATGTATTTTTGTCTCATTTCAACTGCCACAAATTGATTTGCCATTTTAACAATCAAACAAAGTGGGGTTATATATGAATTAACTTTATCATCGTCAAGTTTATCAATTATTCTGATTGCTTCATATTCTTCCTCTGAAAGGGTTATTCCGTATTTCTGACAGAGATAAAGAGAACGTTCGCCAAGTTTCAATGTTGCTTTAGTATTATTATTAAATTCATAAAGCATTCCTTTTTTGATTTTCCAACTATCTCTTGACGGAATAAATATTTCTGCTTTTCCAATATGCTGAAGTAAAAGTACACGCATAAGCATATCGGAATTAACCCTCATGTTAGCAAACTTGCTATTCGGACCAAGGACAATTTCATTGATACTATAAGCAACTTGGCATAGATGATTAAGCACGACATCAATCATTGACCCTTGATAAGCAGAACCCGTTTCATCTGTCATAGAGAAACTGCAATCCTTTATTAAATCACCGATTTCTGAAATCATTTCATCAGAATAACAGTTATATTTCTTTAACTTGTTACAAAAGGTGATGTAGTTTAAATTAATCTTTTCAATTGATAACATATCTTATACAATTTTCTGTTTTCAGTTGCAAAGATACTACTTTTATTTCAAAAACAAAAATAAATGGCAGAAAAACTTCTTCTTCCACCATTTAAAAATGTTAATATAGAGATTTTTTATGCTTTTTTGGTTTTATTTTTACCTTTGTATACCATTTGACACTCGAAGATGTTGTTGTCAGAGTCAAGGAAAAGGAACTTATCTGACATCTTCATAACTTTTAATGAAGAATCATTATTCCTATTGACTCGGCTGATAGACTCGTTGAGTTCATTCTTGATTTCTGACTTTAACGATTTAACAGCATTCTCAACTATTGTCTTAATCATTGAATAGTCAATGGGTGCTGCATTTACAACCTCATTTAAAGGCTTACGCATGTTTTCTTTTTCTTGGTCTGCCTCATCAAGCTGATTTATAATGCTTGTAGCTTTCTGTACACCTTGTACGGCTGCGAGTTTAGCCGTGAATGCATCCATCTTAGGGTCAACAGGTTGTAAAACCAGAGGATTTCTCGCTATTGACTCCTTAATTGCATCAGGTAGCTTGCTAAGACTGATTTTATCGGTTGGTACGCCTATTTCCTTAATCATCTTCATTTCGGCTTTTGCATCATAAGGTGCCGGGCTGTTGTCATCATAAATCAATTCCTTTCCGAAAACCTTTTCATCAAGACTTGAAACATTACCGACAAAGGTGTCAACACTCTGTCTTGGTATTACCCTTTCTGAAATTGGGGTTTCGGTTGCTATATTTTTGGCTGTTTTAAGTTTGCTTTTTAAGTCCATTGTGAAAAATATGTCAAATATATAATAAAAATAGTTTACCTATAACATTAAGTCAAGCCTAATTATCTCTTAGGCATATTGGTTAAATCCATCTTTTTGGGATTTTCCAATTGCTGCCTTAATTTTTCCATATTACGTTCTGTGTCTGTACGATATGGTTCTTCAGATTTACCTGCTAATCTGTTATTAAGGTCTTTCATCTTAATAGGCTTAGAAGTATCGCCAAGTTTGTTCCTCAAATCTGCCAATTCTTTCTCATCTTCTTTGCTTGGTTTATTTTTTTGAGTCAACTTGTCCAAATCTATCTTCTTTGGGTTCTGTAACTGCTGTTTCAGCCTTTCCAAACCACGTTCAGTATCAGTACGATATAATTCAGGTTTTTTCTTCGCTTGTGGTTTTAATTTCGGACCTGTTTCTAAAGACGGTTCTTGAATATTCTTAAACCCATTTTTAGTTTTTATATCTGATAGTTTAATTGGGTTGATTACTTGCTGTTTTAACCTCTCCAAATTCTTTTCACTATCAGTCTTGAACAAATTCGGTTTTAATTTCGGATTTGTGTTGGTAATGAAATTATCAATCTTATTTTCATCGTCACCAAATGTCGCTATCTTATAGACAACACTCATGGTTTTATCATCATCAGGATTAAATTCACCAAGTCCCTTATAATAATCAGATGCAGGCCTGCTGAATGTTTGACCGGTATCCTCCCATCCTGAAATCCTATCAAGTCTGAAGAATTTCCATGACGGTACTTTAGATGTTGTATCACCATAAGGTTGAAATGCTCTTATTACAGGGTTACCTGCTTTTGTCAGGCCATAAGCATATACTTCAATCACACGGGCACCCGTTGCGATGTCCTCACCATTGGAGTGATAATTGATAATTATCCTCTTGTGATTATCAATTGCATCATCAATGTTATTGATTGATACAGACTCGTTAAGTATTTGCTCTAATAACTCTGTTAACATATATTATAAATATATAAAAAGGCCATTCAAAAATCAAATGGCCTAATAAAATTAACATTATTATACATTAGGGTACTACATATTGGCCCTCACGAATATTCATGGAACTATCAATTATCCTTGCCGAATATTGATTCTCATAATTGTACAGGCTTCTTGCCATTGCAATGTTACGAGTTTCATTATCAATATCCGTACCAGCCATACTTGATGGACTGGTATCAAAGTTTGAATAATTTATAATACCAATTGTTCCATTGCAATTTGGAAGCCAGAATGTGTGTCCGCCATGCCCGGTTCCTCTACCAAGTTTTCCACCTGCTAAAGCATCCTCATGTGTTGCACTATATTGATTATCCCTATTATAGTCACTGCGCACCTCCTGGGTATGTCTTGAGTCCATAGACACTTTCTCCAAACATGTTCTCATATTTAGTTAACTTTTTAAATTCTTTATTTTGCTATAAATATTAAACCTTTTGAATTTTGGCAAGTATTTCATTAAGTTTTTCAATAATATTTTCATTATAGTTTATGTAAGTCTTGGCATTCAATTGCTATATTATAGTCTTAGTTTAACTCTTGATTTGAAGTCTTTAAGACAAGCATTCTTATCATAATCAATATTACCTATTGCTTTTTCTATTTCGTCTTCAGGTATATTTTGTGTTTTAAGAAATTCCCTATCTTCGTCACTTTGTGCAAAGGCAGAGTTATTTTTCCTATTAACGGCATTACCATATATAGGAACATAGCCTCTGAATTTAGAGCCATCCCAATACATAAAGAAAAGCACAGGACATTCCCAATCCCCACCGGCATCAGCCATGACATATGAGATACCGTTAGTAACTTTTACTTCATTACCTATTGAATCACAATTTTCAA
>Ga0256405_10000530_pt1 | contig 124948 bp, 104 predicted proteins | sample RumenRJG_02DNA_FD_189096 | JGI IMG/M metagenome (GOLD analysis project Ga0256405, IMG submission 189096) | Bovine rumen microbial communities from Lethbridge, Alberta, Canada - RJG_02 | ecosystem: Host-associated > Mammals > Digestive system > Stomach > Rumen | place: Canada: Alberta... | reverse complement strand
ATTTTTCTCGGACAATAATTACCAATAATTTCCAAAAATTGGTTCCAATAATAATTATTGGATAAAATTATCGTCAATTATTGGAAATTATTGTCCGAAAAAACAAGCCGCTTGCGGCGAAGAGAAGAGACATCATTGTATAAGATAATTTTGTGTAGTTACTTAACCACGAACCTTCAGCTCGGCGTAGCCAATTTTCCATAAATTATTTTTGTTAAGATTCATCGAACTGACGTTACAATTTACAATTGATGGCTTACAATTTTTTGAGGTAGGCATCCACGTCTTCGGCTGTCTTCTTGCCCGAAGCGATGGCTCTCACCACGAGGCTTGCACCGCTGGCGGCATCGCCACAGATGAATACGTTCTCTGGATACTGTGGATGTTCGGGCTTGAGGAATCCCATGGCGAGAAGGACAAGGTCTGCCTTGATGACTTCTGGCTCTCCTGCTTCCACCATGATGGGTCTGCCACCTTCAGGATTAGGCTTCCAGTCGATAGGTTGAACACGCACACCCGTCACGTGCCCCTCTTCGCCGATGAACTCCAACGTGTTGATGTTCCAACGGCGGGTGCAACCCTCCTCGTGCGAAGAAGTCGTCTTGAGAATGACAGGCCAGTTAGGCCAAGGAGTGTTCGGGTTGTGACCTACAGGAGGCTTCGGCATGATTTCTATCTGAGTCACGCTTTTGCACCCCTGCCGATGAGCCGTGCCGATGCAGTCGCTTCCAGTGTCTCCACCGCCGATGACGAGCACATCCTTTCCCTTGGCGGTGATGCGTTCTTCCTTCGAGAACTCCATGCCAGCCAGCACCCGATTCTGCTGACTGAGCAGTTCGAGGGCAAGATGGATGCCTTTCAGTTCACGTCCAGGTGCTTTCAAATCGCGGGCAGTTGGAGTGCCAGTGGCGATGACGATGGCATCATAGGATTCCCTAAGATTCCCTGGATTTTCTAAGTCAACGGCTTCACCATAGCGGAAGACAACGCCTTCAGCCTCCATCACCTTGATTCTCCTGTCTATAATCTTCTTGTTCAGTTTGAAGTTAGGGATGCCATATCGCAGCAAGCCGCCAGCCGCTTCGTTTTTCTCAAAAACCGCCACTTCATAACCCATATAGTTGAGGTGGGTAGCAGCGGAAAGTCCTGCAGGACCGCTACCAATGACTGCCACCCTCTTGCCATTCCGTTCGGGGTGCTCAGTCGTCACATATCCTTCGAGAAAAGCCCTTTCGGCAATGGCGCACTCATTCTCACGGTTCGTCACCGCCTCGCCAGTCGTGTGATAGAGCACACAAGCCTTCTCACACAAGGCAGGGCAGATGCGACCTGTAAATTCAGGGAAGGGGTTCGTCTTTTTCAATATCTTGTAAGCCGTCTCCCAATCGCCACGATAGAGGGCGTCGTTCCATTCTGGGTCTTTATTTCCAAGCGGGCAAGCCCAATGGCAGAAAGGTACACCGCAATCCATGCAGCGGCTCGCTTGCTCTTGTCGGTCTTTAGAGTTCAGTGTCTGTTCCACCTCACCAAAATCATGAATACGGTCGTTGATGGGGCGATAGCCAGCCTCCTTGCGAGGCACGGTCAGAAATGCTTTTGGATTTCCCATTTTATGTACAATTTGACAATTTACAATTTACCATTTATTTGATGATTCAACAATTTGACAATTTACAGTGATTTATAAATTTCCTTCAATGACTATATAGATTGTACATTGTAAATTGTCAAATTGTAAATATCAATAGTCACGCTGCATGTCGGCAATCTTCTGTTGCAGTTTTGCCATCTGCTCTTCTTGCAGCACACGCTTATATTCGATGGGCACCACCTGAATGAAGTCTTCCACATAGCGGTTCCAGTCGTCGAGCATTCGTCCTGCAAGGGCACTGCCTGTGTGCAGATAGTGCTGACGAATCAGTTCCAGGAGTTCCTTGCGGTGAGAGGCTTCCTCCACCAGTCCCAGTTCCACCATGTCCATGTTGCAGAAGTAGTCGAAAGTATGGTCACGGTCATACACGTATGCCACGCCTCCACTCATGCCAGCGGCAAAGTTTCTGCCCGTCTTGCCGAGCACCACTACCCGTCCGCCAGTCATGTACTCGCAGCAGTGGTCGCCTGCACCTTCCACAACGGCGATGGCACCACTATTGCGCACGGCAAAGCGTTCACCCACACGACCGTTCACGTAGAGTTCTCCACTGGTGGCACCATACAACCCCGTGTTGCCGGCGATGATGTTGTCCTCTGCTACAAAGTCTGTACTCCGTCGTGCTGGAGGCAGGATGCTGATGCGACCGCCACTAAGTCCCTTGCCGAAGTAGTCGTTGGTTTCGCCTTCCAGACGAATGTCGAGCCCCTTCACGGCAAAGGCTCCAAACGACTGACCTGCCGAACCCTTGAACTTCAGACGGATGGTGCCGTCGGGCAATCCCGCTTCTCCATATTTCTTCGCAATCACGCCAGAGAGCATTGTGCATGCGGCTCTGTCAGTGTTCTTGATGGTGTAGTCGAGACTCACCTCCTCCTGATTCTCGATGGCATTCTGAGCCGCCTTGATGATTTCCTCATCTTTCACGCCGTTCACCTTCGTGAACTCACCACGATCCCAGTAGAGAGGCTTGTCGGTGTCGGGACGATGGAGCAGACGGGCAAAGTCGATGGTTTTCTGCTTGTCGGTGGCATGCTCCGTATGCACCTCGATGAGGTCAGTGCGACCGATAATCTCCTTGAGGCTCTTCACTCCGATTTCTGCAAGATACTCACGCACCTGTTCTGCCAGGAACGTGAAGAAATTGACCACATAGTCGGCTCTGCCCATGAAACGCTTGCGAAGTGTCTCGTCTTGTGTAGCCACACCGACAGGGCAGGTGTTGGTGTTGCACTTGCGCATCATCACACATCCCAGCACGATGAGCGGCAATGTGCCGAAACTGAACTCGTCAGCACCCAACATTGCCATGATGACCACGTCTTTAGCGGTTTTCAGTTGTCCATCGGTCTGCAACCGCACTTGGTTACGGAGTCCATTCATCACCAATGTCTGCTGCGTCTCAGCCAATCCAATCTCAGGACTGATGCCCGCAAAGCGCATCGAAGAGGCAGGGCTGGCACCGGTTCCACCTTCGGCACCGCTGATGACGATGAGGTCGGCCTTAGCCTTTGCCACACCTGCGGCAATGGTGCCCACACCGCTCTCTGCCACCAGTTTCACGCTCACGGCAGCCGTTGGGTTGATGTTCTTCAGGTCGAAGATGAGTTGAGCGAGGTCTTCAATCGAGTAGATGTCATGGTGAGGTGGGGGAGAGATGAGCGAGATGCCAGGAATGGCGTTGCGTGTCTTCGCAATAATCTTGTTCACCTTGAAACCAGGCAGTTGTCCACCCTCACCGGGCTTGGCTCCTTGTGCCACCTTAATCTGAATTTCCTCCGCATTCACCAAATATTCAGCCGTCACACCAAAACGTCCGGAGGCAATCTGCTTGGTCTTCGACGACAACGACACCCCATCCACCTCCGTATGATAGCGTTCGTTGTCCTCACCACCTTCACCCGTGTTGCTTCGCGCACCGAGACGGTTCATGGCAAGAGCCAGTGCCTCATGAGCCTCGATGCTCAAGGCTCCAAAACTCATGGCGCCCGTCACAAAGTGCTTCACGATGCTCTCCACAGGCTCCACCTCATCGATAGGAGTGGGGTTGGCGGCTTTCTTCCATCCGAAGAAGTCGCGCAGGAAGATTGCCTTTTCCTTCTCATCCACCATCCGTTCCCACTCCTGAAACTTCTTGTAACTGCCCAGTCGTGTGGCTATCTGAAGGTTTGCGATAGTCTCAGGGTTCCATGCGTGGGCAATACCATCCTTCCGCCATGCAAACTGCCCATTGTTGGGCAAGAACTCATTGATTTCGACTGGCTTGAAGGCTTCATCGTGCAGACGGATGGCATCTCTTGCAATATCCCTCACACCGATGCCTCCGATGGTGCTCACCTCTGTGCCGAAATACCGCCTCAGCAAATCTTCGCTCAGGCCCACACTCTCGAAAATCTTCGCTCCACGATAAGAGCGGATGGTTGAGATGCCCATCTTACTCATGATTTTCTTCAGGCCCTTATCCACCGCCTTGATATAGTTGCTCTCTGCCGTGGCATATTCCTCCTGAATCTTATGCTTCTTCACCAAGTCGTCCAGCACCGCAAAAGTCATGTAGGGGCAGATGGCACTCGCACCATAGCCCAGCAGCAGTGCCGCATGCATCACCTCACGAATCTCGCCGCTCTCCACGATGAGGGCGGTTTGTACTCGTTTCTGCACCGAGATGAGGTAATGATGCACCGCACTCACAGCCAACAAACTTGGAATGGCTGCACGCTTTTCGTCGATGTCGCGGTCGCTGAGGATGATGTAATTCACCCCTTCGTCCACTGATGCCTCAGCCTCATGACACAAGTCTTCGATGGCTTGGCGCAATCCGCTGGCACCCTTCTCAATGTCGAACAGCATGGCGAGTTTCTTCGTCTTGAAACCTTTGTAGCGAATGTTGCAGAGGATGTCCAACTGAGTGTTGGTCAGCACAGGCTGAGGCAGCCGCACCATCTTGCAGTTCGACGCATCGGGCGTGAGGATATTCGTGCCCACCGCACCGATATACTCCGTCAGGCTCATCACCAACTCCTCGCGTATCGGGTCGATGGCAGGATTGGTCACCTGTGCAAACTGCTGACGAAAATAGTTGAAGAAAATCTGCGGACGGTCGCTGATGACAGCCAATGGTGTGTCGTTGCCCATCGCAGCCACAGGCTCTTGCCCTGCCGTAGCCATAGGCACCACGGTCTTGTCGATGTCCTCCTGTCCGAAGCCGAAATTGAGCAGTTTCCTCTCATAGTTCTCCACCGAGTTCTCCACATACCGTCCGCTCTTCAGTTTTTCCAACTGAATGCGGTTGGTCGAGAGCCACTCGCGATATGGATGTTCCTTTGCCAGTTTCTCCTTGATTTCACCATCGTAGTAGATGTGTCCCTCCTGCGTGTCGATGAGCAGAATCTTTCCTGGTTGCAAACGTCCCTTGCTCACCACATCGCCTGGCTCAAAGTCCATCACGCCCACTTCGCTTGCCACCACCATCATGCCACTCTTCGTGATGGTGTAGCGGCTGGGGCGCAAGCCGTTCCTGTCCAGCATACCGCCAGCATAGCGGCCGTCGCTGAAGAGCAGTGCCGCAGGACCATCCCACGGCTCCATCAGGATGGAATGATATTCGTAGAACGCCTTCAGGTCCTCGCTGATGGGATTCTTGTCGTTGAAACTCTCTGGCACTAAAATCGCCATTGCCTGCGGCAACGAGAGCCCGCTCATGGTGAGGAACTCAAATACATTGTCAAGGCTCGCCGAGTCGCTCATGCCCTCCTGCACAATGGGGCGCAAGTCCTTGATGTCGCCTAAAGCCTCGCTGCTCAACACACTCTCACGTGCCTTCATCCAGCCTCGGTTGCCACGAATCGTGTTGATTTCGCCGTTGTGAGCCAACAGGCGGAACGGTTGTGCCAACTTCCACTTCGGAAAGGTGTTGGTGCTGAAACGCGAATGCACCAATGCCAATCCGCTGGTGAAGTAAGGGCTTGAGAGGTCGGGGAAATAACGTCTCAACTGACCGCTCGTCAGCATGCCCTTATAAATAATGTTCTTGCTCGACAGCGAGCAGATGTAGAAATCCTCATCGTCGATGCGGTTCTCAATCCTTTTGCGTACCTTATATAATATGCGCTCAAACACCTCCACTTGCTCCTCGCTCACACCCGTCACGATGAGTTGCTTGATGTCAGGTTCCACCTCGCGGGCACCCGCACCCAGCACCTCGCTGTTCACAGGAACACTTCTTAAATGCGTCAGATTCAGTCCTTCACGTTCAATCTCTTCAATCATGACTGAAAGAATCTCCTGCTGTCGCTTTTCGTCTTTGGGAAGAAAGACGATGCCCGTTCCGTACCGTCCCTTTTCGGGTACAGGGATGCCCTGCAGCAGAATAAACTCATGCGGAATCTGCACCAAGATGCCAGCCCCGTCGCCCGTCTTGTCGCGCGTTTCGGCTCCTCGGTGCTCCATATTTTCCAGCACCTTCAGGGCGTTATCGACGAGTTCGTGGCTCTTGCCTCCGTGAATGTTCACCACCATGCCGACGCCACAAGCGTCGTGCTCGTAGTCGGCACTGTACAAACCATCATACCTGTTCTTTGCCATAATAATCGTGTTATATAAAGTGTTTAGTTGTTCGTGTTTGTGATTTCGGCGGCAAAGGTAAGAATAATATTTCTTTTTAACGCAATAATTTTGAAAATAATTTCATTTTGAAATAAAAAATTGTAAAATGAAAGAAAAAATCAACAAGAACAAACGTGTACGCTTTCAAAAAGACATTCCATAAAACAGCCAATAATTATACGACTATCCGCAAACGTACCACCAACTGCTCATTTCAACACGAACCTTTAGCTCGGCGTAGCCAATTATACAAAAGGTCTCGAACTATGCAGCCAGAAGTCATGACACAAAGCACCTTCGGTGCGACTAAACACACGAAGCCGTCCGGATGGTTCGTGTAGTTGGTTGCCGCTTGCGGCTTTGTGTCCTATTCTCTCCGCATGCTTTTGTGGAATTTCGTGTAATTGGCTACGCCGAGCTAAAGGTTCGTGTTGAAATGAGCAGTTGGTGGTACGTTTGCGGATAGTCGTAATAATTATTATTGGATAAAATTATTGGTAATTATTGGAAATTATTGTCCGAGAAAAATGCGGCTTGCCGCATCCTGTTAACTATTTTTGTTCACCCACTTAACATCTGTCCAATGCCACAAATACATGGGTACAGTTGTTCCTCTTGTCTATCACCCATATTCCCCTTCTCCCATCAGTAGTACTTCTGTTTGTCCTGCTTTGAAAGTACTGGAGTACTGGTTCGGAAGTACTGAAGTACTGACGAAGCAGTATTGGAGTACTGACGAAGAAGTACTGAAGTACTGACGAAGGAGTGCTGAGGTGCTGACGAACAGGCACTCTGGTGGTGCAGAAACGAAACTAACTCACAAAATCCTTCTCTGTTCCAATATTTTTGCTTACCTTTGTAGTCAAAATTGTGTATGAGGGCTTTCATTCAACTTGGCGTATAAAAAACATGGTGAAAAAGAATGTCCGAGTTGAGACTTTAACCTTATGTTTGTAATATGAAGACTAAAAGTGTGATTCTTTCGGTGATGGCATGGGCGGTTTCTGCGCTCATGGTGACGGCAGGGGCTTGTACCAACATCATTGTGGGCAAGGGCGCCAGTGCCGATGGCAGTGTGATGGTGACCTACAGTGCCGACTCCTACGGCATGTATGGCAACATCTATCACCATGTGGGCGGTGTGCATGCCAAGGGCGAGATGCGCAAGGTGTATGACTGGGACACGAACAGGTATCTGGGCGAGATTCCGCAGGCGGAACGGACTTATACGGTGGTGGGGCAGATGAATGAGAACCAGGTGAGCATCGCCGAGACCACGTTTGGCGGTCGGAGCGAACTCTGGAAGACGGAGGGACTCATCGACTATGGCTCTTTGATTTACATTGCTTTGGAACGTGCCACTTCTGCACGGAATGCTATCGACATCATGACTTCGCTGGTGGCTCAGTATGGCTACTGCTCGGAGGGGGAGAGTTTCTCCGTCTGCGACAAGGAGGAGGCGTGGATTCTGGAGTTGATAGGCAAGGGGAAAGGCGAGAAAGGGGCAGTGTGGGTGGCTGTGCGCATTCCCGACGACTGTGTGTCGGCCCATGCCAACCAGAGCCGCATCACCCGGCTGAGCCAATATGGCAAGAATCAGTTGCTCTGCTCGAAAGATGTCATCACGTTTGCTCGCCAGAAGGGTTACTTTGCGGGCAAGGACTCGGAGTTTTCTTTCCGCGATGCATACGCTCCCAACGATTTCGGTGCCGTTCGGTTCTGCGAAACCCGCGTGTGGAGCATCTTCAACCATTTCTGTCCGGGCATGGACCAGTATGTGGAATATGCTAAAGGCAATGACCTGAAGGGCGAAATGCCGCTCTACATGAAGCCCGGCAAGAAGGTGAAACTGAGCGATGTGATGAACGCCATGCGCGACCACTACGAGAATACCCCCTTCGACATTCAGAACGAGGTGGGTGCAGGTGCTTACAACATGCCCTATCGGCCCACACCGCTGGAGTGGGAGAGCGAGGGCCAGAAATACTTCAACGAACGCCCCGTATCGACCCAGCAGACGGCTTTCTGTTTTGTCGGTCAGATGCGCTCGCAATATCCCGACCCCGTTGGCGGCATTGCATGGGTGACCAACGACGACCCCAACATGGCTCCCTTCGTGCCGCTCAACTGCTGCATCACGGAGATGCCCAAGTGCTTCCGTCGCATCGAGGGCGAGCAGGACGATGTACACTTCTCGTGGGAGAGTGCCTTCTGGGTGCAGAACGCTGTGAGCAACATGGTCTATCCCTACTACGAGAAGATGTTTCCTGATGTGCTGAAGCAGCGCGAGGAGATGGAGGAGGGCATTGACGACATGCACTTGGAGGACTATCCGCTCCAACTGCTCAAGGAGCAGGGTAGGGAGGCAATGGTCAAATACATGAACGAGGCATCGCTCATCCGTTCCAACATGATGCTGGCGCGGTGGCAACATCTCTTTGAATATCTGATGGTGAAGCACCTCGACATGGCCACCAAGAAGGTGGAAGCAGATGACCCCCTGCTCAATCGCTTCAAGAAGACGGAACACGGCATTGCCGTGCCGCCCCTGCGCCCGGGCTATTCCGAAGCTTTCCGCAAGCAAATGATTAAAGAAACGGGTGACAAGTACCTGATGAAATAAAAATACCCTTCTCAGGATGAGGCGGAAGGTTCAGATGTGTTTTCCTCGAATATATAGCCGAAACCCTGACGGCTGACAATGTTGGCTGCATAGGGACCAAGTTTCTTTCGGAGGCGGGTGATGTTGACATCGACGGTGCGGTCAGTCACGACCACATCATTCCATACTGTGTCCATCAGTTCTTGGCGAGAGAGCACTTGGCCTCGGTGGGAGAGGAAGAGTTGAAGAAGGCCGAATTCGGTGCGGGTGAGGGAGACACTCTCGCCATTGGCGGTGACGGTCTTTTTTTCTATGTTCATGACCAGTCCTTGGTAACGGAGGGAGGGTTTCCCGAGCCGGGCTTCCACTACGTTCATCACGTAGTCGGCGAGTTTTTCGCAACTGCTGACGATGTCGATGTAGAGGGTGCCCAACTGATAGGAATACTGTCGGGCATTCACATCTTGGATGTTTTGGGCTTTCAGTTGGTCGCGGAGGGTGTTGATGTCGCGTTCCATTTCTTCCGACAGGTCAATGGTCTGGTTCTCTTTCCTTCCACCCACCACGACAATCATCTGGGCAATGCTTTCGTTCACCAGACGCAGCATCTGGCGCAGGTGGGCATATTGTTCGGCGGTGAAGTCCTCTCGGCTCTCGCGCTTGCGGAGCAGGGTGCGGGCTGTATTGAAACAAGCATCGCCTATGCTTTCCAGTTCGCTGATTTGGCGGAGCATGGAGCGAATTTTCCCTTTCGTGTCATCTGACAGATGGTCGTTGCTGACTTTTTCCAGATAGAGGGCAATCTCCATCTCCATGTTGTCGGCGATGTTTTCATATTTCTTTATGCGCTCATACTGTCGGTCGAAGTCTTTCTTTTTGAAGAGTGTGAAACTCGGCATCTACAAAAATGCCCCTGCCACAACCTCAAAATCGACGTGCCCCACGTCGCTTTTCCGACATGCCCCACGTCGGTCAACCGACGTGGGGCACGTCGGTTTTTGGGGGGTGAAAGTATGCCAAGAGTGTATGAGGAATATCAACGGCGGAATGAACATTGACGTCATTGGCAAAGTAGGCGAATTGCAGGCTTGTTTCCCTTGAGTTACAAGGATGATGTTTTGCCAATGGGAATATGAATGATTATTTGTGGTCTTATAAGGATTTTGAGAAAAATGAAAAAAAAATGAAAACATGATTCTGCTTTCGGATTTTTGTGTTATCTTTGCAACAAATCTAAACTTTTTGTTGGTGTGGCGGAGAGGATGGGTGATTGATAGAAAGAGAATATGTAAATTGATAGAATATATAGATTGGAAATCGTAAATATAAAAATTGTAAATGAAATTATGGACAACGAACTGATTAAACAGTGTACGGCTGAGGCACAGAAGTGGCTCTCGCCGGCTTTCGATGCCGAGACTCAGGCAGAAGTGAAGGCTATGCTCGATGCAGAAGACAAGACGGCTCTCATCGATGCGTTCTATCAGAATCTGGAATTTGGTACGGGCGGTCTGCGCGGCATCATGGGTGCAGGTACCAACCGCATGAACAAGTACATCGTGGGTATGGCCACTCAGGGCTTTGCCAACTACATCCTTAAGGCATTCCCTGGCAAGAAGGATCTTAGTGTGGTGGTGGGTCATGACTGCCGCAATAATTCTCGTTTGTTTGCTGAGACGGTGGCTGATATCTTCTCTGCCAACGGCATCAAGGCTTATCTCTTCGAGAGCCTGCGCCCCACGCCTGAAATTTCTTTCGCCATCCGTCAGTTGGGGGCTCAGGCAGGTGTAAACATCACCGCCAGCCACAATCCACGTGAGTACAACGGCTACAAGGCATACTGGGACGATGGTGCTCAGGTGCTGGCACCACACGACACGGGCATCATCGACGAGGTGAACAAGGTGACGATTGACCAAGTGAAGTTCACGCCCAACAATGACCTCATCCAGATTATCGGCGGTGAGATGGACATCGACTATCTGAACGCTGTGCATGAGGCACTGGTGGACCAAGAGGTGATTAACCGTCAGAAGGACCTCTGCATCGTTTATTCTCCCCTGCACGGAACGGGTCGTGTGATTATCCCTGCTGCCTTGCGCACTTGGGGCTTCCAGAACATCAACGTGGTGAAGGAGCAGATGGTCATCGACGGCAATTTCCCAACTGTGGTTTCTCCTAACCCTGAAAACTCTGAGGCGATGACGTTGGGCATGAAGTTGGGCGACAAACTCAACGCCGACCTTGTGCTGGCTTCCGACCCCGATGCAGACCGTCTGGCTGTCGTTTGCCGCGACCCGAAGGGCGAGTGGTGCATCCTCAACGGTAACCAGACCGCTCTGATGCTCTCCTATTATATTATAGAGAATAAGAAGAAACTCGGTCAACTGAAGGGCAACGAGTTCATGGTGAAGACCATCGTGACAACGGAGACCATCGCCGAGATTGCCAAGCGCAACAACGTGGAGATTCGTGATGTCTATACTGGCTTCAAGTGGATTGCCCGTGAAATCAAACTCTCCGAGGGCGTGAAGAAGTATATTGGTGGTGGTGAGGAATCGTTTGGCTACCTGCCATTTGACAAGGTGCGCGACAAGGACAGCCCTGCCTCCATCTGTCTGCTCTGCGAAATTGCTGCATGGGCCAAGGACAACGGCATGACGCTCTACGACCTGTTGATGAAGATTTACCTCGACTATGGTTTTGCTTATCAGAACGCCATTTCTGTGACCAAGCCCGGCAAGAGTGGTGCAGACGAAATCAAGCAGATGATGGAAGACTTCCGCAAGAATCCTCCTGCATCGTTGGGTGGTAGCCCTGTGGTGTGCGTGAAGGACTACAAGACCCTCAAGCAGGTGTGCGATGGCAAGGAGTCGGCTCTCGACATGCCAGCCACCAGCAATGTGCTCCAATGGTTCACTGCCGATGGTACCAAGATTTCTGTGCGTCCATCTGGTACCGAACCTAAGATTAAGTTCTATGTGGAGGTGAAGGGCGAGATGGAGTGTCCGAAGTGCTATCCTGCTGCCACTGCCGAGGCAAAGGCGAAGGTGGATGCCATCAAGAAAGACTTGGGATTGTAATTAGTTAGGAATGAGGAATTAGGAATGAGGAATTGCCATGCGGCTTGCTCCTGATGAGGGAAAAACTGGATAGCCAACTCCTCATTCCTATGACCGTTGTCCGTTGTCTGTTGTCTATTGTCTATTGTCTATTGTCAGCCTTCGGTCACCCTTCGGCTCTCCTCATTCCAGATCTCTATAAATCGTGTGAAAAATATGAAGAGGGAAATTTTTATGACCTGTGGGCATCATTTCCTGACAATGGTCTTTGTCTTTTTGTATGGCACAGGAACTGTATGTGCACAGGGCAATAATAGTCACTTGGGTGGTGACGACAGCGGAGTGACCTCACTGAGTGAACGTCTGCTGAAAGTGGAAAAACATTCGGATGCTTTCAATGTGTTCCTGAACATGCACACATCTTATCAGGAGCGGTTTAATGGCGACGAAGAAGGAGGTTCCTTCAAGGGACGCCAACTGCGTTTGGAGATGAAAGGCACATTTGACGACCATTGGAGTTATCGTTTGCGCTATCGGTTGAACAGGCCAGGTGAACAGCAGGATGATAATTTCTCGAACAATATAGACTTCATGCAGGTCAACTACAAGGTGAATGACCATTGGCGCCTTACGGCTGGCAAGAAGGAGTTGAGCCTTGGTGGTTTTGAGTTCGACTACAATCCGATTCAGGTGATTGAGTATTCGGACTTTGTCAATGGCTTGGCTGAGTTTCATGTTGGTGCACAGGTTGCCTTTACGCCCGTGAAAGGGCACGATTTGCAGTTGGAGGTGTTCAACGCCAACAACAACAGCTTGGGTAAGGCTTATCCTGGTGCCGATTTGAAGGGTTCCAAGCATCCGTTGGGCACAACCTTCAATTGGACGGGTGACATGCTGGGCGGAAAGTTGCAGACATTGTGGGCTTACACCTATATGCATGAAGCTAGTCGGACAGACACCCACTATCTCATGCTGGGTCAGAAACTGAGCTTGAAACGCTGGCAGTGGTTTGTCGATTATTATGCTGCATGGGAGAATGCGGATCGTCATGGTCTTGTGTCGAGCGAGACGGGTGGCGTGGCTCGGAACGTGAACTACAACAGCGTGATCAGCGAACTGCATTATCAGCCGGCTTCTCATTGGAACTGCTTTGTGAAGGGTGGGGTGGAAACAGCCTCGATGAGAAATGATGCCACTTTCAAGAACTACCGTACAAGTTACACCTATCAGGCTGCTGTACAATGGATTCCAGACCTTTCGCAGGATGCCAAAATTTCCTTGGCTTATGTGGGGAAGAAAGTGGATTACAAGGAAGCATGCGGTTTGAAGGACTATAACACAGATCGTATTGAACTTAGTTTAATTTATCGTATAAAACTTTATTAATACCATCAAATGATAAAACCATTTTTGCAATTGTTTCAACGTTGGATCCAAATGAGCCTTGTGCTCCGTATCTTAATAGGTCTGGTGATTGGTGCCGTTCTTGGAATGGTCGTGCCTGAATGGACGGGCTTTTCCATTCTCGGGCAGGTGTTTGTGAGTGCACTGAAAGCCATTGCCCCCGTGTTGGTGGCGGTATTGGTGGCAGCAAGCATAGCCAAGGCTGGTGGAGGATTGGGACCCCGTTTCCGTGTGCTTATTTTCTGCTATATACTTAGTACATTCATCGCAGCATTGTGCGCAGTGGTTGGCAGTTTCCTCTTTCCTGTCACGCTTCAACTGAATGATATGGTGGAGGGCAATGCGCCAAGTGCGCTGAACGATGTGTTCACGAACCTGCTGACCAATATGGTGACCAACCCGCTGATGTCCGTTTCATCAGCCAACTACATCGGCATTTTGTTTTGGGCTATTTTGGTGGGTATTGCATTGAAAGCATGTGCCAGCAAGCAAACCATTGATGTGGTGAGCGATTTTGCTGAGGTCGTCTCGCAGGTTGTCAAATGGGTCATCCAATTTGCCCCTTTCGGTATCTTGGGTTTGGTTTTCTCGTCTGTGTCAGAGGGCGGACTCAACGTGTTCTCAACCTATGGACATCTGGTGTTGTTGCTGGTGGGATGTATGTTTGCTAATACGCTCATCTTCAATCCGCTTATTTCGTTTTTTGTTACCAAGAAGAACCCTTATCCGCTGCTCTTCACGTGCTTGAAGGAAAGTGGAATTAACGCATTCTTTACACGTTCTTCAGCCGCAAACATCCCTATTAACATGACCTTGTGCAAGCGGCTTAAATTGGATGAGGAATTCTATTCTGTGAGCATTCCGCTGGGGGCCACCATCAACATGGACGGTGCTGCTGTGACCATCACTGTGATGACCTTGGCTGTGGCTAACACCATGGGCGTTGAGGTGTCCTTCATGTCGGCGTTCTTCCTCTGCATCATCGCCACATTGGGTGCTTGCGGTGCCTCAGGTGTGGCAGGCGGCTCTCTATTGCTCATTCCGATGGCTTGTTCGTTTTTGGGCATCGGCAATGATGTCGCCATGCAGGCTGTTGCTGTCGGCTTCATCATCGGTGTCATTCAGGACAGTGTGGAGACCGCACTTAATTCCAGCGGTGACGTGTTCTTCACAGCCACGGCGGAGTATTATGACAGAAAGAAGATGGGGAACAAGGAATGAAAAGAATGGGATGACAGAAGAAAACGAAAAAAGGAGTGAAGGCTGATAAAGTCTAAAACTCCTTTTTTTTGAATGTTACCCATTCACCTGTGGCGGGATGCTGAAAGGCGATGCTTTCGGCATGCAGATAGAGGCGGTCGGCAGCTGTACCGTAGAGAATGTCGCCTTTGATGGGGTGTCCGAGCCCTTCGGGATGGGCACAGTGGATGCGCAGTTGATGAGTGCGACCTGTTTGGGGATAGAGTTCAATGCGTCTATCCCCTTTATATATATAATGTGTGATGGCAGGCTTGCCATAGCGTTGATTCACCACTTGGCGTGGTGAGTCGAACGGGTTGCGAGAGAGAGGCAAGGAGATGATGCCTTCGCATGACTGTTCTGGACGAAGAGGAGTCTCAAGAATCGCCACATATTTCTTTCTTACCTCGTGGCGAACAAATTGCTGTTGGAGTCTTCGGCAGGTTTCAATATCTTTGCCTGCAAGGAGTAACCCGGAAGTGTCTTGGTCGAGTCGATGAACAAGGCGAATCTCGGGATTGATGGAGCAAAGATGTTCCGCAAGTGACACCTCGCCGTGGTTGCGGCTGGGTACGGAAAGTAGTCCCGAAGGTTTGTAAACCACCAGCATGCTGTCGTCTTCGTGGACGATATGCACCTGCTTCAACAGTGCCTGTCCACGGGCAAAAAGTGGATTATCCTCCACTTTGAGTCCTTGCAGCATGAAGGTGAGGATGGGAAAGCATTTGTGTTGGCAAGCAGGGTAGAAGTGCCCCTCAATGCGCATGTCGTTGCCTTGGGAAGGTCCCACCCAAAATTCTTCCATGCAGATGGGCTTCAAACCATGCAGGTAGGCATATTGCAGGAGTTTTGGGGCACAGCATTCGCCTGAACCCGCCGGGGGAATGCCATAGTTAGGCTTTGGCTTTTCTGCCTGTCGCCCTTCCTTGTAATTAATATAATCTTCCTCGCTGAAAGGTGACTTGGCATCCTTGAAAATGTCAAGAAGGTCTGCTACTTCCTCGTTCGCATTCAGCATTCGGAACTGCCGGAAAGTCCATTGCTGCAGGGCTTGCGATTTCTCTTTCCGCAAGGTTTTCAGTTCCGCTTTCTCTGCCTCGTTGCTGCAGTCATTGATTTGGTGGGTCAAGTCCACAATCCGTTGTTCCTCTTCCCTAAAATATCCCTGCTGTAAGTCACAGACAGGAGGCACAAAACCCTCGTGATGGTATGAACCGTTGTAAATGCCTGAGAATGCTCGGAGGTAGTAGCGTTTTCCCTTATGCGCCACCACCAGCACCCCAAACATCTTTCCCTCGTGGGGATACATCTCTGGGGTGTGGTGGCAATACTCAATCACCTCCTTTGCTGCCAGTTGGCAAAGGGGGTGAGGACGGTAGCAGAAGGGGTAGGTGAATTGTGGAGGGGATGGAATGCCTTCTGCTTCAAGGGGGAGGGGATGGAGCAGAGATAACATACCTTTATTTTTCGATGCCCACTCGTTGTGTGGGTGCCTTTTCCACGTTTCGTTTATCTACTTGCGTGACCACCTTGGCAGCCAGGCTCATGAAGGAAATGCCCTCGGGTGAAGCAGGATTGAGTACGGCTGGTTCACCCTTGTCACCTGTTTCACAAACGGATTGAATAAGGGGAATCTGTGCCAAGAGCGGCACATTCAGTTCTTCAGCCAACTGCTTGCACCCCTCCTTGCCAAAGATGTAGTATTTATTCTCAGGCAATTCGGCAGGAGTGAACCACGCCATGTTCTCGACGAGGCCAAGAATGGGCACATTCACCTTCTCGTTCAGATACATGCTGATGCCTTTCCTTGCATCTGCCAATGCCACCTGCTGAGGGGTCGATACGATGATGGCACCAGTGATGCCTAATGTCTGCAATAGTGTCAGATGGATGTCACTCGTGCCCGGAGGTGTATCGAGGATAAAGTAATCCAGATCACCCCATTGCACTTCGCCAATGAGTTGTTTGAGTGCATTCGACGCCATGCCGCCACGCCAAAGAGTGGCTTCGTTGGGATTGACAAAGAAACCGATAGAAAGCAGTTTCACACCGTACTTTTCTACGGGCACAATAAGGTCTCTTCCTTCCACTTGCACAGCGTAAGGGCGTTCCTCCTCCACACCAAACATCTTGGGCATGGAAGGACCGAAGATGTCGGTGTCGAGCAGCCCCACACGGTAGCCGAGTTTGGCTAAGCCAATGGCGAGGTTAGCAGTGACTGTTGATTTGCCCACTCCGCCTTTGCCGGAACTGACAGCGATGATGTTCTTCACGCCTGGTAGCAGCTTGTCGGGTTCAGGTGGTAAGGCTGTCTTCGCCTTGGTGCCGATGGTCACTTCCACATCGGGATGCACAAATGTCTTGATGGCAGCCTCAGCCGCCTTCACAACCGATTTCTTGAATGGGTCGGTCTCTTTCTCGAAGATGAGCGAGAAGGACACTTTCATGCCGTCAATGCGGAGGTCATCCTCCAGCATCTCGTTCTCCATGATGCTCTTGCCGTTACCAGGATAGCGAACGGTGGAAAGGGCATCGTGTATAAGTTTGGGATAGATAGTCATCTAATTTATTACAATTGGACAATTTGCCATTTACAATTTATTATTTACAGGTCTTTCGGGTGCTGACCACTTGGTGGTTATAGGAGCGGTAGCCATCCACCGGAATCTCCACGTCGGGTTCTTCAAGGGTGCCGCTTTGGGGCAGACGGAAGAGCAGATACTTGATGGGGATGCCACGTTCCAGCCACATGTTTTCGTAATAGGTGCGGATTTCGGTCAACGACGTGTCCACATCTTTTTCTCCATATAGGTCGAAGGTGCATTGCTCCATCGGCAAGCCATTTTTCTCCACTATATATTTCGTGTAAGTGGCAAGGAAGTTGGAGTCGGTCTTCACATGGATGAGTCCACCATCGACAAGGAACTTTCGGTATCGCTCCATGAAGAAAGTCGAAGTGAGTCGTTTGGTGGCTTTTTTCATCTGGGGGTCAGAGAACGTGAGCCATAATTCATCCACCTCGCCAGGGGAAAAGAAGCCGTCTATGCACTCGATGTTGGTGCGCAGAAATGCCACATTCTTCATCTCTTCCTCCAAGGCGGTCTTTGCTCCGTGCCACATGCGGGCACCTTTGATGTCTATGCCTATAAAGTTCTTGTCGGGGAATCGACGAGCAAGCCCGATGGTGTATTCTCCACGTCCACAACCCAGTTCGAGCACGATGGGGTTGTCGTTCTTGAAAAAGTCGCGATGCCAGTTTCCTTTCAATGGAAAGCCGTCTTGTTGCAGTTGCCAGAAGGGGCACTCCACCACCAGTGGGTTCTCTGCCATCTCTGCAAATTTAGCAAGTTTGCCTTTTCCCATGTTTATGTAAGTTCCAATTCAAATTCTTCTTTCAGTTTGCGGAGTGCCTCACTCTGTTCAAGCATCATGCTCAGCACTTCCTTACGACTGTAAGCACGGTGCTTGTCGGTCACTTCGCGAAGTCTCGTCGTCATCTTGACGGAGTTGTTTTGCAATTTCTCATGCAGGTATGCCTCAATGCGTGCTTGCATCTTGACAAGTTCGTGCTGCACAGACGGATTATCAACAATCACCAAGAAGGTCTTGCCGTCTTCTTGCAACATCGGTTCCATGTTGTCCATTTGGTGGGACATGGCAATGTCCTCTTGAGGCAGATCGGACGCAAATTTACGCCATGCCACCGTCAAACTATTCCCATCGAAAGGCATGTCTTTTGCGGTCGATGTGGCAGTTTGTTGATTGTTGTCCGTTACTTGCTGTCCGCTGTTGGTTGTGGCGGCTGCAGCCGCACGTCGGAGAGAGAAACCTCCTAATCCTCGATGAGAAAGGGATGCCGTCTTGTTGGATGCAGGTTGCCTGTTGTCCGTTGTCTGTTGCCTGTTGTCCGTTGCCTGTCGTTCGTTATCTGCAGTCCGTTTTCCGTTGTCTGCTGTCTGCTGTCTGCTGTTTGCAGCCTGCTTCAGCTGCGTAAATATGGGTTTAAGAATCTTCGTAGGGCAAAGCCCAGAAGAGGGTCCTTCATCGGAGGAGAGTTGCGCCATCTCGATGAGGGTGAGTTCCACCAGCAGTCGTTTGTTTTGACTCTGCTTGTAGTTGAGGTCGCAATCGTTTGCCAGTTTCATGGCACGGAACAGGAACTGCGGCTTACATTTCTTTGCCTGTTCCTTATATCGGTTGCGTACTTCCTCACTTGCTTCAATGAGTCCGACCGTTTGTGCATCTTGGCTCACTAACAGGTTGCGGAAGTGGCTTGAGAGACCTGTAATGAAATATTGTCCTTCGAAGCCCTTAGAGAGAATCTCATTCAGAGTGAGCATGCACTCTGTGATTTTTCCTTCGAGGAAGAAGTCTGTCAAGCGGAAATAGTAATCATAGTCCAGCACGTTTAGGTTCTCGATGGTACGTTGATACGTGATGTTGCCACCGCAGAACGATGCCACTTGGTCGAAGATGCTCAGTGCGTCGCGCATGCCCCCATCAGCTTTTTGAGCGATGATGTTCAGAGCCGCGTCTTCCACCGTGACGCCTTCCTTCTCTGCCACATTCTTCAGATGTCCCACAATGTCGTTCACACCCATACGCTTGAAGTCATAAATCTGACATCGGCTCATGATGGTCGGCAAAATCTTGTGCTTCTCAGTGGTGGCGAGGATGAAGATGGCATGATGAGGAGGCTCCTCCAATGTCTTCAGGAAGGCGTTGAAAGCTGCCTGTGAGAGCATGTGAACCTCGTCGATGATGAACACCTTGTACTTGCCAATCTGAGGCGGAATTCTCACTTGCTCAATCAACTGGCGAATGTCTTCCACCGAGTTGTTCGATGCTGCATCCAGTTCGTGGATGTTGTATGACCGTTGCTCGTTGAAAGCCTTGCACGACTCACACTCGCCACAAGCCTCGCCGTTAGGTTGTGGATTGAGACAGTTGATGGTCTTCGCAAAGATACGTGCACAAGTAGTCTTTCCCACACCACGTGGCCCACAGAACAGGTAAGCATGAGCCAACCGTCCGCTTTGGATGGCATTCTTCAGCGTCACCGTCAAAGCCCCTTGACCTACCACTGAGTCGAAGGTCATGGGGCGGTACTTCCGTGCCGAAACAATATAGTTATCCATGTTGCTTGGTTTTTTATTTCTGATTGCAAAGATAGAAATAAAAAATGGAAAACGAATGGCGAAAAGTGAAAACTTCGTTTTCTTCTCCTTCTTTTTGGCAGATTGAGGAAAAAGTCTTTACTTTGCAAAGAAAATTTGAAATTAGAAAGATAAAGAAAAATGAAGAAAAGTTTTTTGATAGCATGGGGAATGCTGGTATTCCTGATGCTGTTCAATAGCAATAGTTATGCTCAAAATGTCGGACAGGCAAGCGGCTCGGGCAATGTGTTAGGTCTGAAAGTGCCGAAGGTGGAGAAGTTCGTGCGCGTGACGAAAGAAGAAGGGGCTGACGTGCTTAAGTATGCCCGAGAAGATAGCCCTTGGCGTGTTGATTGGATGGGCGAGGAAGAGGACGAGGAAGGGGAAATGGGTCTTGTGCAGGTGGATGAGGCTTGGTCAGACAAGAAGGTGCCGTCGAAATATACAGCCGAAAAGTCGGTAGAGTATGGAGGGGAGGTCCTTTTGCTGTTGGGCGAAGAGGGCGACTTTTGGAAGGTGTTTATCCATAAGTCATACAGTTCAGAACTGGAGGAAGGCTACATTCGGAAGTCAGATGCGGAGATGGTGTCTTTTCAACCTCTCACGGCTGACATGGTTAAGGCACCCAATGAGAAGAAGTTAAGCCCGACCGTCGTGAAGACTGCAGGCCGATATAAGGGATTGGTGATTGATGTCGGTTCAGACGAAGAGTGGGGCGAGGAATGGCTGGACGTGGGTGTACTGGCTGATGGCATGATTGTATCGCCCGAGTCGTATGTGGTTGTCTTGGTGCATGACTACGAAATGGGGGATGTGAAAGAGATGAAGTGTGTCTTCGACAAGAAGACGGGCAATGTGGTGATGCGCTATCCCGATTCAATGTACATGGAGAACGAAGATGGCATGGGTCGTTGGTTCGACCCTGCGAAACTGACCGATGCGCAGATTGAGCAGATGTTGCAGACGTTGAGCCTGAAGAAGAGAGCCAGGCGAGTGCGGTGTGATTGCCTCATCCCCGAGGGAAATGGTGAGAGAAATGTTTATTACTTGAAATATTGATAGAGTCGTTATGACACAAGAGTTTCAGATAAGAGTTCTGCCCGAACAGGCAGCCAGCGAACAGGGCATCAGACAGTTCTTGCAGGACGAAAAAGGTTTGTCAGCCCATGAGGTGAAAGCGGTGAGGGTGCTGAAGAGGAGCATTGATGCACGGCAAAGAACCATCTTTGTGAATCTGAAAGTCCGGGCGTATGTGAATGAACAGCCTGAAGATGATGCTTATGAGCGTGTTGATTATCCGAATGTGGGAGGTCAGCCGCAGGCTGTTGTGGTGGGTGCCGGACCTGGTGGTTTATTTGCGGCGTTGAGGCTGATAGAGTTGGGCATCAGACCCGTTGTGGTGGAACGTGGCAAGAGTGTACACGAACGTCGGAAGGACATCGCGCAGATTTCCCGTACCCAGCAGGTAGATCCCGAGTCGAACTATTCCTTCGGCGAGGGTGGGGCAGGGGCTTTCTCCGATGGAAAGCTATACACACGAAGCAAGAAGCGCGGCAATGTGGAGAAGATTCTCAATGTCTTTTGCCAGCATGGAGCCAGTACCAGCATCTTGGCAGACGCCCATCCCCATCTGGGTACGGACAAATTGCCGAATATCATTGAGGCGATGCGTAACACTATCATCCGTTGTGGGGGCGAGGTACACTTCGAGACCAAGATGGATGCCATTCTGCTCAAAGGGAACAAGGTTGAAGGCATTCGTTGTGGCGACAAGACATTCCTCGGTCCCGTCATCTTGGCAACAGGACACAGTGCCAGGGATGTCTATCGTTACCTCTACGCACAAGGCATTGAGATAGAGGCAAAAGACATAGCGGTAGGCGTTCGTTTGGAACACCCGTCGGAACTCATCGACCAGATTCAATATCATCGTCGAGAAGGCAGGGGTGAGTATCTGCCTGCTGCCGAGTATTCGTTTGTCACTCAGGTGGATGGACGTGGTGTCTATTCCTTCTGCATGTGTCCAGGCGGAACGGTGGTGCCAGCGGCGAGTGGACCGAATCAAATTGTGGTGAACGGTATGAGCAATTCCCAACGCAACAGCCCGTGGAGCAATTCGGGCATGGTGGTGGAACTGCATGTGGAGGACTTGAAAGAGCGTTCTCTGCTGGAGTTGCCCCCTGTGCCAAATGTGGAAGTGAAGGGAGGTGCCTTGGCGATGATGGAATTTCAGGAACGGCTGGAGTACACCACATGGATGCAGGGCAACCGCAAGCAAACGGCTCCTGCCCAACGAATGGCACATTTCGTGAATGGCAAGGGCAGTTACGACTTGCCTCAATCGTCTTACACGCCCGGACTTATCAGCACCCCGATGCATTTCTGGATGCCTGGCTTCGTCTCGAAACGCTTACAGCAGGGTTTCAAGCACTTTGGCAAGGCTTGTCATGGCTTCTTGACGAATGAGGCTGTGATGATAGGCGTGGAGACACGTACCTCCGCTCCTGTACGCATTCTCCGCGACCGCGAGACGTTGCAGCATATCCGTCTGCAAGGATTGTTCCCCTGTGGTGAAGGTGCTGGCTATGCAGGCGGCATCGTGAGTGCCGGCGTGGATGGAGAACGATGTGCTGAAATGCTGGCTGAATACCTCCAACGTGAGTAGTTTGAAAAAACGTACCCGAGGACTACGTCATGCCGTACCCGAGGGGTACACCACTTCGTACCCCTCGGGTACGTTTCTTTTGTGTATATGAATATTCGTGACAAACAAATTCTTCACCTCGCCCTGCCGAGCATCGTGTCTAACATCACGGTGCCGCTGCTGGGTTTGGTGGATGTGGCCATCACAGGCCACCTCGGTTCGGCTGCCTACATCGGTGCCATAGCGGTGGGCGGCATGCTGTTCAACATCATTTACTGGATGTTTGCTTTTCTGCGCATGGGTACGAGTGGCATGACGGCACAGGCGTTGGGGGCGAGAGATATGACAGAGGTGGTGGCTGTGATGCAAAGGGCGTTGCTGGTTGCCATCGTGATTTCTGGCGTGATGCTGTGTCTGCAGGCACCCATCAGGGATGGAGCCTTGTCTGTCATCCGTCCTTCGGCTGAAGTGATGGCATTTACCTGTACCTATTTTAATATATGTATATGGGGCGCTCCTGCCGCTCTGCCGCTTTTTGTCCTGACAGGTTGGTTTGTGGGCATGCAGAATTCGAAGGCACCCATGTTGGTGGCAATCATTCAGAATGTGGCAAATATTGTGCTGAGTTTTGTGCTGGTGTATGTGGTGGATATGAAGATAGAGGGAGTTGCATGGGGAACAGTGCTGGCACAATACATTGGACTGATATCTGCACTTTCGCTTTTTATACCTTATTACTTGAGAATCAAAAAGTACTACCGAAAGAAAGTGGCGCTTGCAAAACCTGCCTTGATGAAGTTCTTCTCGTTGAACAAGGACATCTTTTTCCGGACGTGCTGCCTCATTCTGGTTCATTTCTTCTTCATCGCTGCAGGAGCAAAGCAGGGTGATTCAGAACTGGCGGTGAACACGATGCTGATGCAACTCTTCACGCTGTATAGTTACATCATGGACGGCTTTGCCTTTGCCGGCGAAGCGATGGTGGGCAAGGCGATAGGCGGAAAGATGCGTGGAATATATGATGACACCGTGTGTCATCTGTTTCGTTGGGGGTGGGGTGTTGCAGCACTTTTCACATTGGCATATCTTCTTTTGGGTAAGCCGTTCCTCTCACTTCTTACCGACGATGCAACGGTGTTGGCGACCGCTCAGCTCTATCAGCCGTGGACGCTTCTTTTCCCATTATGTGGCATGGCTGCTTTTATTTGGGATGGGGTTTATATAGGGGCGACAGCCACCAAAGGCATGCTGATTTCCATGGCATCAGGCATGGTGGTGTTTTTTCTGCTCTATCTCGTGCTGATGCCTCTATGGGGCAATCACGGATTATGGCTTGCCTTTGTTGCTTATCTTGCCACACGGGGGGTGTCCCAAACATGGATGCGACATCGTATTTGGAGGGAGTGATTTATCGTTTTTGTCGGAAACTTTTGCCTATTTAACATGATTGTGTGAAGAAACACTTGTTTTTTTGAGAAAAAAGAATCCCTTTTAGTGTATTTTTTTTGTTTTTTATTTGTGACGATAGATTTTTTTGTATCTTTGCAAGCGTAATCTTAGAGAAGTGGACATGAAAAATCAACGTATATTGAAGATATTGCCTTTACTGATTGTTGCCTCCATCTTGCTGTTGGGTTCGTGTAACAAAGTGAGTCAAATTCGGTCGAGTGGACCGCGCCATAGCATAGTGGTGATTCACTCATGGGATAGTATAGGAGAAGAGAAAGAACTTTTCTCCCGCACGATGGAACGTGCTTTCAAAGAGCATGGTATGCAGGTGGATATCCATCATATCTATGCCAACATGTTGCGGCGTCCCAATGATGTGTTTTCTCGATTTGATTGGGCTGCCTATTCGAAGCAGATTAAAGAATGGAAGCCTGAGGTGATTTTGTTGAATGACGACCCGATTTTGGAATGGGTTCTCACTCAGGAAGATAAAGACTCCATCTTTTATAATACACCTGTTGTTTTTGCGGGCGTCAGCACCTTGCTGCGCGATTCACTTTATCGTTTCCCGAAAATGACAGGCTATGAAGCAAAAATAGATTTGGCACGCAACATAGAGATGATGATGAAGATAACCAATACTCAGTGCGTGACAATAGAGATGGACTATCGGGATAGTGATTTGAAATTGCGCCGTCAAATAGAAGAAGAACTTCGTGATTCCACACGATACATCAACAATACCAGTTTTAAGTTGAAGAATCTGGATGAGGAGTATTTGAAAAAAGAATACCCGGGTCTTGTTGTTGTGAATGTGGTTTCCTGCGCATACCCCTTTAAGAATTGCGCTGAGGGCGAACCCGACTCCGTCGGAAAAGCCACGACGGGATTCTTCTACCAGAAAGCAAAAGATATGTGGCAATTGCAGATGAGGAACAGCATCCTCGGCAATTCTATCATTGACCATACGGAACGCCCCCAATTCACTTGTGTCCGCGAACAATTTAACGACCCCATGAATGTACGGTTCCTGGGTGGATATTTCACCAGCACTGAAACACAAGTGCAGGACCAAGTGGCTTATGCTGTTCGCATCATACAAGGTGAAGCGCCTAAGTCGCTGCCTGTTAGTATGCATTCAAGTGACTATTACTTGGATTGGAATGCCATGCAGCTGATGTTCCCTAAAATGCCTTATGGCATGTATAGCAATGATTTCAAGATTGTCAATGCACCTTTCTATCTGGAACAGCCTCTCCAATTCGCTCTCGAAGTGGGTCTTCTCATTTTGTTGGTGGGTATTGTCATCTATTTCATTGTTTATGTTTTGCTGCAATGGAAATGGAAGGGACAACTGAATTTGGTGGAAGAGTTGCAGTACGAGGAGAGAGTGCATGACCTTATGTTCTCGGACACGAAAGATACTTTTTGGGTGCTGAAGGAAGACCAGTTTATATTGAGCCCGCAATTTGCCGAGCATTTCAAAGTGCCCATTCGCTTGTCAATGGATGATATGGAGAAAATTGTACATGAAGACAGCAAGGCATCCTTTGAATTCTTGAAGAATTTCCGCAATCAGCGAGGAAGGAAGACCGTGCGCCTTCACCTGTCTCCAGATAATGGCAAGTCATGGTATTGGGCTGAGGCCATGTACACGGCAACCGAGGAGTCTTCGAAAACGGGTGAACTGTATGGATTGCTGCTGAACATTGACCAAAAGAAGGAAACGGAGGAGAAACTGGAACAGGCGCAGATTCTGGCAAGTCAAGTGGCGCTGAAAGAGAATTTCTTGGCAAACATCAGTCACGACCTCCGCACACCGTTAGGTGCAGTCACAGGTTTCTCCACCATGCTGACCACACCGGGCATGACCTTCGAGGAAGGAGAACGAGAGATGTATGGAGATGTCATCCATCAGAACACGGACATGATTCTGAACATGATTGACAGCGTGATGGAGAAGGCCCAGATTGAAACGGGTGACCTTGAAATCATCCAGAAACCTGTGTCGATTCAGAAACTTGTGGATGAGTGTTACAAGACGAATTACATCATTGCACCGACGCACCTTGAGTTTAAGTTGGAAACGGCAGAACCCGATGCCACCGTGAATATAGATGCTACCCGCACCAAGCAGGTGGTGAACAACTTCTTGAGCAATGCCTTCAAGTTCACCACCGAAGGCAGTGTCACGTTGGGATGGAAGTATGTGGAGGACGACAAGGACAAGGTGGAAGTGTATGTGAAAGATACCGGAATCGGCGTTGCACCCGAGAAACAGGCACAGTTGTTCGAACGTTACATCAAGGTGGATGAGACGGACAAAGGTACAGGATTGGGCTTGAACATCAGTAAGACCATCATGGAAAAGCAGAATGGCACCATTGGTGTGGAAAGTGAGATGGGCAAGGGAAGCAAGTTCTTCTTCCGCTTGTCACGGATGGTGGAATGCTTGCTGCTGATTGTCACGTTAGGCATGGGTTGGATGATGCCATCCTCTTGTTCAAGGTATAGTAAGGAAGAGATGAGAGCGAACGTGCTGATCTACCACAGTTACGAAAAGGGATATGACGGGTACCGGGAGTTCAATGATAAGATTCTGCAGACATTCCGCAGTCATGGCATCAATGCAGATGTGAAGCATGTGTATCTGGATTTGGAGAATCCAGCGAGTGAAACGAGACATTTGCACATGGCGCTAAAAGATTCGATGGAAATAAGTGGTTGGAAACCTGATGTGGTGATCACGGAAGGTGACCGTGCTGCTTATGACTGGATGTCTTGGCAGGAGTCGGAAGAGATTCTGGGGTTCGACTCAATTCCTGTCATTCTGGGTGCTCTGCATCATCCTCAGTGGGATTACATCAGAAAGCATAATAACATGGTGGTCATCAATGACCCGATTGATTATTGTACAAACATCAATTTGGCATCAGAGATGTCAGGGAAGAACTGTGTGGAGATAGAACTTGATCATTTCCAACAGGATTCCTTGATTCGTAGTGAACTGAAGCAGGCAATTGCCCGTCCTCCTTATGTGGACAACTCCGATTTCCATGTGGAGATTGTGGGTGATGAAGATTTCCATACGAAATGGAGGGACAGTGTGGTGGTGTTGGTCTATTCGACGGAATCGCCAGAACTTAACTCGCAAAATGTGCAGGACAAGGAAGAAGGGTATCAGAATTTGCGGCGCATTTATGTTCACTCATGGCTCTACCCGTCGGTGGCAGTGAAGAGAGATCTTTACAGTTCAGCCATTGTTGACAAGACTGGACGTCCTCAATACACGGCGGTGAAAGCAGGCTTTGCAGATGGTCGTGGCAGGTACTTGTGTGGCTACTTTGCAGGCTATGAGACGGTGGGTGAGGATGTTGCAAGGGTTGCATCCGAAATCTTGAAAGGAGCAGATTTGGCTTCTTTTGTCGGCATGACACACCAGAAGAATTATTACATGGATTATGATGCAATGGAGAAACTGGGATTGGAGTACCAGGACTACAATGATCGCTTCACCATTGTTGGTGCTCCTATTGAGAAGATTTCTCCATTATATACTTATACCACATGGATTCTCATCATATTGGTCTTCATCATTGCTATAGGCTCCATCATTCTGGTGCTGCAATCGTGGAAGAACAGAATTGCCCAAACGCTGATTGAAGATGTGAAGAGACGTGCCGAGATACGGCAGATGGCATTGCATGGAGCAGATAGCCATAGTGTGCGTTCAGAGGTGAATCTGAAGGAGATTATTTCTCATGTCCATCCTGACTATTCGAGTGAGATTCCGCTCATCATGCAGTCGATAGACATTGCGGGAACACATAGTTATGAGATTTTTGCTGACGTTGGGCAGAAGGATGTTTACAGATGGTGGCAGTTGCGTTTTGTTGTCATGTTTGACGTCAAGACCGGAAAGAAAAAAGTGGATGGTATCTTGATCAATATTGATGAGACCAAACGTTATGAGGAGAACCTGAGGAAGGCGATGCTGCTGGCAGAGGAGGCAAAGCAGAAGGAAGACTTCCTGACTACGATTAGTCACGAAATTCGCACCCCTTTGAATGCCGTGGTGGGATTCAGCGATGTTTTGGTCAGCATGCCCCCCGATTCGTTCACACCAGAGGAGATGGCGGAATACGCAAAAATCATCAAGGCGAACAACACGAGCCTCTCTGCCATGATTGAGGACATCCTCATGTTCTCACGTATTGAAAGCGGACGCATACAATATGTCAAGAACGAATTTGATGCTGCGGAACTGGTGCGTGAGTTGGTGCACGAATGGCACGATTTGGTGCCGGAAGGGGTTGTGTTATATGATATTCCAGTCCTGCCAGGCATCACCATCAATAATGACCGTACACGTGTCAAGTATATCTTGAACCAGTTGATGAGCAATGCCGTGAAGTTCACCAAGAAAGGCTCAATAGCCATCGGTGTGGAATATCACTTCAATTCAGACGAGGTAGAATTCTTCGTATGTGATACAGGCTGTGGCATTCCGAAAGAAAAGCAGCAGTTGGCATTTGGCTTGTTCTGGAAAGACGACGGTTTCATCCCAGGTTTGGGACTCGGTTTGCATGTGGCAAAGAAACTGTCAGAAGGAATGGGTTTGAAGTTAGATGTTGAGAGTAAGCCCGATTGCGGTTCAAAGTTCTCGCTTTACGGCAATGCTTACATGAAGAAACCGACGGAAGAATAAACCACATGTCGGTTCTCATCACAGTAATATTATATTTTGGAGTGTTGCTGCTTCTTTCCCGCGTGGCGGGCAAGAGAGGCGGCAATGCTGCTTTTTTCACAGGCAACCGTCAGTCACCTTGGCCCTTGGTCGCCTTTGGCATGATCGGTGCCAGCATCTCTGGTCTCACGTTCATTGGTGTGCCGGGATGGGTGATGACCATCGACATGACCTACTTGCAGATGTGCATGGGTTTTATCGTGGGATATCTGGTGGTGGCGTTTGTGTTATTGCCTTTGTATTATAAGTATCGACTCACATCCATCTACACCTATCTGAAACATCGTTTCGGGCATGTGAGTTACAAGACAGGGTCTTCCTTCTTTATCTTGAGCAAACTGTTGGGGGCTGCTGCCAAGTTTTATGTGGTTTGCAGAATCCTGCAGATGTGTCTGGTGGACAGTTTCTCGGTTCCATACGTTGTGATTGTCTTGGCAGCCTTGTTCCTGATATGGTTATATACACGGCGGAGCGGCATTCGTGCCTTGGTGTGGACAGACTTCTTGCAGACTTTATGTCTCATGCTGGCACTGGTCATCATGTTGCTCAAGGTGATGGACATGTTGGATATGAATATGGCAGAGGCGATACGCACGGTGTGGAATGACTCTCATTCCCGCATCTTTGAATGGGAGGATTTCACCTCGAAACAGAACTTCTGGAAGCAGTTCCTGTCGGGCATTTTTATCGTCATTGTGATGACGGGGCTTGATCAGGACATGATGCAGAAGAATCTCACTTGTAAGAATTTACGTGCGGCACAGAAGGATATGTGCTCTTATGGCGTTCTGTTTGTTCCAGTCAATTTTTTGTTTTTGGCATTGGGCGTGCTGCTGCTGTTGCTTTATCAGAAGACGGGTGTGCCAGTCCCGGAGAAAGGGGATGATCTGCTTTCGGGGATGGTGCTAAATGGGATGATGGGAAATGTTTGCCTCGTGTTCTTCACGATTGGTGTCATTGCCAGTGCTTTCTCTTCTGCCGATTCTGCTATGACGGCACTCACGACCAGTTTCTGCATTGACATCTTGGAGAAGGAGGAAGATGAGAAGACGCGTAAGCGGGTTCATTTGGGGGTGATGGTGGCATTTGTGCTGGTTACGCTTGTTTTCAATGCCATTGGTTCCGGCAGTGTGATGGATTTGATATACACCTTGGTGTCGTACACGTATGGTCCGCTCTTGGGACTCTTTGCCTTCGGCATGTTCACCCGTCGGCAACCACAAGAGAAATATGTGCCATTTATTGCGATTGCATCACCTTTGGTCTGTTATATGATTGATGTGGTGGTGTTGCAGTGGACAGGATACCAATTCGGCTATGAATTGCTGATGTTTAACGGACTTCTCACTTTCGTTGGATTGTGGGGTGTCTCACACCGATATTCACAGAAAATCACAGGAGGAACACGGTGAGCAAACTATTTTCCGCGTGAAAAAGAACGATATGAGATTTATTGATTTATTTGCTGGTCTTGGAGGTTTTCACCTTGCGCTGTCCCGTTTGGGGCATGAATGTGTCTTTGCCTCTGAGATACAGCCTAAATTACAGAAACTGTATCAACTTAATTTCCCTCATACTCCCATTGCTGGTGACATCACCAAAATCAAGGCGGAAGAGATTCCTCCGCATGAGATTTTGTGTGGCGGGTTCCCATGTCAGCCTTTTTCTTTCTCGGGAAAAAAGCAGGGATTTGACGATGAGTTAGGGCGTGGCAACTTGTTTGATGAAATTTGTCGTATTCTCAGTTATCATCATCCCCGATACATTTTTCTGGAGAACGTGTCGGCTTTGCCGGGACATGATGGGGGACGCACTTGGAAGGTGATTCAGCAGAAGTTGGATGCGTTGGGTTATGACATCCGTTCTCACATCTATTCGCCCCATGTCTTTGGCATTCCTCAGCACCGTCCCCGTTTCTATATCGTGGGCATATTGCGCGATGAACAGGGTGTCAGCGGCATGCACAAGTTCCATTTTGTCCGTCCGAAGAAAGATGTTGTGAGCGATGTGCGTACCATTGTTGATATGACAGACCATGATAGGGTTCAGCCTGTCCGTCAGGGACTGCATCCTGTATTTGATGCCTGGCAGGAGTTTGTCTATAATGTGACCCGTCGGGATGGTTATATGCCTTCGCACTGTATCTTCACAATGGAATTCGGTGCTGATTATGAGTTTGAGGACACGCCTCCGGCTTTCCAACCGCTTGAACGGTTGCGTGGTCGTCGGGGGGCTTATGGAAAAGTGCTGGAGGGTGCGACCCGAGAGGAACTTGTTGCAGACCTCCCATTCTATATGCAGAAAACGAAATACGAGGAGACTTATCCAGAGTTCAAGAAAGTGCTTATTCGGCAGAACAGAGACCTCTATCAACGACACAAAGATTGGATTGACCCGTGGTTGAAGAAAATCAGGAAGTTCCCTCGCACACAGCGTATGCTTGAATGGAGCACCAATCAGGATTGGGATTTTCGGCACCACGTCATTCAACTGCGGCCCTCGGGCATTCGTGTTCGTTCGATGAATTATGTGCCCACTATCACGTTGTGCACTACAGCCACCCCCATCCTTCCTTTTGTCCCTTATCCTCCCGATGGGGCGGTGGACAAGAAGGGGCATCCTTATACTCTTGATGATTTCCGTTGGGGACGTTACATCTCACACAATGAGGCAGCACGTATCCAGTCGATGCAGGAACTCAATTACGGTAACCTCTCCCGAGTGCAGAAATTCAAAGCACTCGGCAATGCCGTCAATGTAGATGTGGTGGAAATCATCGCCCGTCGTCTTTTCACCTGCAAGTGAGATGAAAGCATCCCTGTTTCCGTTCGTATTTCACATAGCATTGACCATCTTCTCTCAGGTCGCGCAGCACTTCTGACAGTACTTGCTTCATGGGCTCGTTCCATCTGAGCAATGCTGACCGCGGCTCATACGTGCCTGTTATCGGCATGAATTTGTTGTAGGCTATGTCCACTGTCGTGCCATAGCAATGGCAGGAGTTCGTCGTGGCATTTCTGTTCCCTCGTTGCAGGTTCGACACATCGTCCGTAGTGCGCAACACCGAGGTGACAATGGGCAAGTGGATGGGGAGCCCCTTCACTTGGCACGAATCAATAAAATTCAGGCAGATAGTATTCAACAGATGTTGTGCTCTTGGCACCAGATAGGGAATGGAGTGGGTGAGGGAATCTATTGAATAAAAAGGAGAGTGGCAGATGTTGACCAACTCATGGCGTTTCACCAGCATTTCCGCCTCCTTCCTGTTCCTCACAGGTGTGATGCCATACTCCTGTGCTGCCACAATCTGTACATTCTGACTGTCAGGAAAACACTCAGCATAACTCCACACCCCTCTGATGTGGCGGTATACCTTATTCTCGATTATGTTTACCATCTTAAGTCCGCCCTGTTTTCCCTTCACCATCTTGCTCGGCAAGGCATTTGTCTCAACCTTCTTGGGCATCTCTCTCATTGGTACCTCAATGCCAAAAGCGTATTTGATACCCGTAAACAGTCCCATCACTGCCACAAACACCGCGATGAACGTCCACTGACTATACTTGTTCTTATTTTTCTCCATCTTTATCTTTCCATACTATAAACTCCAAACTCTCACCCCTCAACTCTTAACTCTTAACTCCCCGATGGGTCTTCATCTACCCTCTTCCCGAATTCTCCACCAATTCCTTCACCAACTCATTGAATCGCTTCGCCTCCATTAGTTGTTCAATGGTCAGGTGCATCCTGTAGCGCCAATAATGCCGTGGTTTAGCGGGTATGTTGATTCTCTCCCCGTTCGGGTCGGGCAGTCTCAGTTCTTCATCCATCGACAACCAGTCCTGCAATGACAGCAACGTCAGTGCTGAAGGGCAGAACAAATGTGATGAAACGATTTCCTCACATAGCCATCCCGGTGCAGGGTGGGGGGCAGTGCCGTCCTTGTACAGGGCATTGTTGTAAAATTGCTGTGTTCGTTCCGTGTCCTCGTCCCACCATTGACGCAGAGGGGGCATATCATGCGTGGAGATGGTCGCCACCGAACGGTAAGGATTTTCCCATAGATGTCCGAATTGCAGATAAGGCGACTTCGGCATCGTTTGGATTTCCAACGACAACATCTTGAGGTCATTCATCACCCATCCTACACTCTCTGGCACCATACCGAGATCCTCGGCACACACCAGCATTCGTGTCGATTGTGTCAGAATGGGCAACTTCTTCATCGCCTCGTCATACCAGAACTTGTTATGTCGATGGTAGAAATAGTCATTGTATAAACAGTTAAACGCATCCTTTTCATGCAACAGCAGTGAGTCGTACACAAAATCCTTTTGTGCCGAGATGCGTGGATGGTACATCTCTGGGTGTTTCCTGTCAGGAATGAAGAGCACACACGATGACAAGTCATATAACCCGTCTCTCAAGGTAATGCTGTCCTCGTCCGTCTTGCCTGCAAAGGCTGCCTCTATCTTTCGTTGGCTGGCATACTCGTCCTTCAGGTCATACCTTCCGTCCGTGCGGGGCTTCAGATAGATGGCTTTCACCAAGTCGGCACGATAGCCAAAAATCTTTTCCAAAGTCTCGTCTGTGATGTATGGGCGTGTCATGTATTCCGCATTGAAACGCATGCCATAACTCTCAATCTCATCCACCGTCATTGGCAAGGATGGGGAGAACTGTCCCAACAGTCCATGCACAGAATGCATTGGAATGTCCCAAATGCGGAAGAATCCCAGCACATGGTCAATCCTGTAAGCATCGAAATACTCAGCCATCTTCTGGAACCGTCTGATCCACCACCGATAACCCTCCTTCGCCATAGCCTCCCAGTTGTAGGTGGGGAAGCCCCAGTTCTGACCGTTCTTCGAGAAGTCGTCAGGCGGTGCTCCCGCTTGTTCGTCCAGATTGAACAGATGAGGCTCCGACCATGCTTCCACGCTGTCGCGCGAAATGCCAATCGGAATGTCGCCCTTGATGATGACTCCCTGCTTTCGCGCTTCCGTCCTTACTGCCAACAACTGCTTGTGCAACTGATACTGCATATAGTAGAAAAACGCCACCTGTTCGTAAGACTCGCAGTCCTTGGCAACAAGTTTCTCCACCTCCTTCTTATTAAATATATTGTATAGAGGCCATTTCCCAAACTCCGCAGTCTTGTACTTATCTCTCAAATAGCAGAATGCCGCATACGGAACGAGCCAATCCTTGTTGTCCTCAAAGAATTGTTTGTATTCCTTCTCTTCCAACACATCCTTTCCCTCCTGGACATACGCCATCCGCAGATACTCCATTTTCAGGGCAATCACCTGCTCATAGTCCATCTCCTTCAGCGCATTCACTCGTTGCTGTCTCATCATGAACTTCTCCATCGACAGACGGTCCTTCAGTCGTGGCAATGCATTCAAATCACAGTAGAGCGGATGCAACGCAAACACCGAGATGGCATTATATGGGTATGAATCTTGCCAAGTGCCCATCGTGCTTGTGTCGTTGATGGGCAATATCTGGATAGCATGCATCTTTGTCTTCACAACCCACTGAATCATCGCCTTCAAGTCACCGAAGTCACCCACGCCATAACTCTTGGCTGAACGCAAAGAGAACACAGGAATCACCACACCGGCCACCTTCCAGCTGTCACCACTCAATGCCAATCGCTCATCCGTCTTCACCCACATTTGCTTGGCTTCCAGTTTCGGACAGCGCAGTTTGCGGTTCTCGCCATCCTCCCAGCGCAAGATGTTATTTCTTGCATCCACCACTACATATTTATATTCCACTTCGCCAAACAACAACTCCGCGTCAATGTTTACAGCCCATTCCTGCAAGTTGATGAGTGCCATCCGTTTCGCCCTTTGCCATTCGCCTAATTGCGGCGTGTTGCCACACACCGCCAACCATTCGCCCTTCTTCAGCCGAGGCTCCACCACACGCAGTTGCAGGGTGGAGGAGAAGAGTGTGTCGATAGCATCGCAGCCATCAGGCACCGCACCTACACATTCCGTATAGGCCGAGGAGAACAAAGGCTGATCCTCTGGGATTGGACGCCACTTGTCGCTCAGCACATAACTGTTGGTCACCCCGTCAAACTTCACCTTGTGAGGTGCCACCTCCCATTCTGTCCACACCAGTTTCCCGTCACGATACATGGCATACTTGTACTCGATGCCGTGCATCCTCTTCTGCTGTTCCTCCAGCATCATCTCTCCATCCCACATCTTGCCATCCTGGGTTGACAGCGGCAATTCCTTCACAGCCGTCTTCTGACCGCGCTTGTCCACCATCCACAGTTGCACACGCAAATCCTCCCCCCATCGGGTACGATACTCTATGTTGAAATGAATCTTCATTTGTCATTCTTGTTTTATCATGGTTGCTGATCATCAACCAACTGCAAAGGTATGTTTTTTCCGTCAATCTTCCAAACATCCACTTCAAAAAGTGAAACTTGTGCCATTATTGTTGATTGTTGGACTGAACACGAAGAAAGTCTGTCGTGAATCACGATTTTATAGGTGTTCGTTCGTGAAAATGAATTTAAAAACCGTATCTTTGTACTCAAATTGAAAAACGGAATGCCGTATGGAAATGTATCAGTATCATATTTTTTCGCCCTATCGTGTGTGTCCATTGGGGGCACATGTGGATCATCAGCATGGATTGGTGACGGGTTTTGCAATCAATAAAGGTGTGGACTTGTGGTTCAACGTGAGGGAGGATGGACATGTACATTTGGTTTCTCGTTCGTTTGAGGGTGAGGTGGATTTTGACATTGATGCACCGACACAGGTGAAGGAGCATCACTGGGGCGACTATGTCCGTGGTGCGAAGTATGCGTTGCGGAAACGGTTTGAGTTGAAGCAGGGCATTGAGGGGGTGATTCAGGGAAGTCTGCCTGTAGGTGGATTGTCATCGAGTGCTGCGGTGCTAATCGCGTATGTGATGGCGTTTGCCAAGGCGAATGGCATCACGTTGCAGCCTTTTGAGGTGGTGCAGATTGCTTCGGAGGCGGAACGTGAGTACATCGGACTGAACAACGGTTTGTTGGATCAGGCGTGTATCGCATTGGGCAAGAAGGATGGGTTGTTGTTTCTGGATTGTGACAGCAATGAGTACCGCATCATCAGGAAGAATCCGGAGATGCCGGACTTTGAATTGGGCATCTTCTTTTCGGGGTTGACTCGTTCGTTGGTGAACAGTGATTATAACTTGCGTGTGTATGAGTGCAAGACGGCGGCATGGAATATGTTGGCATATACGGAGCAACCGTTGAAGACGTTTGACAAGACGTTCTTGCGCGATATTCCGAAGGCGACATTCGAGAAGACGCGGATTGCGATGCCTGCTCGTTTTGCCCGTCGGGCAGAACATTTCTATTCTGAGTACCGCCGTGTGCGTCAGGGTGTGACGGCATGGGAAACGGGCAACTTGAAGTTGTTTGGCAAACTGAGTTTCGATTCGTGTGAGAGTTCTATCCATAACTATGAGTGTGGAAGTCCTGAACTGATTGCCATCTATGAAATTATGCGCACGTTGCCTGGCATTTGGGGCGGACGTTTCAGTGGGGCTGGTTTCAAAGGTGCCTGCATCGCGATGGTCGATCCTGCCTACAAGGAGCAGATTGAGAAAGAACTGACGGCGCGATACCTGGATCAATTCCCCGAATACGAAAAGACATTCAAGTGCTATTTCGTGAAGCCGGATGATGGAGCGAGGTTTGTGGACCCCTCTAACTCCCCTGTTTAGGGGAGAAACATCGAGATGTATGGAGAGAAAATGGATGACGGCGGATTCGATGGATTATGAATTGCTGAAAGAAAATGCAAGGAATAATCGTCGGAACATGACAGAGGCCGAGAGTGTGTTCTGGGCTATAGTAAAAGGAAAAGGTATGGGACAGAGATGCCTGAGACAGCATGTCATCGGGGATTATATTGTGGATTTTCTTTTTCGGAAGAGCAAATTGATTGTAGAAATAGACGGGGAATACCATTTTACAGAAGAACAACAAAAAAAGTGATGTTATTCGTACGGCGTGGCTTGAGAGCGAAGGATATCAAGTAATCAGGTTCACCAATGAAGAAGTATTATTTGATACGGACAATATGATTAACAAACTAAAAGTCTCCCTAAACAGGGAGATTTAGAGGGTCTTATGAAAAATCTAGTGATTGCGGCAGGATATGCCACGAGGTTGGGAGAGTTGACCAAGAACTTTCCGAAACCATTGCTGAGGATAGGGGAGAATACTATTCTTGGCAGGATGTTGGATGATATTGATGGAATTGATGAGATTGACGAGCACATCGTCATCACGAACCATAAGTTTGCTCCGATTTTTGAGGAATGGAAGAAGGAAATGCGCTATGTGAAGCCCATTACGATTGTGGATGATGGGACGGAGACGAATGAGACGAGGTTGGGTGCGGTGTGTGACTTGCTGTATGCGATGCAGAAGTTGCAGATAGATGATGATATGCTGGTGGTGGCTGCTGACAACCTGCTGTTTTTCTCGTTTCAGGAGTTTGTGGATTTTGCGAAAGAGAAGGGAACCTCGTGCATCATGTGCCACAATCAGCCAGAATTGACGAAACTGCAACGCACGGGTGTGGTGGAACTGGATGCGGAGATGAAGGTGCTGGGCATGGAAGAGAAGCCGCAGGTGCCGAAGTCGCATTGGGCTGTGCCTCCTTTCTATATCTATAAGAAGAAGGACCTCGAATTGGTACGCCACTCTGTGGAGAACGGGTGCGGAAAGGATGCACCGGGCAATCTGGCGCATTACATGGTGGAGCACACGGCGATGCATGCGTGGAAGATGTCGGCAGGACGGTTCGACATCGGCAGTCTGGACACGTATGAGGAAGCTGTGAGGAGATTCGGATGATTCGTGTTCAAAAAAATAGAAAGGTATAGTATTATAAAATACAATTAGTGTGAATGTGAAATAGTAAGAAGATTATGGAGAAGATTAGTTTAGATAGCAAGGCAATTCTTGTGACTGGTTCGGCAGGGTTCATCGGTTCGAACCTGGTGAAACGTCTGTTTAAGGATGTGAAGGGTGCCACGATTGTGGGCATCGACAACATGAATGACTACTATGATGTGAGTCTGAAGGAGTACAGATTGAAAGAGTTGGAGGCAGCCAAGCCAGAAGGTGTCAATTATCAATTTGTCAAAGGCGACATTGCCGACAAGGCAACGATTGACAGCATCTTCGAGCAGTACAAGCCAGCAGTGGTGGTGAACCTCGCTGCACAGGCTGGTGTGCGTTACAGCATCACAAATCCTGATGCTTACATCCAGTCCAACCTGATTGGGTTCTATAACATCTTGGAGGCTTGCCGCAATCATCCTGTGGAGCATCTGGTGTATGCCAGTTCGTCGAGTGTGTATGGCTCGAACAAGAAAGTGCCATACTCTACCGATGACAAGGTGGACAATCCCGTGAGTCTCTATGCCGCCACGAAGAAGAGCAATGAACTGATGGCACATGCCTACAGTAAACTTTACAACATCCCATCAACGGGTTTGCGCTTCTTCACCGTCTATGGTCCAGCAGGTCGTCCAGACATGGCGTATTTCGGTTTCACGAATAAATTGGTGAGGGGTGACACCATCCAGATTTTCAACTATGGTAACTGCATGCGCGACTTCACGTTTGTGGATGACATCGTAGAGGGTGTGGTGCGCATCATGCAGGGAGCACCAGAGAAGAAGCAAGGAGAGGACGGATTGCCACTGCCTCCTTATGCGGTGTATAACATCGGTAACAACAATCCCGAGAACTTGCTGAACTTCGTGGACATTCTGCAACAGGAATTGATTCGTGCGAAAGTGTTGCCAGGGGATTATGACTTCGATGCTCACAAAAAACTGGTTCCCATGCAACCAGGTGATGTGCCAACCACTTACGCCGACACTTCGGCATTGGAACGTGACTTTGGATTTAAGCCCTCGACATCTTTACGGGAGGGTTTAAGAGCCTTTGCAGAATGGTATGCAAGATTTTATGAATAGGAAAGGGGGCAAAAAGCCCTCTTTTTTGTTTTTTTAATACCAAAGTTTTGGCTGTAAGAGATTTTGGCTGTACTTTTGTTTTTCCAAACCAAGAGCATTGGCATCTTTTTTGTATCATCAAATCATTACTCCGATATGAATATTAACAATCGTTTTTTATCTATTACCTTATTAACTATCATGTTTTCAATAGGATTTCTAAAGTTGTTTGGTCAAAAGGCTGATTTTGCCACGAAGGTGAAGTCTGCCCTTGAGAAGGTGCAGAAGGAGGCGGACAAGGATCCTGATACGTTTAAGGAGAATATTGCCCAATTGGAGAAGGAATGGGCTGGAAGAAAAGACCCTGTGGAGCAGAGTGTGGTGCATGCTGTGCTGGGTTCCAGTTACAAGGAGATGAAGTGGACGCACATTTCTGACTATGATGAGGAGACGCGTGATGACTATGATGTGAAGCGGGATGAACATTTTGCCCATGTGCTTGACCATATGGAAGCCTTGGCGCGGACAAAAGCGAATGCCTACTCGGGACTGCTGGAGGAGCGAGGTAGGGACAGCGAATTGTATGGCAGTGATATGTTGTCGGTGATGATTGACTTCTTGAAAGAAAATGCCAGTTTGCCGCATGAGAAGGAAGCCGAGATATACGAGAAGGCTTTTAAGATTTATCTTCAGCGGGGCAACAAAAATGGCTATGGACTGATGAAACGGCAGTGGTTGCAGGCAAAGCGTAGGGTGGAGAACCAATACGGAAACTTGACTTATACGGAGTATAAAGACAGTGTTTATCAACTGATGTTGGAACTGAAGGACGAAGAAGTGGGTGCTGACTTGGCATTGGATTACAGGCATACGTTTCTGAATCGTGATGAGAGTATTCTCTTTCTGCGATGGGCAGTGGCTCATGTCGGCAATTCTCGTCGGAAGGATGAACTGAAGGGAGAACTCTCGGACTTGGAACGTCCCACCGTGAATATGTATCGCCAGGGGGATTTCCTGGCCAATCGTCCATATGAAACATCGCTGAGTTTCTGGAACTGTGAACGGGCAACGATGACCGTCCGCAGATATGTTGGACGACGTCCTTTGAAGAATGGTGGTTCAGAGCTGATTCTGACTGGTCCTGTGGTGGAACAGAAGGAGGTGGTGTTGGAGATGGACTCTACCAACAGGGAAAGAAAAGCCAAAGAGTTACCTGTAGAGGGAAATGCCAAGACGAGCCTTACGCTGCCCGCTGGCAGATACGTGTTTGTGGCTGAAGGTTTTGGCAAATCTTCTGTTACGGAATTCAACGTCAGCACAATGCGTGTCATCAAAATAGACAAGGATGGGAAGAATTGCCGGGTGTATGTGGTGGACAATGAAACCGGACGTCCCCTGTCGGGTGTGAAGGTGCAGTGGAGAAAGAATCTTCCCGAAAAGGCCCAAAGGACTGATGGATGGGAAGGCCAGGGAATAGAGGAGGAGAAAGTGACGGGGGCTGATGGTGTCGTGGATTTGAGTAAATCAGGTTATGTGCGTGCTTTCCGAAACGAGTATGATTTTACCGAATGGGACCACGAGTATAATTATTGGAATGGAAATCCTGGTAAGGAGGAAAGGACCTTCTGCCGCATCATGACCGACCGAAGCATCTATCGTCCGGGACAAAAGGTGATGGGATCGGTAGTTCTTTACACTCAGTGGGGTGACAAGGTGGATGTCTTGCCAGAGAAACAATTGACTCTGACAATCAGTGATGCGATGTGGAAGAAGTTGTCGGAGGTGGAGTTTGTCACCAATGAGTACGGCACGGCTTCCTTTGAGTATTTGTTGCCCGAGGATTGTGAAGTGGGCAATTTGCATCTGAGGGTGAACAAACAAGGGGTGCAGGCTTCGTGTGATGTGAAAGTGGAGGAGTACAAGCGTCCAACCTTTGAGGTGTCGTTTGGTGGTAGCCATACGGGACGCTTCGGCGAGACCTTAGAGGCTGAAGGCACGGCAATGATGTTTGCGGGTGTGCCGGTACAGGGAGCGCTGGTACGCTATTCCGTGGAATATGCGTCGGTGGATTTCAAGAGGTGGTGGATCGAAACACGTTGGAAGCATATGTCGGAGGGTGTCTTGACAACAGATGACGAGGGACACTTCAGAGTGCCTGTCATGCTGACGAGGGAGCATTTGACATCCGATGAACAGGTGATGCGTTTCCGCGTGAAAGCCACCGTGACCGATGTGGCTGGTGAAAGCCATGATGCGGAGTGGACGGTGAATGCCACCAACCGAGAGTTTGCCTTGGAATTGACGGTGGATGATGTGCCAGATCTTGCTAAGGATGCCAGATTCAAAGTGGAGGCTTTCGATTTGAACCGTGAGAAGGTGAATGTGCAGGGCAAGTATGCGGTGATGTACGATTCGCATGTGTTGACAGAAGGCGACTTCACGTCGGGCGATTCCATCCTCTTGCCTAAGAATCTGCGATTGGGCGTGAATTATTATATCAAGGTGAGTGCGCTTGAGAAGAGTGGGTACAAGGTGGTGGATTATGCCTCAATCACCCCTTACAACTCTTCCCTTCCCATATCGGAAATCGCTCGTTTGGGAACGAACGAGAAGTTCCGTCCAGAGATGGATGAGAAAGAAGGGGATTTCATCTACACGGAGAACAGTGTCTTTACCGAAGGTGGGGCAGTGGATCTTTTTTTCACGACGAAAGAGACGGATGCCTTCATCCTCTACACCATATACACCGACCAAGGTTTGCTCACCCAGCAGATGGGGGTGACTGACGGTACGATGAAGCATTTGCGTCTGCCATACCAGAAGGAATGGGGCGAGGGTATCGAGGTGAATGTATTCTATGTGCGGAACGGACGGTTCTCACGGATGGTGAAGAGGTTTGAACTGGCTCGTCCCGAGAAGAGACTGAAGTTGGAGTGGGCTTCTTTCCGCGACAGGTTGCAGCCTGGGCAGCAGGAGCAGTGGACTTTGACGGTGACGGACTGGAATGGCAATCGTGTGGGTGGGGCTGAGATGATGGCGGTGCTGTATGATGCTTCGCTCGACCGCATCTTTTCTCACGACTGGAATTTCGGTTTGAACTTCAGCCGTTTTGACCCATCGGCAAGGGCGGATTGCTCCGACCATTATGTGTTCCCGACGTTCTCGTTGGCAGGGAGGTCTTCCGGTGGAGGAGCATATCACCGTGAGTATGACCAGTTGAGGGGTTTTGAGCACGACCGCTATCTGCGCATTGGCGGTGGAGTGAAGGTGCTGGAGAGTCGGGCTATGAGGGTTGCCGACGAGGAGGGTGCCGCGGTGGAGGATGATGCGATGATGATGTCGAAAAATATGATGAAAGTAGAGGAAGAGCCAGCGGTGCCTTCGGAGGACTTTGACCATGCGGTTGTCCGTGAAAACTTTGCTGAGACGGCTTTTTTCCTTCCGCATCTGGTGTCGGACTCGAAGGGGAATGTGACTATTCAGTTCACGTTGCCTGAATCGCTGACGGAGTGGCAGTTCATGGGTTTTGCCCATACGAAGGAAGTGGATTATGGCATGCTGAAAGCAAAGGCGGTGGCAAGAAAGGACTTCATGCTGCGTCCCAACATGCCACGTTTCGTCCGTTGGGGCGACAACGCTGTTGTGGCATCGTCTATCATCAACCAGAGCGAGAAGGCACTGAATGGTGCTGTGAGAATGCGCTTGATAGACCCCAAGACTGATGCAGTGGTGTTGACGATGGAAGAGGCTTTTGCTGTGGAGGCAGGCAAGACCATCGGTGTGAATTTCCATTTCGATGTGAAGGAAGAATGGACAGATCTCGATTGCGAAGTCATTGCTGTTTCTGGAAATGTGAGTGATGGCGAGAAGAATCACTTGCCAGTGCTTTCCACGAAGAAGGCAATGGTGGAGACGGTACCATATTACATCATAGGTACAGCCAACGGTGCTGAGGTGTCGAAGACCATGGACTTGACGAAACTCTTCAATGAGAACTCTTCCACAGCCACGAACCGTGTCTTGAAAGTGGAATATACAGATAATCCGGCATGGATGTGCATCGAAGCATTGCGTAGTGTGAAAAATCCGGCAGAGGATGACGCCATTGATTTTGCGGCTTCGCTTTATGCCAACACACGACTGGTGGAACTGATGCAGACTTTCCCTGTGATGGAGAAACATGAGAATCGTGATGAACTGCAGAAGCGGGTTGATTTGGCAGAGACAAAATTGACGGGCTTGCAGAACAGCGATGGTGGTTGGAGTTGGTTCAAGGGGATGAAGAGCAGTTTCTACACGACACTGGCTGTCTGTGAACAATTGGCAAAACTGCCGAAGCCGAATGAGAAGGTGAAGCAGATGCTGATGGAAGGAATGAAGTACCTTGATCAGTACGAATTGGATTCTTACCTTGCTGCAAAGAAGAGAAAGGTGAAGATTTGGCCGTATGACAGCGATATCCGCTATCTCTATGTGTCTGCACAGATGCCAGACAGGGTGGTGAGTGCTGACATCAAGAAAATGCGTGAGGAGTATTTGAAGAAGGTGGAGAAGGCTCCACGTGACCTGACCATCTACGGTGCAGCGAATGCAGCCTACACTTTGAGGGCGTTTGGACGTGTGAAGTCGGCTGACAAGTTCGTTGACTTCTTGAAGGATTACACTGTGGAGAAACCTGGCCAGGGGCGTTTCTATGCGACAGACGCCGCTTACTATTCTTGGATGGACTATCGCATTCCTACTCAGGTGGCAGCCATGAAAGCCATCTGGCAAAAGGACAAGAAGGATGCCATATTGAATGACATGCAGTTGTGGCTCATCTCGCAGAAGCAGGTGCAGAAGTGGGACAACCCGATGAATACGATTGATGTGGCTGACTTCCTCTTACGGGTGTCGTCAACGGAGACTTTCCATGAGAGCAAGAAACCTGTCTTGGTGGTGGATGGCACGGAACTGAGGGGAATGGACTATGGTACAATCAACACCAAACGTGATGAGTTGGAGGGTCGCGAAGCCAACCTCATTCTCGAAGGCAATGTGTTGGCGGATGTGCCAGAGGAGATGTTGAAGGAGGGTGTGCATCAACTCGAGGTGAAGAAGCAGACTCCAGGCATTTCATGGGGCTCGGCATACGCCACCTTCCTTGAGGACGTGGGTAGCCTGAAACTTTATGCCACCAACGAACTGAAGATAGAACGCAAACTGTATGTGCAGAATGCAGGCAGCAACAAGTGGGTGGAATTCGATCCAGACCAGCCTCTGAGAGTGGGGGACAAGTTGCGGATTCGTCACCTCATCACGGCTGATCGCGACATGGATTTCGTTCGTGTGTCGGCACAGCATCCTGCTTGTCTCGAACCGCTCAGACAGTTGTCGGGCTATCAGAACATGGGCGGCAGAGGTTGCTATCTTTCCATTCACGATTCCCATTTCGACATGTTCTTCGATTGGTTCACTCGTGGCACCTCTACGGTTGACATGGATTATTCAATTGTTCGTGAAGGTTCATACCAAGTGGGTGTGTCCACCGTTGAGTGTGTTTATGCCAAGCAGTTTGGCGGACATACGGAGGGTATGAAGGTGAATGTGAAGAGTGAAAAGTAAACAAATTTAAGTTTTCGCAAGTTGCTTAACTTCCTTGAAGTTAAAGGAGTTAGAGGAGTTAAAGCCAAATGTGATGCTGGTGTCAGAGTATCGGCTTTTAACTCCTGAGCGGAGCGATAACTCCTTTAACTCCAACGAAATAAAACTTCCGGAAGTTGAGTAAACAAACATAATATAAGCATGTAAGTATGAAACAAAAGACGTTTTTCACTACGATTCTTGCAAGTCTGTTGCTGATGGTGGGGACAGGTGTCAGAGCACAAAAAGAATATGCCATCACTGTGGAGAGCAAGAAGCCTGCTGGCGTCATTGATGAGATGCTCTATGGACAACTCTTCGAGCACATCTATTTCAGTGCCAACAATGGTGTGTGGCAGGAACTCATACAGGAGCGTTCGTTTGAGCCAGAGCAGTATCCGGGCATTCATCCGCGAGATGGTTATTTTGACGGATGGTACATGGACGATGATATGGTGTTGCATTCGCCTACCCGTTATGAGCAACCCCTCAAGATTGACAGCATCAACACTTGTGACTTTGACTTGACGATGGAAGTGAATTGGCGGTCGTACAAGTTAGCACGACGCGCTTGGAGTGGGGGATTGATGGATATTCGTTTTGCTTTCCGCAACAAGAAGGACGGCTCTCCTTATTATGTCCGCATTCATGACCCGTATTATGAGGGTCGCACCTTTACCCCGGCACAGACCCAGTCGCAGATTGACGCTGCCAACGAGGCTGCCGCACGTGCTGCACTGCAGCAGCAGAGTTCCACTGCCGATTTTTCCATCTGCCAGATGGAAGTCCGTGAATCGCAAGGTTTTGGCGGACGCCCTGGCCGCCGTATGAATACGCTCACGCCTTTGGCATCGGCTCCTGCCACCAAAGAGCAGGTGAACGAGGAACAGAAATGGCATAAACTGCGCATGGAGAGCCGTGGCAGTAAGGTGACTGTCTATTGGGACGGAAAGGAAGTGGTGAGTTATGACGGGTTGGAGAAGGCAGACCGCAACTTTGTGACCTTTTGGGTTAATTATACTGAAGCCACTTACCGCAACATCAAATTGACGGCAACAGATGGCAAGGTGCTGTTCGAAGGTACACCTGGAGATGTGCAGATTCCTGCTGTAGCGCAGCAATGGACAGCATTCGGCGAGGGTGGAAAGTATCGTCTCGTGAAGGACGATGCTGTTAACATGCGCTATTCACAAGAGATTACAGCAGGAAAGACTGAGGCCGGCATTTTCCAAGGACCTCTGGACATTGATGGCGATAACCTTGTTGGCTCCATCTATGCAAAAGGCAAGGGAGAGCTGATTGTCGGATTGCGCAGTACGAAAGGTAATATTATCGCCCGCCAGTCATTCAAGGTGAGCAAGGAGTGGAAGAAATATGATTTTACGCTCGACCCTCAGATGATCGAAGGTCTCGACGGTCATTGCAGAATCTGCGATGAAAGTACCGAGCCCTCCAATTCTCTTAAAGAAGTCGCCAGTGATTTGGGCGTAGAGACCGTCAAGAGGATAACGAAGTTTAGCTGCGATTGTGACTTCGTCATCATGGTCAAGAACGGAACGGTGCAGGTGGATATGGCGACCATGACCACTCAGACGGGTAAGAATCTGGGTGGATTCCGTCCCGACATCCTGAAGGCCGTTAAGGAGCTACATCCCACTTGCTTGCGTTGGCCGGGCGGCGGCTATGTGGCACAGTATGACTGGCGATGGGGTATTGGCCCGCAAGAGAATCGCGAGCGATGGGCACACTGGATGTGGATGGATTACGACCAGAACTGCTTCGGAACAGATGAGTTCATCCGTTTCTGCCGTGAGGTCAATTCCGAGCCTGTCATTGTCGTGAGCGTCAAGTTTGAACGTCCTGCAGAAGAGTATGACAGCATCTTACAGAATGCGGTCAACTGGCTGCGCTACTGCAATGCTCCTGCCACCGATGAATGGGGTGCGAAGCGTGCCGCGAATGGACATCCAGAACCTTACAACGTGAAGTACTGGGAGATTGACAATGAGATGTGGGAGATGGGTATCGACCGCTATGAGAAGTGTGTGCGTGATTTCAGCGAAGCAATGCGCAAGATAGACCCCTCCATCAAAATCATTGCATGCGGTGGATTCCAAGAGGATGAGCAGTTCATCAAGCGCAGCGGCAACTATTTCGACTACCTCAGCCTTCACCACTATGAGCAACAGGGTGGTTACGCAACTGGTCCTGTGCGTTTAGGGCAGCAGTACGACCGCTATGCGAAGATGATTGCCGATGGATCGAATCCAAACATCAAACTGTTCATCTCAGAGTGGAACCTGAACAGCATCGACTGGCGCACAGGCCTGTTTGCAGGTGGATTCCTCAACATGTGTGAGGCTCGTGACGTGGTGGCGATGGGTGCAGCAGCACTGTTCCTACGCCGTACCGATGCTCCTGATTGGAACAATGCGTTCATCAACTTCGACTATAAGGACCTGTTCAAGGCACCCAATTGCCAAGTGACCGAACTTTGGTACGACCACTTCTCGAAGTACCGTCTGGCTTTCAGTGGCGAAACCGGCAATCTGAGCGTGAGCACCACCATGTCTGAGAATGGTGCCAACGTGATCGTGAAGGTGGTGAACCCCACCGAGGAACCTGCCACCTTACGTGTGAAAGGAGATTGGGCAAGTGTGTCGGGTGGAGAGTTTGAGTATTACGCCCCTGGCTCACTGACGGTGGCAAACAGCATGGAGAACAAGAATGCCGTCGCGCTGAAAAAAGAACATGCGAAGACAGAAGGGAATGATGTTTTGCTCTCTGTTCCTGCTTTGTCAGCAGGTGTGTTGACTATCACAAAGTTGTAGTTCTGCAACTCAGTGGAAGCGTTACATAATAATGAGTTTTAGAAGGAACGATTGAAGAAGATATTTGTAAAGAAAAAATGGAAAGATTACCGAAAGATCCGTTCATGTTGGTGTCTAGCATCAACATGCTGCTGAGAGATGGCGAATTTGATTCGTTGGAGGAGTTGTGCCATAGTTTTGACCGTGAACCTGAGGAGGTGAAGGCAGAGCTGTTGCAACATGGATATGTGTATAGTGAGGAACAAAAGCAGATGCGGCCTGCTGGCTATAACGACTGAACGAACGGCATGATAACGAAGGATAGTATCGAAACGGCATATAGTTTTTTTCATCAGAAAGAGCGGATTTATGTACACTCCACGCTGGATTGGCAGCGGGATGATATTGAGTGTGCGATTGAGTCGTATGTGGACGACATGAGCCCCGAACTGTATAGACTGATTGCGGAGGGAAGGAAGGACTTCCTGAGAGACCATAAACAGTTTCAGAAGGACATCATGTATGCTGTGGATATGCTGGAGAAAATGTTGTGAACCGATTGTGGAGGGAAGCAGTTTTTGAGGTAAGAGCATCAAAAAGAAGCAGATTGCAAATCCGTGCTTGACGGTCATTGCAATCTGCTTTTTTGAATGATAAGATGTATACCGCTTCTTATTTGAAAAGCAACTGAGCGAACTCATGAAGGCTGCGACGCCAAGTGTGGAACTCATGTGCTGTACCTTCTGACTCGTAACCAACAGCATTCATGCCGAGCTGCTCCTTGATTTTCTTGGCTGCTTCAACACACCCCATGTTCTCCTTGCCACCACCACTCATGAAGAGCAGTTTTGTCTTCTGTGCGAAACCTTCTGAATTTTTCACCTGATCAACACTCCATGCACCGCTGCTGAATGAACCAACATAAGCGAACTTGCCTGGATTTGCCAATGTGATTTCACGTGCCTGCATGCCACCCATTGAGAGACCAGAGTATGCACGATGTTCTGGGTCGGCAATTACACGGTAGTTCTTCTCAATCATTGGGATAATGTCATTAAAAAGCACATTCTTGAAACCATCGGCAAAGCCGCCGCCGAAACCACCAAAACCACCGAAGCCACCTTGTGGACGCTGACCACCTTGAGGAGCCTGACCTGCTGGGCGTGGAGCATTTGCGTTGAGGCCGTTATCCATCACGACAATGAATGGAACGGCTTTTTTCTCTGCGATGAGGTTGTCCATGATGGAAGCAACATGGCCCTGGTATGGCCAACTGTACTCGTTCTCACCCATACCATGCTGTAGATAGAGAACTGGGAACTTCTTGGTCGGATTGGTGAAGTACTCGTTGGGCAGATATACGAAGCAACGGCGCATCTTCTCAGTGTAAGTTGAGTAGTAGTACACTTCGCCCATGGAACCCTGTGGCACATTCTTCACCTGCCAGAAATCCTGATCGTCAGATGGGACTTCGATGCCGCTACCCCAACGGCTTGCACCATAGTAGTACAAACTGGTTGGATCAGGAACGCTGGCACCGTCGATGTTCAACTGATAGTAGTGGAAACCTGGGTCTTGAGGAGCTGAAGTTCCAGTCCACACACCATTTTCATCCTTGGTCATAGTGTAAATTTTGCCGGCAATGTCAAGCCCCACCTTTGTAGCCTCTGGTGCCGAAATCTGGGCACGTACCTGACGAGCAGAGTTCACCATGGGGTACTGCTTGCTGTCTTGATTACTCAATGCAGGTTTGAAGTCCTCTGCAATTGCTGCCTCTGATGGAACCCAAGGGTTACCCTGTGGACGACCGCCAAAACCGCCAAACTGTGCTGACGCTGTCAAACTTACAAGCGTCATCAACGAAAGAATGATTTTCTTCATGTGATTAGTAAAAAATAATAAATGAATAATAAATAATGTAAAAGTGATAACAATTTATTGACGCTATGCGCCCTCAAAGGTTTAAAAATCAAGTTGCCTTATGAACTCATAAGACAACTCGAATCCTAAATGAACGCATTTTCTGATGGCTTATCGGCCAAAACCACCAAAGCCGAAACCCTGTCCCTGAGGTGCTTTCTCCGTTTCGCCGAAATAGGAAGCCTCGGCATCCTTGTCGTTGAGTTTGAACACCATGAACTTGGGATTCTGCTCTGTGCAAGGAGCCCATTCGCCACCCTTTGGTCCGTTAGGATCACTGTACTTGGCAAAGTTTGTCCATGCTGTGAGCATCTTTTCTGAGAGATCCCAGTCACCCTTGGTCCAAGGACGCCAGCAGTGCTTGAGTGACTTGAACACGAACCACAGGTCGGAAGAGTGGAACGCACCTTTCAGACGTTGAGTTACCTCTGGGTGTGAGCCGTCATCTGGCAATGGACGTGCGAACTCGTAAGCCCATGCTTTGCCACCTTTCTGTGCGCGAACCTTGCAGAACTCGGCAATGTTTGGAGCCATGTCGCCCATGTCGTTGAGGGTGTAACCAATCATATAAGGAACGTCTGCCAGAGTGCCTTCGCGAGTGGCATCGTCGAAACTCTTCACGCTAACATAACCGTCAATCATAGGCATGTAGCCCATACCCATACGCATCATGCCCATGCCGCCCCCCTGCTGACCAGCGCTGTTTACCTGGCTATAGATGGTGGGGAGGGCAAAGACTGTCTCAGTGGAAGCCTGACGCATTTTCTGTAGGTCGGTCATACCAGCCCAATCGAACATCTTTTTTGCGTTGTTGGCAGCATCTTCGATGGAACCACCACTGTATCGGCCACCCATCATGCCACCACCGTTAGGATTAGGAATGCTGAGTCCTTGGGCACTCATGATGACTGCCTTGTGAAATAAACCACGGGCCAATGGCGATTCGCAAAGGGTGCGCACACTGCCACCACCTGCACTCTGTCCGAAGATGGTCACGTTGTTGGGGTCGCCACCAAATTGAGTGATGTTCTTCTTGATCCACTTCAGTGCTTCAATCTGGTCAAGAATGCCATAGTTGCCCGACACCTTATTAGGACTTTCCTCTGCAAGAGCAGGGTGGGTGAGGAATCCGAAAATGCCAAGACGGTAGTTGATGGTCACAAGCACCACGTCTTTAGCCCCCCATTCCTGTCCGTCGAACTCTGGCTCGGAACCAAACCCTTCGCGGTAGCCACCACCATGAATCCACAAGGCGACAGGGAGTTTTTTCCCTACATTGCCGGGTGCCTTTGTCCATACGTTCAGATACAGACAGTCCTCGCTGAAGGCGGCCTCCTTGCCATAGCCCCACTCGGTATAATAGCCACCCGTGTACTGAATAGCCTGATAACTTGGACGCCCAAAAGTATCGCAAATTTTCACACCTTTCCAAGGCACAACAGGCTGAGGTGCTTTCCAACGGTTTTCCCTGATTGGAGGTGCAGCGTAAGGAATTCCACGATAAACGAAGACTTCGGGATGATCGTCAGCCAACACACCCTGAACCTGGCCACCTTCGATGGTCAGCACTGGATTCTTCTGTGCATTGCCTGCTACGCATACAAGCAATAGCGACAGACTTAAGAGAAGTTTTTTCATGTTTAAAATTGATTAGGTTGTAAAAATTATAAAATTGATTAGGTTGTAAAAATTAAGAATAGATATAATTATTTATAGATAGTAACATCCGAGGGCAAAGTTAGGAAGAATATCTCAAACAAACATCATTTTTCCTACAAATAAATGAAATAATTTGTCTAAGATACGTTTTTTTGCGATATTCGCAACCCGAATTACAATCCATCTATTCCCAAACAAAGAATTAAACCGTTTTATGAAGAAATTAACTACACTATGGGTGGCGATAGCCTGCATGACTTCCGCCACTGCCGCAGAACCCGTCATTAAAAATCTCGGGGATTCCAAGTACAGCATTGAAGCTGGCGACATTTCCATGACCATCAACGGTGCAGGAGGTGGCAAAATACTTTCCTATCAATATAAAGGAACGGAAGTCATCTCACAATCAACTTTCCCCGAAAGTTTTGGTAGCACATTTTGGACCAGTCCGCAGAAAGAATGGAACTGGCCTCCTGTACAGGAATTTGACAAACAGCCTTACACGGTGGAGGAGAAGGGCACATCACTTGTGATGACTAGTAATGTGTCTGCAAGACTGAAATATAGAATTCGCAAGGAGTTCAGTGTGGACACCAAGTCTAATGCGATAGTGGTTGCTTACTCCATCATCAACGAATCGGGCGAAACACGTAAGGTCGCTCCTTGGGAAATCACGCGTGTGCCTAACGATGGCATGATTTTCTTCGATGCCCCCACTGGCCAAATCACCCCTGCAAATCTCATGCCTTTCCAATCGGCTTTCGATGCTTCTTGGTATCAGACTGACGAGGCCAACCAAAACCGTAAAATCAATGCTGACGGTAAGGGATGGCTTGCCTATCTCAACAATGGGTTGTTGATGGTGAAGAAATTCCAAGACCTTGACGCATCACAACCCGCTCCCGATGAAGCAGAAATTCAAGTGTATGTAAATAGGGGAAAGAGTTACATCGAACTGGAGAGCCAAGGTGCCTATACAGAACTGAAAGCAGGCGAATCACTTACCTGGACGGTCAAGTGGTATCTGACCCCCTACACAGGTGAAGCACCCTCTAATGCATTGCTGAAGAAAGTTCGGAAAATGGTCAAATAGGATTCATTATTTTCACCTTGCCAAAAAAAGCGAGAAGAAGGTGTGATTGATTATCAGTAATTTATAAAGATGCGCTAAAAAAAGTTAGAAAAAAGTTCTTCAAATATTTGGCGGTTTGCTAAAAAGTCTCTACCTTTGCACTCGCTTTCGGGAAGAAACGCTGGAAACACAATGACAAAGTTGGGCGAAGCGATGTTATTTCAAGCGATTTCTCGGTATGGCAAGAGGGCGCTTAGCTCAGTTGGTTCAGAGCGTCTGCCTTACAAGCAGAGGGTCGGCGGTTCGAATCCGTCAGCGCCCACAATAGTGAGAGGTGACGGTTCGTTGAAAACACTCCGTCAGCACCCACGAATTTGAAATAAAAACTCATTTGGCTCGCTAGCTCAACTGAATAGAGCATTTGACTACGGATCAAAAGGTTACAGGTTTGAATCCTGTGCGAGTCACTCCTGATGAAAAGAACGATAGTTTAACACTAAAGTTTTTGGGTAGGTAGGTAAGTGGTTAAAACGGGCAGACTGTAAATCTGTTGCCTTACGGCTTCGGCGGTTCGAATCCGTCCCTGCCCACAAAAGGGAAGATGATGATGACGGTGATGACGGAAAGAGCAAATGAGGATTATGTCGCGGAAGTAGCTCAGTTGATAGAGCACTAGCCTTCCAAGCTGGGGGTCGCGGGTTTGAGCCCCGTCTTCCGCTCTACAATCGGAACTTCCGATGCTTGCCTCTTTAGCTCAGTTGGCCAGAGCACGTGATTTGTAATCTCGGGGTCGTTGGTTCGAATCCGACAAGAGGCTCTAAAAAAGACACTTGGCGGTTCGCAGAGGTCAAAAAAATAGAAATCCTTCAATGGAGAGGTGGCGGAATGGTAGACGCGCTACTTTGAGGGGGTAGTGGGCTCAGCCCGTGGGAGTTCGAGTCTCCTCCTCTTCACACAAGGAACGCCAGACATAAAGAAATGCTTCAGTAGCTCAGTTGGTTAGAGCACATGACTGTTAATCATGGGGTCGTTGGTTCAAGCCCATCCTGAAGCGCCAAAACATAAAGATGCGTCCTTAGCTCAGTTGGTAGAGCAATTGACTCTTAATCAATGGGTCCAGGGTTCGAGCCCCTGAGGGCGTACAAGGAAAGGGATTGAGACAATATCAAAATCCCTTTCATTTTAGGAGGGATGGTAGAGTGGTCGATTACAACGGTCTTGAAAACCGTCGTGCTGAGAGGCACCGGGGGTTCGAATCCCTCTCCCTCCGCAATCAAGCTTGGAAAATCAAGTGTTTGCAAACTAAGTACCCGAAAAAGTACCCTAAAACGGCTTTTTCGGGTTTCTTTTTACCCTCTTCGCCGTCATGCTAAGCCTATTCTCGAATTTCTTGTACAGTCATCACTTATTTGATTCTGTTTTTATTATTCTTTTGTGAATTTATATACAGCCAACGTGGGTAGGATGACCAATTACATTGGCAGGATTCTTCGAATAATCGACTGTCAGGATGGACTGCTCTGTTTCAAACACGAAACCGCTGTGGAATATGTAGATTAACTTCATTTTTTCTCCAAATTGTTCCATATTACCCATGCGTGTATTACAATAAATCACTTGAATTTGAGCTCAAAGATATGAATAATAGCATAGCAACATTCCAATCCAGCGGTACATTTTTCCAGTTCAGTTATGCTATTTAGTGGTATATTTTCATGAATATGGTACAAATGTAGCAATAATTCTTTGATTATTCATAACTTTGCACCAAAAACAAAAAAGAAGCAATGGGAAAGATATTTTTATGGGTGTTGGCTGCCATCCTGACTTGCAGCCTTGTGCTGACTTCGTGCAGTGATGATGACAGTAATACGATGTCAAATCCTGATGAGGCTGTTGTGATTAACTGTGTGAAGCCCGACTATTTGAAGGCGGGTGATAAAGTGGCACTGATTTCCCCTTCTTATTTCACTCCAATGGAGAATGTGGAGAAAACGGCTGACGTGTTGCGTAGTTGGGGATTGGAACCTGTGATTGGTCCGAATGTGGGCAAGGTGGTGGATGGACGTTATGCCGGAACGGTGGCTGAACGTGTCAGCGATATCCGTTGGGCACTCAATGACCCTACCATTAAGGCTGTCATCTGTAACCGTGGCGGGTATGGCACCATCCAGTTAATTGATTTTCTGACGCTGGCTGAGCTGAAGGCATCGCCGAAGTGGTTGGTGGGTTTCAGTGACATCGCTACGTTACATGGTTTGCTGAGTCGTGCGGGTGTGATGAGTGTACACGGCACGATGAGTTCTTTCCTTGCCAAGGGGGGTACTGACGAGACCAGCACGATGATGCGTGATGTGCTGCTGGGCAATGTGCCTCGTTACGAATTACCTGCACACCAAGAGAATATCGTGGGCAAGGCAAGTGGTGTGTTGGTGGGCGGCAATCTGTGCACCTTTGTGCCAAATGTCGACTCACAGGCAGATGCAGCCAAGGGTAAAGACCTCATCCTCTTTGTTGAAGAGGTGGGGGAGTCGATGCACAACATTGACCGGCAGATGCGTGTTTTGCAGATGAATGGTGTGCTTGATCGTTGTAAAGGGGTTGTTTTGGGTGAGTTTGTAGATTGTGGTTCAGAGTTCACTTACGGAAGTGTTGAGGCGATGCTCCATGAGATGTTGGCAGAGTATAATATTCCTGTGCTTTGTGGCTTTCCTGGCGGTCATGGTGACGTGAACCTGCCGCTTGTGATGGGTGCTCCTGTCACAATTGACGTGCGCAGTGATGGTGCCACATTGCAATTTGACATAGAGGGTGTTCAAAGTGAAGTGCATACTGCTGAAATCACTGCCGTGCAGACACCTGCTGCTGCTCGTATGCGATTGGCAGGAAAACAGGAATGGATGAGGTAACAAATGAAGTTGCAGTCTATCTTTGGGTGCGTGTTGGTGTGTGTGACGCAATTGTTGGGGTGCTCGATGGGAGCACCCTCGTGTGTTGCGGCAGAGGTGGATAGTATAAATCATAAGAATATGGAAGAATATCAATATCATTATAAGTATCCGCATCCGAGTGTGACGATGGATTGCGTGATTTTCGGGTTTGATGGTGAACGGCTGAGGGTTTTGTTGATAGAGCGAGGCGGAGAGCCTTTCAAGGGATATTGGGCGTTTCCTGGTGGTTTCTTGGAAATGGAAGAGTCAGCAGACGAGGGGGCGAAACGTGAGTTGATGGAGGAGACAGGATTGGAGGCTCCATTTGTGAAGCAGTTTCATACATTTTCAACTCCAGATAGGGATCCTCGCGAACGGGTGTTGACAATTGCCTACTATACGTTGGTACGCATGAGTGAGGTGAAGGGAATGGATGATGCGGCTCAGGCGAAGTGGTTTGTGTTGGATGAGGTGCCGCAGTTGGCATTTGACCATGGTGAAATTCTTCATGTGGCAAAGGAGGAAATCGACAAGGAAATCCGTTTGCAGACAAAGGACTGGATAAGGATGACGGAAGGTTTTAAGGTGGATGAGGTGAAGAAGATTGAGGGAGAATTGAGAATGAAAGAATGAGAGGATGAAAAGTTAAGGTTAAATAAAGGTGAAAGGATGGATAGGAAAGAGATTGAGAGTGCTGTTGGGACGTATTTGGCGCAGAAAGGATATGGGCGAATGGCGTTGAAGGCGGCGATGTTTGATATGGACGGGGTGCTGTTCGATTCTATGAAGAATCATGCGAAGAGTTGGCATGATACAATGGCGCACTTTGGAATGGACTTGCCGGAATGGGAGGCGTATATGCACGAGGGGCGCACAGGAGCTGGCACTATTAATATAGTGTCTATGCGCGAACGCGGACATGAGGCAACAGAGGAGGAAATCCACAATATTTATCAATACAAAAGTGAGTTGTTCAATCTGTGTCCGAAGGCTGAAAGGATGCCAGGGGCGTATGAGCTGTTGGTGAAGGTGAAAGCGAGTGGGGTAGTGCCGATGGTAGTGACTGGCAGTGGACAAAAGACGCTACTGGAAAGATTGAACAGGAATTTTCCGGATATTTTTAAGCGGGAGCTGATGGTGACGGCTTTCGATGTGAAGTATGGAAAGCCGAATCCAGAACCCTATCTGATGGGAATGGAGAAATATAGGAATACCCTCTCCCCAGCCCTCCCCCGTAATGAGGCGGGAGTGCCATGCGGCGAGATTGCTCCAAACCATTTTATTGTGGTGGAGAATGCGCCGTTAGGGGTGCGGGCAGGTGTGGCTGCAGGGGTGTTCACGATTGCAGTGAACACTGGACCATTGCCCGATGAGGTGTTGCTCAATCAAGGGGCAAATCTGTTGTTCCATTCGATGCGGGAGTTTTGCGACGAATGGGAGAAAGTCTATGAAGAGTTGACAGTTGATAGTTAGGCTAACGCGATGCACGAATACCGAATGGAAAAACTATCAACTGTCAACTATCAACTGTCAACTATCATAATGCCGTTGATGATTCTGCCGTCGATGTGACGACGGGCAGAGAAGAAACGGTCATAGTTGGTATAGGTGTCAATGCCTGAAACGTAGATGTTTTCGGGGTTGACACCTTTTTTGATGAGTTGCAGACGATTGCATTCCCAAAGGTCGATGTGCCAACGGAAGTCCTCTCCTGCTCCCCAAAGGGGAAGAGAACCATGCAGATTGTTGGGGTGCATGGGAGGGTATTTCTTGGCGACTCTCTCCATTGGGAAATCTGCTTGGGCAAAAAGGTCATAAACTTCATCGCCTACTTCGAAACTTTCGGAACCTATGCCTGGACCAATGATGGCGTGAAGGTTCGATGGTTGTGTGCCATAGGTGGTTTGGAGCACATCGATGTTGGCTTCGACGATGCGTTTCTGTGTGCCTTTCCAACCTGCATGCACAGCAGAAACGACGTGAGTCGCATCGTCCCACAAGAGAACGGGGATGCAGTCAGCTGTCTTTACACAAACAAAGACGTCGGAAAGTTGGGTGGAGAGGGCATCTACTCCATCGAGTGCCAATACTTGCTCAAGCGGATTCTTGGTGAGGAAGTCCTCGTCGATAATGACAGTCTTGGTGCCATGCACCTGATGGTGAGGCATGAAAAGTCGCGAAATAGGGATGGAAACACCGCCATCTCTTGTGGTGGAGAAGGCGGTGATATGTGAAGGAGTGGAGTAAATCAACATGAGCAGAATGAAAAGATGAGGGGTTATTCTTCGTATTCAAAGTCTTCGAGGTCTTCAATGTCATCTTCGTCAAGATACTCAATGTCCTCATCCTCAGGGGCGTCTTCGTCATCCCAACCTTCATCGTCGTCTGCTATGTCATCCATGTAGGCAAAGGTCTTGGCAGAGTGGATGATGGACTCTTGGGTGTTGATAGCAGCGATTTTGTTGCTTTCGCTGTTCATTTCTTGCCAAAGGATGTCTTTGAGTTCCTGAAGCCCTTGTTGGGCAACGGAACTGATGAATACAACAGGGATGTCGTCGGGCAGTCCTTCCTTGAGCATATCCTTGAGTTCCTCGTCTTGCCCAAGAAGGTCACATTTGGTAATGGCGAGCACTCGTCCCTTGTCGAGCAGGTCTGGGTTGAATTGTGCCAACTCGTTGAGCAGCACGTCGTATTCATGGCGGATGTCTTCAGTGTCGGATGGCACCATGAAAAGTAGCAAGGAGTTGCGCTCGATGTGACGAAGGAAACGAAGTCCTAAACCACGTCCCTCACTGGCACCTTCGATGATGCCTGGGATGTCGGCTATGACGAAGGAACGACCATCGCGATAGGAAACGATACCGAGCGAAGGTTCGAGGGTGGTGAAGGGGTAGTTGTCAATCTTCGGCTTGGCTGAAGAAATGGCATTGACAAGGGTCGATTTACCTGCATTTGGGAACCCTACGAGTCCAACGTCAGCCAAGAGTTTCAGTTCGAGAATGAAGGTGCGTTCCTGCATCGGCTCACCAGGTTGCGCATAGCGTGGTGCCTTGTTGGTGGGTGTGGCAAAATTGAAGTTACCCAAACCGCCGCGACCACCTTTCAGCAAAACTACCTCCTGCTCATGCTCCGTCACATCGCAGATGTATTCACCCGTTTCCGCATCATACACTGCAGTGCCGCATGGCACTTCGATGTAGGCATTAGCCCCTTGTTTGCCTGTCGATTTATTCTTTGAGCCATTACCACCATGCTCTGCTTGAATGTGGCGGTCATAGCGCAGATGGAGCAATGTCCAGTAGTTGCGGTTGCCACGCAGAATGACGTGTCCACCGCGACCACCATTGCCTCCGTCAGGACCTCCCTTGGGCAGATATTTTGCACGGTGCATGTGGGTGGAACCGCGTCCACCACGGCCGGAACGGCAATAGATTTTTACGTAATCAATGAAATTAGAATCCATAATGTAGTGATAAAGTGAAAAGTGAAGAGTGAAAGATCTATGTTACCATTGCTAATGATTAGCCAACAACCCCAATAGCTGGTAATACTGATTTTTCATTTTTCACTTTTCACTTGTTTTTTCACTTGACGTTGTCGAGGAAGGCAAAAATTTCGCCCAACATTACTTCCTTGGAACCTTTCCAAGTGAAGGTGTTGCGGATGCCTTCCTGCTCGAACCATTTAGAAAGAGGTTCGGTCTGTTTGTGATATACTTCGAAGCGCTTCTTGATGGTTTCTTCGTTGTCGTCGGCACGACCTTGCTCAATGGCACGGTTGAGCAGACGCGCCAGGAGAGTTTCTTCGTCCACAATGAGTTCAATCATGACGCCCATGTCGTGCTTACGTTCAGCGAGCATCTTCTTGAGAGCCTCTGCCTGTGCGATGGTGCGTGGGAAACCGTCAAAGATGACTCCTTTACCTGCTGGAAGTGAGTCGTAAGTCTTGGCAAGGATGTCAATCATCAGTTCGTCGGGGATGAGTTGCCCGTTGTCGATGTATCCTTTGGCAATCTTGCCGAGTTCTGTACCGTTTTTAATTTCACTGCGGAGCACATCGCCTGTAGAGATGTGTCCCATGCCATAGCGTGCGACGATTTCGTCGCTGTAGGTGCCTTTGCCTGAACCAGGGGCACCGAAAATAATGATATTCTTCATTTTGTTGTTTATGTTAGGAATATTTAGTTTTAATGGGTGTGATAGATTGGATAGAGCGGGTTAGTTCTCTTTCACAACATAGATGCTCTTGTAGTTGCGCCCGATGCCATCATAGTCAAGGCCATAGCCAACGATGAATTCATTTGGGATTTCCATGGCGCAATATTTCACATTGAGTGGTACTCTTAGTTTTCCAGGCTTCATGAGCAGAGCCGCAATCTCCACAGACTTTGTTCCCCTTTCTTTCAGTTTCGGGAGAAGGTTGTACATGGTGGTTCCAGTGTCGATGATATCTTCTACGATGATGACATCGCGGTCTTTGATGTCGATGGAAAGCCCAATGAGTTCCTTCACCTTACCTGTGGTGTCCATGCCGTCGTAAGAAGAGAATTTGGCAAACTGAATTTCGTGGTCGAAATTCAGTTGACGCACAAGGTCTGCTGCAAACATGAAAGCACCATTCAAAATGGCTATGAGGATGGGGTTCTTCCCTTTGTAGTCGGCATTGAGTTTGTCTGCCAAAGTTGCAACTCTTTCTGCAATTTGTGTATGATGGATGAACGGCTCAAATTGCTTGTCTTTTATCGTAATCATTGTTGATGCGTGAAATCCTAATTTGACTGCAAATCTACTAAAAAAATCCCTATTTTAGGGTAAATTTGGCGATAATAACGTGAAAAAACATCACTTCAAGTGTTATTTTATCCGTTTTTACTCGTTTTTTAATTATCAAATTACTATTTTTGCACAATCAAGCATATCTCCATTTGCAAATCCTCAGAACTCTGAATTATGAAGATTTTATCCTCTGCTCAGTTAAAAATCGTAGATGCTTATACCATAGAGCATGAGCCAGTCAGTTCTACCAACCTGATGGAACGTGCGTCCCGTGCTGTTGCTGACAAGATACGTTCAAGGTGGTCAATTGACACCCCCGTTAAGATATTTGCAGGTCCTGGTAATAATGGTGGCGATGCCTTGGCGATTGCTCGCATGTTGGGCGAAACGAATTATAAGGTATATGTCTATCTTTTCAATACGTCTGAAAAACTTTCGCCTGATTGCCAAATCAATAAGCAGCGGTTGATTGATTTTCAAGATGTGAAGCAAAATATGCTGGGAGTGCGCAATGTGGAGTTTGTGGAGGTGACATCGCAGTTCACTCCTCCCAAGTTGGAAGAAGGGGATTTGGTGGTTGACGGTTTGTTTGGCACAGGACTTTCTCGCCCCTTGAATGGGGGATTTGCATCGGTCGTGAAATACATCAATGCATCGCCCGCTACGGTGGTTTCCATTGATGTACCATCGGGCTTGATGTGTGAAGACAACACTTACAATGTGATGAACCACATTGTCAAGGCAAATTTCACTTATACGATTCAATACCCTAAGTTGGCGTTTTTCTTTGCTGAGAACGAACAATATGTGGGGGAATGGGAAGTGCTGGATATTGGCATCGCGGATCCTGGCACAGAAGAAACGCTTACACCCTATTATTTCACAGAGAGGAAAGACATTCTGCCGATGCTCAGGACGCGTTCAAAGTTTGCCCATAAGGGTTCGGTGGGGCATGCCTTGCTCATTGCTGGCAAGAAGGGGATGGCAGGTGCCGCCATATTGGGCGCAAGGGCATGTATGCGCAGTGGTGTGGGGAAGTTGACCATCCGCACTCCTGAGTGCAATGTCCGCAGTTTGCATACAGCGGTTCCTGAGGCAATACTTAATATTGATGTAGATGCCAGTTGTTTTAGCCAATCCTTTGACACGAGTGAATACGATGCGATGGCGATTGGTCCGGGCATCGGGACCTCTTCATATACCGTGCAGGCATTTATCGAGCAAGTCAGTATGACGAAATGCCCGATGGTGATTGATGCAGATGCACTCAACATCATTGGCTCTCATCGTGGCTGGATTTCCCAATTGCCGCGTTGTTGTATCCTGACACCTCATAAGAAGGAGTTGTTTGGCTTAATTAGCACGACGCGCAATTCATATGAAGAATTGGAACGTACGCGTGATTTGGCTGTGCGCCAGCAGGTTTTTATTTTGATTAAGGGGGCTTACTCAGCCATTGTCACTCCAGAAGGCAATGTGTTCTTCAATTCAACAGGTAATCCGGGCATGGCGACAGCTGGTGCTGGCGATGTCTTGACTGGTATCATTCTTGCGTTGCTTGCTCAGTCTTATATGCCGGAGGTGGCAGTACGATTGGGTGTTTATCTGCATGGATTGGCAGGTGATTTGGCGGCAGAAGACCTCTGTTATGAAGGAATGATTTCTTCCGACCTTGTGGATTACCTGCCAAAGGCTTTCAAAGTGCTGTGGGAAGATAAATGTATGGTGAGAAAATAGAAAGGTATGAAAAGAAATATTATCATCTCGTTGACTTTGTGGTTGTCGCTTGTAGCGGTGGCTCAGACACAGGTGGCGGAGTTTAATCCGGGCATTGCTGCCAATGGCGTGAATTATGCGCTGCCGAAGACCTTACTGAAAGTGGATGCTTCTGCCATTAAAGTTGTTTATACGCCTGGCGAATTTGCTAAATACGCCGAACGTTATCTTCACATCAGTGGGGTGAATGCCGAGCCTTCCACCACTTGGAATGTGACATCGCTGACCGTCTATCAGGAAGGAGTGCCCGACACGACGAAGGTTTATACTGTCAAGTTGAAAGACAAGACGGTGGCGCCGATGGTGCAGTTGACCAACAGCGGTATTCTGGTGGCGGTGAATGCCCATTCAGAGCAGGAAGAGCATGCCCTTCCAGACATGCGGACCACTCATCATAAGCGGGAAGCACGTCAATATCTTACGGAGGAAATCTTGTCAGCCACATCCATCGCAAAAATGGCGGAACTGACTGCACAGGAGATTCTTGACATTCGTGAGAGCAAGAATGCGATTAAGCGAGGGCAGGTGGAGTCGATGCCTAAAGATGGGGCATCGCTTAAGATTGTGCTGGACGAACTGAATGCACAGGAAGAGGCACTTACACAACTCTTCACAGGGTATGTCGATACAACATTTGTGGCAAAATCTTATGCCATCATGCCGGCCGAAGACATTGATAAGCACGTGTTGTTCAGGTTCTCTCGTAAGTTGGGATTTGTCGAAGCCGACGATTTGGCGGGTGACCCTTATTTCCTCTCTGTGAAAAACTTGCATACGGTAGTTTTTCCTGATGAAAGAGAGACTGCCAAAAGAAAAATTGAAGGGCTGGTGTACAATATGCCCAGTATGGCACACGTTATTATCAATACGATGCAGGGAGCTGTGTACGAGCAGGATTTACCTTTCGCACAGTTCGGCATTATCGATACGCTTAGTCCGGCGCTCTTTAACAAGGGGGCTACCACTAAATTGACGCTCTATCCAGCCACGGGGGGCATCTTGCATCTGGAACAGTAACTTTCTACGCAAAGTGAGATATTAACTTTATTATTTACAAACAAAAAAATTAGAACAATGAAAAAGTATCTTGCAGAAATGGTGGGAACAATGGTTCTTACACTTCTTGGTTGCGGTACAGCCGTATCGCTTAATTGTGGTTCTGACACAGCATCTGTAGTTGGTACAGCCGTGGCTTTCGGTTTGGCTGTTGTGGCAATGGCTTACACTATTGGCGGTATCTCTGGCTGCCACATCAATCCAGCCATCACACTTGGTTGCCTTATCTCTAAGCGCATCAGTGGTAAGGATGCAGCCATGTATATGGTCTTTCAGGTGATTGGCGCCATCATTGGTGCTGCCATTCTTTTTGCTTTGACTTCTAACGATATGGCTCAGGCTGGTGGTACGCTCACTGGTGCCAACAGTTGTGGAAACCATGGTGTAGTGGTGGGTGTCATTGCTGAAATCGTTCTCACTTGCATCTTCGTGCTCGTAGTGCTCGGCACCACTGATGCCAAGAAAGGTGCAGGCAATTTTGCCGGTCTTGCCATCGGTCTGTCACTCATCCTCATCCACCTCGTAGGCATTCACTACACAGGCACTTCTGTCAACCCTGCACGTTCCATCGGTCCTGCAATCTTTGAAGGTGGTCAGGCGCTTAGCGACCTTTGGGTGTTCATCGTTGGTCCATTTGTGGGCGCTGCCATTGCCGCTGGTGTTTGGAAGATTATCGGTGAAGAGAAATAAAGGATAGAAAACTAGAAGTGAAAGTCACTTGCCATCTGAAGGCGGTGACTTTCACTTTTTAGTTTTAAACCTTTAAATATTACCGCGTCTTCTGTTGACGATGGTAACTTATATTATACTTTTAGTTTTCCCTTCCCCTCTTATTTCTTGAAGAAATCAAAGAAGAAGAATACGGCAGCATAGCGAACAGGAACGCCTTTGGCATAACCGATGCAAGAGTTGCTGCTGTTCCTCACGGTTCCGTCTGATTCAATCTTTCCAATCGAAGAATTGCTGCCATTTCTTACCGTTCCGTTGCTTTCCACCTTTCCGATGCTGGAATTGCTGGCATTGCGGATTGTTCCGTCAGAGTCGATCTTTCCGATGCTGGCATTGCTTGAGTTGCGGATGGTGCCATCGCGCTCAATCTTACCAATGCATGAGTTGCTGCTGTTCCTCACAGTGCCGTCCGACTCAATTTTCCCGATGTACGAATTGCTGCTATTTCTCAAATCTTGAGCATTCATTGACAATGTGGTCATGCCCAATGCCAATAACAAAAGTAATTTTTTCATAAACAATCCTCCTTTTTAGGTTTTGATGCGGCAAAGGTATGAAAAAAATCTGTAACTTTGCAAAGATTTATGGAAAAAGATAAACTTTGGAACGCAAATTATGTGAAAGTATGGTGTGCCAACTTCATGATTTTCTTTTCTTTCATGGTGGTTACGCCTTTGCTTCCGCTGTATCTGAGCGAGACTTATCAGGCAGATAAAGACACGATTGGTTTTGTGTTGTCAGGCTATACATTGACGGCTTTGTTGGCACGCCCTATCGCAGGGTATATGGTGGATAGTTTTTCTCGGAAGATGGTGCTGCTGACGTGCTATTTCTTGTTCTTCGCCTTGTTTGCAGGGTATCTGATTGCAGGTACGATGACGTTGTTTGCTATTATTAGAACAGTACATGGAGCACCGATGGGAGCGGTCACTGTGGCAAACAGTACAAGTGCGATTGATGTGCTGCCGTCATCAAGAAGGGCTGAAGGCATTGGTTATTATGGTTTGTCGAACAATCTTGCCACCAGCATGGCACCTACGGTGGGATTGATGATTTATGATTCTATCGGTGATTACAATGTTATATTCTTGATAGCCTTGTGTACGGCTGGTATTGGACTTGCTATCAATGCGACGGTGCATTTCCCCACAAAAGAAATTGTGCCGAACAAAGACCCGTTATCGTTTGACCGCTTCTTTCTTGTGAAAGGCTGGAGTGAGGGTTTGGTGATGGTGTGTGTGGGTTTGTCGTATGGTGTGCTTGCCACTTATCTTGCCATTTACGGAAAGGAGGAATTGGGTATGACAGCAGGAACCGGGGCTTGGTTTGCCGTGTTGTGTACGGGGTTGATTCTCTCGCGTCTGATTGGTGCCCGTTCCTTGCGGAAAGGGAAGGTGGTGGAGAATGTGAATCATGGCATCCTCATTAGTGTGCTTGGCTATCTGCTCTTTGCCATGCTGAAGAATCCGATAGGGTATTATGGTGCAGCCATCATCATTGGCTTGGGCAATGGTCACATCTGGCCTGGCATGCAGACAATGTTCATCAATTTGGCTCCTAATAACAAGCGTGGTACTGCCAACTCTTCCCAGCTCACCTGTTGGGATATTGGCATGGGCTTGGGTGTCGTGTTGGGTGGCATGGCGATTCATCATACAGGCTACTCGGCTGCCTTTTGGTTCGCTTTTGTGGTTAATCTCGTAGGAGTTTTCTTCTATTTTATATATGTGAAGAACCACTTCAAGAGAAACCGTTTGCGCTGACCTCTTGTTTGGGTGATAGAAAAAACGTACCCCTCGATTACGATGAGGCGTACCCGAGGGGTACGGCTTGTCGTAGTCGAGGGGTACGGTTCTTGTTATATAGGAGTGGAGATGCTTAGTAATTCTCCTTTTTCAGTTCAAAGTAAGCTTGTGGGTGGTTGCATACAGGACAAGCCTCAGGCGCCTCTTTGCCGACATGGATGTGTCCACAGTTGCGGCACTGCCAGATGCAGTCTCCGTCGCGTGAGAAGACAATCTTCTGCTCGATGTTCTCGAAGAGTTTCTTGTACTTCTCCTCATGCACTTTCTCGATGGCAGCCACACCTTCGAAGAGGTCGGCTATCTCATTGAATCCTTCTTCGCGGGCTTCTTTTGCCATGCGTGGGTACATGTCAGTCCATTCGTCGTTCTCGCCTTGTGCTGCATCCTTCAGGTTGTCGAGTGTTGAACTGATGCCGTGGATGAGTTTGAACCAGAGTTTTGCATGCTCTTTCTCCTGATTTGCAGTCTCGGTGAAGAGTTCGGAAATCTGTTCAAATCCCTCCTTCTTTGCCTTGGATGCATAGTAGGTGTACTTGTTTCGTGCTTGTGATTCGCCAGCGAACGCGGCCCAGAGGTTCGCTTCCGTCTTGGTGCCTTTCAAATCTTTACTCATAGTTTTTCTTTTGTTGTTTGGTTAATAAAAAAACACCATGCATCATGCCGTAGGGCTTGCGTCATAGCGTTCGCCTTGTGATGCATGGTGTATGGAGTTTTTGTTTTACTTTTTCTTGGACTTCTTTGCCTTCTTGCCACCAGTCAATGCCTCGCTGATTTTCTCAGCACGGAGCATCACCTCTGCATAGCGGCGACCCAGTTCGCGATAGCCTTCAGCCGTGAAGTGCAGGTGGTCGAAGTTGCCTTTGCAGCCCAGTGAAGGAACTACATAGGCTGTAGGAATGACGAGTGGCATGGTGGCAATCACTGTGTTGTGAAGTTCGCATGCGCCATTCTCCTGCTGTGACATCAGTTCTCCAACGAGCAATGGGCATGCCTCAGCCTCCAGATTTAAGTCTTTCAGCATGCGCTCATAAATCAGTTTCACGCGCTCAGGCCAGTCTTGCTGTCCATTGTCTGTGCATCCCTGATGAAGGAGGATTCCCTTGATGACACCATGTTTCTGTGCCAACTTAGCCATTTCGATGAGGCGCTGATAGGGATGGTTATCATACTCTTTGCAGAAGTTCTGAAGCCAGTTGGCTGATTTGGCGATATAAGCCTGTGACTTATCCTCGTCGAAGAGGTCGATGCTGCATCCGCCAATAGCCACGTTGATGACACCGATGCTGATGTTCTCAGGCGTCTTTTCCACCATCGTGCGGCCGAAATAGTCGGCGGGAGTCAGACCGTTGTTCTCACGGCAAAGTGGGGGAACGGCCACATACCATTTTCCTTTCTCTCGACCAGTGCGCTTGAAGTCAACTGCTGCCATCATCTTGAAACGTGTGTTGAGGTTCTCGCGGTCTTGGGGTTCGATACGTGCATTGCCCTCCATGTTAGATTGTCCGAAGCAGAGGTAGATGTGGAAGTTGGGGTCAAACTTTGTGGGTTGTTGAATCTCACCGGCGATGTTTGCGCCATCGTTAAAGTTCAGCACAGTATTCTTCTCGTAGAAACTGGTAAGTGCTCCTTTTTCGTCCTGTGCATAGCCAAGACACGCAGCAAGAGCAAGCGCAACTGTTAAACAGATTCTTCTCATAATTGATAATGATATTAAATAGGTAAGAATTTTTGTGTAAAGGTAGGACTATTTGAGTAAAGCACAAAATAAAAGGATGGCAAAAAAACAAAAAGAGCCTCTTTTTCTTCATTTCCTTTCCAGAATGTTACGAAATCGAAAGAATGAGTAACATGGTTGAAAAGATATGTAGCGGGAAATGGCTAACTTTGCAAACAAAAACTCAAAACCTATTGATTAATGAGAAAATTATTTCGTTTTTTAACAATGATTGGCGGGGCATCGCTTTTTGCCCTGCAAGCATCGGCACAAAATCCTTTTGTGCAAACATGGTTTACCAGCGACCCCGCGCCGATGGTACATGGTGACCGGATCTATGTCTATACAGGGCACGATGAAGACAAGGCAGACTTCTTTTGGATGCAGGAGTGGCGTGTCTATAGTTCTGCCGACATGGTGAACTGGACAGATCACGGAAGTCCTTTGGCTTTGGAAAGTTTCAGTTGGGCAGACGATCGTGCATGGGCGAGTCAGTGCATAGAGCGCAATGGTAAGTTCTATTGGTACATCTGTGCTCATTCCCGTCTCTCTGGCGGTATGGCGATTGGTGTGGCTGTGGCAGATTCTCCCACAGGTCCTTTCCGCGATGCCATTGGCAAGCCTCTCTATGAAAATGGCAGTTGGGATCATATTGACCCCACTGTGTTCATTGATGATGATGGTCAGGCATGGCTCTATTGGGGCAATCCTCGCATCTACTACCTGAAGTTGAATGAGGACATGATCAGCATCAATGGTGAGGTGAAGCAGATGGAGATGACAGAAGAGGGTTTCGGCGCTCCCGATATGGCAAAGCGTGACAAGAACAAAAAGTATAAGGACACCTATACCGAAGGTCCTTGGATTATGAAGAAGCCACAAGTGGGGGAGGCAAAGAAGGGGGCGAAGGCAACCAAAGGTTATTATCTCCTCTATGCAGCAGGTGGAGTGCCTGAGCACATTGCTTATTCAGAGGCACCTACGCCAGAAGGCCCTTGGACATATAAGGGAACCATCATGCCTGAAGGTGGCACAGGTTCATTTACCAATCATTGCGGTTATGAGCGTTTCAAAGGGCATGATTACTTCTTCTATCACACTGGTAAGCTGCCTGGTGGTGGCGGCTTCGGCCGTAGTGTGGCTGTAGAGGAGTTTAAGTTCAATCCTGACGGTACATTCCCAACCATTCAGCCTACAGGCAAGGGGGTGGAACCCGTTGGTATGTTCAATCCATACGAGCGTGTGGAAGCTGAGACCATGGCATTCTCAAAAGGTGTGAAGAGTGAGTGGAATGATGAGACGGGTGTTTATATTTCTGAAACACATGATGGCGACTACATCAAGTTGCAGGCTGTCAACTTTGGCAAGAAAGTGCCTCGCACCTTCACCGCATGTGTGGCAAGTGCTTTGCGGGGTGGTGCTATTGAGGTGCGTATTGACAGCCTCGAAGGTAAGGTGATTGCACGTCTTGAAGTGGGGCACACTGGTGGCTGGGAACAGTGGAAAGAAGAAGTTGTTGACATTCGTACTCCTGTGGCAGGTATTCACGACCTCTACTTTGTGTTTAAAGGGAGAAAGGGCGTGAAGGTGTGCAACTTCGACTGGTGGAAGTTCCGTGGCATTGAAGAGTGTAATATGCCGCTCTTTACCACGAAATATACCGCTGACCCCTCTCCATTGGTGGTAGGTGACACGCTGTTCCTCTATACTTCCCACGACGCTCATCCGGAAGACATTCCAGATGAGAATGAGAAGAATTCTGCAGGTTTCTTCATGTATGATTGGCTGCTTTGGTCAACGACTGATATGGTCAACTGGACAGAGCACGGTGCTGTGGCGTCGCTCCGTGATTTCGAATGGCGCAGTCGTGAGAATGGTGGTTGGGCTATCCAGACAGTGGAACGTAATGGCAAGTTCTACCTTTATGCGCCACTGCATGGACATGGCATCGGCGTATTGGTGGCAGATTCTCCATACGGACCGTTCAAAGACCCGCTTGGAAGCCGCTTGTGTGGCAACAGGAACATTGGGATGACATTGACCCATCTGTATTCGTTGATGACGACGGACAGGCATATATGTATTGGGGCAACCCTCATACCTATTATGTGAAACTAAACGAGGATATGATTTCAACAAGTGGTGACATTCATGTGCTCAATCATCAAGACGGTGTGATGCGTCCTGTTAAAGAAGAAGGTGCCAAGATTAACCTCCGAGTGCCTGCTCATCAGAAAGCCAACTGGGCTATTCAGCACTATCAGGAAGGCCCTTGGTTCTACAAAAGAAACGGGCATTATTACATGGCTTTCGCATCTACTTGCTGCCCTGAGGCTTTGGGTTATGCCATGAGTGATGGTCCTACAGGCAAGTGGACGGAAATGGGTTACATCATGCGTCCAACAGAGCGTGACCGTGGCAATCACCCTGGCATTTGTGATTATAAGGGCAAAAGTTATGTGTTTGGTCAGAACTATGATATCATGCACATTGACACTTGGGTACATCATGAACGTCGTTCTGTGAGTGGTCAGGAAATTACTTACAACCCCGATGGTACCATTCAGGAGATTCCTTACTGGCTTGATCAGAACCCGATGAAGCAAATCGAATACCTCAATCCTTACAAGCGTGTAGAGGCTGAAACCATGGCTTGGGGTAAGGGTCTGAAGAGTTCTAAGATGGGTATTAAGAATACAGGTGTTGTGAAGGATATGCCATATTCGACAGGTCGTGTGAACATGTATATTACAGACATTGACGAAGGGGAGTACATTCGTGTGCGTGGTGTTGACTTCGGTAGCGAAGGTGCCAAGAAGTTCTTGGCTAGTGTGGCATCAGCCAAGGGTAATGGAAACATTGTTCTGCGTATTGACGAAATTGAAGGAAAGGAAATCGGTCGTGTGGCGGTGAAGGCAACTGGCGCAGACGAGAAGTTCAGCACGGTCAGCACGAAAGTGGAGAATGTGAAGGGTGTTCACGACCTCTATCTGCACTTCGAAAATCTGAATGGAACATTCAACTTCGACTGGTGGCAGTTCCAGTAATTGAAGAAGAAGCTAATTGAGAAATTGTTCGATGGTCGTTGTCCAATCCGTAGAAGGTGGGGCGACGACCATTCCTTTTTGAGTTATCGAGGTCTCGGCATGGAGTGTGTGGAATCCCAGTTTCTTTGCCGCTTCCACATTCGGTGTCGAGTCATCGATGAAAAGACATTCCTCCGCTTTAGCCCCGATGTCTTCCAATACTTTCAGGTAGATGTCATCATTCGGTTTTGCCATGTGCATCTCTTGCGAAAGGAATGTGTAATCGAAAAGTTGATTGACCACGTCTTGCCCGCCAAAGCATTGATTGACAATTTTTTGCCAATGTGCATCATTGGTGTTAGATAGCATGCAGATGGTGTAACCTCTTTGCTTTAACTCCTTCAACTTTTCTAGTCTATAGGGTGGTATGGCAATGCAGCAAGCGTTCCAAGCCTCCAACACCTGCTCTCTTGTTGTGCCTTCTTTACAATACTTTCTTATCCCTTCCAGAAAAACCTCGGTTGTGATGTCACCTGTTTGGTAGAGGTGCATGGCGGCATTTGCCACAATGCCTTCTCCCAGTACTGCTGCTTTCGTGCCTGCAGGTATCGTCATTTCCTTCTTCTCGAAAACACTGAGGTCAATGCCCAATGCCTGCATCTGCTGCATGCAGTGTTTCAGGTCAATGTCGAGGAGCACTCCTCCCAAATCAAAAATGATAGTCTTTGTCATTCTTATGCCCTATGGCAAATTGTAAATGTTATATGTTAAATCGTACATCATTTGATGTGTACGTCCATCTGTTGGAATGGAATTTCGATGCCTGCCTTGCCCAATTCCTTATACACCTTTTCGGTGGTGTCAAACCGTACGGGCCAATAGTCGGTTGCTTTCACCCATATACGCATCTGAAAGACAATGCTACTCGTGCTCATTGTTGTCATGGGGATGAACGGTGCAAACACACCTGACTGCATGATGCGTTCGTCGGCATTGATGACATTCATCAGTACTTGCCTTACTTCGTCAGGATCCGTGCCATATGCCACCTCTACATCAAGGTCAATGCGTCGTGTCGGTGCCTTGGTCGAATTCTTCAAACTCCCTGTTGCCAAAGGTCCGTTGGGGATGATGATGGTTTGATTGTCCATTGTGCCCAGTACTGTGCTGAAGATTTGAATTTCCCTTACAGTCCCCGCAAATCCCTGTGCTTCAATGTAGTCACCCACCTTATAAGGTTTTAGCATTAGAATCAGCACGCCGCCTGCAAAGTTTTGCAACGTGCCGCTCAAAGCCATACCTACAGCAATGCCCGCTGACGCAAACACTGCCAAAAAGGAACTGGTGTCGATGCCTAAAATGCCGATGATGATGATGGCTAAGATTAGGTTCAGCGAGATAGATACGAGGCTATTCAGGAATGAAGTCAGTGATGCCTCCACATTCCGTTTCTGTGTCACCGCTCGCAATGCTTTTGTCGCATACTTGATGATGAACCGCCCCACAAAATAGACGATAATAGCCAACAGTACATTTTTCCCAAATTGAACCACATAGCCAATCATATCACTCATGGCTATCTTGCTGAAATCCAAATTGCTCAGTTCTGACACAATGTCATGTCCCGTGCCGATGCTATTGTCTGCACTCATTGTTCCCATGATTGCTTCTTCCATGCTTCTGTTTTCTTTCTTTTATTGGTTATCTTGAGTCTCCACCTCCTCAGTTGCCTCCAGCAGGTTATCCTCATCTGCTGGAATCGGGTATTTCACATTTTCTTTCACGCCCAGTTTCTTTAACTGGTTTGCCTTCTGTACGATGCCCATGCGCCCGTTGTACTTCGACTCCAGTTCGGCACAGTCATCGTTGGCCCTGCGCAGATGCTCCTTTAGCGTGTCAAACTCCTTGATGAATGCACCCACACGTTTTAGTAATTCCTCGGCCATCACAAACACCTGCTTCTCGTTTTCGTTTTGTAGATATTGCCGCCAAGCCGCATGAATCATCGTCAGAATCGCCATTAGATTCTGCTGTCCCGTGATGAAGATTTTCTTGCTGAATGCCTCGTTCCAAAGTCCGGGCTCCGTTGTCAAAGCCAGCTGCAGCGCACCCTCGTAGGGGATGTACATGATGACAAAATCCACCGTTGTGCGAGGTGCTTTCACATAGCGGCTGTATTCCTTGGCAGAAAGTTTCTTGAACTGTTCCCTCACACTCCTCACCACTTCCCGTGCCAGCACCTTCCGCTGAGCCTCATCATCCGTCTCCACGTACTTTGCATAGGCATCAATTGACATCTTCGCGTCGATAATCACGTCCTCATTGTTCGGATAGTGCAAAATCGCATCAGGCACCATTCTTGCTCCGCTTTCTTCATTCAGCACAGGATTCCCATGCTCATCCGTCAATGTGTTCTGTAAGTCGAAATCACGCCCCATCACCAGCCCTTGACTCTCCAGCAGGTTCTTCAGCGTCATCTCGCCCCAGTTACCTTGAATCTTGTTGCCGCCCCTCATCACATTCGTCAGATGAGTGGCTGTCTCGTTAATTTTGGTTGTCTGCTCTGCCATCGACCTCAACTGCTCGGATAGCGATGCCGTCTGCTTCGCCGTCTCCGCATTCGTGTTGTGGATAGCCTTCTGCAACTCCTCAATATGTTGCCGCAGCGGATTCGTCAGTACCTGCATCGACTCTGTATTCTGCGACTTCAACTTATTCGCCTGCTCATCCAGCACCTTTGTGGCCAGATTCTGAAACTGCTCCTGCACCGTCTTCAACTGCTCCGCAAACTGCTCCCTTAGCGTCCGTTGCTGTTCGGCAAATCGTTCCTCACGCATCTTCGCCTCACTTACCGCCCACTCCTGCTCCGCCTTCAACTGCGTGGTGGCACGTTCCTGTCCCAATCGTGCCTCCTGTAGCAGCGACTGCACTTTTTCTATCTCTCTCTTCAATTGCTCCGTTGTTGCCTCGGCCTGCTGTCTCATCTTCCCCTCCTGCTCTAGTTGCTGCTTTGCCAACAGAAGACCCGCGTCCGCATCCTTTCGCTTGCTGTTAGTCCACAGCCAGCCTACAATGACACCCACTGCCACTCCGATAACCAAATAAAACAATTCCATCATGCAATACATTGTATTTTAAAACACTGCAAAGGTACGGAAAATCGGACAAAAAGCGAAAAGAAAGACCTGTTTTTTCTTTGTTGATATGAGAGACAGGGTTAGAAATGCTGGCGATGAAGCGTTGTTTTCTCCTTCCCCTCTCTCTACAACCTCCAAACTGACGTGGTCGAGATCGGTATAGGGGTTGTGGAAGTGAGTTTCGGAAGGAAATGTGTTACAGAAGTCGGATTTTCTTCGTAACATTACCTCAGCAAAATTAGACATCCCTTTTTGCCGAAACAAAAAGAGTGTTTAACATCGTAAAGAAAAGATTATGTTGATACTGTACAGAAAAAGAAGAAAGAAAATACTTAGTGCTGACCATCAGCAGCACGAGACTCGGGTAATCATCAAAGAAAATCCAGAAGAAGAGGAAAACTGACTAATTTTGTTGCGAAAACAGGGTGTATGTACATGTTTTTCGGAAAAAGTTTGCTGGTGGATGGGACTAAAGTGTTAAATTTGCAAGAAAATGTCCGAAAATGCACTTGACTCAATCGGAGCAAGTCGGCTTGGAATAAAAAAACAAGGTAACCTATGGAAACAATACTTCGTAACTTCAACCGCTGGCTAGAAAAAAACTGCCCTGATGTGGCTGATGCTCTGAGACAGACAGAACTTCGTAGCATACTGATTGGCGTCAGTGGAGCGATTGCCTCCGAAATTCGTCTCCTGATGCTCGTCCTGCTCATTGTGGTGGCGACTGACTCGCATCCATGTCTTGATGGAGCGCTTCCGCAAGGAATTGGTTGTGAATGGAGATATTCCCGGGCGTGAAAGGCAGAACAGCGTGGATTACACCCTGTGCCTGATTGTGGACAAGTATCTTGAGTTTTATCCAGATCAGGAAAAGTTCTACCGATGGTTGGGGAAGAAGGGCTTTTACAGAGGAAAACTCAAAAAGACCGCAGATGGTCTGGACGAGTTCCGTTCTTGGTGGCTGGTGCGGACGGACATTGACTCTTACCCTAACAAAAGCGAGGAAAAGAGCAGCACGGTCTATTCTGCTTCCGCCACGCAGCACAAAAAAGTGGAACGATGGACGGGAAAAGCTTTCCTCAGCGACTTTGACGATGGCTACTGGTATCGTCCGCACACCAGCACATTTACCGCCACGATTGAAGCTCCTCCAGCATGGATGGAGGGTGGTGACTCGCTGGTGCTTCACACGACGCTTCGGCTGGATGCGAAAGAGAACGGCTGGTATCTTAATGAATCGACAGGACTCTCGTTTGAACCCGAAGACGTGGGGATGGGTGGTATCCACGTTACCGCCCGACGAGGGCAAGTCAGGAACCAGGTAGGAAGCACAACTGTAGGAACTCGGTACGGGTCCCCGCATTCTGGCGAATGGGATTATGTGATTTACATTCCCAAAGGGTTTAAGGGCGACGTGAAGGCTCTGAACTTCACTTCTTGTGGTTCTCGTACCCATTGGGTTTACAAGTGGTGCAGCATCTTTGAAAAGGACGAATAAATTGTTTGTGCTTGACTCATTGCCCCAAGGACTGTTGGGCATCTTGCACCATACTTTTCGCTTGTGTCTTCATGTCAACAAAAGGGAATTTCCAGCCATTCCATGGGGAGTATAATCGGAAAAATCGGAATAAATTTGTTTTTTCTCTCACTTATCCGTACCTTTGCATCGTGGTATGTTTTATACTGCACTCATTATTATATATAGTAGATAAGAAAACATGAACGTACTTGAACTTTCTGAACAGGAAATTAACCGCAGAAATAATCTGCAAGCACTGAAAGATATGGGCATTGAACCATATCCGGCTGCCGAATACCCAACAAACGCTTTCTCAACGGACATCGTGGCTGAGTTTAAGGATCCTGAACTGGATGTAGAGGGCAATCCGAAAGAACCGCTTCGAGAGGTGTGCATCGCTGGGCGCATGATGAGCCGCCGTGTGATGGGTAAGGCCAGTTTTGTGGAGTTGCAGGACTCGAAAGGTAGGGTGCAGGTGTATGTGACAAGGGATGACATCTGCCCGGAGGAGAACAAGGATCTGTATAACGTAGTGTTCAAGAAGTTGCTGGATTTGGGTGACTTCATTGGTGTGAAAGGTTTTGTGTTCCGCACCCAGACGGGCGAGATCAGTGTGCATGCACAGTCGCTCACGGTGTTGGCGAAGAGCCTGAAGCCGCTGCCTATCGTGAAAGAGAAAGACGGTCAGGTGTTCGATGCGTTTGAAGACCCCGAATTGCGCTACCGCCAGCGTTATGTGGATTTGATTGTGAACAATGGTGTGAAGGATACGTTCCTGAAGCGTGCTACAATTCTGCGCACTATGCGTCAGGTGTTTGATGAGGCTGGTTTTACGGAAGTGGAAACTCCCATTCTTCAGCAGATTGCGGGTGGTGCATCGGCTCGTCCTTTCATCACGCATCACAATGCGCTGAATGTAGATCTCTATCTGCGCATCGCTACGGAACTCTATTTGAAGCGTCTGATTGTTGGCGGTTTTGAAGGTGTGTATGAGATTGGCCGCAACTTCCGAAACGAGGGTATGGATAGAAGTCACAACCCAGAGTTTACCTGCATGGAGTTGTATGTGGCTTACAAGGACTATAACTGGATGATGACGTTTACGGAGCAGTTGCTGGAGAAGATTTGCGTGGCTGTGAACGGAACGACAGATGTGAAGATTGGTGACAATGTCGTGAGTTTCAAGGCTCCATACCGCCGTTTGCCGATTTTGGATGCTATTAAAGAGAAGACAGGTTTCGACTGTGAGGGCAAGACGGAAGAGGAAATTCGTGCATTCTGTTTGCAGAAGGGCATGGAGGTAGATGAGACGATGGGTAAGGGCAAATTGATTGACGAACTCTTTGGAGAGTTCTGTGAGGGTTCGTTCATTCAGCCAACCTTCATCACCGACTATCCTGTGGAGATGTCGCCGCTGACGAAGATGCACCGTTCGAAGGCGGGTTTGACCGAACGCTTCGAGTTGATGGTGAATGGTAAGGAGTTGGCAAATGCCTACTCTGAGTTGAACGACCCCATCGACCAGGAGGAGCGTTTTGTGGAACAGATGAAACTGGCTGACAAGGGAGACGACGAGGCGATGGTGATTGACCACGACTTCTTGCGCGCTCTTCAGTATGGTATGCCTCCCACATCGGGTATCGGCATCGGCATCGACCGTTTGGCTATTCTGATGACGGGGCAGCCTGCTATTCAAGAAGTGCTTTTGTTCCCCACCATGAAGCCAGAGAAGAAGGCACCTCGTGACAGCGTGGAGAAGTTTGTGGAAATCGGTTTCTCTGAGGACATCGTACCTGTGTTGTATAAGGTGGGTTACAATCTGGTGAGCGACCTCGAAGGTGGCAATGCCCAGAAGATTCAGCAACAGATTGGTGAGGTGCTGAAGAAGTACAAACTCGACATTCAGAAACCGACGGTGGACGAAATCAGCAATATTGTTAGTAAAGTTAAAAGTGAATAGCGAATAGTGAAAAATCTAAGTTACTTTCCATCTGGATGGCAGGTAATGTGGATTTTTCACTATTCACTTTTCATTATTCACTTAATAAAATAGATTATGCAGTTTCAGTCTTGTGGTAGAGTGGCAGTTTTGGGTGGCGGTAGTTGGGCTACAGCCATTGCTAAGATTGTTATGCACCATGAAGAAAAGATAACTTGGTATATGCGCCGTGATGATCGTATTGAGGATTTCAAGCGCATGCACCATAATCCGGCTTATTTGACAGGAGTTCACTTCGATGTGGAGCGAATCAATTTCTCCAGCGACATCAACGAGGTGGTGAAGAATAATGACACGCTCATTTTTGTCATTCCGTCGCCTTACATCAAGAGTCACTTGAAGAAGTTGAAGGCGAACATGAGGGAGAAGATGATTGTGACGGCGATTAAGGGTATTGTCCCTGAGGAGAGCCTGACGGTGAGCCGCTATTTCGAACGGCAGTACAATGTGCCAGAGGAGCAGGTGGCATGCATCGGAGGTCCGAGTCATGCAGAAGAAGTGGCCCTTGACCGTTTGTGCTATTTGACGGTCGGATGCAGCGATTTGGCCAATGCTCAGGTGGTTGCAGACTTATTCGCCAACAAATATGTGAAGACCAATGTTTCGCCAGACATTGAGGGTATTGAGTTTTCATCGGTGCTAAAGAATGTGTATGCCATTGCGGCGGGTATCTGCCACGGTTTGAAATTGGGAGACAATTTTCAGGCGGTGCTGGTGGCAAATGCGTTGCAAGAGATGAAAAGGTTCCTTAGAGCTGTACAGCCAGAAGACCGCCATGTGAGTGATTCTGCCTATCTGGGTGATTTGTTGGTGACGATGTACTCGAACTTCTCGCGCAACCGTGTGTTCGGTACGATGATAGGGCAAGGGTATTCCGTGAAGACGGCACAGTTGGAAATGGAAATGATAGCAGAGGGTTATTACGGTACTAACTGCATGAAGATTCTCAACAAACGTTATCATGTAAACATGCCGATACTCGATGCTGTCTATAACATTCTTTACGAGAAAATTTCACCAAGTGTAGAGATAAAGATATTAAGTGACTCGCTGAGATAAGGCTGTGGTAGATTGCTGCAGGAAGAATATGTAAAACAAGTCTTAAATAAATACTATTATGAAAATTGACATGAGTAAAGCGGCGTCGTTTGTGGATGCCGATCTGTTGAAGGCTTTCAAACCTAAAGTAAGAGAGGCTCAAGAGGCTCTTGAGCAGGGTACATGTGCCGGTAACGATTTTCTGGGATGGCTTCATCTGCCCAGTTCCATCACTCCTGAATTTATCGCGGAACTGAATGCCACCGCCAAGGTGTTGCAGGAGAATTGTGAGGCTGTCGTGGTGGCAGGTATCGGTGGTTCATATCTCGGTGCCCGAATGGTGATCGACGCACTTTCCAATTCATTCGGTTGGTTGCAGCCATCGAAGGCTCCACGCATTCTGTTTGCTGGCAACAATATTGGCGAAGATTACCTCTCAGAATTGATAGGCTATTTGAAAGGTGTGAAGTTTGGTGTCATCAATATTTCCAAGTCTGGTACAACAACGGAAACTGCCATCACGTTCCGTCTGCTGAAGAAAATGTGTGAGGAGCAGCGTGGCAAGGAAGAGGCAAAGAAGGTCATCGTTGCCATCACCGATGCCAAGAAAGGAGCAGCCCGTACCACTGCCGACAAGGAAGGTTACAAGTCATTCATCATCCCCGACAATGTGGGTGGACGTTTCTCAGTGCTCACTCCTGTAGGCTTGTTGCCCATCGCTGTGGCAGGTTTCGACATTGCCGCATTGGTGAAAGGTGCGCAGGACATGGAGAAGCAGTGCGGCATCGACATTCCTTGCCAAGAGAATCCAGCAGCCATTTACGCAGTGATTCGCAACGCACTCTATAAGAGCGGCAAGAAGATTGAGATTATGGCTAACTATCAGCCTAAACTCCACAATCTTGGTGAATGGTGGAAGCAACTCTACGGTGAAAGTGAGGGTAAGGACAAGAAGGGTATCTTCCCCGCATCGGTGGACCTCACGACCGACCTCCACTCGATGGGGCAGTGGATTCAGGATGGCGAACGCACCATCTTCGAGACAGTGATTTCTGTGGAGAAGCCCAACACTTGTCTGGCTGTGCCTTCTGACGAAGAGAATCTCGACGGTCTGAATTTCCTGGCAGGCAAGCGCATCGACGAAGTGAACAAGATGGCAGAACTCGGCACTCAACTCGCTCACGTCGATGGTGGTGTGCCCAACATCAAGATCAGCATCGAGAAACTGGACGAGTATAACATCGGTCAACTCATCTATTTCTTCGAGAAGGGTTGTGGCATTTCTGGTCTCATCCTCGGTGTCAATCCGTTCAACCAGCCCGGTGTGGAGGCTTACAAGAAAAACATGTTCGCCCTCCTCAACAAGCCTGGTTACGAGGCAGAAAGCAAGGCTATACAAGAACGTTTAAAATGATGTATAATTTGCAAATTGTACATTGTAAATAGTAAAATAGAAAAAAAATGAAGTATGATACAATTTCTCCCGGTGTGAAATACATCGGTGTGGATGACTTGGACATAGACCTGTTTGAGGGACAGTACGAAGTGCCGCTCGGCGTTTCCTATAATTCCTATCTGATTCTCGATGAGAAGATTGCCATCATGGATACGGTGGATGCCACAAAGACTGACGAGTGGGTGAAGAACCTTGATGCGGCTCTCGGTGGCAAGACGCCTGACTATCTGATTGTGCAGCATCTCGAGCCCGACCACGGAGGTAGCGTGAAGTTCATCATGGAGAAGTATCCCAACATGACGGCTATATGCTCGCAGAAGGCTGTGGCGATGTTCAAGCGTTTCTTTGACGTTGATTTCGGCGCACGTCTGCAAGTAGTGAAGGAAGGGGAAACCCTCTCGCTGGGCGAACACACCCTGCAGTTTTTCATGGCTCCGATGGTGCACTGGCCCGAAGTGATGGTCACTTATGACCAGAAGTCCAAGATACTCTTCTCTGCTGATGGCTTTGGTAAGTTCGGTGCCCTCTGCAAGGAGGAAGAAGATGATGAGGGTTGGGCATGTGAGGCTCGCCGCTACTACTTCAACATCGTGGGCAAGTATGGCGCGATGGTGCAGAACCTCTTGAAGAAGGCTGCCACACTCGACATCCAGAAGATTTGTCCGCTACATGGTCCCGTGCTCGAAGAAGACCTCGGCTACTACATTGGCCTCTACGACACTTGGAGCAAATACGAGCCTGAGACTACAGGCATCTTCATTGCCTATTGTTCCCTGCATGGCAACACCGCCAAGGCTGCCCAGGCACTCGCCGACATCATCAAGGAGAAGAGCGACGTGAAAGTGTCCATCGCCGACATCGCTCGCGATGACCTGCACGAGTGTGTGGAAGATGCCTTCCGCTACGACCGCATGGTGCTCTGCGCTCCCACCTACGATGGCGGCATCATGCCTATCATGGAGGACTTCATCAACCACCTCCGCATCAAGACCTACCAGAACCGCAAGGTCGCCTTTGTGGAGAACGGCACATGGGCACCTGCATCAGGCAAGAAGATGCGCGAGCAGATGGAGGCAATGAAGAACATCACCATCATCGAACCTATCGTCACCGTCGAGTCAACTGTCAAGGCCAAGACCCTTGAAGACCTCAAGGTGCTGGCAGACGCGTTGCTGGTATAAGAAATAGAGCAGAAAAGAATGCTCCAAGGCACACACAGCCTTGGAGCATTTTTTTGTCCCAATATTCGCCACTTTACAAGATGCGTGGTGGGTGAACTTGGGTGACTAAAGTACTTTGGTGATACGGGGCACAATTTGCTTGCGTGACAGGTTCTCAATGGTATAGCATACGCCTTCACGCAGCGACGCTCCGAACACTGCCTCTGCCACCTCTCTGCTGCCCTCGCCATAGTAGATGAAATAAGTTCCCTCCTCAATATATGGCTTTACGTCCTTGTCGTTTCCTGTATTGGGCACCAAGTTGTCAATCTTGGCAAAAAGCATCTGGCGACCTTTCTGCTTCATGACCTCAGGCATCGCAGTCAACATTCGCGTGATGAAGTCATCCATTTCTGCCTGCTTGCAGACAAGACTTCCGATGCCAATCTGGTGGTTGTTAATTTCATAGTCCTTATAGTCTGACAACAATATTTCTTCATCGGTCATGCCTGAATAATCATAGGCCGCATCTTCCATATTGTGGTTAATGACAGCCATTGAGTCTCTTGAGATGCCTAATTGTGTGGAGAGTGCCCACCAAGCCGTTGAGTCGATGCCACAAGTGGTGGTCTTCGTCAGGTTGCGTGTGTCACTGATGATACCAGCGAGCATGATACGTGCCGTTTCATCGTCGATATCGACGCCCAACTCCTTATAGCACTCATAAATGATTGTGTTAGTCGAACCTACCATTTCACGGCGAACATAAGGAATGGCGGCATCGGCAATGTCACCCTCGACGTGGTGGTCAATCTTCTGGAGAATAATGGCTTCGCGGGCACCATCCACACATTGTGCATAGTCCGTGTGGTCGGTCAGCAGGAGCCGTGTCTGGGACGCCACCGAGGTTTTCAGTTCAGGCAGGTCAAAGCCGAAAAGCTGGGCAATGTACTGCGTCTCACGGTTCATGGGGCTTGACACTTTCGCCTTGCAATTGTAGCCCAGCGTGTTCATCAGTTTTGCGTATGAGAGTGCAGAGGTGACCGCATCCACATCGGGCGTCTTGTGTCCATACACGAAACACGTGTCGTCACCCCAGTTCAATGTCTTCAGCATGGCCTTGAACTTTACTCCTGGGTCTGGATTCACAATGTTGTCATCCTTGGAGCACGACACCACCGTCACGACAAGGCTGCAGCATACGATGGCTGTCAACCACCCATACAGTTTCTTTCTCATAATCATAATTGCAATTGATTTTCTTGGGAGGCAAAGATATAAAAAAGCCGTGAATGTGGCAAATGAATGCGAAGAAATATGCTAAGGATTTTTCAAATTGAATAATAATTGGAGACTAATTAATAATAAGAAAGAACAAAGATGAACACCCTTGTTTTTTCGGTTGGGTCACAATTTCCGTAATTTGTCGGCCTTCAAATACCATCTTTCAGCACGAAATATGATGCGCTGGAAGAATGAAATATTTCGCGCAGGGTGCATGAGATGCGATGCGCACCGTGCCGACGTAGGGCATCGTGTGAATTCCGTGACCATGTGTTATGATACAAAAGTGTTGTAAATCTTTTGATGGGTAAAATAGATTTAGTAAATTTGCGCAGAAAAACTCTCATCAGGCATTTGCAACAATGAAAACTCCCACATTATTTAGAGAATACATCTGGCTGGTCAACACCATCTACCGTGCTGGAAAGATTTCGCTGGCGGACATCAACACCCGATGGATGCGGACCGACATGAGCGACGGGCTGCCGTTGAGTCGCACCACATTTAACCGCCACAAGGATGCCATCGAGGACATCTTCGGCATCTACATCGACTGTGACCGTAGGGATGGCTATCGCTATTACATCGGCAACGAGGAGGTGTTGCGTGAAGATACTGTGCAGAACTGGATGCTTTCCACGTTGACGGTCAACAACCTCGTGAGTGAGAGCATGAGTCTTCAGCATCGCATCATGCTCGAAAACATTCCGTCCGACGGGGAATTTCTCGAAACGGTGATTCAAGCCATGCGAGAGAACCGACGAATCTCTGTGAAGTATCGGCGTTATCAGTCAGTGGAGGCAAAGACGTTCACGCTCTCACCCTATTGCATCAAACTGTTCCGCCAGCGTTGGTATCTGTTGGGAAAGTTTGACAATGGCGGCTTTGCCATGTTCTCTTTCGACCGCATGGAAGACATCACCCTGACGGATGAGACATTCAAGATAGAGAAAGACTTTCAGGCTGGCGACTTCTTCAGCGAGTGCTACGGGGTGGTCATTGGCGACGGAACGCAACCAGAACGTATTGTGCTCCGTGCATTTGGGAAAGAAAAATACTATCTTCGCGACCTTCCGTTACACCACACCCAAAGGGAAGCGCTCCCCCGAACAGATGAAGAACGTCAACAGCAGGAAACCTCTGATTATGTGGACTTTGTACTCTTCATCCGTCCCACAGCCGACTTCAAAGGTCAACTTCTTTCACGCGGAGCATGGCTCAAAGTCGTTTCCCCTCAATGGCTGGCAGATGAGATTCGCCAATGGCATGAGGATGCTATAAAAATGTATAGATAGAATCAAAAAACGTAAAAAATATGCAGTACATCAGTTTTTACAAAAACCGACTTCCTTTCAAGCCGAAGACGAATGTGGTCATCTATTTTGATGCGATGGACATTGGCGTGAAAAAGTATTATGAGATTCTCTATGAGCATTACAACATGCTTGTGGAGGCGTTCAGACATGGCGGACTTGAATTCTGCTTCCTGCCGATGATTGCGCACGACATGGATCTCGGCAAGATTTACCGCTATTTCAATCCCGATGCCGACGCGAATGCCGCCGTCCCTTATGCCAGCCATAGCCGCGATAGTGACCTGCTGGAATTTGTCGTTGCCGGTTTCGATGCAAGTAGCCTTGAGCCCGGACTGATTCAATACAAGGGTGAGGATTTTGACAAGGAGGACACCTACACCTATGCGTTCACGCCCATGACGGATGTTTATTCACCGTCACCCTACGAAATGGCGGAGAACTACATACGCATGCATGGAGTCAGTGGCGATTTCTTCGGCAGGAGTCATGATAGGCCATTAGACCGTCTGAGGTACGAAGAGGAAAAACTCCAGCAAATGCGGCTTGAAGAGGCATGTTCCGAAGAAGCGTGCGCGGAACCTCCTTCCAGCCCATCTCTGTTCGACAGGCTGGCGTCGGCTTTCAGGAGAAGGAAGGAGGCAGACAGGGAGGAATGCAGGGTGCAGCCGCAGGAGGAGGATGTGGAAGCCGTGATGAGCGAGGTGCAGATGCTCGTGGAACGTCTTCGCCAGAGTGGGGTGGGCGAATGGGCGCTTCAGCAGCTTTTCCAACCCACACAGAAACTGAGCCGCCTGCATGTGCGCTACGGACGCATCTTCCTGCCCGACTATAATAATGTGGAAATCAAGATGCCTCCGCTCTCGAAAGCCATCTACCTGCTCTATCTGCAGCATCCCGAAGGCATCAGGTTCTCCTATCTGCCCGACTACCGCAGGGAACTCCTCTCCATGTACGAACTGATTTCGGGACGTGACAACCGTGAGGACATCCGCAGGAGCATCGACGATGTGACTGACCCCACACGCAACTCCATCAACGAGAAATGCTCCCGAATCAAGCAGGCATTCCTGAGGGTTTTCGATGACAGCATCGCCCGCAACTACTACATCACGGGCGAAAGGGGAGAAGCCAAGAAAATCCTCTTGCCTCAAGACATGATTGTCTGGGAAAATTTCCGTTAACCCATTCTTCCATAATAAAATAGGCAGTATCCCTGCAAGGCTTGCGACGTTTGCAAGGCTTGCAGGGATTTCCATTTGCTATATATCATAGCGTAACTTTGCATCGTCAAAAGTTTTTGTTCAACCTCTAAAAATTGTTTTAATGATGGATTATTCATTGAAAGATTTGAAGAACGCTGCAGTTTTGATTCAAAAGAGCGTATTCGGGAAGAAACGCGAGTATGACCTGAAGTTCAACCACGAGGCAGACGGATGCTGGTATGTGGATTTTCCCGGCTGGTCCTTCGAACATCACAACCTGATGATGGTGGCTGGCGCCGACCTGCTCTGTGCCTACCTCTCGGACGATGATGTGGAAACACGCGTCAAGGTGATTCCCACTTCCAAACAGGAAAAACTCCAAGGCTATGCCGAACTGCGCCGACTCGACCACTCGCTCACAGGTGGAGCACACTACGAGGTGAGAGGGCTGGACGGATTCGACCGCAAGATTTGGCTCTGCCCCGTCACCCTCTTCGTGCTGGGGAAATACCCTGCCTACATCTATGTGAAGAAAGCATAGTGTCCGCTTCTGCATCTTCAATTCAACAAACTATTACATTAACCACTTAATACATCAATCGACATGACACAGAAAGTTTACAACCTCATCGTTCTGGACGCCTCCGGCTCCATGTATTCCATCCGCAGAGAAGCCATCGCTGGTGTGGTGGAAACCATTCAAACCATCCGCACTGCCCAAACCGAGAACCCCAATCAGGAACAGCTGTTCAGTTTGGTGGTATTCAACGGGCGGCGCATCTCCACCGTCTATGACCGCATGCCCATCACCAAGGTGCCCGACCTGAATGAGAACGACTACCAACCCACCGACAACACGCCCCTCTACGATGCGATGGGAAATTCCCTCACCCACCTGCGCCAATATATCGACAAGGGCGACAACGTGCTGGTGACCATCATCACCGATGGCTACGAAAACTCATCCGTGGAGTGGAACCACCAACGTGTCTCCCAGCTGGTCGAGGAACTGAAGAAGGGCAACTGGCTCTTCACCTACATCGGTGCCAACCAAGATGCCATGGCGGTTGCTAAGGGCATGGGCATCGACCACAGTCTGAACTTCGACGCCGACATCGAAGGCACCAAGGAAATGTTCGTGAAGGAGAAAAAGGCTCGCTCCGCTTTCTACAGCAAACTCAGCGAATGCTGCGACTTCTCCCGCCTGAAATCCGACAAATTCTTCATCGACGACGAAGAGCCTGACAAATGACAGATGACAGTTGATAGTTGACAGTTGACAATTGACAGTTGACAGTTGACAATTGAGGCTGAAGGTTCGGCAAAGAAGAAGAGTGGAGGCTTGATGGCTTCCGCTCTCTGTTTTGTGTGCGGAGAGGGGATGGGTGTAAAGGAATTATTGGTGCAACATGGATTAAAAAAACAATCTTTTTCTGAATGTTGAAAACGAAAAAGATTGGTCCGTATGAAAAAAAAATTATAGTTTATTTGTTTGTAATGGGAAAAAGATATATATTTGCAATGTCGAATGCAAAACTCCTCAGAGCATAGTAGCAGGAGACAGGGCGTTTAGCGCGTTACTTCTCATTTGGAATCTGGACAATTCTAAGGCTGAGAGTGATGAGCAGAAACGTTCACGTCAATGGTATTTTATACCCTTATGGGTCTATCATATCATTTGTGGCGTGGACATTTGCTTATTATTCAGCCAAGGCAGTCCAGAGCCACAATGAGGTGATAGGCAATAGTTCCCACGCCTTTTCTATATCATCTATTATTAACTGCCGAGATTGGGAACTGGTAGGCAAAAACTTATTAACACTATGAAAAAGTTATCTTTTCTTTCGGCTATCTGCGCCGGTCTGCTCATGTCGGGCATTTCAAGTTGTGCATCGTATCAAAAAGAGGCTGCTGTTATGAGTATGGACAGTCATCTCAACACTTATCTGGAAGCTGATGTTGACTATTCCAGTGCAAAACCAATTCAAGCAACAGTCAATACAGCCACACTTTTCGGGTTTATTCAGCTAAAGCGTAATGGGCATAAATACTTCCATAGTGCAAACCGTTATAAAGGTCTGACAAAACGCCAGAGCCAGGCATTGTATCGTGCAAAAGAAGACTCAGGTGCAGATATCATTGCTGAACCTGAATTTGAAATGGAAAAGCACAGTTGGTTCTTTGGTGCATACACAAAAACCTCTACAAAAGTAAAAGGCTGGGGTCTTAAGGTTAATGGAATAAAGGAGGACAAACACCTAATTGCCAACTTCTGATTAATAAAGAAATAATAATTCCCTGTCTTCCCCATAGCGAGAAGACAGGGCCTTTCAATCATGGAGCTTATGTGAAACCTCTTATAATACTTTTATTGATATAAGCTTCTTTGTTGTTTACGACGGCAAAGGTACACCCTTTTCTTGACACTTCCAAAGAAAAGTGGCACAAAAATTGTCTCACCGAGAAAAATATTTTGGAATTTATTTGTGAGGTTCGGAGAAAAAGCGTACCTTTGCATCCGCAAATTGCGTGGGCGTATGTCCGTGCATGATGTTTTGTGTGGCTGAGCCATACGTAAAAACTCCGAGTGGATGAGGCCTGAGAGAAGGACGGAAAGTCCATGAGAGGATGGTCCGGTAGCTCAGCTGGATAGAGCAACAGCCTTCTAAGCTGTGGGTCTTGGGTTCGAATCCCAACCGGATCACGAAGAATTTTCTCAACGAGCGAACGAAAGCTCGCTTTCAGTTCGAGAGGTGAGGAAAGGATTCGAATGATAGCCCGTGGCAGGGCAAGGGATATGTAATCCCAATCGGGAGCACAATGTCATTTACAATTTTACAATTTACAATTTACCCATTTGCCATGCGGCGATGGATATTTGTTGGATTGCTCAATCAATTGTAAATTGTACATGGTAAAATAGAAAATAAAGAAACACCCCTAATTTTCAAAAACAAAAAGGGTTGAGCGTTCCAAATTTCGCGAGGTGGGCATTGCGGGCCTGCCGGAACTGTGAAGACCTGTACTTCTCCAAGTGAAATTAGATTTGAAAATTAACAAAAGAATATAAGAAAATGTCAAAAATTTGTCAGATTACAGGTAAGAAGTCTGTGGTGGGTAACAATGTGTCTCACTCACTTCGCAGAACAAAGAGACGTTTCGATGTCAACTTGTTCACTAAGAAATTCTACTATGTAGAGGAAGATTGCTGGATTGTGCTCAAGGTGAGCGCTGCAGGTTTGCGTATCATCAACCGCATTGGTCTTGACGCTGCTCTGAAGCAGGCTGTCGCTAAGGGTCACTGCGAATGGAAGGACATCCAAGTTATTGGCTAATCACATTAAAGTAAGGAGAAAAGAACTATGGCAAAGAAAGCTAAAGGCAATCGCGTGCAGGTCATCCTCGAATGCACAGAAATGAAGGATAGCGGTCTTCCAGGCACATCAAGATACATCACTACCAAGAACCGCAAGAACACTCCAGACCGTTTGGAGTTGAAGAAGTATAACCCCATCCTGAAGCGCATGACTGTGCACAAGGAAATCAAGTAATTTACCATTTGACGATTTGCAATTTACCATTTGCCATGCGGCGAGTGCGTGGATTGTGGGAACTTTGAATTGTAAATAGTAAATTGAAAATAAATAATTAGACTATGGCAAAAAAAACCGTCGCAACCCTTCAGAATAAGGACGGACGTTCTTACACGAAGGTCATCAAGATGTTCAAGTCTCCCAAGACTGGTGCATACGCATTTGATGAGAAGATGATTCCTGCCGACATGGTGAAGGAATACATGAAGAAGTAATCTGACGTTTGGGGCAGAACCTTCAGCCCTACATGACTAAAACATAGGCTTGGAGTGCACTTTTGGGGTGCTCTTCGGCATGAAAACGACAAACCTCTCCATTTTTGGAGGGGTTTTTTGCTTTTTTAGCCACTTATTCGTACCTTTGGCGGTGTCGAAGGCACTATTGGTGGGAAAAATCCAAATTTATTTGGTTGTTCTATCACTTATTCGTACCTTTGTCTTTTAATTACATAAGTAAAGGAAAAAAGAATATGGGATTTTTTGATTTGTTTTCCAAGAAAAAGAAAGAGACACTGGATAACGGATTGGCCAAGACGAAAGAGAGTGTGTTTGGCAAGATTGCTCGTGCTGTGGCTGGAAAATCGAAGGTGGATGATGATGTGTTGGATAATCTGGAGGAGGTGCTGATTACGAGCGATGTGGGTGTCGATACGACGTTGGAGATTATCCGTAGGATAGAGGAGCGTGTGGCACGCGACAAGTATGTGGGTACGGACGAGTTGAACAAGATATTGCGTGAGGAAATAGCAGGTCTGCTGACCGAGAACAATACAGATGATACAGAGGGTTTCCAGATACCCGAAGGGGCGCACAAGCCTTACATCATTCTGGTGGTGGGCGTGAACGGAGTGGGGAAGACGACGACGATAGGCAAGTTGGCTTATCAGTTCAAGCAGGCAGGTCTGAAGGTATATCTCGGTGCAGCCGACACCTTCCGTGCTGCTGCCGTGGAGCAGATTTGCATCTGGGGAGAAAGAGTTGGAGTGCCTGTGGTGAAGCAGCAGATGGGCAGTGACCCTGCCGCTGTGGCTTTTGATGCGGTTAGTTCTGCCAAGGCGAACGGTGCGGATGTTGTGCTCATTGACACGGCAGGTCGTCTGCACAATAAGGTGGGCTTGATGAACGAATTGACGAAGATAAAGAATGCGGTGAAGAAAGCCGCTGGGTACGAGGCTGATGACGTGATGTTGGTGCTGGACGGTTCGACCGGGCAGAATGCCTTTGAACAGGCAAAGCAGTTCACGAAGGCGACGGAGGTGACTTCGATGGCCATCACCAAGTTGGATGGAACGGCGAAAGGTGGTGTGGTTATCGGCATCAGCGACCAGTTCAAGATTCCCGTGCGCTACATCGGACTGGGCGAGGGAATGGAAGACTTGCAGGCGTTCAACCGCAAGGCGTTTGTGGAGAGCCTGTTTGGAGAGTAGTTGATGGTTTAGGGTTAAGAGTTAAGGGTTAAGAGTTAAGGGTTAAGAGTTTAGAGTTAAGAGTTTAGGGTTGAGAGTTTTGAGTTGAGAGAATGAGAAAAAATACAATAGATATCATCACGCTGGGGTGTTCGAAGAATCTGGTGGATTCGGAAAGGCTGATTCGTCAGTTGGAACTGAATGGCTATCGTGTGACGCATGATAGTGAGAACCCGCAGGGTGAGATTGTGGTGGTGAACACGTGTGGCTTCATTGCCGATGCGCAGGAGGAGAGCGTGAACATGATTCTCGAATTGTGTCAGGCAAAGGAAGAGGGGCGTGTGAAGCAGGTGTATGTGATGGGGTGTCTGTCTCAGCGCTTCATGAAGGAATTGGGGCATGAGATTCCGCAGGTGGACAAGTTCTACGGCAAATTCAACTGGACGGAATTGCTCAACGACTTGGGCAAGACGTATCAACAGGAACGCCAGTATGAACGCCATCTGACTACCCCCAAGCATTATGCCTATTTGAAGATTTCGGAGGGATGTGACCGTCATTGTGCCTATTGCGCCATCCCCATCATCACGGGGCATCATCAGAGCCGTCCGATGGAGGACATCGTGGCAGAAGTGGAACATCTGGTGAGCGAGGGCGTGAAGGAGTTTCAAGTGATTGCGCAGGAGTTGACTTACTATGGCTTGGACATTTATGGCGAACAAAAGATAGCGGAATTGGTGGAGCGGATTAGTGAGGTGAAGGGTGTGAAGTGGATTCGTCTGCACTATGCCTATCCGATGAATTTCCCTTGGGAACTGCTGAAGGTGATTCGTGAACGGAAGAACGTGTGCAAGTATCTCGACATCGCCTTGCAGCACGTCAGCACGAAAGTGCTCACCAACATGCAGCGCCATGTGAACAAGGAGGATACCTACGCCCTGATTGAGCGCATCAGAAAGGAGGTGCCAGGCATCGCACTCCGCACCACGCTGATGGTCGGTTTCCCAGGTGAAGGAGAGGCGGAGTTTGAGGAACTGAAGGAATTTGTACGTTGGGCACGATTCGACAGAATGGGTGCTTTTGCCTATTCAGAAGAGGAGGGGACCCCTGCCCAAAAGAACTTCACGGACGAAGTGTCTGATGAGGTGAAGCAACGCAGGCTGAGCGAGTTGATGGACTTGCAACAGGGCATTTCCGCAGAGGTGCAGGCAGAGAAAGTGGGGCAGACGCTCAAGGTGATGATCGATAGGAAAGAAGGCGAGTATTACGTGGGAAGAACTGAATTTGACTCGCCCGAAGTGGACCCCGAAGTGCTCATTCCTGTGGCAGACGGGGCATTAAGAAAAGGAAGTTTCTACAATGTTCATATCGTTGATTCCGACGATTTTGACTTATATGGTAAAGTGACAAAATGACGAACAAGGAATTTTTAGAGAAAATCTCGCAGAAGACCCGCCTCGAGATGGGCGAGGCGAAGGAACTGTCTTCTTTGCTGATTGGTACTGTGCTGGAGGAAATAGCCGACGGCAACAGCGTGACCATTCAAGGCTTTGGTTCGTTTGAGCCTCGCGAGAAAGCCAGTCGCAGAATCTACAACCCTACCTCCAAGGCCTACATGGTGGTGCCGTCGAAGACCACGCTCAACTACAAGATGAGTGGGGCGCTGAAGACGCAACTTAACAAGGAATAGCCTATGAACGAGAAACTTTCATTCCAGAATATAGCCGACGCCCTTGCTCGGAAAGCAGGAGTGCAGAAAAAGGTGGCTGAGACGTTCTCCAAGGCATTCTTCGACACCATCGTTGAGGCTGTGTCGGCAGGAGATGTCGTCAAGATAAAAGGTTTGGGCACCTTCAAACTCATAGAGGTCGGTGACCGCGAAAGTGTGAACGTGTCAACAGGCATGCGTTTTGTCATTCCAGGATATAAAAAACTTTCTTTCACCGCTGAAGACCATGTGGTGGAGGTGCTGAATCCTCAGACAAAAAATGAGGAAGAGGTGACTTTGGCAGAAGATGCCCATACGGAAAGCGTGGTTGTTGCTGAATCAGCAAAGGTTGCTGAACCTGTAATGGTTGCAGAGCCTATAAAAACAGAAGCACCTATCGAGATGGAAGAGCCTAAGGAAGAGGAAGATATAGAAACTCTCATCCAAGTGCCAGAGCCCGAGCGGGTGAAGACTCCACAAGATGCTTTTGCCGGCATTGACATGCTCATCTCCACGCCAGAAAGTGTAGATGATATCCGTCAGCAATACGAAGCGGCAAAGGCGAAGATGGAAACCGCAGTGGAAGAAGCACGTAAGGCAAATGCCGAGAAGGTGCGCTTGGAGAAATTGCTGGAAAGATTGGAGAAGAATGTGGAACCTGAAGTTGTGCCTCATACAGAAAAAACGGAAAAGGAAGTGTCTGTGGAAACTGTAAAGGACACCAATCCCGTTTCCGCTATTCCTGTGACTCCTGCGAACGAAAAAGCCGACCCTTCAGTAGAAACTTTTGAAGAGGAAAAGCGTCAGGCTGCCTTCAACCGTGTGATGACAGAGCCATCACATTCACAAGAGGAAAAACCTCAATCAAAACCATCAAGCAACAAGCGTTTCTGGCTGACCGTCCTCATCATCCTGCTGTTGGCAGTGCTGGGTGTCTTCATCTATCTGATTCATCGAAACATCGAGGCTGTGGAAAAAGTACATACAGTGGAACAGACGACGAAACCTGCCAAGAAGGACAAATCTGTCCAACCTGCTAAGTCCACAAAACCTGTTGTACCGAAGGCAGACAAGGATTCATTGGTTAAAGCACAAAAGGCCGATAGCGTCAAAGTGGCTCCCGAACCACAAAAAGAAGCATCCAAGCCTGATGCCCAGAAGCCTGAAGTCCAGAAACCAGCCAAGGAGGAACGCCCTAAGACACACCGCATGCAACGTGGTGAGTCCTTGACCCGCGTCTCTCAGAAGTATTATGGCACGAAAGATTCTGTGCGGGCAATCCTCCGCATCAACACTTTTGCCGATCCCAACAACATCCCAGTCGGCGCTGTGGTGAAACTGCCGTAAAAGAACCTCATGTCATACACAATAAAAGCCAATCGTAGCCTTCGTGTTGCGGTTGGCTTTCTTTTGATGTCTATATTCTTAAGCCTTTATGGGTTAACTATTCTTAAATGCAAGGTTTTTTAATACTTGGGAGGGCGAAGATATGCGTAGAATGGTGTATCTTTGCATTATAATTGATGAAGTTAATGAAGTTGCGGAAGTTATCGCTTCGCTCGAAGTTAAAGACATATGTCATACTGTAGGCAAAGTTCCGTCGATAACTTCTCAAAATTCTTTAACTTCTCTAACTTCTAATAAATGAATTATGGCAGAAGCTATTGACATTAGAGAATTAAACGAGAAAATTGAGCGCCACTCGGCGTTTGTGACAAACCTGATGACAGGCATGGATCAGGCCATCATCGGTCAGAAACATCTGGTGGAGTCTCTCCTTTTGGGACTTCTTTCTGATGGGCACGTGTTGCTCGAAGGTGTGCCAGGTTTGGCAAAGACAAAAGCCATCAAAACCTTGGCATCACTGATTGATGCGCAGTTCTCGCGCATCCAGTTCACACCCGACTTGTTGCCTGCCGATGTCATCGGTACCATGATTTACTCGCAGAAAGATGGTGAGTTCAAGGCAAAGAAAGGTCCTATCTTCGCCAACTTCATTTTGGCAGATGAGATCAACCGTGCTCCAGCCAAGGTGCAGAGTGCATTGCTCGAAGCCATGCAGGAGCGTCAAGTGACCATCTCCACCAATACTTATGAACTTCCTAAGCCTTTCCTCGTATTGGCTACTCAGAACCCCATTGAGCAGGAGGGCACATACCCTCTGCCTGAGGCTCAGGTGGACCGTTTCATGCTGAAGGTGGTCATCGACTATCCTCGTCTGGAGGAAGAAAAAGCAATCATCCGTCAGAATATCAAGCAAGAGAAACTGGACATCCGTCCCGTGATGGGCACTCAGGAGATAGAGGAGGCTCGCAAGGTGGTTCGTGAAGTCTATCTCGACGAGAAGATTGAGCAATACATTGCCGACATCGTCTTTGCTACCCGCTACCCCGACAAGTACAACCTGAAGGAACTGAAGGGCTTGATTGGCTTTGGCGGTTCTCCACGTGCATCCATCAATCTGGCGTTGGCAGCCCGCAGTTTCGCTTTCATCAAGCATCGCGGTTACGTCATCCCGGAAGATGTGCGTGCCGTGGCTCAGGATGTGCTCCGTCACCGCATTGGTCTCACCTACGAGGCAGAGGCAAGCAACGTGACCAGTGAGGAAATCATCAGTAAGATTTTGAATAAGGTTGAAGTTCCTTGATGGTTGACAGGTGACAGTTGATAGTTGACAGTTAAGTTATAAATGTTGGGATGGAAACTGAGGAACTTTTACAGAAGGTCAGGAAAATCGAGATCAAGACCAAAGGACTCTCGAACAATATCTTTGCAGGCGAGTATCACTCCGCCTTCAAGGGTAGAGGTATGGCATTCAGTGAAGTGCGTGAATATCAGTATGGTGATGATGTTCGCGACATCGACTGGAATGTGACTGCACGTTTCGGAAAACCTTTCGTGAAGGTCTTTGAAGAGGAACGTGAGTTGACAGTGATGCTGCTGGTCGATGTGTCCGGTTCGTTGGATTTCGGTACGCAGACACAGACCAAGCGACAGTTGCTCACCGAAATTGCTGCCACCTTGGCGTTTTCTGCCATTCAGAACAACGATAAGATTGGTGTGATTTTCTTCTCTGATAAGGTGGAGAAGTTCATTCCTCCGAAGAAGGGTAGGAAGCACATCCTCTTCATTATCAGAGAACTGCTCACTTTCCAACCAGAAAGTCAGAAGACGGATGTGGGGCAGGCGGTAGAGTTCATGACCAACGCCATCAAGAAGCGTTGCACAGTCTTTCTGTTGAGTGACTTCTTCGACACAAAGGACTACAAGAACCAATTGACCATCGCCAACAGCCGTCACGATGTGGTGGCGTTGCAGATTTACGACCGCCGCATGGTGGAACTGCCCGACGTTGGTATCGTGAAGATGCTGGATGCAGAGACGGGAGGGGAAACCTTCATCGACACCTCTTCCAGCGCCGTACATCGTGCTCACCACGAATGGTGGGTGACGCATCAGTCTTGGTTGAAGAACGCCTTTACGAAGTCGAATATCGACAACATCTCAGTGAGGACAGACGAAGACTATGTCAAAGCATTGATGAATCTGTTCAGACGGAGAAGTTAGTGTAGTTTGGAGTTGAGAGGTTAGAGTTTAAGAATGAGAATATTGAATATTTATAGAATACTGACAATCTGCTGCTTGATGTGTTTTGTGAAAGCAAATGCTCAAGTGACGGTAGATGCAAAATTAGACTCAGCTGGCATCTATATCGGCCAGCGCATCGGCATGACTCTGGAGGTGAGTGCCAGTGCCAAATCGAACGTGGAACTGCCTGAATGGGACTCCCTGCAGCAGGTGGTTCCTGGCATTGAATTTGTTCGTGCCGAGAAGACCGACACCAGCCTTCTGAACGACGGTAAACGCATGATGCTCTCCCGTCGCTACTATTTCACTTCATTTGATTCTGCGCTCTATCTGATGCCAGACATGGACGTGAAGGTGGATGGAAAGGAATACCACTCAAAAAAATTGGCATTGAAAGTGTTGACCTTTGAGATTGACACACTTCATGGCGACAGCATCTTCGGCATCAAAGAGGAGTTGGCTCCTCCCTTCGATTGGGCAGAATGGCGAGAAGTCATGTGGTTCTGTATCTTGGCACTGCTCATTGGCGGTCTGTTGGGGTATGTGATTTATCGTCTGAAGACCAACAAACCCATCATCCGACGTATCCGCAACAAGAAGCGTCAACCTCCTCACAAAGTGGCAATGCAGAAGATTGAGCAAATCAAGGAGGAGAAGATATGGCAGAGTGAAGACTCGAAGGAATATTATACGCAACTGACAGATACTCTGCGTAACTACATCAAGGAACGCTATGGTTTCAATGCGATGGAGATGACCTCCTACGAGATCATCCAGCATCTGCAGGAAGTGAATGACGAAGATGCCATCAACGAGTTGCGCGAACTCTTCCAGACGGCAGACCTCGTGAAGTTTGCGAAGTACAGCACCCTCATCAACGAGAATGACCGCAATCTGGTGAATGCGATAGAGTACATCAACCAGACCAAGATAGAAGAGCCAGAACAGAAGCCGCAGCCCGAAGTGATTGTGGTCGAGGAAAAGCGCTCGAAGATTGCTAAATGGACACTCATCGGAAGCATCATCGTGGCAAGTCTTGTACTGCTTGGCGTGCTGGTATTTGTAGGGTATAGAATTTATATGTTGACGTTGTAGGGGTGAGAGCCCTCTCCAACTCCCCCAAGGGGGAGAGAAGAGTTAAAAGACCCACTTTGTCCTGCGAATATCTTCCCCGTAATGGAGAGAACCATGCGGGATGTGAGTTGGAAAAGGCTAGCGTTAAGGTTAAAGTTAGGGTTAAAGTTATAAAAAGAAATTAGAATATAGAGATCATATAAGATGGAGTTTAAGAATCCTTTATTCTTCTTATTGCTGTTGGTGCTCGTGCCATACATCGTGTGGTATGTCCTGCGGTTCAAGCAGAGCCTGCCTTCGTTAAAGGTGCCTGACACGACTAAATATGTGAAGGTGCCCAAGACGTTCCGTCTCTATTTGATGCACATGCCCTTCTTGTTGCGACTCATCTTGATGTCGTTGGTGGTGTGCATCTTGGCACGCCCACAAAGCAGGCATTCGTGGAGCAACACCGATGTGGAGGGCATTGACATCATGTTGGCAGTCGATGTGTCAACGTCCATGTTGGCGCAAGACTTCAAGCCAAACCGCGTGGAGGCACTGAAGGAAATAGCACAAAGGTTCATAGAGAAACGTCCGAACGACAATATGGGTCTCACCATGTTTGCAGGTGAGGCTTACACCCAGTGTCCGCTTACGACCGACCACACGGTGCTGATGAATCTCTACAATAGTGTGGATTGCAACATGGCAGCCCGTGGCATCATCGACGATGGTACAGCCATTGGCGATGGCATCATGAACGCCATTCTCCGTTTGAAAGAGAGTCAGGCGAAGTCGAAGGTCATCATCCTTCTGACCGATGGTGTGAACAACTCAGGCAACATCTCTCCGCAGACCGCTGCTGAAATTGCCAAGAAATACGGCATTCGCATCTATACCATTGGCATCGGGCGGAACGGTATGGCTCCTTATCCGCTGCCGACAGGCGGCACGGCGATGTTGCCCGTGGAGATAGATGAGCAGACCATGACGAAAATCTCCACCGAGACAGGCGGTCAGTATTTCCGTGCCCAAAAGAACGCCGAACTGGATGCCATCTATCAAGACATCGACAAGATGGAACGCACGAAGTTCAACGTCAAGCAGTTCAGCCGTCGCGGAGAACTCTATCAGCCCTTCGCCATCGCCGCCTTCGTGGTGCTTTTGTTGGAGATTCTGTTGAGGACAGTGGTGCTGAAGAGATTACCCTAAAATAATAAATTGTAAATTGTCAAATAGTAAATTACTAAGGTGTTTAGATTTGCAAGTCCCATATATTTGTATCTGTTGATTCTCATTCCGTTGCTTACAGCCGTGTATGTGCTGGTGCAATACAGGATGAAGAAGCAAATCAAGGTGTTCGGTGACCCAGAACTGATGCGTAGCCTGATGCCCGATGTGTCACCTATGCGCCGTCACGTCAAGTTTGCCTTGCTGATGGTGGCATTAGGATTATTGGCAGTGGTGTTGGCACGTCCTCAGTTTGGCACACGGAACGAAGAAGTGAAGCGTTCGGGCATCGAAGTGGCGATAGCAGTCGATGTGTCCAACTCGATGCTCTGCCAGGATGTGAGTCCCAGTCGCTTGGACAAGTCAAAGATGATTGTCAGCAAACTCATTGAGCAGTTCGATGAAGATAAAGTGGGTTTGGTGGCATTTGCTGGAAGCGCCATCACCCTGTTGCCCATGACCAGCGACTATGTGTCAGCCAAGATGTTTCTCGACCAACTGAATCCAGCCACCATCTCCATTCAGGGAACCAATGTGGCAGAGGCGATTACCCGTGCCACGGCAGGGTTTTCCAAGAAAGCCGATGTCAATGTGGGGCGGGCACTCATCCTCATCACCGATGCTGAAGACAACGAAGATGGTGCTATCGAAGCAGCCAAGGAAGCGCATAAGGAAGGCATTCAGATTTTCGTTCTCTCGGTCGGCACCGAGCAGGGTGGACCCATCCCGATGAGCGACGGCTCTTTCAAGAAAGACCTTTCGGGCAACGTGGTGACCACCAAACTGAACGAGCAGATAGGCAAGAACATCGCACAGGCTGGCGGTGGCATGTACATCCATGTGGACCAGACCAATCTGGCGCAGTCGCTTTTGGAAAAGGAAATAGAGAAGATGCAGAAAGAAGACATCTCCCAGTCGATGTACTCCGAATACGACGAGCAGTTCGTGGCAGTAGCCTTGCTGCTGTTCATCGTGCTGGTCGTAGAGTTCTGCATCATGGAGAGAAAGAATCATGTGTTAACGAAATTCAAACTTTTCAAGTGAGATGAAGAGACTGATTTTTAGCATATTATTGATGATATTTGTGCTGCCGATGATGGCACAGAGTGCCCGCGACTTCATTCGCATGGGCAACAAGGCTTATCGTGAGAAGCAATACGACAAAGCGGAGACCATGTATCTGAAATCCATTGCCAAAGCCCCCACTTTCGAGGGCTACTACAATCTGGGCAATGCCTACGTGATGCAGATGAAGGACTCTACCGCTTTCGAAAACTACAAAAAGGCTGACTCCATCGGTACGAATGATCCCCTGCGCAAGGCTCGTAACTTCCACAATATGGGCAACATCTGGTACGCACAAGGCATGGCTGCATCCCGTCAGCAAGGCGGCAATGCCGTGTCTGCCTTCCAACGTGCCGTTGAGTTCTACAAGAGTTCCTTGCGCTGCAACCCCGAAGATGACGAAACCCGCTACAACTTGGCGATGGCTCAGCATCAGTTGAAAAAGAACCAAGACCAGCAGAACCAGAACGGAGGTGGCGGTAACGACGACAAGAACAAGGACAAGCAGGATCAGGACAAGCAGCAGCAGAAACAAGATCAGCAGAAGCAAGACCAGCAGAAGAAGGATGAGGACAAGCAGCAGCAACAGCAGCAACCTCAACCCGAACAAAAGAAAGATGAAATGAGCGACCAAGCCGCCGAACAACTCCTCAACTCCGCACAGCAGGACGAGAAAGGTGTGCAGCGCAAGGTCAATAAGCATCAGAACAATAGACGTCGTAGTTTAGAGAAGGATTGGTAACAATGAAACGGCTTATACATATCATAGTATTGGTGTTCCTCTCCGTCAGCGTATGGGCTGACGAAGTGTCCTTCCGTGCCTCAGCACCGTCCACCGTCGAAGCAGGTGGCAAGTTCAGGGTGCAGTTCACGGTCAACACACAGAATGTGTCAGGTTTCAGTGCGCCCGACTTTAAGGGCTTTGAGGTCATCTACGGACCAGCCACCTCTTCGCAGAGCAGTTTCCAGATGATCAACGGACGCACCTCGCAAAGCAGCAGTATCATCTACACCTATGTGCTTCTTGCCGAGGCTCCTGGCACATACACCATCGGCAGTGCTAGTGTGCATGTAGATGGCAAGGTGGTGAAGTCCAAGCCCGTGCAGGTGAGAGTCCTGTCTGGCGGTGCAGGTGGTTCATCCAGTGGCGGAGGTGCCAATGGAGGCGGTGGCGGCAATTATGGGGGAGGGCGTCAATCCTCAGCACCTGCTGCATCCGCATCGCCCACCATCTCAGCCAAAGACCTCTTCATGACGGCAACTGCCTCACGCACGACAGTTCACGAACAGGAGGCAATCTTGTTGACCTACAAGATTTACACGCTGGTCGATTTGACCCAATTAGATGGAAAACTCCCTACGCTCGACGGTTTCCAGATTCAGGAAATCCCGCTTCCGCGCACCAAGGAGTTCTCCCTTGAACAGTATAATGGCAGAAACTACCGTTCAGTGGTGTGGAGCCAATACCTTCTCTTCCCGCAGAAATCAGGCAAACTGACCATCCCCTCCATCACCTACGAAGGAGTGGTCATCACCCGCAACCGCAACCTCGACCCCTTCGAGGCATTCTTCAACGGACAGAGCGGCTACACCGAAGTGAAGCGCAAAATCACCACACCGACCCTCACCATCAATGTCTCTCCGTTGCCCAGCAAGCCCGAAGGCTTCTCAGGTGCAGTAGGACACTTCTCCGTTTCTTCCAGCATCAGCACGAAAGAGGTGGATGCCAACGAGGCTGTCACCCTGAGAATCAGCGTGAAGGGTAGTGGTAACATGAAACTCATCTCCACTCCCGATGTACAGTTCCCAAAAGACTTTGAGACCTACGACGCCAAAGTGAACGACAACTTCCAACTCACCCGTTCCGGATTGGCTGGAACAAAAGATTTTGAGTACCTGTTTGTACCTCGTCATGCAGGCACCTACGAAATTCCTGCCGCCGACTTCATCTATTTCGACACCGAATCCCGTTCATACAAGACGCTCAAGACCGAGGCATACACGTTGAAGGTCAATAAGGGCAAGGGCGGTTCCGCTCAGAGCGTCTCCAACTATAGCGGTCAGCAACAAGATGTGCAGCAGTTGAACCAAGACATCCGCTTCATCAAGCAGGGTGAGGTGGAACTGCATCAACCCGGCGACACCTTCTTTGGCACATGGAAATATCTTGCAGCCTATCTCTTGCCATTGCTTCTGTTCGTGATGGTCATCGTGCTGGGTCGCAAGCAGATGAAAGCCAACGCCAATGTGGCACTCTCTCGTGGCAGGAAAGCCAACAAGGTGGCACTCCGCAGAATGAAGACCGCCAAGAAACTCCTTGACAGTCACGACACCAGCCGATTCTATGACGAAGTGCTCCGTGCCCTCTGGGGCTATGTGGGCGACAAGTTCAACATGTCGCAAGAGTCGCTGAACAAAGAGAATATCGAACAATCCCTCACATCCCGACAAGTGCCCGACGAACAGATACAGCAATTCATGAAAGTGCTCAACGACTGTGAATTTGCACGTTATGCGCCAGGCGATGTGAATGAGAACATGGAAAACGTCTATAACAGCGCCATCAGTGCCATCAGCAAAATGGAGGACAACCTATGAAGATTTACCATTTGACCATTGACAATTTGCAATTTGCCATGCGGACAGCCCCCAAGATATTCCTTCTCTTCATTTTCACCTTCTCGTTCCTTGCATCCTTCGCTGCCACCAAGACCGAAGCCGATGCCCTCTACGAGAAAGAACAGTACCGCGATGCAGCCGCAGCCTACGAGGCAGTGCTGAAGAATGAAGGCGTGGCGGCTGAGGTCTATTACAACCTCGGCAACTGCTACTATAAGATGGACGAGATACCCTTGGCAGTGCTCAACTACGAACGTGCCATCCTGCTCGACCCGGGCGATGCCGACATCCGCGCCAACCTCGCGCTGGCACGAGGAAAGACCATCGACAAAGTGGTGCCCCCCTCCGAGATGTTCTTCGTCACATGGTGGCGCGACCTGACCAACTGCATGAGCATCAACGCATGGGCCATGTTAGGCATCATCGCCTTCATCCTCATGCTCATCGGTGTGCTGCTTTATATGTTCATGCCACAACTGACAGTGCGAAAGACAGGCGTTTATGGTGCCATGATACTCTTGGTCATCGTCATCATCGCCAACTTGGCAGCCGTCTCACAACATGCCGACCTGACCCATCGCAGCACAGCCATCATCCTTGCACCTTCGGTCACCGTGAAGAGTTCACCCAGCGAGACCAGCACCGACCTATTCCTCATCCACGAAGGCTCAAAAGTCGAGATTCTCGATGGCTCGATGAAGGAATGGCTCGAAGTGAAATTTGAAGAAGGCAAACAGGGATGGATTCCCGTCAACGCCCTCGAAATCATCTAACTCTCAACTGTCAACTGTCAACTCTCAACTGTCAACTCTCAACTGTCAACTTTCATAATGCACGAGCTCAACGAACTTGACCATCAGCTCACGCTTGCCATCAACGGCAGCGACAGCCTCTTCTGGGACAACCTGATGTACACCGTCACCAACACCTTCTCATGGACGTTGGTCATCATCACGTTGCTCATCATCATCTTCAAGAACAACACTTGGAGAGAAGCCGTGATGGTCTATGTCACCATAGCCCTGCTCATTTTCGTGGCAGACCGCATCTGCTCAGGCTTGGTCAAACCGATGGTGGAACGCTGGCGTCCCACGCAAGACCCTCAACTCATGTATCTCGTTGATGTGGTGCGCGACTACCGAGGCGGACGTTTCGGCTTCTTCTCTGGCCATGCCTGCAACACCATGTGCGTTGCCGTCTTTCTCTCGTGGCTCTTCCGCAGTCCCAAAGTGACAGCCACCCTCATCTTCTGGTCGCTCACCACCACCTTCACCCGTCTCTACCTCGGTGTTCACTATTTGGGTGACGTCTGTGTGGGCTTCACGGTAGGCATCATCCTCGGTTGCCTGTTCTATTGGATCATGGAGCGTTTTGTGCATCCGCACATCAACAGGAAAAACTATATCTCCGAGCAGTTCACCTCCACCGGCTACATGAAGAGCGACATGGACACCTTCATGACCATCATCTTCTTCAACTACATCTGTGTCCTCATCTTTTCCCTCACATTGGGAATAGGGTAGAGTCATAAACAAATTTTTTTGTTTACACCTTTCTTTTGCTGTTGTGAAAAGTTTTTCAAAAAACAAATTGTCATTTTTTCATTCACTCACGCTCAACTACCTTCATTCGGCGAAACCAATAAAAATGAAAAAAATATTTTCATTCATTTTGTATTGTGCTCGCTTAGTCGTACCTTTGCAAGCAGAAAAAGAATGACCTATATGGCGAAGAAAACAAAAGATATAAGACTGGTGGATAACTCTGCTGAGACCGTCCTCTTTGCTTCATAGTTCTTATCAATTCTTATAATTCATATACAATCTTAACATCAGCATGCCAAACAGCACATTCCTCCCTCCGAAAGGCGAATATAAGAAGTTGGTTGCATTTCAAAAATCAGAATGCATCTACGACATGACCTGTTACTTCATCGAACACTATTTGGCGCCATACGGTGACCGCACGGTTGACCAGATGAAGCAGGCGGCTCGTTCGGGCAAGCAGAACATTGCGGAAGGGAATGAAGCCGGCACAACCTCGATGGAGACGAACATCAAGTTGATGAACGTAGCCAAGGCAAGTCTGAAGGAGTTGCAGGAAGATTATGAAGATTATCTTCGAACGCACGGGATGCGGATTTGGAGTGTGCAGGAGCCTCGTTGTAGGGCGGCAAGAGACTGGTGCAGGACACATAATGCCACGACTGACTATATGAAGGTGTGTCAGACGCGAGATGACGAAACTGTGGCAAATGTGGCACTGATTGCTATCCATCAGACGGATTACCTGCTATACAAGTTGATTGAAAAACTAAAAGAAGATTTCTTGCAGCAGGGTGGCATCAAGGAGCAGATGTCGGCAGCGAGAAGGCAGTGGAGAGAGGAGCATGGTATGGGTTGGATGAATGGCTATCAGGGAAAGAAATGAATAATAAGAACAAATACGAATAAATGGGAATCTAAGGAAGGCTACTGACGGGTATGGCAATTAACTGGACGAGAGAACAACTTGACATTTAGGATGGTTTGGCTTTAACATCACAAAATGTGTTCTTAAAGAAGAACGGACGAAGTCAACATAGCAAGCATTCCCCTATGCGTTCCCCCGCAAAGGCATTGCCATGTTATCAGGACTTTTGTGGTCGGAGGTTGCCATACAAGCCAACATCAACATCATGCGTGCTTTTTCCAAATGCAAGAAGCGTTGCTCATTGTCGGCAACACTCAGTTGCAACTGGAACGAATCCGCTCAGAAATTTCTCCTTCTATCTTTACCCTGTTAACCACCACCCCTGCAGCAAGAAAGCCTATTTGGTGTTTGAATTCACTTTGTTGTCTGTAAAAAAATTAAATCTAAGTAATACCATATTGTTAATTTTTGATCAAATCGCTTTATTCTCATTGTTTTTATGTTATTTTGCAAACTGTATGAAGAAGTACAGAATACAAGTGACCGAAATACTGAGCCGCATCGTTGAGACAGAATCGGAAAGTGAAAGAGATGCTGTTGAGAAGGTGAGGCAGATGTATCGAAACTGTGGAATCATTCTGGACGCTTCTGACTACATAAAGACAGAAATCAGCGCAGAAAGATGAAAAAAATGTAAGCGGAAGCAAGTTTTTCAAGATGATTGTTTAACTTTGCAACCGTTTATTGCTCATTCTTGAGCGTTGAAAGAATATTGTGGAATTAGATAGTAGTATCTAAATTCTAAGAGACTTTTAACGAAAACAGTCCACCAAACTAACAGTAGTTACAGAGAGTCTCAGGGGAATGCGGATACGCCTATACTGATAGGCGTACTCCTTCCTTTCACCTCTCTGTATAGGCTTCTGTGGTGGACGGCCTTCGTTAAGCGGTGATTGGAAAGAGGGTACGCTTTCTTTTTGTCCACGGCTTAAACGACAAAAAGAGCAATGAACATAGAAGCAAGACCTTTTCTGAAATGGGCTGGAGGAAAGGGGCAGTTACTTAGTCAATTGTCTGGATATCTACCCAAGCAACTTACAGAAGAATCATTTACTTACATCGAGCCATTTGTAGGTGGTGGTGCTATGCTTTTCTATATGTTGCAGCACTTCTGCAACATAAAAAAGGCCATCATCAACGATGTCAACGAAGATTTGGTGATCACTTACCAAGTAGTAAAGGATGATATTGAATCTCTTATCCATCATCTTGACAAGATGGAGAAAAATTACTTGTCCATTATTAGCCAAGAGCAAAGAAGCCAGATGTATTATGAAATACGAGAACAATACAATCATCATATAGGTGATTGTATAGAACGAGCAGCCCAACTGATTTTCCTGAATAAAACTTGTTTCAATGGATTGTACAGAGTAAACAGGAGGGGACTTTTTAACGTGCCTTTTGGCAGATATGCCCACCCTACTATCTGCAATGCAGATGTTCTGTATGCAGATAGCCGATTATTGCAATCAGTCGATGTTAAGATTTGTCATGGTAATTTTACTCAAACCTTACAACATGCTGAAGGTCTGACGTTTTTCTATCTTGACCCTCCCTACCGACCATTAGATGCAACATCAAGTTTCACCTCTTATACAAAGGGAGATTTCAATGACACCGACCAAAAGGACTTAGCAAGATTCTGCCATGACCTCTCTGCTAAAGGATACCTATGGATGGAGAATAATGCAGACTGCTCTTCCAAACATCCAGAAGACACTTTCTTTGAACAATTATATAAAGGCTATCGAATTGACAGAGTTTCCGCCTCACGATCCATCAATGCAAACCCTCAAAAAAGGGGAAAACTTACAGAATTACTAATCCGAAACTATGAATAAGAATTTTGATTTATTTATGTCTCAATTGCAAGAGACTAATCAGACATTAGATTTCTTCTGTGATTTCGCCAAGATATCAGAGAATGTTTCAGAGGTGGAAATGAGCCTAAATACTATGAACTATCTCATCGGCAAGGATGATTTGTCTCATGCAATACAAGAAATATGGCAACGTGATTCAAAGGCTTTTGAAGTTCTGAGCATTTTGATAGCCGTAAGAGACGAAGGCAAAAAGCCTGTTGTTGACAGCAATGGAAATGTGGTGTTACTGAAAAGTTATTTTGAATCGCCTATAAAGGTCGTGGAATACTTGACCGAAACGGGGCTGGCGGATTTGTTCCAATCACGCCGAATCAAGAATCTGGTAGATTATGTGTTTGGCATAGAAACGGGGCTTGACACGAACGCTCGCAAGAACCGTAGTGGTCATATCATGGAGAATACAGTGGCAAAAATTTTAAAGGAATATGGAATCACATTCCAGCAAGAGGTTTATTCGTCAGTATTCCCAGAACTATCCGTACTAGGAACAGATGAAAAACGTTTTGATTTTTTTATTGAGACTTCTTCAAAGAGATATCTCATGGAGGTAAATTTCTATAGTGGTGGGGGATCAAAACTCAATGAAGTTGCACGCGCTTATACAGATTTAGCCCCCAAAGTAAACTCTGTTAATGGATTTGAATTTGTATGGATAACGGATGGCATAGGTTGGAAGTCCGCCCGTAATAAATTGGAAGAAGCATATAACACAATTCCAAGCGTTTACAATCTTACCAATATAAGCGATTTCCTTGAACTCATAAAAGATGATCAAAGCGTATTATAAGTCTGACAATCATGATTTCAATCTGCTTTGTGGCGACTCATTCCAATTGCTTGAGCAGTTTGATTTCAAGTTCAGCATGATTTTTGCCGACCCGCCTTATTTCCTTTCCAATGGGGGAATATCGGTTCAGAGTGGCGAAATTGTCAGTGTGAACAAAGGTGATTGGGACAAGGGGCTTTCTGACGAGGAGATGAGCGCATTCAACCGTCGTTGGATTGCTTTGTGTAGGGAGAAGTTGAAAGACAGCGGAACGATTTGGGTGTCGGGAACGTATCACAACATCTTCTCTGTTGCCAATGCGCTGAAGCAGAATGGCTTCAAGATTCTCAACGTGATTACGTGGGCAAAAACCAACCCTCCGCCAAACATTTCCTGCCGTTATTTCACTTATTCTACAGAATTCATCATCTGGGCAAGGAAATGTGAGAAGGTGCCTCATTATTACAACTACGAACTGATGAAGCACATCAATGGTGACAAGCAGATGCGGGACGTGTGGAACTTGCCTGCTATCGCTCAATGGGAAAAATCATGTGGCAAGCATCCCACACAGAAACCGCTCGCCTTGCTGAGTCGCATCATCTTGGCCAGCACTCGCCCTAACGAGTGGATTCTTGACCCTTTTGCAGGAAGCAGCACGACGGGCATTGCATCCAACTTGCTGGGACGTAGATACCTCGGTATTGAACGCGAAGAGGTATTTGCAACGATGGGCAAGAAAAGGCGTGAAGAGATTGAGGACATCAACACCTATGTGTCTTTCCGCAAGAAGATAACGGACATTGTGAGGGCAGAGGACACGCAAACGTTTTTTTCTCTCCAAGAAGATGGGGGTGAAGAGTCTTTGCCGTTCTTGGAATAGTAACTAATATGGTTTTATAATCACAAAGTTTGATCTTAAAAGTTGGTGAGTAATGAAAGGCAACGACTTATTGCCCCCTTCTTTTTATACAAGCCTACTATTTCGGTGTTGAATTTGTTAATTTTTTGTTTTTCCGTATGATGGAAAGGTTGAGAGAAGAGGAACATGGAAAACAACATTGAAAATATCTTCTTTCTGCATTTTCATTGCTGTCAAGTGGCACAACGTAGAACGTGTGTTTTTTTCCCACATTGTTACGGTCTTTCATTCTGAAAAAAGCTGCAGCACCCGTTTTGTGTGCTCGTCCACTCGGTAGAGGTCGGAACTGCGTCTGCCAACGACCCAGGCAATTTCGTCACCATCCATGAGGAGGGGCTGGTGCTCTTTCTCGAAGAGGGTGAGTTTCTGGTCGGTGAGGAAGTCGCTGAGGAGTTTGCGCTTGCCGCCCATGCCGAAGGGAGCGAAGGTGTCGCCTGTGCGGGGGGTGCGGAGGGGCAAATGAGTTGACAGTTGACAGTTGACTGTTGTCAGTTGGGTGAAGGTGGTAGTGGTGAGTTTGTCAGCATCGAGATAAGCAAAGTGGGGGTCTTTCAGGATGTGCAGGTCTTGGATGGGCACTACTTTCTGGTGAATGGTGGGCATGGGGTAGTGTGTCGCTTCTATGATGAGGTGTTGTCTGTCAATCAGCAGACGTCTTCCCTCTGCTGTGAACATTTTGCCGCTTTGGTGCAGTGCCGACAGGATGTCCCGCATCTGTGCCTTGTTGAAGCCTAAGGGGGAGAGCACTTCGTGCAGCAGGGAGATGGGGGAGGGCTGGCTTTGCAGTTCGGGAATATGGATGAGAATCTCGCCGTTTGTTTTGTTTTCCACGCACTGGGCAAGGGCTTGCTGCATGGCTTGCTGATAGACTTTCATCGCTTCCGTCAGGTTCTCTTGTGTGGAGGCGAGGTTATTCATGGCTCCTGCGTTGATGTGCTCCAGGAGGGGCAGCACATCGAGCCGCACTTTGTTGCGGGCGTAGGCGTCTTCCATGTTGGTGTGGTCGGTCACATAGTCCTGCCTGATGCTTTGCAGATAGGTGAGGATGTCTTGTCTTGTCAGGCAGAGCAGCGGGCGCACCACAGCTCCGTTTCGTGGCTGCATGCCGCAGAGCCCCTTGATGCCTGTGCCTCTTGCGGCATTGAGCAGGAGGGTCTCCACATTGTCGTCTTGATGGTGCCCCACGGCGATGGCTTCTGCTCCTGTCTCCTGCATGAGCCGACGGAAGTGCTCATACCTGAGTTCTCTCGCTGCCATCTCGATGCTCACTTTTTGTGTTTGGGCATATTCTTCGGTGTTGAAGTCTGTCTTGTGGAGTTCCCATCCCATTTGTCGGCATAGTGCTGCCACGAATTGCTCGTCGCGCATGCTTTCTTCGCCCCGAAGGTGGAAGTTGCAGTGGGCAGCCACGACTTGGTAGCCGATGTTGTCGAGCATCCTTGCAAGGCACACGGAGTCGGGACCGCCACTGAGGCCGACTACAACTCGCGCACCGTCGCCCAGAAGGGTGTTGGTGCGGATGAAACGCATGACTTTTTCTTGCAAATCCTTCATAAAGTGGCACAAAATTAGAAAAAAAACCTTTCTCTTGCAAAAAAACTGCCTGAAAACTTTGCTGATTGCACATTTTGTACTACCTTTGCACTCGCTAAAACCAAAGCGACGGTATCTGGTGCGTTGGATGAGTGGCTTAGTCAACGGTCTGCAAAACCGTGTACACCCGTTCGAATCGGGTACGCACCTCCAAAGAACGAGAAAGAGGCTCAATTGGCTGAGGCTGGTTGAGCCCTACTTATCACCAAAGGCTCGGCGAAGTGACGCGGAGCGCTGGAAGTGACAGTCGGGGATGACTGGATTTGACTGGTTATCCCCTTTTTTTGTAGGTAATCAAGAGTAAACTAAAGTAATATAAATATACTTATTTTCAATCACTTATAAACGAACAACGAATCCTTTGAGTTTTACTTAAAATTACTTAAAACCACTTTAATTTACAAAAATTGTCCCCACATTGTCCCCACGAAATCAATTATATTATGTACCTTTGCAAATGGAACATGATTAAGTCTTTTTATGGGAAGGAAAAAACTATTTCTTGGCCCTGCAGAACTAATAGAGGGCTACGGCTTGAATGGGCACAAGTATAAATCGAGACGCATCTACCTCATTGGGAAGCCTCTCGCATCCGGGAGTGTGTCACTTGTCTTCTACGGACGGAACAATGGGCAGCGTGTCCGAGTGTCAACAGGGAAGGTGCTTGAACCTGAGCACACTCCCATGGCAAAACGAGCCAACGAGGAAAAGGTACGACTTCTTCAGATCGAGTGCGACATGAAGAATGCAGAACTGGAGAGGAAAGAGGCAGGCTTTGCTCCAACCCCCAAAAACAAAGCATCATTCATTGAGTACTTGAACCTTCTGGCAATGTCCGAGTATGAGCGTACAGGCAACAAAAAGTCGTATTACAATGCCCTGAAAGCCCTTGCCGTGCACATCAAGGCATACAGCGGCGCAGATGTAAAATTTAAGGATATCACGCTTGAATGGGTGCAAGACTTTCTTGAGCACCTGAAAAAGGATGCAATGAATTTCAACTACCTTCGCACGGATGACCCTGAAAGGCGGAAAGAGGTACATATCTCTCAAAATAGTCAGTGCCGGCTGCAGCGTAACCTTAACTTTGCATTGAACAAGGCTGTTAAAGCAAAGATCATCCCATCGAATCCGATGGACGGGCTTGACACTGATGAAAAGGTGAAGCCTCTGAACGGCACAAGATACTTCCTGACAGAAGAAGAGGTGAAGTTACTGATGAATACGCCATATAACCACGGGAGACACCACATCAAGCAGGCTTTCTTATTCAGCTGCTACACAGGGCTTCGGTTTTCAGATCTAAAGCGGATAACCATGAGCGATTTTCACCTTGACAAAAACGGAACATACCTGAAAATCGTGATGCAGAAGACGAAAGAGCCTCTGAAGGTTTATGTCCCATCAGTGGCAATGCAAGTGCTTCCAGATGTAGCAGATGACGAAACACCTGTATTCTCTTTGCCGAAGAACGAGACAGCGAACACTTCTTTAAGAAAGTGGCTGAAGGATGCAGGCATAACAGACCGCCCCATCACCTTCCATTCGGCACGACATTCGGCAGCAACGCTGTTGCTGAGCAATAATGTGCCGCTGGCTGTTGTAAGCAAGCAGCTGGGGCATTTGAAAAGCTCAACTACTGAAATTTATGCAAAAATCGTCGATGAGGCTCAAAAGGTCGCATCTTCGAAAATGGATGATTTGTTTACCTTTAAAAATGATTGAAGGCTATGGACTATGTAAAAAAAATTACAGATTTGCTTCGTGATGTAGACGTAGAAGCAACAAATTATACTGATGACTATATTCCAATCCTCAGCATTGAAGATGATGCACAATATAGACATCGTACAGAATTATTGTTGAAAGCTTTGAAGGATAAAAGAAGCGAATTTGACAAAGACCTTCAACAAACGGCAAAATTTCCCATGTCTTACAGTGTGCGCTCATTTGCGGAGGCTCTTATTGATGCTCTGACTATTGATTATTCAGAATGGAATATTCCATACCCCAGATATCTGGAAGATGAACAATTGCAAGGATATATGGAGGATTCTGAATTCACAGCGAAAAGGCGTGAACTACTTGTATGTCTTGGCGAATGGATGGGAATTATTGAATATTACTATCCTCGCGACATGGAAGAACTTAAGAAGGAGGGGAATGATGATCCATTCGATAAACCATTAAAGGGGGAAGAGCCTCAACCTGAAGGATTAAAACTGCCTAAAGACATTGACACCGAGCTGGCGAGAAAAGTCTTTGGAAAAGCGATTAAAAAAGGCTGGATGGAATTACTGCCACAAGGTGGTTGTAAATGGCTGGATATTGATGGGAAAGGAGGGTATGGTAGTAAATCGAGGCTCGCTTATATGTTACGTGAAATTTATACTGATCCAGGAGGTGGCAAACAATTTCCAGAGAAAGCACTCAACGCTTTCTTCGGAGAGGAAAGATTGGGAGAGTCAATGCGAAAATTGGATGACAGGCGAGGAGGGAAGCCAAAAGGTTATGAAAAGACAGATAGCCTTTTCCAAGATTAAGAAATTTTTGAAGCGTGTTAACATGTGCTTTTTTAGTGCACCATTGTGTGCACTAAAAAGCACTATTTTTTTTTGATAAAGAGTCCGAACTTTGCAGCAAAATTATTTTTGATAACTTTAATACACTAATTATGATTGAAAATTACTTTCTCGATGCTGCGGAGACGGCACAACTTTTGAGAACATCGGTGGGGTACGTCCGCAAAATGTGCCACGAGCGGAGGATCCCTTTTTACAAACTTCAGCGAAAAGTTTTATTTCGCCGCGAGGAACTCGTCTCGCTCATCGAGGATGGACGCGTCGCCACAACAAGCGAACTGGCTGAACAAGCCGACACGAACGCCATGCGGCGATTGATGCGGAGGAAGGAGGTGGTGTCATGAAACCTCTTCCGCAAAAATTTTACTTTCATCGTGGATGGGCGGATATGATACTCACCCTGGACACAGCACATCAGGTGGCTGTCTTTGAAGCCATCACGAAATTAATATTTCAAGGCAAGGACACAGACCTGGGAGGCGATGCAGGCAAGGTTTGGACTGCCATCAAGAAGGATGACCGCTTCAAATCGCAACTGTCATGAAAGAGGAAAAAACTTTTATTTTTTTCAGATCATTCGCGGATGCGATAGAGAAGATACAGAAAGATTCCGTGCAATTGGCGATGTATCGAGCCGTCGTCAATTACGGACTACGTGGTACCCTCCCTTCCTTCAACGAGATAGATCCGACAGGCGCACTCGATGCGGCGTTTGTGCCGATGCAATTTGCCATTGATGAGTCTAAGGCGTGCCGCGAACGACGCAGCGCAGCGGGAAAGCTGGGAGGTGCCCCAAAAGGTAACACCAATTCAAGCAAAAACAAACAAAAACAAGCAAACTCAAACAAAAACAACCCTAATATAAATATAAATAAGAATAAGAATAATAAAAAAGAAATTACTGGCGTATCAAAGAAAACTTTTTCTTTGCCCTCTCTCGAAGAAAGACTGAAGTCTTTTGCCGAAACAATAAGACCATACGTCGAGCAGTACGGTGAGACAATGTGCAATGACTTTTTTGCCTACTGGAGCGAACCAAATCGAAAAGGTGACAAAATGCGCTTTGAACTTGAAAAGACCTGGGAGGTTAGCAGACGTTTAGCAACATGGAAAAGACGCGGGGAGGCAAAGCAATGAAAAAGCAAACATCAACTACTCTCATACAGGGACGGCTCATGCCTCAGGCACTTGATGCGGAAAGGGCTGTCATCGGTTCGTGTATCATTGAACAAGATGCATTTCCTCGCATCTCAGACATGGTGCGCCCTTCATCTTTCTATGATAGTCGGCACGCCTCCATCTTCGTTGCCATCAAAAGCCTCAACAATGACGGAAAGGCGGTTGACCTTATCACTATCGCTGAGTGGCTCAGTAAAGAAGGGAAGCTGGATGAGGTAGGAGGTGCCGCATACATCGCAGAACTTTCACGTGCTGTACTATCATCCGCACACCTCGAAGAACACGCCAGGATCGTTGCAGAAAAAGCACAAAAGCGGATGCTCATAGAGTATGGGAACAGCATCATGAGCAAAGCTTTTGATGAGGCTTCTGACGTTGCCGACTTGATGGGAGAAGCCCAGACGGGACTTGCACAAATCATCTCCCACGATGAACAACGGTACTCCACACTTTATGACACGCTTAAAGAAGTGGATACCATAGTGAAAGACAACGCCACCAGCCCCACACCATCGATAGGTATAAAGACAGGGTTTCAATGGATGGATGAACGTGGAGGTTTGCAAGCTGGGAACCTGATTATCATAGCAGGGGCAACATCGATGGGAAAAACCTCTTTTTCTCTTGCAGTCATAGAGAATGCTCTGGATAGCGGTGCAAGGATATGCTTTTATAGTCTCGAGATGAGCCGTCACGAATTGACGGCAAGACTTCTATCCCCCAGGACTGGCATACCTTCCAACAAGATATTGACTGCAAGGCTGGCAAATGAGGAACAGAACAGGGTCAAAATGGCGAGCATGGAACTGTCGAGAAAGTCTCTTTTCTTTGATGACAAATCAACGTCTGACATTGATAGCATCATTTCCAGTATCAGAAGTTTATCACTGAAGAAGGGAATACACGGGGCGGTTATAGACTATCTGCAAGTTCTATCCACGAACCAGCAACGGCAAGACAGAGAGGCGCAGCTGGCAGACATGGCAAGACGATTGAAGAACCTTGCCAAAGATACAGGCGTTTGGATCATTGCACTGAGCCAGTTGAACAGAGACATCTCAAACCCTGTTCCAACTATTGACAGGGTGAGAGGTAGCGGACAAATCGCAGAGGCAGCAGATGTTGTGCTCACGATATACCGTCCAGAAGCTTACAGCAATGGCAAACGCTATCCAAAACCTTATGAAAACGTGGACACATCAGGCACAGCACTCATAAACGTCTGCAAAGGCAGGAACATCGGCACAGGCGCATTCATCGCTGGTTTTGACGCGAACACCACGCGCTTCTATGATTTACAATCAGTACCGACTTTCAAGAGCGACAATACTCCAATAATACCGAAAGTAATCTCACCGTTTTGACATGATTACACTCAATAAATACCAACCCAAAATACTCTGCTATATCAGACGGCGGTACAACCTCCACGAGTGGGACGGCATAAAGCGTTATTCGCTTCATATATCGGCACTATGGCGACAGCTTGATGACGCTTTGCCATCACTTGAGGAACAGCGAAAGCGCGGTAGGTGCTATTCATCGTGTGAAGTTATCGCTGCGGACATGATATTGTTTCTATTAGGTTTCCTTCTCCAATGTGGATGCAGGGATGTGGAGAAGCTTCTCATGCGTCGGATAGAAGAGAAAGACCTCGCAGATCCTAAAAAGATAGACGATGACGAAAAAGTATAACACTCAAAAAATAATAAAACATGGGAGATATAAGAATAACTGATCTGGTTGCGCCCAAAGCCTTCGAACAACTCAAGGAACTTCAGACGGAGCTGACCAACACAAAAGAGACTTTCCTCTCAGTTATAAAGGAACTTGGAGATGTTGTCAAGACCAAGGTTACCAGCCTTGAAGATGTCGAGAAAATAAACCAGCGCACACAGGCTGCTTATGCACGTGCCGAAGAAGCCACAAGGAAACTTGCAGAGGCGCAGCAACGTCAACAGGCAATTGTGGGGCAGACCACGAACGCCATCAGCAAGGAACTCGCAGAGATAGAGAAGGCGAACAAGGCGAAGCGTGACTCCTACACCATTGACAAGACAGCCCTCGATATGGCAAAGAGCATCATCGGCACAAGGGAACAGAACATCGAGCGACTATCCAAACTGCAGGCACAGCTTAAATCTGTCACAGCCTCGCAGAAAGAACTTGATGAGGCTATGAAGAGCGGCAAGGTTTCCGAACAAGCAGCAATCCTGGCAGGCGTTCCTCTCATTGACCAGCAGAGGCAACTGAAGGATAGCATCAAGGAGCTCAACATCGTATTGAACAACCAGGACAAGGAACTGAATGCCGCAGAAGGTAGTTATCGGCAACTTTCTTTGCAACTGGAACAGATGAAGATGGCTTACAAGAGCCTCAACGATGAAGAGCAGCGCAGCGATATCGGCAAGACCCTCAGCGATGAGGCTGAAAGGCTTAACCAGCACCTCATTGACACAGGGGCTTCGCTGGGTGAGTTTCAGAGGAACATCGGCAATTATGCCATTGCCAACGGTGGAATGAAAAAGGAACTGAAGGGAATGATCGAGGAACTTGCATTGCTCACCATCCAGTACAGAAACCTGAGCGAAGCAGAGAGAGAAAGCGCACAAGGGAAGGAACTTGAGGCGAAGATATCCGAGACCACACAAAAAGCGGCTGTCCTAAAGGATGCCATCGGGGACGTGAATCGCAGTATCAAGGAAAGTGCGGATGATGCCAGCAGCTTCAAGGCTGTTTCTGAGGGCATCCAGCTTGTCGTCAATGGCTTTGGCAGTGCCAAGGCTGCTGCATCCATCTTTGGGCTTGAGGAAGAAGACCTCGTGGCGGTGCAGACGAAGCTCCAGAGCGTGCTTGTGATGTCGAATGCCTTGCAGACCACACAGAACGCCTTGCAAAAAGAGTCCTCTCTCATGCTGGGTGTGCGACGCATTCAGGAACTTGCCGCAGCTCGCGCCATTGCCATACGGAACGCAACGGAGAAGAGCGGTGTAGTCGTCACCAAGGCGGCGACAGTCGCACAGGCTGCATTCAATGCAGTGGCAAACGCGAATCCATACGTTCTTCTGGCGACAGGCATCGGTTTGCTCATTGCCGCTTTGGTGGCTTTCACCCCTAAGCAGAAGAGCGCGACAGAAGCCACGAAAGAAAGCCTGGATGCAACAAGGGACGCAACACAAGCAGTCAAGGAGCGTGCAGAGGCAGAGGCACAGCTGGCAGAGAAAGTCAGCCAGTCGGCAAGCAGTCAAATAGCGGCATTCCTGAAGTTGCAGAGGAAGTGGAAAGAGTGCGGCGATGATCTGAGCAAGCAAAAGCAGTTCATGGAGGACTACAAGGACGAAGTGAAACAGACGGGCTTCTCTGTTAATGACCTTACAGATGCGGAAAATCTCTTTGTCAAGAATTCCGACAATGTGCTCAAATCCATCATGCTCAGGGCGAGGGCACAAGCAAACTACGAAATAGCTGTCGAGAAGCTGAAAAAGGGGCTGCAAGATCTTGAAACGAAGTCGGTGAAAACAGGTGACTACTACACCATCGCATCTTATGAGAACTTAACACAACAGGAGCAAGATGCCTTGTCAAAGCGTTTCGGAAACAAGTGGCGCGTATCAGACGAAAAAGCGGACGTCATGCCAAACTATGGCTCTGCCACTGCAGCAGCGGCTTCGGCATCATGGTCAAAGCCTATCCCGTACAAGTTAACCGATGAGGCGAAGCAGTACATTAACGCCATGCGCCGTGATGAGGCTAAGGAATTGCACAAGTCCTATGTCGCCCATGTGGAAAAGCAGATGGACGAGGATGCAGAGCATTTTATCGGCAATTATGAGAAACTGATGGATGAGGCGAACAGCATCATTTCCGACAACGGGCTGAAGCTGGCAGGTGGTGGCTCTGGAAGTGACAAAGGACAGACTCATGTCGTCGATAAAGTGTCCGAAGCAAAGAACCTGGAGGAAGTGAGGGATATCGTTCTCAAGGCAGAACGGGAAACCTTGAAAGACAGGATTTCCATCGTGGAGAAAGGGAGCGAGGAAGCCTTGAGCGTCAGAAAGCGACTTGCAGAGGTGGAGCATGACATGGAACTGTCAGCCTCAAAGAAAAACTTTGATGAACAGCTGGCGAAACTGAAAGAGTCCCTTAAACAGAAGACCGTCACTCAGGAAGACTACAATAAAGCAGTCGAGACGATTACGAACCAGCGCACACAGGCGGAACTGGTGGCAGAGAACACAAAGGACAAAGCCATCGAAAAGGCACAGGAGGACTTTGCGAATGCGGAAATAGAACGCATCAGTGAAAGAGCCTCAACAGAGCAAGCCTTGAGAGACCGCTGGCTCGTGGAAGAACAGACGGTGACGGCAGAGCGTTATGCACAGGGCATCATTGACAAAGAAGAATACGAGAGGACACTTGCTGAACTTGAAAACGCTTACACCGTCAAGACAGTGGAAGCCACCATTGCAACGCTGGAGGAAGAACTATCCGTTGAGGCTCTGACAGACGAGAAGCGTGCAGAGATAGCCAAAGAACTTGCAGACGCGAAGGCTGACTTTGCCAAGAAAGTTGCAGACATATCTGTTTCAGAGATGGAGCGAGAGCAGGATGAGGAAAGGCGGTTAAGCGATGAAAGGCAGAAGAACCTCAAGAAATGGGCACAGGTGGCAAGCCAAGCCATCGGGCGCGTCGGCAAACTGATGGGCGCGCTATATGACGGGCAGCTGCAGAGGATTGACGAAGAAAAGGAGGCAAACCAGGCACACTATGATGAAGAAGTCGCTCGCATCGAGTCGCTGGCAGAGCGCAGTGCCATCAGCACGGAAGAGGCGGAGGAAAGGAAAGCTGCAGCCGAAAAGAGGCGTGCTGAGAAGGAGGAAGAACTGGAACGAAAGAAAACAGATATCGCCTACAAGAAAGCTGTGTGGGAGAAAGCCACCAGTGTTGCAGAGGCAAGCATCGCCACAGCGGTTGCCATTACCGAAGCATTGAAGACTGGGCCCTGGATGGCTGCCATTGTTGCCGCCATGGGTGCCATTCAGATAGCCACCATTCTCGCCACACCCATCAAGGCTTATGCGAAGGGCACACCGAAAGAAGGGCACCAGGGAGGACTCGCAGTTGTCGGTGATGGTGGTAAAAGCGAAATCGTCATGTTCGGGGAAAAGGTGTGGATGACTCCAGACACGCCTACACTTGTGGATTTGCCAAAAGGTGCGATGGTGTACCCTGATGCCAATGAGATGCCAGAATTCCCACTACCATTGTCAAACGCCCCACTACTACCTGAAACAGTTATCGTAAATGACTTTTCAAGGCTGGAGAGGAAACTTGACAAGCTTACTGAGAAGCAAATCAAGAACGCCAAGGAGATGACAAAGACCATGATACTCGAACAGAGAAGATCCGTCTACCAGGCAGAATTTGAAAAATACATAAAAAGTAACTTGTAAACATGAAGAAATCGACATTAACACCCAAGCAAGAAAGGTTTTGCCAGTTATTCGTTGAACTGGGAAATGCCGCTGCAGCTTACAGGGAGGCTTTCAACACGCACACAACCAACGAAAGCGTTATATATGCCAAAGCCAGCCACCTCAGAAAGAGGGGCAAGGTTGGGGCAAGGGTAGCAGAAATTTTGAAAGAGCGTTCTGATGCCTCAAAGCCCTGCAGAAAGGCAGTCGAGGCGGTGCTCATGGCGATCGTGAAATCAGACCCAATTGACCTGTACCGATGGAGCGAGGAAAAGGGGGACTGGATAGCACGTCACATTTGCGAAATGCCACGCAGTTTGCGTATAGCCATCAGGAAAATCAAGAGAGACAGGAAGGGTGCTGTCACAGTGGAGTTTATCGGCAAGGTTGAGGCTGCAAAATTGCTGGCGAGCATGAACGGATGGATGCAACCAACCGAAGTGAGATTGAGCGGAGGCGATACGCCTGTACAGCATGACCTCCGAATAGGTTTTGATGAAGAGCATAATTTATGACCATCCTTTATAAACCGTGCCACCGCGTTGTGAAATGCGGTGGTGCTTTTGTATTCCATGGAGGTCAAAATGGAGGTCAAAAACGGTGAAATGTTAAAAAACAAAATGTATAACAAAAATGTTATATAAATATTTGTATATGTCAAGAAAAAGCCGTAACTTTGTAGTGTCTTAAAAATAAAGGAAGTATTAACAATTAAAACCAAATCAAAATGAACTGGAACGAAATGAGAAGGTTGGTCATCTCAAGGGGCTATGAGTTCGTCAAGCACGGGAAAAAGCATGACATCTACCGCCACAAGGAGAGAAAGGACATCTTATTGATTGAAAGACATTGGTCACAGGAGGTAAGACCGAATTTAATGAAGAAGATTTTAAGTCAGATAGGTGCTTAGCCTATCTGACAGCTCACGATAAATTGATTGTAAAACCTAAAATTCGAGAATCATGTTAGTATCAATAGAAAAACAGAATGACGGAACTTACATCGCCTACAACAAGGAAAGCGATGAGTTCACAGCACTTGGCACTGGCGACACCATTGCTGAGGCGAAAGAGGATTTCTTCAACAGCGTTGAGGAGATGAAGGAGGTGTACCAGGAGAACGGAGACGAGGTGCCTGCCGCTTTGATGGAAAAGCCCACCTTCAAATTCGATCTTGCATCCTTTTTTGAATATTACTCGTTCATCAATGTGACAACCTTTGCCAAGATGATAGGCATAAACAGCTCTTTGATGCGCCAGTACAAGAAGGGAAACACCTATATCTCAGATGCCCAGTTGGAGAAGATACAGACATTTGTAAACAACATGGGTACGGACTTTCAGGGCTTGCGCCTTGTGTGATAAAGTGCAGTCCAGTTCCTGCACTACTTCCTTTTTAAGACAACCGACTGGAGACCCCGGCACACGTGTCGGGGTTTTTATTTCCCTGTTTCTCTTTTGGGTGTTTTCTTTCCTTCGTGGATTCGGGAAGCTTGCTTTCATCATAGAGGCGTTTTCTGTCCCTCTGTTGCTGTCACTTTTCAACAGTGGGTATTAGGCTATTATCCTATAGAATTGTATAAAAGCATTGATTATAAGATAAATACATATATATTATAATTAATTAGGTAACAATATAGTAACTTTTCTGAAAACTATTTTAGATAATGCACTATATTGGTGATTGTGGGGTGGATATAGTGAATTGCTTACACGCTTCGATATTCAAACTTGGTACTTAAATGGAGGATAAGGTTTGCGACAAGTCATTGTCTTGATTTTAGCTGTGGCTTTCAATCTCACAAATATTGGTGTCAATTTTGTGATTTTTAGTCTCAATTGAACTAAAAGGCAAAGAAAATTGCCGCATTTTGTCATATTTTTGTTTATTTTTGCACGTTTTACATGAAAAATTAGTATTTTTGCTGCATTAAATTTTGTATAATGGCAAATAAAGACCTCAACAGATTGAAAGTGGTGCTTGTTGAACAGCATAAAACAGCAAAATGGTTAGCAGAGCAAATGGAAAAAGACCCTGCAACTATCAGCAAGTGGTGTACCAACAAAGCACAGCCTTCATTAGAGACTATCAAAAAGATAGCAGAAATACTACAGGTCAAAATGAGTGACCTTGTAAGCAATGAACAACCTTTATAATTGAAGCAAATGACTGATAAGATAAATATACGTAAACTCGAGGCTGACCTTTGGGAGTCGGCTGACTTGCTTCGTGCAGGGAGTAAGCTGACATCGAGCCAATACTGTATGCCGGTGTTGGCATTGCTGTTTCTAAGATACGCATATAGTCGCTTCAAGATGGTTGAAGCTGAATTGTTGAAGAATCGCCCAAGCCGTGGTGGTCGCATAATGCCTGTTGAACCAAGTGACTTTGCGGCAAAAAGTGCGCTCTACCTTCCTCGTGAGGCTCAGTTTGACTATCTGGTAAATCTGTCGGATGACCAACCTTTGGGCGAAGCTGTCAATCGCGCTATGACTCTGGTCGAAGAACAAAGCGAACAGTTGACAGGTATTCTGCCAAAGTCATACACGATGTTCAGCGATGAACTGTTGCGTGAACTCCTTCGTATCTTTAATAACAAGACACTCGACGAAATCGGTGGTGATGTTATAGGCCGTATTTATGAGTATTTTCTCAGTAAGTTTGCCAAGGCTGTAGCATCAGACGATGGTGTGTTCTTCACTCCAAAGTCGTTGGTAAAGATGCTCGTTAATGTACTGGAGCCAAAACAAGGTGTAATGCTTGACCCTGCTTGCGGTTCTGGGGGTATGTTCGTTCAAACTGGTGACTTTGTGAATGCTGGTGGTATGAATGCCAATACGCAGATGACCTTCTACGGTCAGGAAAAGGTGGAATACAATGCCCAACTCTGTCTGATGAACATGGCAGTACACGGTTTGAATGGCAGGATTGTCTCTGGTGATGAGGCTAACTCCTTCTATCATGATGCACACAACCTTGCAGGAAAGTGTGACTATGTGATGGCGAATCCTCCATTCAATGTAGATAAAGTGAAAGCAGAGTCCGCATCTGCTGCTGGTCGTCTGCCATTTGGGTTGCCTGGTGTTAATGCTAAGACAAAAGAGATTGGTAATGCCAACTATCTCTGGATTTCATACTTCTATGCCTACCTCAATGACCACGGTCGGGCGGGATTCGTGATGGCATCATCGGCCACGGATAGTGCCAACAAGGATCGTGACATCCGCGAAAAGCTTGTCTTGACGGGCGATGTGGATGTGATGGTGAGCGTGGGCAACAACTTCTTCTATACCCTCTCGCTCCCTTGCTCGCTGTGGTTCTTTGACAAGGCAAAGCGTTTAGAGAATAAGAATCGTGTACTTTTCATTGATGCCCGCAACTATTATACCGTTGTTGACCGTACTCTTAATGAATGGTCAGAATGGCAATTGAAAAATATGCAAGCTATTGTCCATCTGTATCGTGGAGAACAGAACAAGTATAAGTCACTTATCAATGAGTATTGGAATGCACTTAGCGAACATGCCGAGAGGCATGACTCTTATTCTTGGCAAGATTGTGACATGACTTTCGAGAAAGCCCTCGGTGTACTCAACTCCGAGGAGGCGATGTACAAAAAGTATATCAAAGACCAACAAGATGCCCTCAAAAAGACAAAAGGGAAAAAGGAGAAGGATGAACTGAAGGCTGTCATTACCTCCAATGAGGCGGAACTTGCTGTTACTCTTGAAACCAAGGATATGGTAAACGAAGCCATTTGGCTCACTTCAAAGTTCGGTCTTGAAGGCAAATATCAGGATGTGCTTGGTCTTTGCAAGATTGCCACTATTCAGGAGATAGAGGAAAAGAACTACTCGCTTACCCCCGGTGCATACGTGGGTGTTGCTGAAGTCGAAGACGATGGCGTTGACTTCCATGAGCGTATGAATGAAATCCATACAGAACTCGCCTCACTCAACAAAGAAGCTAACTTGCTAATGAGCGAGATCATGAAGGAATGGGAAACTCTTAACACGAAGTAAATCATGGAAAAAGAGATAAAACCAATAGTGTCAACCGATATTTCAGCAATGGGTGCAGTAGTTGGAAATTTGATGACTGACCTCCGCCAAATCATTGACGAAGCGCGAATCCATGTGGCATCTACAGCCAACTATGAGCTTACCATGATGTACTGGCATATTGGCGAGCGAATCAACCGCGATGTACTTGGAAATGAGCGAGCTGATTATGGAAAACAAATTGTCGCGACAGTGTCACGACAATTACAGAATATCTACGGTCACAAAGGCTTTGACGTAAAAAGCCTGTATCGTCACATGCAGTTTGCAACCCTTTTTCCCGATTCTCAGATTGTCTCGACAGCGTCGCGACAATTATCATGGTCGCATTTCGTGGAGCTACTGCCATTGAAAGACGAACTGCAACGTGATTATTATTTCACACTGGCATCAGCCAATAGATGGAGCGTTCGTCAGCTTCGCAAGGAAATTGATGGAATGCTATACGAGCGTACAGCATTGTCGTCAAAGCCAGAGGAAGTTGTAAAACAGGAACTTGCCAATGTCAGAGATAATAAAGTTGTTTCTCCTGATGTTGTATTCAAAAGCCCTTATTTCCTTGAATTTACTGGGCTAAAAGGCTTGTATAGCGAGAAGGACTTGGAAGACAGTCTTGTCGCACATCTGGAACAGTTCATTCTTGAACTTGGAAATGGGTTCTGCTTTGTTGAGCGTCAAAAGCGTATGATTATTGATGGAGAGGATTTTTATCTTGACCTGCTATTTTATCACCGCAAACTACATCGCCTTATTGCCATTGATTTGAAACTCGGTCGTTTCAAAGCTCAATACAAAGGTCAGATGGAGCTGTATCTACGTTGGTTGGAACAGAATGAAATGGAGCCAGGGGAAGAAACACCACTTGGTCTTTTACTCTGTACCGAAGGCAGTGAGGAACAGATTGAACTTCTCCAACTCGACAAATCGGGCATTAAGGTCGCTCAATATATGACAGAATTACCACCTCGCGATGTCCTCGTGCAACAGATACAAAAGTCCCTTGAAGTTGCAAAAGCTAAATGGGGAAATGAAAGAAAGGGGGATGAGGTATGAGTGAATGGAAGAAAGTGAAGTTAGGAGAAATCTGTGAGCGTGTCACATCTGGTGGAACGCCCAAAGCTAATGTTAGTTCTTATTATAACCCACCAACGATTCCATGGCTTAACACCAAGGAAATTAACTATTGTAGAATTACAAAGACCGAAAACTATATTTCAGAAGAAGGATTTAATAATTCAAGTGCAAAATGGATTGTGCAAGATTCTGTTATTGTTGCCATGTATGGTAACACGGCAGGCAAAGTAGCAATTAATAAAATACCTCTTACAACTAATCAAGCTTGTTGTAACCTTGCGATTGATAAACAGAAAGCTGATTATGAATTCGTATATTACCAGCTTTGTACTCTTTACGGAAAAATGGTCTCTTTAAAGATTGGTGCTGCCCAATTGAATCTCAATGCACAAATAATCAAAAATTTGGACATCCTTTTGCCTCCCCTTTCTACTCAGCATCATATCGCTACCATCCTTTCTCGCTACGACTCTTTGATAGAGAACTATCAGAAGCAGATAAAGCTATTGGAAGAAGCAGCACAGCGACTCTATAAGGAATGGTTCGTTGACCTCCACTTCCCCGGACACAAAAACACCAAAATCGTAGATGGTGTGCCTAAGGGGTGGGAGAAGAAGAAGGTTCGTGAGATTGGGAAAGTGATTACTGGTAAAACTCCATCCACTTCTAAGAAAGAGTATTATGGAGGGCAAATACCTTTTATTACTATTCCTGATATGCACACAGGCATATATCCAACAAGTTCACAGTTCCTTTCAGATTTAGGCGCGAATTCTCAAAGCGGCAAATTTATTCCAGCGAATAGCTTGATGGTTTCTTGTATAGGAACAGCAGGTTTAGTATGCATTACAAAAGAAGAATGCCAAACAAACCAACAGATTAATTCGTTAGTTCTGAATGATAATTCTCTGCTATACTACATGTATAACACTTTTCTCTCCCTCAAAGAGCATCTTAACAATATAGGAAGTAATGGAGCAACAATGACTAATGTAAATAAATCGAAATTCGAGAGTATAGAAATTCTAATTCCGAATAACTCAATCAGTAATTTGTATAATAAGGCGGTAGAACAATCATTTAGAGGCATAAAAACTCTTTCGTCTCAAATCTGCCTCCTTACCGAGGCACGCGACCGCTTACTTCCGAAGCTGATGAGTGGAGATATTAAAATAGAATCATTAAAATAAAGACAAACTAATATGCGCAACATCGTAATCAAAAATTTCAGATGCTACGAAAATAAAAGCATCGAATTTCGGAGCGGAATCAATTTGCTGATCGGTGATAATTCCGTAGGTAAGACTTCTTTGCTACGAGCTTGTAATCTTGTTATGAATTCCTTCTTCTCAGGTTATAGTGATGAAAACACAACGTGGAAGAGTGCAGATAACGATGATTTCAGAAATACTGGAATAGCAGAACTTCCTGTAGAGATTTCATTTAATTTTGGCAGTTGGGATTTTCAAAAAATAGAAAGTTCCAGTGGAAGCATAATAGAATTAGATTTAGATGGTGAATATAAGATAGAGAAGAAGTCAAAAAAGAATTCACGTAATCTTGTTACAGGATTAACGGCATTAAAAGAATATGCTTCATTGCTTCAAAAGCATTCTCATGAGATTGTTGACGGGGAAATTCGTCAAAATCATGCATTGCCTTTATATGCTTGTTTTTCCACAGAAGACATTCATACGGTTCGCAAATTTGATAAGAACAAGTTTAAGAAACATCAACCCAAACCTTCGTTTGGCTATTTTGAAAGTTATGACTGCAAGGGTCTGATGGAATGTTGGATAAAGAGATTGCTTGTCTTGAAGGAGGCTAAAAAGGGGGAAGATGAAATCAGTATAGTAAGAAATACTATTATTGATGCTTTGGGTTCCAATGGTTGCAACATCATAGATGATATTGATATACGACACAATGATGGTCAGGTTTACTTCCATTTTGTAGATGGAAGAGAGTCTAAGTTTGAACTATTGTCTGATGGCTATCGCAGACTTGTCAATATAGTCATGGATATAGCATTTAGATGTGCATTGTTGAATAAAGCGATGTATGGTGTCGAGGCATATAAGCAGACTCACGGTACAGTAATCATCGACGAGATAGATGAGCACCTGCATCCGGAGCTTCAAGTTCGCATCCTAAAGGCTTTGCACAACACGTTCCCAAAGATTCAGTTTATTGTCAGTACTCATGCGCCATTGGTAATGTCATCTGTAGAAAATGCTCCAGAAAACGTGGTGTATAAGCTGGAATACAAGGATGGCATATATAGTCACAAAGAGCTTAATACTTATGGATTGGATGCATCTACCATCATGCAGGTCTATATGGACCAGCCCCCTCGAGATTTAGCTATAGATGATGAAATAAAAAATATTGAATCATTGATTGATGCTGAAAAATACTCTGATGCCAGAACTGCATTAGAAAAAATGCAGGAGCGACCAGGAAGTGATGCAAATCCTGAACTGTCTAAAATTGAGGCTACTCTATCTTTTTACGAAGACTGATTATGATACTTATTCAAAAGAAATCAGAACCCAAAGAGTGGCAGGAATATAGATGCACTCCTGGGGTTGACTATCAATCAATCCCGGAACTTGTTGATGCCCTTTTAGAAGAGCAAGGCTACATTTGTGCCTATTGTATGCGACGTATTCCTCACAAGGACAGATTATATAAGAAAGATGGTATAAACTATGTCCTTACAGATGAAGATCATCGAGTTGAACATATACAGAGTCGTGAAAATCATGACGATAAGAAATTGGATTATTCTAATATGGTGATTTGTTGCCCTGGTCATATTGGAAGCGAGGAACATTGTGACCGACTGAAGGGTAGTAAGGATATTTCGTTTACTCCACTTGATGCAAATTTCATAGCAACGCTGTCTTATAAAATGGATGGGGAAATTGTTTCTTCAAACGAACAATATAATAAGGAAATCAATGATGTTCTGAATCTCAACACCCCTATTCTTAAAGAGAATAGGAAGAACACTTGGGAAGCTGTAAAAAAAGAACTGATTGCACATAATGGAGGAAAGCCTTGGAACAAGGCTGTTCTTTCAAAGTATATTGAGAAATACAGTTCA